>Ga0136556_1000074_pt1 | contig 71013 bp, 67 predicted proteins | sample AntRauTorckE6831_FD_104780 | JGI IMG/M metagenome (GOLD analysis project Ga0136556, IMG submission 104780) | Saline lake microbial communities from Rauer Islands, Antarctica - Metagenome Torckler E6 #831 | ecosystem: Environmental > Aquatic > Non-marine Saline and Alkaline > Saline | place... | reverse complement strand
TAATAATTGCCCGATCAGGGCGCAAAAGAGTAAAATTGGAGCATCCAGCGGGCAAAATATAACCCAATATTGTTAATAGCTCATAAATCCCCGGTATGTGATATATGGTCGGGAATAGCTGGACTCGTGGCACGTATGTTAGATGTTTATTGGTTATTCAAATGGAGGTTTTTATGTGGCGAAAGATTTTTTTAATGACTCTGCTTGCACTGGTGTTTGGTCCTGCTCAGGTAATGGCGCAATACCAGATGGGGGACAAGGAATTTACCTTGAGCGGTAGTGGTTCGAGTGACAACGAATTCGATACCACAACGTTCTCAACCGAATTTAGTTTCGGTTATTTCTACAGCGATAATCTAGAAGGGGTGATACGGCAGGGTGTTGCTGTGGCTGATAAGCCTGGTGATAACAGTTGGAATGGATCCACCCGGATTGCCGTTGACTATCACTTTGATATGCAGAATGTTCAGCCCTACTTGGGGGTGAACGTAGGTTATCTGTACGGTGACGACGTCAATGAAACCTTCATAGGCGGACCTGAAGGCGGCATAAAGGTTTTTGTTAATGAAACTACCTTCATCGTTTTGTCAATTGAATACCAGGTGTTGTTCGAAGATGCTGATAAAGCTGACGATCAGTTTGACGATGGCCGTTTCGTTTACGGGCTTGGTCTTGGTTTTAAGTGGTAACTACGTCTAAATAATTATTATGTTGAGCAGGGCAGGGGCCGGTATTTTGTATCGGCCTCTGCTTTTTAATCTCAGTAAAGAAAAGGGGTCACGTTTGACTTATCTTTATCGAGCAAATTCTGAGGATATCCATAACAAGTAAAGTCAAGGGGAAGGGGAGATTGCTCCTTGACTTGCGGATTGGAAATCCTGGGTTAACTATGACAAGTCTTCATCCAGTTCGAGGGTAAATGTACACATCGTTGTTGAACATCTGAAATAGGAAATGCGTTATCTGCAATAATGCGTTATCTGCAATAACAACAGGGGCCCGCATCCTCAGATGCGGGCCCCTGACAGTCTGTTAGCAGAACAGCCTGGTCTTAACGGACCTGTTTGGACAGGTAGCGCTGGATACCCATCTGCTCGATCTGATCCTGTTGTTCTTCAATCCAGTCGAGGTGTTGTTCCTCTTCCTGAAGTATCTGCTCCAGCATGGATTTAGTCCCGTTGTCGCCAACTTCTGCAGCGAGCTTGATGGTGTCGTTGTAATTTTTAATCGCATCAACCTCGGCTGCGATGTCGTATTTGTGCATCTCTTCGACCTGTTTGCCGATGGTGATCTTGCTGAGGTTGGATACAATCGGTCTGCCTTCCAGGAAAAGGATACGCTCGATCAGTTGTTCTGCGTGCCTCATCTCCTGAATGGAGCGCTGCTTGATCTCATCCTGTAGCGGGGTATAGCCCCAGTCTTCGCACATTTCCGCATGAACGAAATACTGGTTAATCGCCCCTAGTTCTTCTGCGAGACGATTGTTGAGTTCATCAATCAGTTGCGGATTTCCTTTCATGTACATCTCCTTTCGTTGAAGATTGGTTACGTGTGTACATTTCGATGGAAGATCACATGCTCTTGAAGCATACGTCTTTTCTAGTGTAACCATTGGGAAGCAATTTTCAACCGTTCGAGAAATATTTAATCTAAGAAATCTCAGAGCCAGTTGCGTTTGCGGAAAAAGCGCAGCATCACAGCGGCAATCAGAACCAGGACCCCCCAGAAGATAAAATAGCTGTAACGATAGTGGAGCTCGGGCAGGTATTCAAAGTTGGTGCCGTAGATGCCGGCAATGAAGGTCAGGGGGATAAATACTGCGGAGAAGATAGTGAGCACACGCATGATATCGTTAAGTCGATTATTGACCCCGGTATTGTAGATCTCCAGATAGTCGGAGAGCACATCTCGGTAGGTTTCGATGATCTCAACGCTCTGGGTGGAGAGGTCGAGGAGGTCTTTAACAAAGGGTACGCTGCTTTCCTGAATAAGATCGTTGTCGAGTCTGCTCAGTTGAAGTATAAATTCGCGTGCAGGGCGTGCCGTTTTGCGCAGATAGTTGATCTCGCGCTTGTAGAGGTTGATTTTTTCCAGGACTTCACGGTTGGGGTCGGCAATTATTTCATTTTCGAGGTCTTCTACCTCTTCACCGAGGCGTTCAATGGAAGCGATGTAGTTGTCTACCACGGTATCGAGGAGGGCATATGCGAGGTAGTCGCTCCCGGTTTTGCGGACGCGCCCGCGCTGTTTCCGGATGCGCTCCCGTACAGGATTAAAGGTGTCGCCGGGCTGTTCCTGAAACGTGAGGACAAAGGAATCCCCCATGACGATGCTTAACTGCTCACTGCGGATCACTTTGCTTTCCTGGTCGTAGTGGAGCATCTTAAGGACGAAAAAGAGGTAGTGGTCGAACTCCTCCATTTTGGGACGTTGCCCTGTATGCAGGATATCTTCAACCGTCAACGGATGGAGGTTGAAGCGTATCCCTATATTCTTGATAGTTTCGGGGTTGTGAAGCCCGGTAATATCGACCCACTGAACTGCGTTGTCGCTTGTACCCGGACTCGTGGTTTCTATAGAGGTGATTGTTCTTTCCTCCAATTTGGTGGAGGAATAGCATAAGGAATTAATCCTGGTTTCTGAGACCTTCTGCTCCCCGATAAAGACTGCAGTGCCCGGGGGTTGACCGAGGGCCGCCTCTTTTTTCTTCAAAAATCTGGCCATGGTTTATTCTCTCCTGTGTGAACTTGTAGCATGACCTTCACGCGTGGAATAGATCATGCTCGCGTCCTATTTTATCTTCCTTGGCGCTAATGTACACCCTGAATCGCAAGGGTGTCAGTGCAGGGGATAGTTGAGGGAAACTGGAGTACAAATGGATAGAGAAGATAAAAGCAGCCCGCTTCGATCGCTGGTACATCCTGATGAAACCTTGAATCAGTTGCGCTGTGGGGGGTTGCAGCTGATTCAGGCTAAAAACGGCTACCGTTTCTCCCTTGATCCGGTGCTGCTCACACATTTTGCCACCCTGAAGCGCGCTGAACGTGTCCTCGATATGGGGTGCGGATGTGGCGTGATTGCGCTGCTTCTCGCGCGCAGGGTTGAAGATATCGAAGTGGTGGGGGTTGAGATCCAGGCGCAGCAGGCGGAGCGCGCGTGGCGCAATGTGCGCTTGAACGCCCTTGAAGAGCAGGTGTATATTGAAACTGAGGATATACGTACCTGGGCGCAGGGGCACGAGGGTTTGTTTGAACGAGTGGTGTGTAATCCCCCGTTTCGTGCCAGTTCTCAGGGGAGGATTTCGCTCGGGGAGGAGCGCCGCGCCTCCAGACACGAAATGCACGGGACCCTGCGTGATTTCATCTGTACGGGCGCACAGGTGTTGCGCAAAGGGGGAACCTTGAGTATGGTGCATCTGCCCGAGCGCTTGACGGATGTCATGCTGGAGATGCGTGCCAGCGGGGTTGAGCCCAAACGGATGCGTATGGTACACAGCCGGAGCGCTGAAGATGCGCGCCTGGTGCTTATTGAAGGACGCCGTCACGGACGTCCGGGGCTTGAGGTGGAAGCGCCGCTGTACATATATGCAGATGATGACGTTGCAGGTGGTACGGGAGGTACTGCGCAACAGCGCAATTACACTCCAGAGGTGGCGGGGTACTACGATCTTTGTTGAGTCCCTTCCTGGATGCGGCGCAATTTGTCGAGGCGCTTCTGTTTACTCAAGAGTTGAAGCATTGCGTTGCGCACTTCCGCATCCTTGATCGCACTCACCATTCGTTCTACCTTCTGGGTCTCCATGGCGCTGAGTTCCGGCAGCACCAGCTCCGGCTCCGGAGCTCTTCGGAGTGGAGCCTCCGGGGGTTTACGCCTCAGATACATGCTTTCGATGGGGGTGCAGTTAAGCTCGCGATTTATCTTGGTAAGGATCTGCGGTTTGAGGAGCTGGAGTTGCTGCATCCACACCGCATGATCCACTCGTACCTCCAGGACGTTGTTGCGGATGCTCGCGGGACGCGCATGGGCTGCTATCTGTGCGCCTACTACCTTGTCCCAGATAAACCAGACCTGGTGTTGTTCGATGCGCGGCGCAATCCCCATGTCGCTGAATATTGACTTGACGATGGTACGGGTGGTAGCGCCAAACCCCGGGGCGGAAAATCTGGTACTCATGGGTTGTACCTGCGCCGCATCCATCCTCCGCTGAGTTGTCCGATTACGGCGCAAGCGAGGGTGAGCGGAATGATCTGCCAGCTGAAGCCGAACAGAACCCGCAGCCACACAATGAAGGGGATGGAGCAGTGGATGTAGAAAAACCACAGCAGTGATCCCTTGCGCGTGTTCTGGCGCAGATATCCGAACACCACATTACTTAGCAGAGCAAAGGCGAGGAGTTCAGTTAAGTGGATCCAGTAATAAGGCACGGTTGCGGTCACTGTCCTGAGAGTTAGAGCCGGGATGAAGAAGATGTGGCCGGATACGCAATATAAAGTTAAAGGATGATTTCTCCTATATTGACGCACTTTAGACATTTGCACCTTCGCTGTCAATCGGCAGGGTGCGTACACGGTGCAAAAAGGATTCTGCATTATGAAAATGGTTGAAGGGTATCACCGTCTGGTGGTGTTCAATTCAGTGCACCGCGTCATGCTGGCCGAACAAAAGCTGATGGATGAATTCGACATTCTTCTGATACCGGTACCGGCGGCGATCTCGGCAGACTGTGGTATGGTGCTGCGTATTTGCTCCACGGACGAAGAGCGCGTTGGAGAGATTCTGTGTGAGGCCGGGTTGCAGCCCTTCAGTATCTATGCCCCGGAAGGGGGTGGTTACGTGCAGGCCGGGGAATTTTCTTGACAACGCCAGGGGGCCTAACTATAGTCTCCGTTTGCTATTTTCGAACAATTGCCTGGATAATGGGGTAGGGATGTTTGACGGTTTAAGTGACAAGCTGGATTCGGTATTTAGTAAACTGCGCGGCCAGGGGCGCCTGAGCGAAGCGCAGGTGATTGAAGCACTGCGTGAGGTGCGTCTGGTTCTCCTTGAAGCGGATGTAAACTTCAAGGTGGTAAAGGACTTCATCGCAGCCGTGCAGGAGCGCGCTACCGGCACTGATGTTCTCAAAAGTCTCACCCCGGATCAGCAGGTTATAAAGATTGTCCGTGACGAACTCGGACGCCTGATGGGGGAGGGAGAGGATAATCAACTCGACCTCGCGGCGAGTCCGCCGGTAACCCTGATGCTCTGTGGTCTGCAGGGTGCGGGGAAGACCACCACCTGCGGCAAGCTGGCGAAGCGCCTGCGCCAGGAGAAGCGCAAGCCCCTTATGGTTCCTGCGGATGTATATCGTCCTGCGGCGATAGAGCAGCTCAAAACCCTGGGGCGTCAGCTTGAAATAGATGTATACGATTCCGACCCGGAGCAGAATCCAGTGGATATCTGCAAGGCTGCACATCAGTATGCGGCCAATCACGGGTTTGACACGGTGATTCTGGATACTGCGGGGCGTCTGCATATCGATGACACCCTCATGGGGGAACTCGAGCAGATCAAAGCTGCGCTGGAGCCGCGCGAGGTGCTGTTTGTCGCCGATGCCATGACCGGTCAGGATGCGGTTAATGTAGTCAAGGAATTTGACGCGCGCCTTAACATCTCCGGTGTAGTCCTCACCAAGCTCGATGGCGATGCACGCGGGGGTGCGGCCCTCTCTGTACGGGCCGTAACCGGCAAGCCGATAAAGTTTGTGGGTGTGGGGGAGAAACTCGATGCCCTTGAGGTGTTCCATGCCGATCGCATGGCACAGCGCATTCTCGATATGGGGGATGTTCTCTCCCTGATAGAGAAGGCGGAAGCGAGTATTGATCAGGATGAAGCAGAGCGCATGGAAAAGGCAATGCGCAGTGAAGGCTTCACCCTGGAGACCTTTCGCGATCAGTTACAGATGGTCAAGAAAATGGGCTCCATGGATTCAATCATGAAGATGATCCCCGGCATGAACAAAGCCATGAAAAAGGCCAGCGGGATGCAGGTTCCGGACAAGGAGCTTAAGAAAATCGAAGCGATCATTTCATCTATGACGCAGCGCGAACGCCAGAATCACAAACTGATCAACGGTTCGCGCCGGATGCGCATTGCCAAAGGCAGCGGTACGCGGATTCAGGATGTGAATCAGTTGCTCAAGCGTTTCACTGAGGCGCAAAAGATGATGAAAAAGATGAAAAAGATGGGGCCCAATGGGCTTAAAAATATGCTCGGCGGGGGCGGAGGAGCAGGTCCCAAGCTCCCCTTCTGATAGCATTATTGTTTGATGTTTTTCGTGCAGGACAGGGGTCCTGCTAAAACCGCGCCCGCAGAAAGTCTGCGGGGGTAATATATCATTGAGAGGAAAAAGCAATGTCAGTAAAAATCAGATTAGCCCGTGGTGGCGCTAAGAAGAAACCCTATTACCAGATTGTTGTGGCGGATGAGCGTTGTCCGCGTGACGGTCGTTACATTGAGAATCTGGGGCAGTACAACCCCCGCGCTGAGAAAGAAAAGATTACTCTGAACGGAGCGCGCGCCCTGAATTGGCTCAACAAAGGGGCTCAACCTTCTGAAGCAGTTGTGAAGCTTCTGCGTCAGGAAGGGGTCTGGAGTACATTTAAAGGTGAAAAGCAGGCGTAAGTATTCATCATATCAGTGCGCTAAACGCTGATGTGTTAACAAAAGCATGCCGAAAAAAAGACGCCACTTAAACTATGGATACAATTCGTACCACACAGGAGTTCTGCGCCGGGGTGATAACCTCTTCCCACGGCCTCAAGGGGGAGGTTAGAATTCGTCCCGAGCGGGCGTGTGCCCCTGCCCTGTGCGATGCGCCAAAGTATGAGTTGCGTTCTGGTGCTGGAACGTCCACTCCGGTGGAGGTGCGGCACGCGGCTATGCATAAACAGTTGGTCCTGGCTTCGCTGGCAGGATACAGCAGTATAGATAGCGTTGCGGACTTCATCGGTGCTGAGGTCTGGATAGATCCTGACACGTTGCCTGAAGTTGCAGGCGGGAATTACTATTGGCACCAGCTCAAAGGACTGCAGGTTGTTGACCGGGAGGCGGGAGATGTCGGGATTCTCGAAGATCTTCTATCCACTCCAGGGCATGATATCTATGTGGTTAATGGGCCATATGGTGAGGTTATGATACCCGCAGTTGGCGCGATGGTGCAACAGGTGGATTTGAGAGCAGGAACCATGTACGTGGACCTGCCTCAGGGACTGCTTGAGTTGAAATGATGCAGTTTGCCGTTCTGAGCCTGTTTCCCGATATGTTCACCTCCCCGTTTGCGCAGAGCATTATCGGTAAAGCGGTGGAGAAGGGACTGGTAGGGATTGAGATTCACCAGTTGCGCAATTACGCCGCCGGACGCCATCAGGTTACGGATGATACACCGTATGGTGGTGGGGATGGAATGGTAATGAAGCCCGAACCGGTGTGGCACGGCATTGAAGATATGCGCCAGCGTTACCCGGGAGCGCATGTGGTGCTCATGACCCCGCAGGGGCAGCGCTTCAACCAGGCGCAGGCCGAACACCTGGCACAGAAACAGGCGCTGGTGTTTGTGTGCGGGCGTTACGAAGGCTTCGATGAGCGGATTCGTTCATATGTGGATGCGGAATATTCCATCGGAGATTATGTGCTTACCGGCGGGGAATTGCCCGCTATGGTGATCATGGATGCCGTGGCGCGGTTGGTTCCGGGGGTGTTGGGTAATGAAGGGAGCGCACGGCTGGATTCACACTCTGACGGTTTTCTCGAGTTTCCCCACTACACCAGACCGGCGGAGTTTAGGGGTGAGAAGGTGCCTGAGATCCTGCTTTCTGGTAATCACGCCCGCATTGAGGAATGGCGCCGCAACCAACAGCTCAAACGTACCGAAGAGCGGCGCCCCGATCTGTGGCAACGCTATACACAGCAACACAAGAGTGATAATTGATGCTTTCGCAGAAAGTATTTATGTGGATGGCTAAGCAAAAAGCGCCAAATGCAAGGCGTGTGATTATTCCTGTAGAGACGTTGCATGCAACGTCTCATACGTACGTCGAAGCAGCGAGACAATTACAGCAACGCAGCAGTTGGTGAGTTTTTGCGACGCCATCATAATTAAGGCCGCAGGAGCGGCAACGGCAGCAAAAAGGCCGTTTATGTTGACATATGTAACGGATATTGTTATCCGCTAGGACAATAGCAAGGAGACCGTGATGAATATCGTAGAACAAATCGGAAATGAGCAACTGAAACAGGATATCCCCATGTTTAAAGGCGGGGACACCCTGCGTGTGCACGTAAAGATCCAGGAGGGTAACAAGGAACGTATCCAGGTGTTTCAGGGGATGTGCATCAAGCGCGTGAACCGTGGCATCGGTTCCACCTTCACTGTGCGTAAGATTTCCGGGGGGATCGGGGTTGAGCGTATCTTTCCCCTCCATTCTCCCAACATCGACAAGATTGAAGTGCTGACTGTTGGGCGCGTGCGTCGCGCCAAGCTCTACTACCTGCGCAACCTCCAGGGTAAGGCGGCGCGTATCCGCGAGCTGCGCCGAAGCTAAACCCGCAGAGAGCACGCGCAACGCTTTAGTAGCACGTAATATCCCCACCAATACCCGGATGATCGCATGATTATCCGGGTATTGGTGTTTGTTTTTCGCCTGCCCGAATATTTCCCCTTCAGATCCTTCCAGTCTTCAGTGCCAGATTAAGCTCATCGTTGGGGCGGATTTTTCATTTTAACTAGGGGGCTTGCTTCAGTTATACTCGGGATCTGAGGTAACTATTCAGCAAGGCCTTTGTGGCACCCATTCCATGGGCACTGCAAGCCCCTACCTCTTCGATTTATACACATCCATGATAAGGAAGCAGAAGTGACGCAGCTCCGTAATGCAAAGCCAAAGCAAACGCCACTTGATACGTTGGAATTTGAACGCAGCATGCAGACACAGGGATATCGTGCAATAGCCGGCGTTGATGAGGCTGGACGCGGTCCGCTCGCGGGGCCGGTGGTGGCTGCAGCTGTGATTCTGCCGTCGCAATTTGACCTGCCCGGGCTCACGGATTCCAAGAAACTCAGCCCCAAGCGGCGCACGCAGTTGTTTCATGCAATCCGCCAGCAGGCTCTGGCAATTGGAACCGGTTTTGCCCCGGCGCCGCGTATTGACGTGATTAATGTGCTGCAGGCAACCTTGGAAGCGATGCGGATGGCGATTGAGCGACTCCCCCTGTCGCCTGACTGCCTTCTGGTGGATGGGAACATTGCCGTGCCGCTCGACTTGCCCCAGCACACCATTAAACAGGGGGATTCACGCTCGCTATCCATTGCAGCAGCGTCGATTATCGCGAAGGTAACGCGGGATCGTATGATGTGTGCGTATGCGCACAGATATCCCGAGTACGCCTTTGGCACCCACAAGGGGTATGGCACGGCACAGCACCGTAGTTTGATTGCGGAGTATGGTCCGTGTCCCATCCACCGCACCACGTTTGGAGGCGTAAGGGAGTATCTGTGACCTATGCACGCCTTAAATTGGGAGAATGGGGTGAGGCGCGCGCAGTGCGTTATCTGCGCCAGCGTTTATATCGCATTGTTGTCACCAATTGTTCCAACAAGTGCGGTGAGATCGATATCATAGCCAGACGTGGTAAGATGTTGGTGTTTGTGGAGGTAAAAACCCGGCGCGGCACTGCGTTTGGCAGTGGAGCCGAAGCAGTAACACCACGGAAACAGCGCCAGATTATCCGCACCGCGCAGTTGTATCTGCTCCAGAATCCGGATATGCGCGACCTCCAGCCGCGCTTTGATATTATCGGGGTGCTGGTAAAGCCCGGTACTGATGAATGTTTCATTGAACACATCCCCGATGCGTTCGGTGTGTAACGTTTAAATTAAACCATTTAGCTTAATATCCCGGAATCGCTTAAGTGGATATTGAATCTCAGGAATATAATCTTATGCTTCAAATGAATGGTACCGACCTCGGGTTCTTGCGTGTGGCGGCAGCGTCACCGGCACTGCGGGTGGCTGATGTAACGTTTAATCTTGAGCAGATGTCTGCGTTGGTGGAGCAGGCGGCTGCAGAGAATTGTCAGGTTCTGGTGTTCCCGGAATTGGCCTTGAGTGGTTATACCTGCGCAGATCTTTTTTTTCAGCAGATATTAATCGAAAAGGTGGAGGAGGCGCTTCTTGAATTGGCCCGGATAAGTTCCCACTATCCTCTGCTGCTTGTGGTTGGCGCGCCGCTGGAACAAAACGGGAAGTTGTACAATTGCGGGGTAGTTATTAATCGGGGCATGATTGTCGGAGTGGTGCCGAAGACTTTTATACCCAATACCAACGAGTTTTACGAAGAACGCTGGTTTTCCAGTGCGGTGGATCGCACCAGTGCTGAAATCTGTATAGGAGATTTGACGGTTCCGTTCGGTGAGGATCTATTGTTTCAACATCAGGAGTTTCGCGAGTGCTGTATAGGGATTGAAATCTGTGAAGATGCTTGGATTGCCAACCCCGGCAGTGGGGATATGGCTCAATCGGGTGCTACATTAATCTGTAATCTGTCTGCAAGTCCTGAAGTGCTGGGTAAAGCACGTTACCGGCGCCAACTGGTGGAATCCCAGTCGGCGCGCTGTTTAGCGGCATATGTGTATGCTTCGGCCGGGGCGTGGGAATCGAGTACTGATCTGGTTTTTGCCGGACATTGTCTGATCGCGGAAAACGGGATGTTGTTGGCTCAGTCGGAGCGTTTCGGTTTTCGCCCCAAGCTTTTAAATTGCGATGTAGACTTGCAGAGAATGGATTTGGAGCGGCGTAAAAATAACAGCTTTGCCGCTTCCCGTGTGGTGCGAGAGTTTAAAAAGATGGCATTTTCGGTCGCGCCGTGGGAGGGGCAGCAACTGCAGAGAGACGTGGTCAGCAACCCTTTTGTTCCATCCGAAAGTGCAGATCGTTCGGAACGCTGTGAGGAGATTTTTGAAATTCAAACCACGGCTCTGGCCCGGCGTCTGCAGCATACCGGGTCGAAGCGTGTTGTGGTCGGACTTTCCGGGGGGCTTGATTCAACCCTGGCGTTGCTGGTACTGGTGCGTGCGGTGGATATGCTCGCACTGGGGGCTGAAAGCATTGTCGCGGTTTCTATGCCCGGGTTCGGCACCACAGACAGAACAAAATCCAATGCAGAAAAGCTCATGGATCAACTAGGGGTCAGCAAGCGCGTGATCAGCATTGATGCTGCAGTGCGTCAGCATTTTCATGATATCGGCCACGATGAAGCAACCCACGACATCACCTATGAAAACGTCCAGGCGCGTGAGCGTACCCAGATTCTTATGGATATTGCCAATCAGTGCGGCGGTCTTGTGATTGGCACCGGAGATCTGTCGGAGTTGGCCTTGGGCTGGTGTACCTATAATGCGGATCACATGTCCATGTACAGTGTGAACTGCGGGGTCCCCAAAAGTCTGGTGCGTTATATGGTGGAATGGTGTGCTGAATGTCTGTTTTCCGAGCCGGTCAGGGGAATTCTCCAAGATATATGTGCTACCCCGATTTCGCCTGAGCTGTTGCCTCCGGATGAATATGGGGATATTGCACAGGTGACCGAAGAGCATGTCGGGCCTTATGAGCTGCATGATTTTTTTCTCTTTCATGTCGTGCGCAATCAGTTTGCGCCACGCAAGGTGTTTTATCTCGCCAGAATTGCATTTGAAGAACAATATTCCGCCTCAACCATCAAACGCTGGTTACGTATTTTCTATTGGCGCTTTTTCACTCAGCAGTTCAAACGCTCCTGCCTCCCCGATGGGCCCAAGGTTGGAAGTGTTGCACTCTCGCCCCGTGGTGACTGGCGCATGCCCAGCGATGCGATTGCAAACCTGTGGCTCGCTGAGGTGGACGGCATAAGTGACTCTCGGGATGACTGAAGGGATGGAGCAATACATTGGAGGGTGCGGGGTGCTGTATGTGGTTGCAACTCCCATCGGTAATCTGGAGGATATGACCTATCGTGCGGTACGTATTCTGCGTGAGGTGGATCTTATCGCGGCGGAGGATACGCGCCACAGCCGCAAATTGTGTGCCCATTTCGGCATATCCACCCCCATGACATCCTGCTTCGCCCATAATGAAGCACACAAGGGTGAGCATCTGATGCAGCGTCTCCTCGGAGGGGGGAGTGTTGCGCTCATCAGCGATGCCGGAACTCCCGCCATCTCTGATCCGGGCGCATTGCTGGTGCGCCGGAGCATAGATGCCGGGATTGCCGTGGTCCCGGTCCCCGGAGCCAGTGCGGTAATCACTGCGCTATGTGCGGCGGGTCTACCCACGGATATGTTTACCTTTGTGGGATTTGTGCCGGCGAAAAAATCCCAGCGCGAGGCATTTCTACAGCGCTGGGGGAGGCAGGATCACACCCTGGTAGCGTATGAAGCGCCACACCGCCTTACCGCTTGTCTGGAGGATATCTGCAAGCTGTTGGAAGAAGAGCGCCAATTGGTGGTCGCGCGTGAGCTCACCAAAGTGCATGAGGAGTTGTTCCGCGGGAGCGCGCGCGCAGCGCTGGAACACTTCGATTCCCGACGGAGCAAAGGGGAGCGGATCAAAGGTGAGATTGTTCTCCTCCTCGCGGCGCAACCGCCGCAGCAGGTAGAGGAGAGTGTGGAGGAGACCATCGCGCGCCTATCCCGGAGTACAGACGTATCATTGCGTCAGATCTCCAAACAGGTTGCGAAACTTCATCCACTCTCCGCGAGTGAGGCCTACGCACTGGCGCTGGAAATGCGCCGGGAGAAGGGGTAGGTACGCCGCGTTTTCTAGTAACGGATATCGAAGGAAGGGTATTCCCCCTCATTCTGGCTGATATCGATACTGATATGTTCTACCCGGGCACGCGCAGGCCCGCTACGGCATACGTTTATCGCCTCCTGCACCTGCTCTTCCTCCCCTTCGAGGATGGCTTCCACGCTACCATCGAGCAGATTACTCACCCAGCCGCTCAACCCCATTGACTTCGCGGTGTCGGCGACAAATGCGCGATAGCCGACCCCCTGAACCGTCCCCTTGACCTTGATGTGTGCACTTATTCTGGCCATATTGATATAACTCCATGATTGTTTTCTGGGTTACTCATCTGTATGCGCAATTCGCGCGCGAAATTGAGCTTCGTTAAGCTGGGTGATCCCCAGGGCTTCGGCTTTATCCTTTTTGCTCCCCGGATTCCCCCCCACTATCACAATATCCGTGTTTTTGCTCACACTGCTGCTGATTTTACCTCCCTGATGTTCAACCAGTTCCTTCGCCTTTATCCGGCTAACCCCTTCCAGGGTGCCGGTAATTACCACGCTTAACCCCGCAAAGGCCCCTTCATATGCTCGGGGTTGGGGGTTCTGTGGACGCAAACCGCGTTCATGCAATTGATCCAGAACTTCGCGGTTGGTGCTAGTGGCAAAAAAGTGGACTACGCTTGCGGCGATCTGGGGTCCTATTTCGTGAATTTCCTCAAGTGACTCGCTATCTGCTTGTTGGAGCGCCGTAAGTGAACCAAATTCCTGCGCTAGTATTTTCGCTGCATGTGTACCAACGTGGCGGATCCCGAGCCCGGTTAGAAGTTGATGCAGAGGGCGCTCCTTGCTCTCCTCTATGGCACTCAAGACGTTGTGCGCTTTCTTCTCCCCCATGCGTTCCAGTTCGAGAAGTTCGCTCTCTTTCAGGGCATATAGATCCGCAATATTTGCAACCATTCCTGTATCCACAAGTTGGATAATCAGTTTTTCTCCGATACCGTCGATATCCATGGCCTGGCGCGAAACAAAGTACTTGATGCGCCCTACTAACTGTGCCTGACATTCAAGCCCCTGGCATCGCGGCACCACCTCGTCGGGGAGTTTTTCCACCGGGGCGTCACAAACCGGACAGCGGCTCGGCATTGGGATGGATTGCTCTGCGCCGGTTCGGTGCTCCGTCAACACCTGAACTACATCCGGTATTACATCACCGGCACGCTCTATCACTATATGGTCGCCGATATGGATATCCAGGCGTGCAATTTCATCCCAGTTGTGCAGACTCGCACTGGAGATGGTTACGCCGCCGACCTGTACCGGGTCAAGCTTTGCCACTGGTGTTATGGCGCCGGTGCGTCCAACCTGAAAACGAACCTCTTTCAGGGTGGTTTGGGCCTGGCGTGCAGCAAACTTATATGCTATTGCCCAGCGGGGGGCACGTGAAGTGGTTCCGAGGTTCTGCTGCGCTGCAAGGCTGTTGACTTTGATTACCACGCCATCAATCTCAAACGGGAGCTGGTCACGCCGGACATCAAGTTCGCTGCAGAGCTTTGTGACCTCTTCGATCTCCTGTTTCAGGTACAGGTGCTCTCTATTGATACGTAGCCCCCAACGCTGCAGATTGTGCAACAACTCTTCCTGGGTAGCGGAGGAGGTTCCCTGGATTATTTCGGCTCCATAGCAGAATATATTCAGCGGACGCCTGGCTGTTTCGCGAGGATCGAGCTGGCGCAGGCTTCCGGCAGCGGCATTGCGTGGATTGGCAAAGGGGGCGAGCCCTTCCTCCTCGCGTTGGATATTGTAGGCGCGGAAGGCCTCAAGTTCCATGTACACCTCGCCGCGCACCTCGAGTACCGCGGGGAAATCGTGTTCAAGCTGGAGAGGAATGGCCTGAATGGTGCGGATGTTGCTGGTTATATCCTCACCGCGGGTACCATTGCCCCGCGTGGCACCACGCATCAGTTGCCCCTGTTCGTAGGTGAGGGCTACCGCTACCCCGTCCATCTTCAGCTCACACAGATATTCGACACTTTCTGGTCCCCCCGTATGTACCCGGCGGTCGAAATCCTTCAGTTGCGCAGGGTTGAAGGCGTTGTCCAGAGAGTACATGGGAGCGAGGTGTTCCACACTGGTGAATTTGTCCAGTGGTTCTGCCCCCACGCGCTGTGAGGGTGACTGCGGTGTTACCAGTTCCGGATGCTTCTGTTCCAGCTCCAGCAGTTCCCGAAACAGGGCATCATACTGTGCGTCTGTTATTTCAGGCTCGGCGTAACTGTAATACAGAATATTATGATGTCGCAGTTGGGAGCACAATTCCTGGTGGCGCTGTGCCGACGTTATGTTTTGCGAGGAAGACATAGGGGATCCGCGAATATACGAGTGAATGATATGAAGTGTATATAAATCGTGGCGATGATAACCTGCACTGCGCTGATGTGCCAATTGCTTTTTTTTAAGTCGGTACGCTACAATGCCCCCTGCAGAGGCAGAGATTGCGCCGACTATCACAGTACATAGGCCATGAGGTGGAACCTGTGGCTAAGCATCAATGCTGTGTCTGCGCTATACATTTTTAAGAAGGGATGCAGTATGTCGGAAAATATGTGGTTCGATCTGACCACAATGGGTCTGTTGTTTATGCTGTCAGCATTTTTCTCCGGCTCTGAAACCGCATTGATGGCACTGGATCGGAGTCGAGTGCATTATCTGGTGGAAAAGAAACGCTCGGGTGCTGCGGAACTTGAAAAGATGCTCAATCGGCCGGACTGGCTCCTGGGGGGGCTGCTCATAGGCAACAACATCGTCAATATCGCTCTTTCGGTTCTGGCCACGACATTCTTTGTCAGGCTGTACGGAGAACGGGGGGACTTGTTGACCATCGCAATTCTTACCCCTATGATTCTGGTTATCTCAGAAGTGTGCCCTAAAACCATTGCGGCACGCCGAGCGGAAGTGGTCTCGTTTCTGGTGCTGCGTCCGATCAAGCTGTTTTTATTCCTATTGAGTCCACTGATATGGCTCGTGACGCGGTTTTCTGCGGTTCTGACCAAATTGTTGAAAGCTGATACGGAACGGCCACATCTGTCGGCAGATGAGATTCAAACCATGATTGCACTGGGGGCGAAAGCCGGAGCTCTCCCAGGCGAACAGCATAAGATGCTACACGGAGTGTTTGAACTCGCGCAGATCCGGGTGCGGGATGTGATGATCCCGCGAACCGAGGTGGATGGGGTGGAGTTCAGTGCCGGCTTCCCGGAAATTTTGGCCCAGATAACTGCATCGACCCATTCACGTTTCCCGGTATACAATGGTGATGCGGACAATATTGTGGGCCTGATCCATTCCAAGGATATCCTGCGCTACATCGATAAAGCGCACGAATTCGATATGCTGAAGGTGATGCGCGAACCATACTTTGTCCCTGAAGCAAAACAGGTGCAGGCATTGCTCCAGGCATTCCGCCGTCGCCGCGTTCACCTGGCCGTAGTGCTGGATGAATACGGTGGCGTAGAGGGAATAGTTACCCTGGAGGATGTACTTGAGGAGATTGTGGGGGAAATCCAGGACGAATACGATATGGAAGAACCCGGCATTACCGCCATGGGGGGGGGGCGATATCTTATCGACGGAGGTATTTCACTGCGGGTGTTTAATCGACGCTTTAATCGGGATATCAGCGAGGACGAAGCCACCACTGTGGCAGGACTGATGCTCTCGAACCTGGGCCAGATACCCGAAGAGGGGCAAAGCTGCGAGATTGAGGATATGACCCTTACTGCACATAAGGTGGTGATGCACCGCATTGAGTTGCTTGAGCTGCTGCTCCCCACGGTAAAGACCTGATTCAGTAGAGTAGTTATCCCATTTTTCTCAGTGACCCATACCCCGCCCGGCCAGGTGCCCGGCGGGGTATGATGTTTTTTCTGCGTTACCCGCTCGAGAAAGAATGTTCTCCCTTCGCCATAAGGGGAAGCTTCGTGGCAGGCAACTCCGCAAAGTTTCCCTGTTTTTCACTTCCCTTATTATTTCATTTCATCTCCGATTTAACCCTTCTCATAACTTGACACAGCTATCCGGCGGGGATATAGTCACTCCTGCAGGTGTCAAAAGGTGTCAAAAAGTGTAATAAGGGGTGTAGAGAGTGGGGCTGACGGGCGAGTTCTTCAATAACATAGATGCAAAGGGGCGCTTGAGTATTCCGGCGAAGATGCGTGCCCTGTTGCAGGAAGAATTTGGCGACAATGAGCTTGTGGTCACCCGTACCAGTGAAGCCCTCGTAGCCTATCCTCTGTCGCGCTGGGAAAAGATAAAAGGTGATGTCGAAGCCATGCCCAATGGAGCGGATAAGGATGTTATCTATCGCAGCCGTATCAGCCCTGCAGCGCAAAGCGGGTTTGACTCCCAGGGGCGTATTGCTATCCCGGCATCGCTGCGCTGTATAGCACGTCTCGAAAAAGAGGTCGTGATTGTCGGTCTTTCGGACAAGATTGAACTCTGGAGCCATGTGCGTTTCGTAGAGCAGATGGAGCGCTCAGAAGAGCGTCTGCGCACTATGACAGACCAGCTCGGTGCTCTGGGCTTCTGATGGATGCCTCAGACGATTTCAGACATGAGCCTGTGTTGCTCCACGAAGTGCTCGAACTGCTGCACCTTCGCCACGGTGCATTTGTAATCGACGGTACGGTAGGAGGTGCGGGGCACAGTTTTCACATCCTGGAGGCAACCGCACCGGATGGGCACTTGCTCGGGCTTGATCGCGATACACGTGCTCTAAATGCAGCGGCTCAACGTCTTACCCCGTTTGGAGAACGTGTGACCTTGCGGCAGGCCAACTTTTCCGAGATGGGCGCGGTGCTCAGACAGGAGGGTGTTTCCGGGTGTGACGCGGTGCTTCTTGATCTGGGGGTGTCCTCGCATCAACTTGATTCTGCGGGGCGTGGGTTTTCGTTCCAGTACGATGCACCTCTCGATATGCGCATGAATCAGAGCGAGGGGATAACGGCGCAGGAAGTGGTGAATGAATACTCTCCCGCCGAGCTCGTACGCATCTTCAGGGAGTACGGTGAAGAGCGCTGGGCAAAACGCATTGCACGCCGGATCGAACAGGTGCGTGTAACTTCGCCGCTGCACACCACCCTGGAGCTGGCGGAGCTGATAAGGGGTGCGGTTCCCAAAGGAAAACAGCCGCAGCGCATTCATCCCGCAACTAGGGTATTTCAGGCGTTGCGTATCTATGTAAATGACGAACTCGGGCATCTGAAAACCGGGCTGGAACAAGCCCTGAAGGCATTAAATCCCGGCGGAGTGCTGGCGGTTATAAGTTTTCATTCGCTCGAGGATAGGATCGTAAAACAGTTTTTTCGCGCCCAGGCGCAGACGTGTGAATGCCCTCCACGCCTGCCTGTATGTGTATGTAACAAACAGGCGCAGGTGAAGATTCTCACACGGCGCGGGGTGCGAGCCAGAGAAGAAGAGATACAGGTTAATCCACGTGCACGCAGTGCCATCCTGCGTGGAGTGGAGAAGTTGGTACAACAGGAGAAGGAGTGAGCGATGCTTGATATGGTCTGGTCCCCACCGGGGATAATGCAGGTACGCATGCGCGTAACCACCGTAATTACCGCGATACTTCTCCTGCTGTGTGTCGGGGTATTTCATGTATGGTTGCGCACGGAGATAACCCAGCACGAATACGCAATCTCTCAGCTGGAAAGCCAGATACGCAAACAGACCTATGTAAATAAGCAGTTGCAGGTTGCTGTAGCTAGATACAGCAGCTCGGATTATATAGAACGCGTGGCGACAAAGCGCCTGGGATTGCAGCAGCCGGATGCTAACCAGGTCATTACCGTGGCGGCACAGTGAGGAGAGAGGCTATGAACAGCAGAGATATCGCCGAAAAAAAGGATTTGTGGAACGAGTTGAACGATCTCTGGATTCAGCGACAGATGCGGCGACGCAAGGGGCGTTTGAGCCTTATGGCGGCGCTGTCCGCTGTTGTGGTGGCCGGAGTAGTTATGTACGCCTCTAGTTTTCCCGCACCGGAGCAGTCTCTGTTTATGCAGATCAAGGGACAGCAGCTCGACAAGGGAGTAATGGAGCGCAGTTCTTCAGAACAGGGAAGTTTCCGGACACGCGATACAGTTGAAGTCACCGAGACCATTACCATCTAAGAGACGCTTTGGGCGTAAGGTTGATGCTGCGAAAGGGCGAGAAATACGCGCGGTCCGCTGGCGGGTTGGTGCATTTATTGTTCTTTTCGCGCTGGTGGCTGCGACTCTTATCGGGCGTGCATTTTATCTGCAGATTTTATGTGCAGAGGCATGGCAGGAACGCGCCTCGGAACAGCACCAGAAGATTGTGCGTCTTACGCCGCAACGCGGGGCTATATACGATCGTTCTGGTGAAGCCCTTGCGGTATCCTTGGAAGCGGATTCGTTCTATCTTGATCCAACCCGGATGCGGCAAGAGTTAGATTTGCCGCCGGACAGTGAGGTCTACCGTACTCATGCTAAAGATCTCTCCCGGATTCTGGAGTTGGATGCAAACTCCGTACTCGCAAAAATGGGTACGAACAAACGCTTTATCTGGCTCAAACGACGCGTCAGTCGCGAGGAGGCGGAGCAGGTGGAAGCCCTTGAAATCCCCGGCGTGGATAGTATCAAAGAACACAAACGCTGGTATCCTAACGGTAGGTTAGCCGGGCAGGTGGTAGGATTCTCTGGCACTGATAACGAGGGGCTGGAAGGGCTGGAGCGCTATTATAATTCTACCTTGGCCGGTGGAGAGCGCTATCTTGTGACGCGCAAAGATGCCACTGGAAGAAGCTTTGGCAGCAGTAGACATGTAGTAAAAGGAAAACTCGGCAGTGATATCTACCTGAGTGTGGATAATCTGATTCAGCACATTACTGAACGTGAATTGAGCGAGGCTGTCAGGAACAGTGGGGCACGCTTTGGTACTGCACTAGTCATGGAACCTTACAGTGGCGAAGTTCTCGCCATGGCTACCTACCCGGATTATGACCCCAATGAGTTCAGTAGGTACCCCGCCGCTCAGCGACGTAACCGGGTTATATGCGACACCTACGAGCCGGGATCAACCTTCAAAATATTTACCCTTGCAGCAGCACTGGAAGAAGAGAAGATCACCCCCGAAACCATGATCGATTGTGAACGCGGAGCCTATACAGTCGGAGGCAAAACGATTCACGACTATAAACCCATGGGGGTGCTCTCAGCGCGCGATGTATTTAAGTACAGTTCCAATATAGGGGTTGCAAAAATAGCTGAGCGCCTCGGAGTACAGCGCTTTCATCACTACCTGGAAAAGTTTGGTTTCGGGGAGCAAAGCGAAATCAGGTTTGACGGTGAAGCAGACGGGATACTCCACCCCGTATCACGCTGGTTTCCCATTGATCTTGCGGCAATCTCTTTTGGCCAGGGAGTAACCGTGACTCCTCTGCAGTTAGGCCGTGCCTTGTGCGCCGTGGTTAATGGCGGAGAGCTTGTGGTGCCGCGCCTCGTTGAGAAGGTGGTGGATCGTGAGTATGAACAGACCCATGTCATGCCCCGTCGGGTTGAACGGAGGGTAATCACTCCTGAAACTGCTGCCGCTGTACGTGGAATGATGCTTAGAGTTACCGCAGATGATGGTACCGGTTCCCGCGCTCAGGTATCCGGCTTTATTGTGGGAGGGAAAACCGGAACAGCACAAAAAGTTGACAGCGTGACCGGGGGGTACTCACCGGATAAGCGTGTTTCCTCCTTCGCCGGCTTTGCTCCAGCACATAATCCTCGTCTGGTAGTTGTAATAACCCTAGATGAACCGGAGGGAGATGCGTATGGAGGATTGCTTGCGGCGCCGGTTTTTTCTGAGATCGTAGAGCAGAGTTTGCGCTATCTGCATGTTCCCGCACAGGTGGATAGACTGCCAGCTGCACCGGTAGATTTGCCGCGCCCGACGGTGGAAAATTTCTCCGCTCTGGGGCCCGAACCTCTGCAGGTTGACAGTGATGCCGATGTCATGCCTGACTTCACAGGGAGGAGTGCACGCCAGGTTCTGCAGGCGATGGAGCGCACGGGGCTTAATATCCACATTGAGGGATATGGTCGTGTTGTTAATCAGAACCCCGCACCGGGAAAAGCGGTTGATCCTGATACCCGCCTTGGTGTGATGTTGCAGCCTCCGGAGTAAATTGCTATGCAAATTAAGACCTTGATAAACGAATTAGAGCGTAATCAAATAGCGTTGGATATCTCGGGGCCGGTAACGCAGGAAGTTGAGCGGCTTGATTCTGATTCCCGTAGTGTGGCTCCGGCAAGCATGTTCTTTGCCCTGCGCGGAGAACACTTCGATGGGCATACCTATATCTCCCAGGTGTTGGCGGCCGGTGCCGTTGCAGTGGTGGTAGATTCACCAGTAGAAGTAGAAAAAGATGTGTGCGTGATCCGGGTCAAGGATGTGCGTCGCGCCATGGCGTACGTTGCGCGTGCGTTCTACTCCCATCCACAGCAGGATATGTTTATAGCCGCAGTAACCGGCACCAACGGCAAAACCACCCTGACCTACATGCTTGAAGCTTTGCTGCGGATGCGCGGAAAAAAACCGGCGGTGGTGGGAACTATCTCGAACCGCATGCACGATAAGGTTCTCCAGGCAAGCCATACCACTCCCGACTCTTTAAACCTGTATAAACTGCTCGCAGATTTCAAAGCGTGTGGTGCCGATGCAGTGGCTCTAGAGGTTTCCTCACATGCTCTGGAACAGAGTCGGGTGTTGGGGCTTGATTTTGACCTGGGCGTGTTTACTAACCTAACTCCCGAACATCTCGACTACCACAGCGATATGGAAAGCTATTACGCTGCAAAGGCGCGTCTTTTTTCCGCATCTGCCGGTTACGGATGTCGGCGTGCTGTTATTAATGTTGCCGATCCCTACGGGGAACGCCTCGCAGCTGAGGTGCCTGATGCCCTGCTGATTGATCCACGGGTGGGGGCATCCAGCCAGGCACATGTCCGGGTAACGCGTGTTACGCACAGCCTGGGGGGGATCCGGGCCGAAATCCTCACCCCGGAGGGGAGCGTAGAGATTCACTCTCCCCTGATCGGTCCCTTCAACCTCGAAAACCTGTGCTGTGGCATGGGTGCAGGACTTGCTATGGGGCTTAGTGTGCAGGATGTCGCAGTATGTCTGGCACAGCTACCTTCGGTTCCGGGCCGCCTGGAGCGGGTTGAGAATACCCTGGGTGCGCTTATCCTCGTCGATTATGCCCACACCTCCGATGCGCTGGAAAAAGCTCTCGAAGCAGTAACGGCCCTTAAACCCAGACGCCTTATCAGCGTAGTCGGCTGTGGGGGCGATCGGGATAAAACCAAACGCCCCTTAATGGCCGCTGCTGCAGCGCACGCTTCGGCATTAACCCTGATCACTTCGGACAATCCACGCACTGAAGATCCACACGCTATTATCCAGGATATGCTCGCGGGGTTGGTTGGTTCTGACACGCTGGAGCTGAATGCGGAGGATGTTAAGCAGGGTCAGCGTGGCTACTGTGTGATTGAGAACCGTGCTGCCGCCCTGAACCTGGCAGTGGATGTGCTTAAGGCCGGAGATGTATTGCTGGTAGCAGGTAAAGGGCACGAGGATTATCAGATCATAGGCACTACAAAACATCATTTTGATGATCGCGAGCACCTGCGCGCGGCGCTGAACAAGCGTGCGAAGCTATAGTATGCTTTGGGTTTGCTCTGCTCGCGGCAGATACCGGACATCGGATTCAGGTACTCATCCATAAGGAACGCGTATGCAGTGGAATAGTGAAGATATCGAACGCATCGTAAACGGTCGCCTTCTGAACGCTCCTTATTCCCCAATCATAACCGGAGTCTCTACCGATACCAGAACCCTTCAGTCCGGAGACCTGTTTGTCGCGCTGCGGGGACCAAACTATGATGGGCACAACTATCTGCGTCAGGCGGTAGAATCCGGTGCATCTGCATGTCTGAGTGCAGAGGTGGTGGGGGGCTTGCCGGTTCCGGTTATCCAGGTTGAGGATACCCTGGAAGCGCTGGGGGCTCTTGCCGCTTCCATCCGCAGCGGGTTTAAAGGACCGGTGGCTGCAGTGACCGGTACCAGCGGTAAGACCTCAACCAAGGAGATGCTTTCCTCTATCCTGACTCAGTGCTGCCCTGGACTGAAAACCGCAGGAAATTACAACAATCTTATCGGCCTCCCCCTCACACTTGCGGGCTTAGAGCCCGAACATCGTTGGATGGTGCTGGAGATGGGGATGAACCAATCGGGCGAGATACGCCGCCTCACCGGTATTGCATGTCCCAATGTCGCGTTGATTACCAATGCTGGTGCGGGACATCTTGAGGGGCTTGGCAGCGTCGCCTCTGTGGCACAGGCAAAGGGGGAGATCTTTGAGGGTCTGGTCAGGGGAGGGACGGCAGTTCTCAATGCCGATGATCCTGAACTCATGAACATCTCTCTGCCCCGGGGGATTCGGCGCATAACCTATGGGATGAAAAACGCTGCTGATGTAATGGCAAGCAACATCAGACTCGGGCGCCAGGTGGATTTTTCCCTCCATCTGCGGCACGAGATTATCGAAACCCATGTCCCCCTTCCGGGACGTCATCAGGTTTACAATGCTCTAGCTGCCGCTGCCGTTGCTCGGGTGATGCGGGTCACCCCGGCACGGATTGCCGCCGGTCTTCAACAGGTGAAAATGGCTGCCGGGCGTCTTGAGGTGCGTGAACTTGATGCGGGTATTACCGTGCTGGATGACAGTTACAATGCCAATCCTCAGTCAATGGCGGCAGCACTGGATGCGTTGAAACACTGGCCTGCTTCGGGGCGCCGTATAGCCGTCCTGGCCGATATGCTTGAACTTGGTGAAGCCGCGCCTCACTGTCATACCGAACTCGGGGTGTGCGCAGCACAGGTAGCGGATATTGTCCTGGTATATGGGCAGTGGAGCGCTGAGGTGGCGGAAGGGGCACAGTCTAAAGGGCTGGATAAAGCGCAGATTGTGCTTATGCATGATCACGCCGGGATTTGCACCTGGCTACAGCGCCACTTAGAGCCCGATGATTGTCTGCTGATAAAAGGTTCACGCGGGATGCGGATGGAAAAGGTTGTCGATTTTCTGTTGCATAAACTTAGAAAAGTGGCTTAAGTACATCCTTTTCTCTCACTCAGGATCGCCATAAAAGGTCTGCCATGCTCTATCATCTGCTTTTTCCTCTCCATACCGAGTTTTCCGCCCTCTACGTATTCCGCTTTATTACCTTTCGTACCATCTATGCCACCATCACTGCACTGTTGTTGGCGTTCATGCTCGGCCCCTGGGTGATCGAGCGCCTGAGTAAACTCCAGATCGGGCAGACCATTAGAAAGGTCGGGCCGGAATCGCACTTTAAAAAAGAGGGCACCCCCACCATGGGTGGTACCCTCATAGTGATGTGTATCGTATTGCCCACGTTGCTGTGGGCCGATTTGACCAATGCCTATGTGTGGATTGCGCTGTTTGTAACCATGGGTTTTGGCGCCATAGGGTTTGTGGACGATTATAAAAAGATAAAATATAAAAATAGTGACGGGATGTCCGCCAGGGGGAAGCTCGCGTGGCAGATTCTGATTGCTGTAGGCGCCGGAGTGCTGCTTCTACTTTATACCGACTACACCTCGGTTCTTGCTGTACCATTTTTTAAAACCGTGACCCCGGAGTTGGGCTGGTTTTATCTTATGCTGGTTCTGGTGGTAGTAGTGGGGGCGGGGAATGCGGTAAATCTCACAGACGGTCTCGATGGCCTGGCGATCGGGCCGGTAATTGTTGCTTCGGGAACCTATCTGTTGTTTGCATATCTGGCAGGCAATGCGCGCCTGGCGGAGTATCTGCAGATCAACGGTGTGGCCGGAGCCGGAGAGCTGACCATCATGTGTGGTGCCATGGTTGGTGCCGGACTCGGCTTTTTGTGGTTCAATACCTATCCTGCCCAGGTGTTTATGGGTGATGTGGGAAGCCTCTCTCTGGGAGGCGCACTGGGGATTATTGCGGTAATTGTAAAGCAGGAGCTGGTTCTGGTGATCGTGGGAGGGCTCTTTGTCATGGAGGCTCTTTCCGTTATCGTTCAGGTTGCGTCCTTCCGTCTCTGTGGGCGGCGGGTCTTTCGCATGGCACCGCTGCATCACCATTTTGAACTCAAGGGATGGCCTGAACCTAAGATCATTGTGCGTTTCTGGATCGTCAGCATAGTGTTGGCCCTGGTGGCCCTTTCAACCCTGAAGCTGAGGTAATATGCCGGATCTGAAGGGAAAACACATCGTTGTTGCCGGTGCCGGTTTGAGTGGGGTGGCAGCAGCTAATTTCTGCCACTCGCGCGGGGCACATGTGAGCGTGAGCGATACCCGATCTGCAAGCGAGATAGCGGGGCTGGCGCAACTTGATCCCTGTATTGAGCAGGACTGCGCTGGACATACCGATAGCATATTCCAACACGCGGATCTCATTATCCTCAGCCCGGGGATTCCTCTTCATGCTCCGGTAATCAGTCGCGCCATGGAGGCGGGGATACCGGTGTGGGGGGAGATTGAGCTCGCAAGCCGCTTTCTGCGTATCCCGATCATAGCGATTACCGGAACCAACGGAAAATCCACGGTTACAAGCCTGTGCGGACACATCCTACAGCGCTGTGGAGAGCAGGTGTTTATCGGCGGGAATATCGGTACTCCACTTATCGAGGCCGTGGATGGTGACTACAGTGTCGCAGTAGTGGAGCTCTCCTCTTTTCAGCTTGAAAGTGTGGTGACCTTTAATCCCCATGTAGCGGTGCTTCTCAATATCAGCCCCGATCACCTGGATCGCTATGCGGATATGCACAGCTACATGCAGGCGAAACAGAGGATATTTGCCAATCAGACTACGACGGATCTGATGGTATTGAATCGGGATGACGCCCAGGTGCTAGCGCTGGCGCGGGATGCTTCGGCGCGGCGCACATGTTTTTCCTCTGCATGTATACTGAAGGAGGGGCTGAGCCTCGATCTCCCTTCGATGCTCTGGCGGCATAGTGATGTAGAGTACTGTTTCGACTGTAATGCATTGCAACTGCAAGGATTGCACAACCTCGAAAATGTAATGGCCGCCCTCGCAGCCTGTAGTGGACAGGGACATGCTCCAGTCAGAATGTGGGAAGCGGCGTGTGAATTCAGCGGCTTACCCCATCGCATGGAGTGGGTACGCACCCTGAACGGGGTGCGCTGGTACAATGACTCCAAGGGAACCAATATCGGAAGCGTGGAGAAAAGTCTGCGCGGTTTCGATACCCCTGTGACCCTCATCGCCGGGGGGAAGGATAAGGGGGGCGATTACGCGCTATTGCGTCCTGTCCTCAGCGAAAAACGTCCTCGTCTGATCCTTTTGGGAGCAGCGGCGGAGAAAATGGCCGCAGCGTGGGAGGATATCTGCCACATAAACATGGTTAATTCCATGGAAGAGGCGGTCGCGTGTGCGTATCAGAATACCTGCGCCCCCGGAAGTGTGCTGTTATCCCCCGGATGTTCGAGTTTTGACATGTTCAGCAGTTTTGCCGAACGCGGTGAGGTGTTTGCTGCCCTGGTCCGGGCACTGGAGTAGTCAGGATGGCGGATAAACCGGCAAAAAAAGAGGGGGGAAAACAGCCAGTAAAGCGAGAGTTTAACGCTACTATCCTGATATTGACTGTGACCCTGACCTGCTTTGGTGTCCTCATGGTGTACTCCTCCTCCTCCCTGATGGCTTTGCGCGAGTACGGCGACAGTCTTCACTATCTGAAGCGCCAGGCTATTTACGCGACCCTTGGGATAGGGGTGATGCTTGTGACCATGCATATAAACTACAATGTGTGGCGCAAACTTGCGATTCCATTACTCATCCTCAGTACAATCCTGCTTGCAGTGGTATTTATCCCCGGGATCGGGAACAAGGCCGGAGGGGCGGCACGCTGGATCCGCTTTCCGGGGTTCTCGTTTCAGCCCTCAGAAGCGGCCAAGATTGCCCTCATCTTTTATCTTGCGCATTCAGCCACTAAGAAAGAGGACAGAATCAAGGATTTTAAGTACGGTTATGTTCCCTACATGTGCGTCCTCATGGTGTGGCTCGGCCTGATGCTGGCGCAGCGCGACCTGGGAGGGGCGGCGATTATGGCGGTGGTAACCGCGATGATGCTTCTGATTGCGGGTACACGCTGGAAGTTTTTGTTCTTCAGCCTGGTTGCGATTGTTCCTGCAGGTATTGCTACAGTGATGGCCAAGGAATATCGCGTACGCCGCATTATGGCGTTTCTCGACCCCTGGGCTGATCCGCTTGGATCGGGGTTTCAGATAATCCAGAGCTGGATGGGTTTCGGTCTCGGAGGCCTCACCGGCGCCGGGTTGGGAGAAGGGGAGCAGAAGCGTTTCTATCTCCCAGAGGCGCATACCGACTTTATCTTTTCCGTTATCGGAGAGGAGTTGGGTTTTATCACCGTTGTCCTGTTAATCTGTATGTATCTATGCATCGTAGTGATGGGGTTGCGCATCTCCATGCGTGCAGCGGATGGCTTCGGGCGTCTGACTGCGTTCGGGATCAGTCTGTTGCTGGGGATGCAGGCCTTTGCCAACATGGCAGTGGTGATGGGGATTGTGCCAAATAAAGGGCTGGTTCTCCCCTTTCTCTCCTACGGGGGGAGCAGCTTGTTATGTACCCTGTTCAGCATGGGGGTATTGTTGAATATCTCCAGTCATGTGGAAAAAAAGGGGATAAAGTGAAGATTCTGCTGAGTGGAGGTGGAACAGGGGGGCATGTATTCCCGGCCCTGGCGGTAGCGCGCCGTGCTCTGGCACAGTGCGGAGAGAACAAGGTGATGTTTGTGGGCAATCCCCATGCCATCGAGGCTACCCTGGTTCCGGCGCACGGGTATCTCTTTGTCGGGCTTGAGTGCAGCGGGTTTGCCGCGCGTTCACTGTCCTGGAAGTTGAAGTCACTGTGGGACCTGCAGCGTGCGGTGCGAAAGGCTTTTGGTATCATTAAGGATTTTTCTCCGGATGTGGTCCTCGGGGTGGGGGGATATGTCTCCATGCCGGTAGTGATTGCCGCCGGGCTGCTGAGGGTGCCGGTAGTTTTACATGAGCAGAATGCCTCTGCCGGATTGGCCAATCGCGTGGGAGCGCGCTGGGCAAAGCGGATCTGTGTTTCGTTCCCCAAAGCGTTAGAGGAGTTCCCCGCATCTAAGGTATCCCTGAGCGGCAATCCGGTGCGCGCGGAGCTCTTCACCCTTCCGCCCTGGAGTGGTGTGGCTCCGCGTGTCCTGATATTCGGAGGAAGCCAGGGCGCGCGGCCTCTGAATGACTGCATGGTGCCTGCAGTAGCGCAGCTTCTGCAACATCTCCCCACTCTGCAGGTTATGCACCAGAGCGGAAAGACTCAGCTGGAGGAGGTTAGAAGTGCCTACACCCGGGCCGGATGTGCAGAGCATGTGGAGGTGGTTGATTTTATAACTGATATGGCGCAGGCGTATCGCAATAGCGCGTTGGTGATATGTCGCGCAGGAGCAACCACGGTGGCAGAGCTTGCTGCGTGCGGACGCCCCGCAGTGCTGGTGCCGTTTCCCCAGGCGGCGGGGGATCATCAGACCCACAATGCCCTGGCTCTGGTCAACGCAGGCGCGGCGGTGGTTTTTCCCCAGGCGGAACTGACTTCAGAGCGGATGGCGCTACAGATTAAGGAATTGTTGCAAAATCGCTCGGAGTTGTCCATGATGGCGCGGCGGGCTCGCAGCGTAGCGGCAAAAGGCGCTGCAGATTTAATTCTTCACCAGTGCCGTATGGCGGCACGGAAACGTTAAAGATATGTACGGAAGATTTCGTCGTATACATTTAGTAGGGATCGGAGGTATCGGAATGAGCGGTATCGCTGATGTATTGCTTACTCTCGGGTATGAGGTGAGTGGCTCCGATCTGCGCAGTACCGAAATAACCAGACGTCTGGAGAGTTTTGGCAGCACGGTATACTATGCCCACAGCGCTGAGAATGTCCACACCGCCCAGGTCGTGGTTACCAGTTCCGCCATAACTGCGGATAACCCTGAAGTGGCTGAGGCACATCGCCTGATGATACCGGTGATCCCCCGTGCCGAGATGCTTGCGGAACTGATGCGCCTCAAATACGGCATCGCCATTGCGGGCACCCACGGTAAAACCACAACTACAAGCATGGTTGCCGCCCTCCTGTATCACGGCGGCGTTGATCCCACGGCAGTTGTGGGAGGGCAGGTCAATGCCATGGATTCCAACGCCCGCCTAGGACAGGGCGATTTCATGGTGGTGGAGGCAGACGAGTCTGATGGTTCATTTCTGCGCCTCTCTCCGGTGATCGCCGTGGTCACCAATATCGACCAGGATCATCTCGATTACTATGCCGATATCCAGGCGATTCGGGATGTGTTTGTAAGTTTTATTAATAAGGTTCCGTTTTACGGCCTTGCGGTACTCTGTCTTGATGATCCCAACATTCAGGCGATGTTGCCCCAGATACAGAAACGCTTTGTAACCTATGGTATGAGTCCGCAGGCGGATTATTTTGCCACTGATGTGGTGCATAAAGATGGCGGAGTTGAATTCTGTGCCCACAGCCGGGAGGGTCGTCTGGGACACATTAGGCTCGAAATGCCGGGGGAGCACAATGTTCTCAACGCGTTGGCTGCGATGGCGGTAGCGCGGGAACTCGATATTGAGCAGTCTGACATTGAGGCCGGATTTCTGACCTTTGCGGGAGTCAAGCGCCGTTTTCAGATCAAGCACTCCCAAGGGTTCATGCTTGTGGACGACTATGGTCATCATCCGGTAGAAATTCGCGCAACCCTGGCTGCGGCGCGGAGTGGATGGAACCGGCGTATTGTGGCTATTTTTCAGCCTCACCGCTACAGCCGCACCAAGGCGCTGTTTAATGACTTTATCACCGCGTTTAATCAAGCGGATAAGGTGTATATTCTCGATGTTTACCCCGCGGGTGAAGAACCTATTGAGGGTGCCGAGGGGGAAGATCTGGCGCGCGCCATTGCCGGGCATGGACACCGGGGGATTTGCTACTGTGCAAGCGTGGCGCAGGCTTTAGAGCAGGTGGAAAGCGATTTGCAGCCTGATGATATGGTACTGACCATGGGCGCAGGATCAGTATGGCAGGCAGGCGATGAACTCCTCGAACGCTTGAGCCGGAGCGCATGAAGTGGGAGCACGAGAATCTGGCGCGGCTGGCGCGGGTGCTGGAGCGTGAGACCGGAGCAGAAGTAAAGACTGACGAGCCCCTGTCACCTCTCAGCAGTTGGAAGATCGGTGGCCCCGCCGATATCCTCGTGCGTCCATATAGCATTGAAGGTGCAGGACTGCTGTTTGCCTTTCTCCGCTCCCAACGCTGGCCCTGGGTAGTTCTGGGACGTGGAACCAATGTTCTGGTTCCTGATGCCGGGATTCGTGGTGTGGTAGTTCAGTTGAACCATCTGGCCCACATTGAACAGGGCGACTCCGGACTTTACACTGTAGGTGCCGGAATAATGCTGCCGGAGTTGGTGCGCGTGTGTTCCTGCGGAGGATATAGTGGCCTAGAGGATCTTGCCGCCATCCCCGGGAGCGTGGGTGGTGCAGTGGTTATGAATGCCGGTGCCGGCGCACAAAGCTTCGCAGGTGTGCTAACGGGCATATGTGCTGTCCAGGATGGAACCATGCGCCACCTTGATCCTGCGAAGCTCGATTTCGGTTATCGACGCAGTGGCATCAGTAGCGGGATGGTGGTGCTGGAGGTAACACTGCAGTTGCATTATACCAGCGTGCAGCAATGTATGGAGCGGCGCACAGCGGCTCTGGAACACCGCAAGCGGGCGCAGAAGGTTGGAATGCCCAATGCCGGGAGCGTGTTTCGTAATCCTCCGGGCTCTTCAGCGTGGAAATTGATCGATGCGTGCGGTTTGCGCGGCTTCAGCATCGGTGGGGCACAAATTTCGCCTTCGCACACCAATTTTATTATCAACACAGGCACCGCGAGCGCCGCTGATGTAGTGGCGCTTATCGCCCACGTGCAGCGCGAAGTCTATAAAAACTGTGGTATAACCCTGGAGCCGGAAATCCATTTTCTATCTGAGGAGTTTAATTGAAATGAAGCCAGAAGAATTGAAGAAGAAATCTGTCGCGGTGGTTCTCGGCGGAGACTCTGCAGAACGAGAGGTCTCCCTGCGCAGTGGCGAAGCGGTTCTCGACGCGCTGAAGCGCAAAGGATACGAAGCGTTTCCCATCGATTCTGCTGAAGATGTAGCGCCCCAGCTCATGCTTTCCGGTGCCGAGATAGCATTTCTTGCATTGCACGGGCGCCATGGTGAGGACGGTACCATCCAGGGATTACTGGAGATGTTGCAGATCCCCTATACGGGTAGTGGAGTGCTTGCTTCCTCGATAGCCATGGACAAGGCTGTGACCAAAACCGTGGTCAAGGCTGCTGGGGTTGTAACTCCGCATGCAAAAGTGGTTAATCCGGAAACGGATCTCACAATCTTTTGTGACGCCCACATCAACTATCCGTGTGTGGTTAAGCCGGTGCGCGAGGGTTCAACCCTGGGAATCAGAGTGGCGCATGATAGCGCTGAGCTGAAGAATGCGATTAGCGCCGCACGTGTCTACGATGCGAAAGTCCTGGTGGAGGATTTTATCGCTGGGCGTGAGGTGACTGTTGGAGTTATGGACGGACATGCTCTGCCGATTGTGGAGGTGGTAGCCCAAAGTGGCTTCTATGATTACAGCGCAAAATACACCCCGGGACAGACCGAGTACCATGTCCCAGCACCTCTGGATGAAAAACTCTATGCTGCGGTGCAGGCGGCAGCGCAAAAGGTGTATAGTGCCGTTGGCTGCAGGGGGGCAGTGCGCGTTGATTTTATGCTGCGGGGGGAGGAGTCCTTCTTTTTAGAGGTTAACACCATCCCCGGAATGACAGAAACCAGTTTATTGCCCAAAGCAGCCGCACATGAAGGAATGGATTTTGCAGAGCTTGTTGAGCGGATCCTGTGTGATGCAGCGCTGGATAAGTGAGCCGGAGTGAATTGTGTATCAAGGGGATGAGGTCAAAAGGCGGCATTTGATATTATGAGCGCATCCGGGCGCACTACATTGGGTAAAAAGAAGAAAAGTCTTAAGAATAGACGTGTAGAACCTAAAAAAGACTATAAGGGGATATTAAGCCGGGTTCTGTATTTTCTGATTATGCTCGTATGTGCCGGCGCGCTGCTGGTTGGAGCCGGTTTTGGCATGTACATGCTCAGCATGTCCGATTCGTTCAGGATTGAAAACATTGAGGTCGATGGTAATCAGCGCCTGAGTACTCAGGAGATCCTCGCACTGTCAGATATCCGACATGGGCAGGGAACTTTTGACTTGGATCTGGAGCTGATCGGGCAACGACTCGAAGAAAACGACTGGATTCTGAACGCGCAGGTGGAACGCCTGTTGCCACGCGGTATTAAGGTTAGTATTGTTGAACATACACCATGTTGTATTATCAACCTTGACTATCTGTACTATGTCGACCGCCAGGGAGGGGTTTTCAAGGTTCTCCACCGAGGTGATTCCCTCGATTACCCCATGGTATCTGGATTTGAGCGTGATGACCTGGCAACACCGGAGGCTCCTGGGACATCTTGGCTCGAACGGGTCGTTGAAGTTATCGCTCAGTTGGAGAGGCGCACCATTTTTAATATCGAAGAGGTCGCCCAGATACATGTTGATTTTGAACGCGGCATCGAATTGTATACCCTGGAGCACGGGGTTACGTTGCGCCTGGGGAAAGAGCGTTTCAACACCAAGTTCGATCTGCTTGAGCATATGTACCCCAAACTGAAAGCGGAACTTGAGATACTTGAATATATCGATCTGAATGTTCCAGGCAAACTCATCGTTAAAAAACTGGATGAGAACAGGGAATAAACGGAAATTACTCGCATATGTCGAGAAACACTTTACCTGCGTAGTACTGTTATCCGGATAGCACAGGGAAGGACTGGAATGAGCAACCAAAAAGAAAACCTAATCGTAGGGCTGGATATAGGCACCACCAAAATCTGTGCCATCATCGGCAGTATCACTGCGAATGATCTCGAGATCGTTGGTATTGGTACCAGCCCTTCCAAGGGAATTCGCAAAGGTGCGGTAATCAATATCGAAAGCACCGTGGCGGCAATCCGCAAAGCCATTCAGGAAGCGGAGTTGATGGCCGGATGTGAGATCAACTCGGTATTCGCCGGTATTGCGGGGGCGCATATAACTGGGATGAACTCCCAGGGCGTCATCGCGATAAAGAACCGCGAGGTGACCGATGAAGACATCCATCGGGTTATAGACGCCGCAAAGGCGATTGCAATCCCCATGGATCGAGAGGTTATCCATGTGCTGCCGCAGGAATATATCATTGATGACCAGGACGGGATCAAAGAGCCCCTGGGTATGAGTGGTGTACGTCTGGAGGCGCGCGTCCATGTGGTAACCGGTGCCGTGGCCAGTGCGCAGAATATTATCAAAAGCTGTAACCGTGCGGATGTGAATGTGGCTGACATTGTTCTTGAGCCACTCGCGTCTGCTGAATCAGTACTTCTCCCTGAAGAGAAAGAGCTCGGTGTCGCTATCGTGGATATCGGCGGTGGGACTACCGATCTGGCGATATTTGTCGATGGAGCCATCAAACACACCACTGTCCTGTCCCTGGGGGGCAATCACCTGACCAACGATATTGCGGTAGGGTTGCGCACTCCGATGGCTGAAGCCGAGCGCATCAAGCAGGCGTATGGCTGCTGCTTCACGGACATGGTAGGCAAGGATGAAACCATCGAAGTCCCTTCCGTAGGGGGGCGCGATCCCCGGGTGCTATCGCGCCAGTTACTCGCAGAAATTCTTGAGCCTCGCGTCGAGGAGATCTTCAATCTCATCAACCGTGAAATCATCAAGAGCGGCTATGAGGATATGATCGCCTCCGGCATCGTTCTTACTGGCGGTACCAGTATCCTTCCGGGGATGCCGGAACTTGCGGAGCAGATTTTCAGTATGCCGGTGCGGCGTGGCGTACCCCAGGGCGTTGGGGGCCTGATTGACGTGGTCAATTCTCCTGTGTATGCCACCGGTGTGGGGCTCGTGGTATACGGGAGTCAGCATCAGGAGATGGAAAATTTCAGCCGCGGTGAACAGGGCCTGTTTGATAAGGTTATGCAGCGGATGAAAGATTGGTTTGGAGAATTTTTTTAACTCGTATTTACTATATAAACGATCGGACCATAGCCTGTACCCAGACTGTGGGTGGATCCGGGTCGGTTAAATCTCAGGGGGAACTTATATGTTTGAATTTGATGAATCGTTGGATCAGTCAGCCAAGATAAAGGTTATCGGTGTTGGTGGCGGTGGGGGTAACGTCGTTGATGCCATGATCGATGCCCATATCACCGGGGTTGAATTTATCGTTGCGAATACGGACGCCCAGGCGCTGAAGCGCAGCAAGGCACCGACCAAGGTGCAGTTGGGGACCAAACTCACCAAAGGTCTGGGTGCTGGCGCCAATCCCGACACCGGGCGCGAAGCGGCTATGGAAGACCGCAGCCGGATTGCCGAACTTCTCAGTGGGGCTGATATGGTATTTGTAGCCTGCGGTCTTGGCGGCGGAACTGGTACTGGTGCGGCACCGGTTATTGCAGAAGTCGCGCAGGAGGTTTCTGCCCTGACGGTTGGGGTAGTGACTAAACCCTTCACCCGCGAAGGGCGCCAGCGCATGTTCAAGGCGGATACCGGAGCCACAGAGCTCAAGGATGTCGTTGATTCTCTGATTATTATCCCCAATGATCGTCTTGTGGGGCTTGCGGGCAAAAACACCAGCATCCTCGAAGCATTCAAACCTGCCGATGACGTATTACGCCAGGCGGTACAGGGGATCTCGGATATTATCACCACCAGCGGGGTAATCAATGTCGATTTTGCTGATGTCAAATCGGTTATGAGTGAGCGCGGCATGGCGATGATGGGGATTGGAGTTGCCGAAGGGGAAAAACGTGCGAGCGAAGCAGCGCACCAGGCCATCAGCAGCCCCCTCCTCGAAGAGATTGATATCTCCGGTGCCAAAGGCGTGCTTGTCAATATCACCGGGTCCAGTAATATGACCATGGAGGAGTTTGACGAAGCTTCGCGCATCGTGCAGGAAAAGGTGCACGAGGACGCCAATATCTTTGTCGGGCTCGTGGTAAATGAGGAGATGGGGGATTCCCTCCAGATTACCGCTATTGCCACCGGTTTCGGCGCGTCCTTCGAAAAAGGTCGCAATAATCTCGAGGATGTGAAGGAAAACGCCGCGAAGCGCATCGGAACCAATGTGGATCTCGATGTGCCTACCATCATTCGCAAGCAGCAACGCGATAGCGCACGCATGATGCGGATGCAGGCGGTGGAAGAGGATGAATATGATATCCCGACCTTTTTGCGCAAGCGCGTAGACTAAAAATCTGCCCGCATGTTCCCCTGAGCAGTGTGACGCGAATGCAGTAGGGTAAGGGGGTATTATGGCAAACGAGCGGGGGCCGTACTTGAGTAAGTACTGGTCCCCGTTTTTGGTTTAACGAAGGTGATATCGCAGCAACACCACTTAAACACGGAATATTGGATGGGGCCGGAATTCGAACAGAGACGTCAGGAACGCCTGCGAGGAGAAGATCCTCGCGCAACAGCACACGCAGGTGCACGTTTGCGTGTGGCGCTGGTGTATCCCAATACCTACTACAATGGCATGAGCAATCTGGGCTTTCAGGCGGTGTTTCACTGGCTTAATCAGCATCCGGATTGCGCGTGTGAGAGGGTATTCTGGCCTGACGCGGATGAGCTCAAAGCGCTGCAGAAGGAAAGCGCATCCCTGTGCTCTTTTGAAAGTCGCCGTTCCATTACCGATTTTGATCTAGTTGCGTTTTCACTCTCTTTTGAAAACGACTATCTCCATCTTCCCCCCATGTTCGAGTTGATGCGCCTACCCCTGGAGGCGAAACAACGCAGTGCCCGGGATCCGCTGGTGGTAGCGGGGGGCATATGCACCCTTATGAATCCAGAACCTGTAGCGCCATGGTTTGACCTGTTTATCATTGGCGAAGCTGAGGTGCTTCTACCCCCCCTTATTGATACTTTATTGCGTGATTCATCCCGCGCAGAGCTGTTGCGCAGCCTTGCATCCCAGCCCGGATTTTATGTACCAAGTCTCTGTCATCCACAGGTGGATGCTGCCGGGAACGTTTCCTGGGAGGTGGAAAAAGGTGTTGAGTTTCCGGTTCAACGCCGCTGGGTCGAAGATCTCAACACCAGTGAATGCCGTAGTTTTGTCTCCACCCGGGATACCGCCTTCGGGGACATGAACCTGGTTGAAGTGGCGCGCGGGTGTGGGCGCGGATGCCGCTTCTGTGCCACCGGATTTGTGTATCTACCCCCGCGTGAGCGCGATGCCCAAACGGTACTTGAACATCTGGGAGAGGATATTCAGGCAGGTGAAACTGCGGGGCTGGTCGGGGCTGCAGTATCGGACTATTCCGCCCTGGATCGTGTCGCAGGCACTATCTGTGCTGCGGGGGCACATGTCTCAGTAGCGAGCCTGCGCGTCGACAGCATGACGCCAGAGCAGGTTGATATGCTGCGCGATTCAGGACAGAAAACCATCTCCCTTGCACCGGAAGCCGGCAGCCAGCGCCTGCGCGACAGCATTAATAAACATTTGAGTGCAGAGCAGATTGTCCATGCCGCAGAGATGATTGCTGCTGCAGGGATTCCCAATCTCAAGCTCTATTTTCTTATCGGCCTTCCTTTTGAGGATGATGTGGATATTCATGCAATGCTTGAACTGGTGGAGCAGATACGTGTTGCATGGATGGAGCAGCAGCGTGCTCTGGGACGTGCAGGAACCATCCACCTCTCGGTTAATCCGTTTGTCCCCAAGGCGATGACCCCGTTACAATGGCACTCTATGGCGTCCCCGAAGGTTCTGAAGGGACGCATCGGGATGTTGCGCAAATATGTGAACAAAAGTGCTAATATTCGCCTGCAGGTGGAATCGGTGAAAGGAGCTGAACTGCAGGGTTTTTTATCCCGTGCTGATCGGCGCGGTTCCAGGGTGATTCTTGCCATGGCGGATGGGGTAAATCTTAGAACAGCATGCCGCTTGAACGGGGTTGATCTGAATGCTGTTGTATATTCTGCTCACACCCTGGAACATCAATTCCCTTGGTATAGTATTGCCCCCGGGGTTAGTCGCGCATATCTGTGGGATGAATATCAGCGCAGCCAGACCAACATTCTTACCCCCCCCTGCCCGGAGCCCGGTCACGGATGTATACGCTGTGGAGTGTGTGCGCAGGAGATAACCGAGAGCTGACTGCCGATAGGTTAATTATTATGCATGCCGATTTAAACAATATGCTCGAAGCATCAATAGAGCTCGAACTTAAGGTGGCAAAATTATATCTGCTTTTTTATCATAACCTTCCGCAAGACATTGATTTCTGGTGGAACCTGATGCTTGAGGAACAAAACCATGCCGCCTTGTTACGCAGTATTAAAGATGTGTTTGTTCCACGCGGCTCTATTCCGGAAAACATGGTGGCTGAGAGCCTGGGCATTATTACCCGGAGTTGTGAGGCACTGCAACACTGGCATCAACACTATTCTGATTCGCCTCCAAGCCGGGTACAGGCCTTTAACCTGGCCCTGGGAATAGAACACTCCGCAGCGGAATTGCACTTTCAACGCTTTATGGATAAAACGCCGGATAGCAAAGTTGAAGAGGTGTTCCAGCAACTGAATGCAGAGGATAAAGACCACGCGCAGCGCCTGATTGACTACATGGATGCGCACAATATTGTGATCAGCCCTGAAATTTGTGATCCTGCCGAGATCTGAGGCGTAACTCGTTTGCGAGATTTTATTCTAACCGCTGAGTAAGCAAAGCCCGAACCATAGTGGAGGAGACTGTATGAAACAATCACTTGGAGCAAAACCACTCGCATTTCCAGCCCCGGTATATCTGATCGGCACTTATGATGCCCAGGGGCAGCCCAATATGATGAATGCAGCTTGGGGCGGAATCTGCTGCTCAGAACCCCCATGTGTGATGGTCTCGGTGCAGAATAAGCGCCACACCTACGCCAGCATTCTGGAGCACCAGGCCTTCACTATCAATCTGCTCGGGTGTGATCACGTAATGGCGGCAGATTACTACGGCATCGCCTCCGGGCGCGATCTGAATAAGATTGAGGCGAGCGGCCAGCATGTGTGCAAAGGAGAATTTGTCCATGCACCATATCTGGATGAGGCCTATCTGGTACTCGAATGTCGCCTCAAGACCAGTACTGAACTCGGAAGCCATACCATGTTTGTGGGGGAAGTGATGGATGTGAAGATTGAGACTGAGTGTCTGGATGAAAAAGGAATCCCGGATGTTAAAAAGATGGATCCTCTTCTGTTTATTCCCGGGGCGCGGGAATATTATGGTGTGGGCGAATTTATCGGCAAGGCTTTTGCAGTTGGGAATTCAGAAAAATAAAAAATAACCAGCTCCGATATTGACAGATATGTAAGGCGGTTTCTCCGGCGCTTTTTCGCGGGATGCCGCCTTTTGGCGGATTTAGTATAGCTGTGAAGCGTTTAATTGTGTAAGGAGGATCTAAGAGTGGCGGAAAAAAAGAAGCGTAGCTTGATTATAAAAATAGTTCGTTTTATCACTTTTGTGGATCTGCGGATTAGAAAAAAATTTCTCCTGTTCTCTGTTGGAGTAATGTTCTGGTTTATGGTTCTCGCCAGCGTTGCGTTTTACGTCCTTATCGATGTAAATATGAAGACATCCTCCATGGTGAAGGTGATGTTGCCCTATGAACGCACAGCCAACGACGTGCTGAGTAGGACCTACGAACTTGAGCGCTGGCTGGAGGCGCTGGAGAATGCGCAGAGCGAAAAAGCGGTTGCGGCGAATGCTGAAAAGGTGCGAACCATCCTGCAGCGAATGAATGCAGCGCTGGATGAGGTGCATGAGAGCCAGACCGTATCCCCCATGCGCCTGCTATGGAAGCGGTTGAATAACCCCACCTGGATGGAGGATGAGAAAAACAGGATCTTTATAGAAGATATTCGCGCCTATGTAGGGGATATGCTCAATGCAACAACCAGCTACGGCTTCATGCGTGCCGATGCTGCTGCAGGGCAATCGGGACAGATAGCGGAAAGTGCGGATTTTATCAAGCAGTTGGGGGACGATCTCCACAGCATAAAAGCGCAGAGTATTGAATTTCTGAACCATATTTCAAACCAGGCACAAAGTTATTCGCAGGCGATAACCAGAACCACCACCTATGCGTCCTGGATCGTGATGGGAGTTCTGATACTGGCATTGGGACTGTTGGCTGTATTCACCTTCTGGATAGCGGATTCAATAGTCACTCCGGTAAGTGCCATGATCAGCAAAATCCACACCCTTGCCAATGGGCACGTGGATCTGATGGATAAAATTGAGGTGCGTTCTGCCGATGAAATCGGAGAGATGGCATCAGAGTTCAATGAGTTGATGGATACCGTACACGGAATGACGGTATTCAAGAATGTGATTGAGGAGGATGCTACCCTTGGGGACGTGTACTCGCGCATGGGAGAGGCTTTCCAGACCAATCTCGGGATTGAAAACTACCGCATCTACGAGGTTGCGGAGGATTTCAAAACCATGAAGCCGGTGTTCCCGGTGACTTTATCGGAAAAAGATCTCGAATGTAATCCCGACATTCTCAACAGCTGTGATCTGTGCCGCGCGGTGAAAACCGGGCATGATATCTCCTCACTCATGTATGAACGCGTATGTAAGCAGTTTATTCAGAGTCAGGATAAAGTGCATGTGTGTATCCCCATGATTCTGGGTGGGCATGCCGGCGGGGTGGTGCAGTTTGTGTTTGATAAACCGGAGAAAAACGGCCTTAGTCGGGCGCAGATTGAGCAGAGGGTCTCGAAAGCGGAGGCGTATATCAAACAGTCCCTTTCGGTTATTGAAGCGAAACGACTGATGAAAACCCTGCATGACTCCACCCTGCGCGATCCCATGACAGGGCTGTTCAACCGCCGCTTTATGCAGGATCAGGCCTCACACCTCATTGCCATGACCCTGCGGCGCAAGAAGAACATCGGGCTGCTTATGTGCGATATCGATTACTTCAAGCAGGTTAATGACAAATACGGCCACGATGCCGGTGATACCGTCCTTAAGGATTGTACGAGTATTTTGAGTGCAAGTGTGCGCGAGGCGGATATGGTGATCCGTTATGGTGGGGAAGAGTTCCTTATCATGCTCATCGATATTGAACCGGGGGACTCCGAAGCCGTGGCAGAGAAGGTGCGTGTCGGGGTGGAGGAAAAAGGCTTTAATCTCAACGGCGAGAAGATCAAGAAGACCATCAGCGTCGGGGTGAGCGAATTCCCCCACGATACCGACGCTTTCTGGCAGGCGATCAAGTTTGCGGATGTGGCGCTGTATCAGGCGAAAGAGAGCGGGCGTAATAAGGTAGTGCGCTTTGAACCCCACATGTGGGCCGATGACGAGTTTTAACAGGGATGAGATGGAAAGGGCGGGTAGTTTATACCACGATTACCCGTCCTTCTGAATCATCCTTACGGGTTACTTCGCCGATGAGTGTAGCCACTTCTCCTGCCGCGCGCAGACGTTCAAGTAGCGTTTCCGCAGCATGGGATGGCACAGCCATCAGCAGTCCGCCCGAGGTCTGGGGGTCGCACAACAGATCGAGGGCAAAGGGGTTGAGTGCATCCGAATCGCGCAGGTTGCTGGCGTAGTGCTGGCGGTTGCGGTAACTGCCCTCAGGCACCAATCCAACCGCTGCCATATCCGCAGCTCCCGGATATGCGGGCAGGGTGGTAGATTCTAGCCTGATCTCCACTTTGCTTGCTTGCGCCATTTCGCTGCAGTGCCCCAGGATGCCGAAACCGGTTATGTCGGTGCACGCATGCACGCCCACCTTAAGCATCACCTCAGCGGCGTATTTGTTGAGGCGTGCCATTGCGGTAATCGCAGATTCTAGTTCCTTCTCCGTCACAATCTCCGCCTTCAGCGCGGTGGTGAGGATTCCGCTCCCCAGCGCTTTGGTCATTATCAGTTTATCCCCGATCTGACAGTCGCGCGTGGTGATTAGTTTATCCGGATGTACGGTGCCGGTAATCGCCATGCCGTATTTGGGTTCATCGTCTTCGATGGAGTGCCCGCCAGCAATGACCGCTCCTGCTTCGTGCACCTTGTGGCTCCCGCCGCGCATGATCTGGGTCAGAACATCTACGTCCAGACAGCGCGGAAACGCTACAATATTCATGGCGGTGATGGGCTGTCCCCCCATAGCGAATACGTCCGAGAGCGCATTTGCTGCGGCAATGGCGCCGAAGGTGTAGGGATCATCCACTACCGGGGTGAAAAAGTCCACCGACTGCAGGAGCAGAAGCGTATCACTGATACGATAGATACTTGCATCCACACATGGGATGTCCTCCGAAAGCAGATTCGGGTTGTTGTTGGGTGGCAATTGGCTCAGAACCTGAGCCAGGGTCTCGGGACCCAGTTTAGCCGCTCACCCGGCGCTGCGCGCCATCTGACTCAATGCTGTTTTTTTGCCGTCCATAGAGATATATACCTTTTGGGATTGTCTTGCATAGGTGAAGGGTTGGCAATGACCGAATTAAGAGATTATCACACCTGTGCTGGGAGTTTCCACGCCTCACGCGCATCGCCTTTGCGCAGGGTGTATTTCTGTGCATCAAAATATTCCAGTAGCGCCTGTACCGGCTTGCGTGCGCTGCCGATGAGGTCGCGGTATTCCGCTAGGGTCAGACTCGAATGTTTGCTGAAGTGCTGAATAAGGGCATTCAACGCCTGTGTATACGCATCCGGATGGATGAAAATATCATCCGTGAGTTTAATAAGCTTTGTGCTGAAAAAGATGTAGCCGAGCAGATCCTCGGGGCTTTCGGCACCGAAGTCAATGCGCCCGAGCATCTCCGTGCGCCCCTTTACCTGTACACTCGCGCGCTTGTACGTACTGCAGATCGCATCAATAATCTGTTCCTGTGCTGCATTAGGGCGCGGGAGGAACTTAGCCTCCTTGATCCATTCTCCCACACGCTCGAGTTCCGCTCGGTGAAGAAGTTCCTCAAACGCCTTATTGCTCAGGCGCTTGGGCAGCAGCGCTTTCAATGGGGCATGCCCCATCCCGGGCAGAAGAGGATTGGTGGTATGATGTTCTGCCACCGCCTCTTTTATCCGGTGGAGCCAAAGTTTCATGCTGCTGGCATCAACCCACTGATCGCCCAGGGCAATAGCCTGTCCGTTGTTTTGCAACTGTTCCAGGTTAGCAGTGATGCGCTCACGACTTAAGGCCGAGATCTGTTCCAGATCCTTCACCCGCGCACACTGCAACTCGCTGAGTTTCTGCAGAATGAACGAGCCTTCGCCTGACTCCAGCTCCTTGAGAGCATCCTGCACCTCGGAACGAAAACGCTTGTGTTTCTCTGCCCCTGGGTCAATGACCGTACCACCGCCGATGGTGTGCATGGGGGAGTAGGAGCGGATGATAAAGCGGTCTTCGCGATGCGCTACCAGGGGTTTATCCAGGTGGATCTGTACCAGAGCGCTTTCTCCCGCTTCAAGCTGATCACGATCCAGGAGCGCTACCACTCCCACCACGCGGCTGGTGCCCAGGTACAGATGCACAGGGTCGCGGAACTTCAGGGGGCGCGACGTATCTTCCAGCAGGGTGAGGCGTGCATCAAAACGACTGGTCTGCTCAAAAATGCCCGGGGTCGCTACAACGCAGCCGCGATGAAGATTTTCACGCTGGAGTCCGGCAAGGTTCAAAGCAACGCGCTGACCGCAGCGCGCCTCGGTACACTTTTTATTGTGCACCTGGATGTCGCGGATACGCACTTGTTCCCCGAGCGGAAGTATCTCCACATTGTCACCGATGTTGGCGGTGCCGGTCAACAGGGTGCCGGTTACTACGGTGCCGAAACCCGCCACACTGAAGTGACGATCAATGGGGAGGCGCATGGGGCCATCGGCATCGCGTTCTGGAATCTGTGCCGCCTGGGCCGTTATCATAGTGGTGAGCTCTTTGATCCCTGAGCCGGTAATGGAGGATACTCGTGCCACTGGAGCCTCAGCCAGGAAGGTACCATTTACCGCTTCGCGGATCTCCTCCTCCACAATGTCGGCCCAGTCGGGCTCCACGAGGTCGATCTTGGTCATGACAATGATGCCGCGCTGGATCTTGAGGAGGTCGAGAATCTGCAGATGCTCGACGGTCTGAGGCATTACCCCCTCATTGGCATCTACCACCAGGAGCACCATGTCAATCCCCCCGATTCCGGCGAGCATGTTGCTAATGAATTTTTCATGTCCGGGAACGTCGATAACCCCGATCTGTTCCCCGTTTTCGAGCTTGAAAGCGGCAAATCCTAGATCGATAGAGATCCCGCGCTGCTGTTCCTCCTTGAGACGATCGGTCTTGATCCCGCTCAAGGCGCCGATAAGTTCCGTCTTGCCGTGATCCACGTGCCCGGCAGTACCTACAATAATATGTTTGTTATGCGAAGCCATCTCTACGAGCCTTTGTTGATGTCCTGGTTCAGGGCGAGAACTCCCGCGATTATCCCCTGAGATAGTTCTTCAAATTGGGAGGGGAAAACGGTGCGCAGATTGAAGATCAAAGTATCATCCTGAATACGGGCCACAATTGCGGGTTGCTGGCGGCGCAACTCCAGCGCCAGTGCTTCGAGACTCAGGGTGGAAAAGCGCAGACCCACCGCACTTCCGGGCAGATCGGTGACAGGCAGCGCTCCGCCCCCTACGCAGCTACTCTGGGCGACAATTTCAATGTGGTATTCGCTTGTGGTAGCGGCATTGAGATCCTTGCTCAGTTTTTGTGCAAATGAACTGCTGCGTTTGTGGAGGGTCTCGGAAGACATGTTCAACATCTGCAGTACGGGAATTCGCTCAATCGCCTGCTCCCGATCCAGATACTGGCGCAGGGTGGTTTCGAGCGCGGCGAGGGTGAGCTTGTCCATGCGTAGCGCCCGCGCGAGAGGATGGTGGCGGATGGCATCGATGGCCCATTTCTTACCCACGATAATCCCCGCCTGGGGGCCGCCCAGAAGCTTGTCACCGCTGAAGGTGATCACATCAATCCCGGCTTCAACCTGCTCCGCCACGGTGGGTTCACGTGGGAGGCCGAAGGCCGAGAGGTCAAACAACATACCGCTCCCGAGATCTTCCATCACCGGAATGTCGTACTCGCGCCCCAGGTTTACCAGCTCGTTAGCTTCGACACTCTGGGTGAAACCGACGATACGGTAGTTGCTCGTATGCACCTTGAGGAGCAATCCCGTTTCAGGGGTGATTGCGTCACGGTAGTCACGCACATGGGTTTTGTTGGTGGTTCCCACCTCGCGCAATTCCACACCTCCAGCTTCCATCACATCCGGAACCCGGAAGGCCCCCCCGATCTCCACCAGCTCTCCGCGTGAAACCAGGGCTTCGCGACCGCGCGCGAGAGCGGTAAGGGCGAGAAGTACCGCACCGGCATTGTTATTGACCACCGCCGCAGCCTCGGCACCCGTGAGGCGGCACAGCAGTTCATCCACGTGGCTGTAACGATGTCCGCGCTTCCCGCTTTCAAGATTGAGCTCCAAGTTGGAATAGCCGCGCGCAATGCTGGTGATCTCCTCCAGAGCCGCATTGCACAAAGGGGCACGCCCCAGGTTGGTATGCAGCAGGGTTCCGGTGGCGTTAATCACCTCACGCAGGGAGGAGGTAAGCTTCCTTTTCAGGCGCGCTCCTGCATCCGCCTGGATCGATTCCAATTCGGCGCAGATGGTTGCGCCTCCTGCCAGAATTACGCTACGTGCGTGATCCACCGCTTCGCGCGCGGCTTCCACTACCAGGGTGTGGGGTGCAGCGGGGTTGGATAGCTCCGCGCTATCCAGAACCCGATCTATCGCAGGAAGGTTTTTCAAGAGTTGTTGTTTGTCATGCATTTTCAATACTTTCGCGTGGATAAATCCCGTGCCCGATAGGTTAGAGGGTTCTGGGTCACATATTTCTTAGCGCTTCCAGGGCACAGCGTTTGACCCCAAGTTTACTTCTGGGATGGTCTGCTTGTTGCATGTCTGCGCAAGAGCTCAGCTTACAACGCATCCAATATCAATTCGGCTTCAGCTTCATCCCAGCTGTATTGCCAAGCAGGTACTCTAACACATTACGTCTGAAGACGATAGATTTGCCGTTGTTGGGACATTGCGCTTCTAAGCTCCAAGTCAAGCCTGTCAGAGCGCACAGATGCTTGAAATAACAGATAAACCATGAACAGGTCTTCTCTATGCCACACACGGGAAATGTTGAACATAAAAATGTCCGCCGAATGACTGCCCTCGGAGCTATGCTCTTACTTCTGTTAAGTGTATGTGTTGTCCTGGGTTTTTACGGATGTGAAAAGGAGCATATCTGCGATTCTGCGCTGGAATGGGAATCTCCCTCTGCAGAGTTGGGCATCTTTCTGCTGCAACAGGATTTGTTTCAGCACGATGAAGCGCAGTTGTATTGTAAGAACCTGGTATTAAGAGGAAAGAGTGACTGGCGCCTGCCTACGGAGTGCGAATTGTCCGCTTTAGCATCCAGACTGTATCTCAAAGATGGCGGATCTGCTTTGAGCAGTCGGATAGCTACATGCTGGAGTTCTACGCCATATCACGATTCGCTCTTGCGTTATTGGGCTGTTTCTGTTTTTAATAAACAGGCAGCACCGCTAAGTAAAGATACATATAACGCAGTTATATGCGTACGGGATACGGGCAGGTAGAAAAAATTCAGCTTTAATTTTATCAGGATGTGCTTTTGAATATTGAACATTCCCAACCCGGATTAAGCCGGCAAACGCTGACATATTTATATGAACGGATTACAGCGTTTGTAGGGCAGGAATTTTTTGCCAGTTTGATGACTGAACTGGCTACCTTTGCCCAGGCTGACTATGCTTTTATCGGTGAGTTTGCTGATCCGGGCAGGCGCTTTATTCTTACCGAAGCGGTTTATGCTGACGGCAAAATTATCGATAATTTTGAATTTCCTCTCAAAAATACCCCATGCGATGTCGTGATCAGGGAGGGGATAAAATACTATCCTCACGATCTTATCCAAAAGTTCCCCCTCGACCATCTTGCGATTCAACTCGAGGTAGACAGCTACATCGGTATCCCCCTGGTTAATTCCAAGGGTGAGATCATCGGGCCCTTGGCGGTGTTCAGCCGTAACAAGATGCAGAACGTTGATCAGCTTGAAACCGCAATGCATATGTTTGCAATTCGGGCTGCGGCTGAATTGGAACGCCTGAAGGTTGAGCGCCGTCTGGAAGAGGAGGTTTTCTTTCTCCAGAGCCTGTTGGATGCCATCCCTAACCCGATTTTCTATAAAAACCGCGCCGGCTACTATCTCGGGTGTAATAAAAGCTACGAGTACATTTCCGACAGTTCGCGTGAAACCCTGGTTAACAGCAGTGTGGATCAGGTGTATTCCGGCGAACGCGCGGAGTTGGGCGCGCGTACTGATGCCAGAGTATTCAACGAGGAGCAGGCACATACCTATGAAACCAGTCTGAAATGTGCTTCGGGGGAGATGAAGCATGTGCTCTTCAATAAGGCGCCATTTTTTGACAGTCAAGGTGATGTTGCCGGGCTGGTTGCCACGATTCAGGATATAACCACGATTAAACAGATAGAATCGGCGATTCAGTCTCTGGTCGAAGGGACTCTGGGATATGCCGGTACCGCATGCTACAAGCGTGTGGCTGAGCAGTTGTGTGACTGGTTTGATGCCTCGTGTTGCATCGTGGGGCAATGCCTGAGTAATGGCCGTATCCATGCCCTGGCGTCGTTTCAGGATGGGGTAAACTTGGAAGAGTACGATTTCGATCCCACCAACACCCCGTGTCAGCAGGTTGTTGATTCAGGGATGTTTATTGCAAGTGAGGGGCTCCTCGAGCGTTTCCCGCATACGCCGCTGGTGGTGAACCTGCAGGCCCAGGGATACGCCGGCACCCCGGTATATGATCGCGATGGCAACATTATCGGTGTCTTAAGTGTTCTCTCGCGGGATCGTATCGACAATTTGCAGCGCGCTGAGGACGTAATGGCGATTATGGCCGCCCGAGTCGGGGCAGAGATTGAGCGCCAACAGGCGGATCGGGAACTGCAGCAAAATCGTGATCACCTTGACTTCCTCGTGTATCACGATCAATTAACGCATTTACCCAACCGCAAACTGTTCCGTGATCACGTGCAACACGCCTTGTCACGCGCCCATCGCACATGCCAGCAGGTGGGTGTCCTTTTTCTTGACCTGGATCATTTCAAAAAAATTAACGATTCTCTGGGGCATGAAGTAGGAGATATAGTGCTACAGCGTATCTCCGAGCGTTTGCAGAACATTGCGCGCTCCGGCGATACGGTGGCGCGTATCAGCGGGGACGAATTTGCGGTACTCATCGACCGCGTGGCAGATTCTGAAGAGGTGGAGCGTTTTGCCCAGGCGATTAATCGCACCCTGGCAAAGGTTATCGAAGTTGAAGATTACAAACTTTTTGTCACCGCTAGTGTGGGGATCAGTATGTACCCACAGGATGCAGAGGACGGCGAATCGCTCCTTAAAGCGGCCGATGCCGCCATGTATCAGGCCAAGTATCTGGGACGTGACTGCTACCGTTTCTACACCGCTGGTCTCAACGAGCGCGCCGGTGAACTCCTCATGCTCGAAGGAGCATTGCGCCAGGCTATTGAAAAAGATGAATTGCTCCTCCACTATCAGCCACAGTTTGATTTGCAGAGCGGTGAAGTGTTTGGCGTGGAGGCGCTCCTGCGCTGGCAGCACCCTCACCGCGGCCTGATCTATCCGGATGAATTTATCCCTATGGCAGAAGAAACCGGGCTTATCGTGCCTATCGGAGAGTGGGTGCTGAAGCATGCATGCAAACAAGCCCAGGCGTGGCACGATGCCGGTCTGCCAAAGATCCGGATGTCGGTGAATATATCCGGGCGCCAGTTTCACCAGGTCGGACTCGTAGATAATCTGAAGGCTACTTTACACCATACTGGCCTGGATCCATCTTATCTCGACCTCGAGTTGACCGAGAGTATTCTCATGGATGACATACAGGATTCCATCAGTATTATGGATCAGATAAGTCGTCTTGGTGTGCAATTGTCCATAGATGATTTTGGTACCGGCTACTCTTCACTCGCGTATCTCAAAAAATTCCCCATAAAATATCTTAAAATAGATCGTTCTTTTGTTAACGATGTTACCCTCAATCGGGATGATGCAGCTATTGCTACGGCGATTGCAGATTTGGCACGCAATATGAAACTGGAGGTTATTGCCGAAGGGATTGAAACCGAAGAACAGCGCGATTTCCTCCGTGACGCCAACTGCAGGTACGGGCAGGGGTTCTGGTTCTCACATCCTCTCCCTCCGGATCAGATAGCGCTACTTCTGAACCAGTACGCTTGTGCATATAAATAGCCCGCGCAAGGGGGTGAAGCATGGATGATGCGGTACAACAGGCCCTGTTGCAGGAGTTTATCGCGGAGAGCGGAGATGCCCTGCAACAGATCGAATCCGGCCTGCTCCAACTCGAATCCCGCTCCGGAGATGTACACCTGATCAACACGGTGTTTCGCTCTATGCATACCGTCAAGGGCAATTGTCTGATGCTGGGATTCTCCCGTCTCGAAACACTGACCCATGGCGCAGAAAACCTTCTGGAAAACCTGCGGAACCACAATGTCGCATGCAGCAGTCATATCCTTTCGCTGTTGCTGCGCGTGGTAGATGAGGTACGCTCCGCTCTCACCTACATCGGGCACCACACTACAGAACCAGACATAAACACCAGCGTACTGCAGCAACAACTGGCGGCTGCATGCGCTCCCTCTGCCCCTTTAGATTCCGAGGCAAACCTATCCACCCAGAGAAAATCACCGAGATTGGAGGACCGACCCACAAACAACCAAAGCGATGTTCTCTCTGACGCTGAAGAGGAGGCGGCTGACCCCGGCGCGGGCGCCGATGTTCTGGATGAAGGTTTTATCCGCCTGCCGGTAAAAAAACTCGATGAGTTTCTTGATATGCTGGCATCGATAAATGCTGAACTTGGATACTGGCGTACGCGGATCCCTGCGGAGGCTTCAGGGGGACAGAATGAAGCCTACGCAGGTCTCGATGACGTGGGGCAGCAGATGACGTATCTGCAGGACGCCATTTTACGCTACCGTCTTGAACCCATAGGGCGGATCTGGCGTCCCTATCAACGCTTGGTTCGAGATTTGGCGCTTTCGACCGGAAAGCGCGTTCTGCTGGTGACCAAAGGGGAAGAGACCGAAGTAGACCGGTCAGTATTGATGACCATCAAGGATCCCCTGGGTCATCTGCTCCGTAATGCCATTGTTCACGGGATTGAGACCCCAGAAGTACGCCAGAAAAAGGGTAAAACTCCGGTGGGACGGGTGGAACTCAGTGCGCGGCAAGAGTACGGCCAGATCAGCGTAAGCGTGCGGGATGATGGAGCAGGACTCGATGTGGATAGAATTCGTGCTACCGCCGCAGCACATCAGGTGGTAATGCCTGCGCAGTTGGAAGCACTGACGGACAACGACATTGCCCAACTTATTTTTGCCCCCGGGGTGAGCACCAGTACAAGGATAGATAACATATCCGGACGCGGGACCGGTCTTGATGTGGTTAAGTCGGCAGTTACTGCAGTGGGGGGGAGTGTGCAGGTTCACAGTGATGCAGGGCAGGGTTCCTGCTTTGAGTTACACATCCCCCAATCCATGGCGATGGTGTCGACGTTGCTGGTGCGGGTGCAGCGCTCTGTTTTAGCGTTGCCTCAGGCCCAGGTGGTCGAAGTGGTGGGGCTTGATGCAGCGGATGCGAAGCGCTATCTCACTACCAATATGGGCAACCCCGCATTTGTCTTCCGCGACACTTGCGTGCCCCTGTACCAGCTGCAGGAGATTGTGACCCCTGATGCGTCCTCTATGCTTTGGGTAAGAACACATGATCATGGCACAGATATTAATGTGGTTGTGGTACAGCACGCGCAGCGGCGCCTGGCTCTGCAGGTTGATGAAGTGGTAGAAGTGGCAGATATGGTGATTAAACCGTTGCACTGTTATCTGCGCCATATCCCCATCCTGTCTGGTGGGGCAGTGCTCGCCGATGGCAAGGTGGCGTTTGTGCTCGATATCGGAGGCATTATAACCTGGGTTGATGGATCAGGGTGATGCTGCGCAGGGGGTTATTCCCATTCCCCACAGCAGGCCACCTGGTTGCGCCCACCCTCTTTGGCGCGGTACAGGGCCTGATCCGCACGCTCGAGCCAATGGCCGATGTTGGCGTCTTTCTGGGCATCAATTCCGCTTAAACCAATACTGACCGTAAGCTGCAGCTGTTGTTCGTCTAACTCCATAGGGGTATTTTCGATGTTGTGGCGCAGGCGTTCTGCTGCTTCTTTGGCGGTTGCTGCATCGGTCTCAGGCAGCAGAATACAGAACTCCTCCCCGCCGTAGCGCGCGAAGATATCCTCCTCGCGCAGGTTTGCGCGGCAAATCCGAACCAGATGGCGCAGAGCCTGATCTCCGACACTGTGGCCGTAGGTGTCGTTCACATCCTTAAAGTGATCAATGTCGAGAATCATTACACTGGTTTTTTTGTCGTGGCGCTGGTGCCTTTTCAGCTCTGCGCTCGCAATCTCCATGAAGTAACGTCGATTGAACGCCCCGGTGAGGAAGTCTGTCGTGGAGAGCTCTTCGAGTTCGCGGTATGCAAGGGAGAGGCTGAGTAGGTTCTGCACGCGTTCACGTACAATGGTGGGGTTGAAGGGTTTTTTGATATAGTCCATAGCTCCCATGCGCAGGCCGTACGCCTCCTCTTCGTCACTGTCGAGGGCGGTTACAAAGATTACTGCGCTCTTGGCGGTTGCGGGGTTGTTTTTCAGTTGCTTGCACACCTCAAACCCGCTGATATCCGGAAGCATGATATCCAGCAAAACCATTTCGGCCTCCAGGCTTTCCGCGAGTTCAAGCGCCTGAGCCCCGGAGGTGGCAAAACAAAGACGTGCAGTGCCACGCAAAATGCGCGAGAGGCTGTGGATGTTGATAATCTCATCTTCAACGATGAGGATGGTGGGGAGTGTGGTACTCACGCTTCACATCCTTTGTCAGCTTCTGAGGATGTTGCAGTTGATGTTTCAGTCCCGTCCTGCTTGTTCAGCCAGTGGTTAAGATGCCTGCTTGCCATTTCAAATTCCAGATTTTTCACATAGGTGTTGATGCGGCCGATAAAATCGGGCAGTTCCTCTCCCAGGGGTACGCGTACCATTTTCCAAACCTCCAACGCATCCAGGTCGTGCTTCGCAAGCATCGTAATGAGTTGAGCAACCGCTTCATGTAATCTGGCGCGCTTCAAGGGTGCTGCGGAATCCCGCCCCTCTTCATTTTGCCACGGCGCAACTGCGCCGTGCTCCTTGAGCCATTTCTGCATGCGGGCGCAAGAGTCCTGCAGTGCAGTATAGAGTTTGTCAAAGTTCTCCGGCTCAACCTTGATGGTGTGGGCAGTCTTTAGCTGGTTTTCGATTTCTGCGGCTAAACGCGCGAGTGGAGCTGCTCCAAGGTTGCCCGCAACCCCTTTAAGGTTGTGCACCCATGCGCACTGCTCTGCCTCTGCCTGCGAAAGCAAATCCTTCCATTCCTGAGGTTTGAGGCAGAACTGCGCTATAAAACGCTCCAGCAGGAGGTTGTAGAGCTCTACATCGTTATTGATTCGCTGTAGCCCCCGGTCAGCACTCCATGGGAGTTCGATGTCGCCGGGTGATTCTTCAACGGCGTGTGCTTGTTCCGTCTCCGTAGGAGCCACAGGACTAACGTTACTATGTAGATGGTATCGTAACACCTCAAGAAGCTGTTCCGGATCAAAAGGTTTGGCCACATGGTCATCCATCCCTGCTTCGCGACAGCGCTGAGGCTCGTCGCTCATGGCGTGGGCGGTGAGGGCGATAATCGGCCCCTTGAAGGTGTAGGGTGGTTCGCGTAATTTGCGCGATGCGCAGTAGCCATCCATTCCCGGCATCTGAATGTCCATGAGAATCACTTCAATCCCCGGGTGCTGTTCAGCCTGCTCCAGGGCATGTTCTCCATCCCTGGCAATAAAAACCGTCGCTCCCATACGTTCGAGAATTTTTTCCGCAATCATGCAGTTGATAGTGTTATCTTCCACCACCATGATACTGCGATCCTGCAACGGCATCTCTGCTCTGCGAGCAATGTTTTCCGCAGGAGCAGATCGCTGCCCCTGGATTTTACGTTGAATCTTACGTCGGATCTGCTGTGCTCCCAACGGTTCAGTGAGACGGTGGTTGCGCTCGCTGCGCGAGATATCATTCCTGTCACCTGCAAGTTCGAGACGCGGCACCTCAAGCCATGGTTGCGGCAGCTCGCTCACAGCGCTGTCGTGACATAGCAGAACCGCGCATTCGTCAGCGGCGGTGCCGGGGGTCATCTCCAGTGCCCGGATGTTCCAGGGTTTCAGCGCACGTTGGAGCATCTTTTTCTGATCCGCTTCGAGTCGAAAGGTATAGATGCGCTTGTTGTGCAGTTGTACCGGAGCCTGGCTCCCTGCTGTAGCACAGATTGTGACTGGAATGTTGACTGCAAAGCAACTCCCTGCACCTTTCCTGCTCCTCACCTTGATGGTACCTCCGAACAACTCCACCAGGCGTTTGGTAATGGCGAGGCCAAGCCCAGTACCGCCGTACTTGCGACTCGTGGATTCATCCGCCTGCGAGAACGGTTGGAACAGGCGCTCAACTTCGGCGTCATCCATGCCGATGCCGGTATCATGTACCTGAATTTCAAGATAGCCGCAGGAGGGCTTTTCAATATTGTCCTCCCAGCGCATACTTATGCGCACTTCGCCGCTTTTAGTGAATTTTATCCCGTTGTTGATCAGATTGATCATGATCTGTTGCAGGCGCAGGTCATCTGTTTCGATATGCAAAGGAACATCGGCATCGATATCGAACACCAGGGATATTTGTTTTTCCAGAGCCTGATCGCGAAACAGATCGCATAGTTGAGCCACGATGTTATCAATTTCGCAACAGCGTTTTTCTATGTGCATCTTTCCCGCATCAATCTTGGCGAAGTCAAGGATATCGTTTACCAGTGTAAGAAGAAGCTTGCCCGACTGCTCTATTTTTTCCAGATCATCATGAACCGAACCCTTCGGCGCATCATCGAGGCTTAAGTGGGATAATCCGATAATGGCGTTGAGGGGGGTGCGGATTTCGTGGCTGACATTCGCGAGGAACATGCTTTTGGCTTCGTTGGCGCGTTTCGCCTCCTGCCATGCGCTGGTGAGGTTTTGTTTTTGTTTCTCCAGTTCTCCTGCCTGCCGGCGCAATTGGGTTTCGCGCTGGAAGGCACTGCTTACATCGTTGACCTGTACCAGACAGAAGCGTTCCGGGTGAGCATCAGGGCGGATGGACAGCACATGAATATTCTGGGGGAAATTGTGTTTCTCTCCATCCGCGGATGTGCGGTAAAGCGGGAGGGGGAACTTGTTGAGCTTCGGGGTCAGCACCGAGGGGAGACCGGTATTAAGTGCAAGCATGATGGAATCAAGCAGATGGGTATTCTCCAGAGACGGGACAACCTGCATCAGATTCCTGTCCATGGCGTAGCTGGATTCCATTCCGGAAGCCCGCACCAGCCAGCTGTTCCACAATTTAATGTTCAACTCATGATCCAGCACCATTATCCCTGCAGGGCAATTTTCCAGACACTGAGCTGCAAGTGTGTCAATGCTCATTGCTGGACTCCGAGCAGATGCTGTAACTCCTGCTGCAGATTGGCGCTACCACGTGCATCCATAAGGAGAACCACAAAGCCTTTGATGCTTTTGGAGGTTGCGGCCCCTTCTCGGCTGTTGAAGTTGATTACCAGGAAGATCAATGGCTCATCGATGGCGGTGTTATTCTTGCTCGTGAGGAGGTTATGACAGCTTCCTTTGAGAAAGGTTGGGAGTTCGAACTCGATCTCTTTTTGCATCAGGTTGGCAAAGCTACCTAAACAGGCGTTAAGGACAATATTGCCGATTTCGAGCAGGCTGTCCTGCTCCAGTTCACCCAGGGTCTCCAAGGGTACCGAATCATCCACCAGGGTACGGATAAGTTCGATACAGTTTGTTTCAGGGAATATCAGGAGGGCCGTGCCGGAAAAAGGGCCGGAAAAGGATTGTCTGACCGTGCTCACCTCGGCATGGTCGGGGGATTCAATCAGGGTGGCGGCCTTGGGGGGTGACAACATGCTCAGAAATGGCACGGAAAGGCAGATTTCGGTACCCAGCATCCGTTCCAGCGACGCTGCGGCACGCCCCATGCCAATGTTGAATAGCTCCTGCAGTGCATCCTGTTCTGCATCTGAGAGGTGAAGCATCAATTACCCCTGTCTCAGTATCGGTTCGAGTTGCGACGCGTCTATCGGTTTGGTCACGAAACCAACCCCTGCGGCTTCAGCGCGTTGACGGGTAGCTTCCTGTGCATTGGCGGTGACCAGGTACATTTTCATATCCGGGTGGTTTTGCATCAACTCCAGAGCCAGATCCAGGCCATTGATGTCGGGCATGTTGTAATCGAGCAGGGCAATATCCGGGTGTTGACCATGGGATATCTGCAGCGCCTCTGCTCCACTCACCGCTTCTATCAGTTCCACGTCGGGAAAATGTGTGTTCATTATGTTACGCATCATCATGCGTGCGAGGCTGCTGTCATCTACTACTAATATTTTCTTATTCATGGTCTGTTTACCTCACTTCTGGTAGGCAGATATGGATTTATTTGGCCCTTAAGAAGCACGTTGCTTGAGCACTGCTAATACTTCTCGTCCCAGAGCGGCTGAATCGAATTTTCCCAGAAAACTGTCAGCTCCGGCTTCCTCGGCTTTGAGCCTGTTGGTGGGATTGCTCATGGAACTGTGGAGAATGACAGGGGTTGTGGAGAATTCCGCCATCTGCCTTAGGGTGCGGGTAAAGCTGAATCCGTCAAGACCCGGCATCTCAATATCGCTTATAATCAGGCCGATTTTTTCATGTCCGGAGGCGGAGCGCGCCTGCTTCAGGTATTCCAGCGCTTTAACCGCCGAATCAAAGGATATGTAGGCAAACCCCATCTGCTCCATGGTGGAACTCATCATCAGCATGGCCGTACTCGAGTCATCCACGAGCATGATCCTGATATCTTTGTACATCTCCTGCTGGGTTTGATTGAGCTTTTCCGCCTCCTCAGTTTCAATTCCCACTACCTCCATGAGGATCCCCTCAATGTCGAGGATAAGCACCATCTCATCATGGTCTGAGTAGGCGATCGCCACCAGGGCTTTGGATTTGAATCCCTCCGGTTTTCTAATGTCATCCCAGCTACGGGTCAGGAGGGATTCAGGTTCAGAGACCAGAAACGCGTTCAGCTGATTGTTGTATTCACACACCACCAGATAGCCGTTGCCCTGTGGTTTATGTATGGGTTCGAGTTCGAGCACCTCGGAGAGGTCGATGACGCTGATTGCTTCATCCCGGAAATTGACAATCCCTTTTACTGCCGGATGGGAATTAGGCACATGTGCAAGACGCTCGGGGCATTCAATGATTTCGATTATTTTAAATACGTTGATACCGTAAAGCTGGTTATCGCTCAGACGGAAGCTGAGCATCTCCATCTGGTTCGAGCTGGAAAGGCTGGTGCGGCGCATGGCTTCTTCTAGGAATGAGTCGTTATTGTCCATCCTTACGTATCCTTCCAGGCGTATGCGATGTGATGTGAGCCCTGGCTGTGCGATGACTGACACCAGAAAAGAGGGCGTTGTCGAAGCTATTTATTTTTCAATGGCGCCAATCTTTTCGATTTTTTCACCATCAATAAGGTGGATCTCATCTTCATGCTGACGAATATCCCCATTGAGGGTGGAACCGGGCTCAACACTCAATTCACGCGTTAACAGGGTGCCTTCAAAGTAGCTCCCGTGCTTAAGCTGCATGCTGTCACATGCCAACTGGCCGTGAATCTGGCCGTGACAGATGCAACTGCTGCAGCGCACATCTCCATGCACCGAGCCGGAATTCCCCACAATCAGGTGTTCTCCCTTCAAGGTGCCGTCGAAGGCGCCGTCGATGCGCATGCTGCCGCTGAATTCAAGCTCCCCCTGCATGCGGGTTTTTTCCCCGAGGATGGTTGAGATCGGTGCTCCACCGGGGGGTCTGGATGGATCTGCTTTTTTCCCGAACATAAATTGGATTCTCCGCGGGTTTATTTTTCACTCAGATATATCAACGGGTATGGATTGAGGGGTCTGTCCTGATGGCGCACTTCATAGTGCAGATGGGAGCCGCTCGAACGTCCGCTGTTGCCCATGGTGCCAATGGTGTCTCCACGTACTACCGTATCGCCTGGTTTGACCTGAATGTACTTCAAGTGACCGTAGATACTTAAGTAGTCATCAGGATGCTTGATTTTCACCATCTTGCCATAGCCACCGTTGACGCCGGCAAACACCACCTTTCCTGTGGCGGTAGCGCGAATGGGGGTACCAATCATGTTGGAGATATCGATGCCGTAGTGGAATGCACGCCTGCCGTTGAAGGGATCGGTTCGGGTTCCGTAGCCGGAGGAAACCCAGCCGCTGGTTGGTTCGCCCAGGGGGATGGCGTTGGCAAGATCGATCATTTCTCTGGCATAATCAACCAGAGGCTCCGGTTCATCGAGGGGGATGGGGTAGTAAGGCCCCCCCTGGTGTTGGCTTTGCTGTGCTGTAGAGTCTGCTACATCAGCAGTGGTGGAGACTTCGACCCCAACCTGTGTGAGGATCTCCTCAATCTGCTCACTGCGCTCACGTAATGCTGCCACTTCGTGGCGGAACAGTTCGGCTTTTTCACGGCGCAGGGTTTCTAGCTCATGAGTCATGAGGCGCTCGCGTTCGTGCAGGGAGGCAAGTTCGAGTTTGCTGGTGCGCAGGTTCTGGCGCAGTTCCTTGCTCTGCAGCATGCTGTGAATGCCAATGCCTGAGCCCACACTCAGAAGTATGAGGAGCACACCTGTGAAGAGCAGGCCAACGCGCAACCGGGACACATTGAGCGACAGAGCACGACTGCGCCCTTCATCACCGGATATAATGATATGTAGTTTTCTGGACATAAAAATCGATTCTGTGAATAAAAAATAGTCTTTTCCCTGATCGTGCCTGTACATGCACATACCAGCTACGTATACTTCGCACTGTTTCTTGCGTCAAAGAGACGTCCCCGGGTGAAACCGGTTTTTGTCTCCATGCGTGCGATAAGACCATGGTTTTACGCTCTTTTGGCGCAGAGTATAACTCCCCAGTCTGACGCGCCATAGTAGGTTATGCAGAGGTATATTGTCAAATATTTGCACGCACACATAGTAGGTGCGCTGCGCATATAGATAAAGGATCGGATTTTGGATAGTAGTGCGGAGAACAGAGTTATCGTTATAGGCGGCGGGGCCGCAGGGATTATGGCTGCAGGAATCGCCGCAACTGCGGGTGCCGAGGTGCTGGTGCTGGAGAAGATGCCGCGTACTCTGCTGAAGCTCGGTATAAGCGGGAAAGGACGTTGTAATATAACCAACACCGCTCCGGTACCCGAATTTATTACCCATTTTGGTGTCAATGGACGATTTTTACGCCAAGCGTTCCACCGTTTTTTCAGTTCGGAGCTTCTGACCCTGCTGGAGCAGGCCGGGGTAAAGGTAATCACGGAGCGCGGCGGACGCGTGTTTCCCGCCAGCGGAAAAGCCATGGATGTGGTTCGTGCTTTGCGGCGCTGGACGGAAAAGAACGGCGCAGATATTCAAACCGGCATAGGCGTGGATGCGTTGCTGATACATAATGGGTGGATATCCGGGGTACGCTGTGCTGGCACCGTTTATCCTGCATCCAGGGTGATTCTCGCGAGTGGCGGGGCATCCTATCCGGCCACCGGTTCCACGGGGGAAGGATATCGCCTCGCGCAGGAGGCTGGGCATCATGTGATAACGCCGCGTCCGGCTCTCGTCCCCCTGGTCAGCTCAGGGATAGATAATGCCACATTGAACGGTCTCGCTCTGCGAAACGCAGGGGTACGCCTGTTTGTAGCAGGAAAGAAAGCTGCGGATGCCTTCGGGGAGTTGGCCTTTACCCCAGATGGAGTAGCGGGGCCGGTGATCCTGAGCTTGAGTCTGGCGGCGGTGGATGCCCTTCAGGCCGAGCAAACTGTGCGTCTGGAGATCGATCTGAAACCGGCGCTGGACGACAAAAAGCTCGATGCGCGTCTGATTCGTGATTTTGCAAAACGCAGCCACGAACCCCTGCACAGCATTCTGCGTGGGCTACTCCCGCAGGAGTTGGTTGAAATCTGCCTGGAACAGACCGAGGTGAATCCGGAAGAGCTGGGACACAGTGTAACTGCAGCGCAGCGCAAGAAACTGCGTCACTGGCTCAAGCACTTCAGCGTAGAGATCAGTGCGCACCGCCCCATCCAGGAGGCGATTGTAACCGCCGGTGGTGTGGATGTGCGCGAAGTCGATCCACGCAGTATGGAATCCAGAATTGTTCCAGGCCTGTACTTTGCGGGAGAAATCCTCGATCTCCAGGCGGACACCGGGGGTTACAATCTGCAGGCGGCCTTTTCCACCGGCTGGCTTGCCGGCACCAGCGCTGCTGTCAACATTATCTAAAAAAAGCGCAACTTTTCAAGTACCCGTAACGGCCACGGACGGCGCAATGTGTCCCTTGTAATGGGTGTCACAAGCCCTTACTGGGCAGTTACAAAACAACACCAAAAGGATATTTTAATGTTTTTGCTCGATCAACCCTATATTTCAGATTTTATGCGCCAGACCCTCAAAGAGCATCAGATACCCGTGGTGGCTACGCCAGAGGCCTTGGCGATGGAACCGCTGCCTGGAACCCGGCTGGTTGATCCCGACGAGGCAGCGATGCGGTTGAATAGGGGGCTAAACGCTCACAGCGGGGCTGCACCGGACTCTCCTCTCTATACCACCTCGGAAAATGCTCTCAACTGGATCGCTTCCAATCTTGCAGATACTGAACTTCCAACACAGATAAACCTGTTCAAGGATAAGCTCAAGTTTCGTCAGGGTACACAGTCACTGTTCCCCGAGTTGTTTTTTCGTGGAGTTGAATACAGTGATTTGGATAGCTTGGATGTATATCGCCTCCAATTCCCCTTTATCATCAAGCCGTCAGTAGGCTTTTTCAGTATGGGAGTACACAAAGTGGATTCCCCTGAAGAATGGAAGTCTACCCTGTCAGCTATCCATACAGAAATTGCTCATAAGCAGAAGATATATCCGCGCGAAGTGCTGGATACCGCAACCTTTATCATCGAGGAATGTATCGAAGGGGATGAATTTGCTGTAGATGTCTGGTTCGATCATAACAGCACCGCTGTAGTAGTGGGTATCCATCAGCACCTTTTTGCTTCTGCCCACGACGTGAGTGATCGTGTATACTTAACCTCAAAGCAGATCTTAGCCCGCTATCTGGATGAGTTTACCACCTTTGCCACCCGGGTAGGGCAGCAACTCGGGGTGAAAAACTTTCCGGTACATATGGAATTGCGGCGAAATAATGGCATAATTCTGCCTATTGAGGTCAACCCCATGCGTTTCGGGGGGTGGTGCAGTACTGCCGACTCCACTGCTATGGCATTTGATTTCAACCCTTACGTGAGTTACTACACCCGCAATTCTCCCGACTGGGATACTATCCTGATGCACAAAGATGACACCGTACACAGCATTGTAGTGCTTGACAACTCCACTGGAATTGATACAGATAAAATAATAATCTTTGATTATACTGCCTTGGAGAATGAATTTGAGCGCCCTCTGGAGATGCGGTACACCGATTTCAAGCGCTACAACGTGTTCGGTTTTTTGTTCAGCGCCACCCGCGCGGACAACATGGCGGAACTTGAACATATTCTGTCCTCTGATCTCAAGGAGTTTGTAACCTGCGCATGACCTTTTCCTGCTGTGGGACGGTAGCATTCAGATGAAAAGCGATGGAAAGGTGACATCCCGCTGGTGATTAAAACGCATAAAAACCGCAACATCCTTTGCATGACCGCTGGAGCGCTTGCCATTGCCCTGGCGATACTGTTGTTGCTGTTTCATGGTGCGATCCAGCGTAAAGTGAGGCACGAGGCTCATGCCACAGTGTCCAATCTTCTCCACATTCAGCAGGCTATCCGCTGTTATGTGCAGAATGTAGTACGTCCGGAGATGTATCGCCTGCAGGATGAGGGGATTCTTGCTGAAGACTACTTTACCCCCGAATTGATGTCGCGTTCGTTTGTGTCGGCCGAGATTCTGAAACTATTTACTCAGCGCCAGAATGACGGGGCTCAGGGCGTTGTATTCCGGTATGCATCGCTTTCTCCGCTGAACATGGAGAACAAAGCCAATCCGCAAGAAGAGGAGTTGATTCACCGATTTGAAAAAGGTGAGTTGGATGCATATGAAGAAGTGATCAGCACAGGAGGGCAGGATCTACTCTATTTTGCCCGGCCGCTGGATCGCTATGAAACACGCTGCCTGTATTGTCACGGTGACCCTGCAGATGCGCCGGAATCACTGGTGAGGCGCTATGGTACCACCCACGGATTCGAGCGACAGGCAGGGCAGCTCTCCGGCATCATGTCCATAACCATTCCCCTCGGGTATTTCCAGTACGAAGGGCGCAAGACCTTTATGTATGTGGCTGCTGTCACTGTTGCGGGCTTTGCTCTGATCTTCCTGGTAATCTATCTGCTCCTGCGGCGCAAGGATTCTCAGGATCATCTCCTACTGCAGAAAAATCAGGAGCTTGACCTGCTCTCGACCACGGATGTATTGACCGGAGTGTGGAACCGGCTGCGCTTCAACCAGGAAGTGGATATTCTGATAGCGCAGGCCCATACATGTGATACTCCTCTGGGGATGCTTCTCCTCGATCTGGATCATTTCAAAAAGGTGAATGATCTCTACGGGCACAATGTGGGGGATGAAGTGCTGGAGCGTTTCGCCGGATTTCTTACCCGCATGTGTCGGCGTACCGATTTTATTGCGCGTTTCGGCGGGGAGGAATTTGTTGTTCTGATTCAGGGAATGGATGCAACCGAACTGGAGCAGTATGCACAGCGTTTGCTTCAGCAGATGCCGGAGGTGGAGTATCCATGTGATCTGAATGTAACCGCAAGTATCGGCCTTGCGGTGTTGCAGGGTGGCGAAGACAGGACGCAGTTTTTCTGCCGTGCTGATCGCGCACTGTATGAATCGAAGGATAAAGGGCGCTATTGCTACACCATGGCAGCCAGCATATGTGAGGTGAAAGAAGAGTAGAGAGATCCCATCTTGCAGGTTTACGCTATACTCTCTGTTTTTACTCTTATCCTGTCAGAATCCTGAATCCCACCAGAATCAGAACCACTCCCCCGCTGAACTCCGCCTTGCTCTCAAGGAGGGTGCCGCTTCGGTCGCCGATGTAGACCCCGGCAAAGCTGAAGATGAAGGTTGTTATGCCAATGATGCCGCAGGCCAGATGCGGGTTTACTGCGAGCAGGTTCAGGCTGAAGCCCGCGGCCATAGCATCGATGCTTGTGGCAAGTGCCAGGGTCAGCATGGCGCGGTGGGTGATGTCCGCTATATCCTCCTCTATCCTGTCGCTGAATGCCTCGCGGATCATATTTCCCCCGATAAGGGCGAGGAGGATAAACGCGACCCAGGGGGCGTATACATCAATCCAGCCCAGGAGTCCCTTTCCGCCCAGATAGCCGATGAGGGGCATGAATCCCTGAAACGCCCCGAAATACAGGCCTGACAAAAGACCAAGCCTCGTCGGTGGTGTCGTATGTTTTGCGCCCAGCCCTATGGATACTGCAAAAGAATCCATACTCAAGGCTATGGCAAGAATTAATACATCAACCAAGGATAAATCCTGTAAGTTTAGGCAGAATTACAAACGTCTGCACGGTTGATTCTGCTGAGCCTAAAGCCGATAATGTAAATATGAATAAACTGGGAAGGTTGTCGCCAGGATGGATTATTACCATATGACTATTTGTGCATGGAAGGAAAATCTTGTATGGATTGCCTGTCAGTGCAGGGAAGTGGGAGCTGAATAGCTGGAGGAGAATATGCATGTACGCATTGTCTTCAGGGCTTTAGGGGCGTGGAGTATTATTCTGGTGTTGGCCATCCTCAACGGTGTTGTGCGCGAAAAGTTTTTGTTGCCCGCACTCGGGGAACCTCCTGGCCTGTTCCTGAGTGGAGTTTCCCTTGCCGCCATGATTGTGTTGTTAACCTGCTTAATCCTGCCCTGGCTCGGAGTTACGCATCGGGCCGGGTTTTTATATGTTGGGATGTTATGGCTGATCCTCACCCTTATTTTTGAGTTTTCCTTCGGCATGTTCCTGCTGGGCAAATCCTGGCACACCATGCTCCAGGCATACACTTTCACAAACGGCAATATCTGGCCCCTGGTCTTACTTGTTACTGGTGCCGCGCCTTATATGGCCGCAAAATTCAGAGGGTTGATATAGCGCAACATGCTGCCTGTCAGGTAAATGAAAGCCTCATTTTATGCACAGAAATATACAAAACACATCCTCGCCCCGGGTTTGTATCAAAGATGATGTCAGCGGCAAATGGCTGCATTTCAACTCAATCAAACGTGTACTCCAGTGTGACTCTGCAGCAGAGGTGGAAGCGCTGTTACTCGAAGTTGAGGCCCTGGTGGCGCGAGGCTGGTATGCTGCAGGTTTTGTATGTTATGAGGCTGCAGAAGCGTTCATGAATTTGAAGACAGACCCTCACACTGCGGAACTGCCTCTGGTGTGGTTTGCGCTGTCTGAGAACGTAGAAAAACTCGAACATATAGATATCTGCAGGGAGTGGCAAAAGCTACCCTGGCGTCCAGATTGTTCTTATGTGAAATACCGTTCCGACCTGGAGCAGATAAAAGATGCCATCGCGCGGGGTGAGACTTATCAGGTTAACTATACCTACGCTCTGGATGCCAGGGTTGAATCTGATTTCAACCCATGGGAATTTTTCTGTTACCTGAATCACCGGCAGCGAGGGCGCTATGCAGCCTATATAGATACCGGGTCTCACACCATCTGTTCTGCTTCTCCTGAGCTGTTTTATAGCGTAGATGCAAACCGCATAGTAACCAGACCCATGAAAGGCACTATCCCGCGGGGGGAAACCGCAGCTGAAGATGCCCGCCTGGCGGAGCAACTGCAGCGCAGTGAGAAAAACCGTGCCGAAAACCTCATGATAGTAGACATGCTGCGCAATGATATCAGCCATCTTGCCGAAACAGGCAGTGTGGCAACAGACAAGCTGTTCAACCTTGAGAGATACCCCAACGTATGGCAGATGACCAGTACGGTTACTGCGACCCAACGCAGGAAGATCAATCTTGCAGACCAGTTCAGGGCTCTGTTCCCATGTGCCTCCATCACCGGTGCGCCCAAAAGAAAAACTATGGAGTGTATATCCCGGCTCGAATCTCACCCCCGCGGGGTTTATACTGGCGCTATCGGGTTTTTGCTTTCCGAGGGGCGGCGTCAGTTCAGCGTGGCTATCCGCACCGCCGTCTACGCACGCAATAATCGCCAGCTACATTACGGGGTTGGGGGAGGTATCGTGTGGGATTCAGAGTGCGAAGATGAGTGGTGTGAAAGCCGCAGCAAGGGGAGTGTTCTTCCGGGTATGGGAGACTTTTCCCTCCTTGAAACTCTCCTGTGGCAGCCTGACTCCGGATTCAGAAACCTGAAATATCACCTACAACGTCTCAGCGCCAGCGCAGACGTTTTTGGGATCCCAGTGGATATCCATCGCATCCGCCAACAGATGATCGACACAGTAGCGGCGCAGCCACAATCGCGCTCCTTGCGGGTTCGCTGCGTGCTCGATTCTCTGGGTCACTTGACATGTGAGTGTGTTCCGTATGTGCGCCAGCCCTTGACCCGCCCTGTGCATCTCGTCCTGGCACATAAGCCTGTTTACAGTGACGATATGTGGCTGCGCCACAAGACAGATCAGCGCCAGATATATACTGATCTGCTTGAGGCCTGTGATGCGGATGTCGATGATGTGCTTATGTATAACGAACGTGGAGAGATAACCGAGACCAGCATTGCCAATGTGGTGCTCCACAAGGAGGGGCGCTGGCTGACGCCTCCGCTAGCGTGTGGATTACTCCCTGGAACATTGCGGCAGCGACTCCTGGAGGAGGGGAGAATATCGGAGGGCCTTCTCACCCTGGACGATCTGACCAGGGGCGAGATTTATCTTATCAATTCCCTGCGTGGCTGGTGCTGGGCCGGATATGTGCAGAGGCAGGACGGTTGAGCTTCCCATGATGACAAAAGGAAGGTTTGTATACACAAACACCTGTGGAAAACTCTGTGGTCGGGGCAAAAATCTGGCATACAGCGCAGTCTCCCCTCCAGTCTGCATAAATTTTAGGCATAGATTCAGGCGGACTGGAGCCACAAGAGGGCGCGGCAACATAAAAAAAGGGGCTCAAAGGTTTTGAGCCCCATATAGGAGAGAAGGAAAACTTGGTTAAAATCTGAACCTTCTTCATAAATATAACCGAACAAGTTGTTTTTTTGCAAGGAGAGACTAAAAAAAGTTGGAAACATTCTGGGTTATCTCTCCGATCTGTGTTCTTTGACCCGATTATGTGTCCACAGTGCTTGGCCTGATACATGGCTGCATCCGTGTGATTAAAGAGGCTGTCACAATGGTCACAGGCGCTGCAGACGGCAACACCAAAGCTTGCAACTATCCTTTCGGCAGGTTTTATTACGCTGCTTTATGCATGGAAAACACTGCTTTTACTCGCCGAGCAGATGTCGAAATACTTTACATTGAGAGTGGACTGAACCTCCGGCGCTAATAAAGAGCTGTAAATACATGCTTTTTATGTCGGGCATATTTTATGCATGTTAATTCAGTATTAAAATATGGCATTGTGCTTTATGGAAAGGAGGGTAATGCGATGAATGGGAATTTTTTTGTGAAATGCTCCATCACGCTGGTGGTACTTCTTTTGGCTTTTAGCGCAAATGCAGCATCGATTATCGATGTAGGGGTAACAGCAGACAATGAGAGCGGTTGGACATTTACAGATGGGACAAGCTCTCTAAGCCCGGTATATAATGGACCTGGTGTAGGAGTGTATGGAGGGACGACGTCTGATTTTAGCGGCTGGTGGCAAGCAGATTTTGATTTCTCTGTAACTAACCTCGATTCTTCTCAGCCCTCTTCCTTAAATGTATCCGCTTTTGGCGCCGACGACAGAGCAGCGTTGCTGGTAAATGGCCAGGTGTTACAGCTTTCAGGTATTTATGCTCCGGGAACGGGTGAGTTTGATTGGGTTAAACCCATATTCGATTCATCCGGTACCGTCTATCCTGAGCATGAAACCGGGCTTTTGTTTGATGCCAGTTACGGCTACGGTGATCACCCCGATGGGCTATACTCTTTTGACCTTTCAGATGTCCTTCTGGAGGGGGTGAATAGCCTCTCCATAATCATCAATGACACCAACTCCGGGATATACGGATATACCACTGAATTTGTTGGCCCGCAGCAATATTCCTCCTTTCGTTTCCTGGGTGATGTAAGCTATATGGAAACAAAAGTTGTCCCCGAACCTTCCACCTTAATCCTTCTCGGCCTCGGTCTGGCCGGGCTGGGTCTCTGCGCATACAGACAAAAGCAGGGTTAAATATCTTTAGCTTCACTCCAACCTTCTCACCTGACGGGTGGGAGGGATTACATAGAGGGCACGGTACGCCGTGCCCTTGCTGTTTTGGGGTGAACGTTCTATTTTCCGCCGGTGGCCACCTCAACCCGGTTGCGTCCATTGCGTTTAGCAAGGTACATGGCCTCATCCGCACGCGATATTACCGCATCTTCGCTGCTGTCCCGCTCTTCCAGACAACTCACGCCAACGCTGATGCTCAAGGCAGGGCCGAGCTTGCGCTCCGCGGTTTTAACCCGCAGCCGCTCGGCAAGGGTCAGTGCCTGTTCCAGTTCGGTGGCGGGAAGCAGTACAATAAATTCCTCCCCACCGAAGCGCGCCAGAATATCCGCATCCCGCAGTTGACTCTTGCACATATCGCATAGACTGCACAGAACTTCATCCCCTCGCTGATGTCCGTAGGTATCGTTGATCTTCTTGAAAAAATCGATATCGAACAGAATCAGCGCTGCTGGGGTGGAGTAACGTTTGAACTCGTTGAACCGCTCGCGCAGTTCGGTTACAAATCTGCGCCGGTTGTAAATTCCCGTGAGGGGATCGGTATCGCTGGTGTGGCGTAGTTTCTCCTCCAGGACGTAACGTGCGGTTATATTGCGCGCCACCCACAGCACCGCGCGTTCGCCGTCAAACGTGGATGAGAGCGGGGAGATGCGCCCGTCAAACCAGATCTGCCCGTCCGGGCCGCGCTCGTACTCCAGCCCGTCCACGTCTGTACCTGCTAGGCCGTATTCAAACGTTATCAGACATTGCTGCTCCAGGCACTGTCTGATCTGCGTCAGAAAGGCCTGAGTGGCCTCCGGCGGCAGTACATCGTGGAGGTATTGCCCCACCAGATGGCTTCCATCATGGTAGAAACACTTATCCGTCCCCCCGAATAAGGCTACATAGCGCCCAGATTCGCTCAAGATAAATACCGGATCGGGCAGAGAGTCGAGCACTTCGTGCAGAGATTTCTGAGTTATGTCCATATATGATTTTTACCTGGGGGGGTAGTTTTGATGACCTTTTTGCTGCGCGTCTATATCCAAGGCAATAATATCATCTAATCCACGTTTTGTGAATGCAAAGGTGGGCGGGGAAATTCGAGTCAGTTCGAGTGTTTATAGGTGGTGGTGTTAATAAACTCGAAACGATAGAGCGCAATACACATGAACCTGTGGAAAACTTTGTGGTCTGTGCATGTTTTTTGTATACACAGCGCCCCTCCCACCATTATGCACAAAATTTAAGCATATTGTTGTTTCAGGAGCTGACTAGATTTTACTGCCGTTCAGCTTGCATTGTTCATAGACAAAATGCTTTTTAAAACAGGTGTTTACGCTGTTAGGCTGTGGCGTATAATGCCGGTGATGCTTAGGGTAGGGGAAACGTTGAAGCTGCCTGAGTGAGCATGTAGTACTCATCTACTTCTTTGACGAGGAAATTGACAAAAGCGCGATTTGCCGGTGAGAGGGTGGCATCCTTTTTCCAGGCTATGAAGAGGTCGAGTAAAACAGGGGGATCACAGGAGATGGTTATAATGTCTGGATCGTTGCACGCGGCCATTTTAAGCAGAAATGCCAGCCCGAGTTCTTCCTTCACCAAGCTTTTTACCAGCGAGGACAGGTTGGTCTCCACCATTATTGTGGGGGCGATCCCTTCCTGTGCCGCCAGGTTATCCACCACGGTGCGCAGGTAGTATCCCTTCTTGAATAAAACCAGGGGAATATTAAGCAGATCCCGTACCGGAGCGCACTCTTTACCCGCGAGGGGATGGTAGCGATGTACGCATGCCACCACTTCATCGCGCAACAGATGGTGTGAATCCAGCCCTTCGGGAATCGCACCACTGATGATCCCGATATCGATATCGCCGCCAATGATCTTGCGCTGGATATTCCACGCGCTGTCACCCGAGATGGACATGTCCAGAGCCGGGAACTCCTCCTTGAAGGTCGCAATAATTTTCGGAAAAAAGAAGCTGCTCAGCATCGGGGTCAGACCTACCTGCACCTCTCCCGTGAGGAGGCCGCGCAAGTCCGCAATTTCCTGACGCGCCTGGTCCACCTGCCGGAAAATCTCTTTAGCATTGCGTGCCAGCGATTCCCCCTCAACCGTAAGAGTAACTGTGCGCTCCCGTCGAGCGAACATCCTTGCGCCCAACTCCTCTTCAAGTTTCTTTATGCCGATGCTGATAGCTGACTGCGCGATATGCAAGTGCTCAGCCGCGCGCGTAAAGCCCCCTTTTTCCACTACCGTCAGAAAAAATTTCAACTGTCTCAGATCCATGAACCCTCCCTGATAAGCCTTACGGACATCAATCTATAATATAGATCGTATTAATATAAACAATATATTTCTTATATCAAAAGGGCTTTGCTATGCTTCACTTACATACCACATAACCAGGAGCAATGAATGGCAGTATATCTTGATTGCAACGCCACCACCCCGGTGGAACCCTCGGTTGTCGCATTGGTGACAAGGTTCACGCGCGATGATTTCGGCAATGCGGCTAGCCCCATCCACGACTACGGTTTGTTCGCGCGCGCGGCGGTGGAACGTGCGCGCAAACAGGTGGGGAAATTGGTAGGCGCGCGCCCCGACGAAGTGATCTTCACCAGTGGCGCCACCGAGAGCAACAACATAGCGCTTTTGGGACTGATGGAACATGGAGTCAAGACCCGGCGGCGCCATGTGATTACCAGCTCCATTGAGCACAAAGCGGTTCTTGAACCCATTGAGCACATGCATCGCCACGGCTTTGAGGTGGACATCATCCCCGCCGGACCCGATGGCCGCTTCAGAGTCGAACATCTTGCCCAGCGTCTGCGCCCGGATACCCTGCTGGTATCCACCATGCAGGTAAACAACGAAACCGGGATCCGCCAACCACTGGACGCAGTCTCTCAGCTTCTGGCCGGGCACGAGGCTCTGTGGCATGTGGACGCCGCGCAGGGCTACGGAAAAGAACTTGAGGAGCTCAGAAATCCGCGCCTAGACATGCTTTCCATCAGCGGGCACAAGATTTTCGCCCCCAAAGGGATCGGCGCCCTCATCGTGCGCAAACGGGATGGCTCTTTCCCTGCGCTCCAGCCTCTGGTTTACGGGGGCGGACAGGAGCAGGGATTGCGCGCCGGAACCCTGCCGGTGCCCTTGATTGTGGGATTGGGTGAGGCTGCCAAGCTCGCTCTGCGTGAACAGCCAGAGCGGCATGCAACCTGCGTTGCCTTCAGAGAAGAGGTGTGTGCCATACTTGCAAAACTCGATGCCGAGCAGAACGGCACCGAAGAGTACACCCTGCCTCACTGCATCAATATTTCATTCCCCGGTATCACATCGGCTCAGGCCATCAAAGCCCTGAAGGATGTGGTTGCGGTTTCCAGCACGTCCGCGTGCACCTCACATACCCAGGCTTCGAGTCACGTCCTCCACGCCATGGGTTTGCCGGCCTCGCGGGTGGAAAGTTCGCTGCGTCTCTCCTGGTGTCACATGACTCCGCAGGTCGACTGGGATGGGGTCGGGGCCATATTGCGCAATCTTCGCTAAACATAAGGAGTTCACATGAATGTATTCGCCCGCTTGGAACATGCTGTAACAGATCAGTTCGAACACGGCGATCTTCCCCAATGGCTTGCCGATCCCGCCCTTGAGGTGGCACACGCACCTGAGCAATATCAGGATAATGAATATCTGGTGGAGCTCCTCCTGGAGCAGGTGGAGGATTTCGATGTATATGCCGAAGCCGGATGCTGTAAATGGGCGTATGACCACGAAGATATTGCCCGTACCCTGAAATGGCTGAAGGAGGCGAAATGAACACCTTTGGGCGTTTACACACCACCCTGGAAACAGCGCGCACAGAGCAGGATCTTCCCGATTTTCTGGCGCAGGATATTGCGACCATCCTCCGGCGCCGCGCCGATTTCGCCGAACGCGAAGCAGAAATCGAACGTCTTATCGAGATGCTGGAGCTCTACGATCTCTACGGTCAGACCGGTTATCTGGGCATGGGGGTGGACAGCGCCATTCTGCAGGGGGCTATTGATAAGCTGTTGAAATAGCCTACTATATTTTTGCCTTGGGGATTTATTTGTGGAAATAGGCCTTGTCAAACCCGCGGTTCGAATTGCGTATCCTGTCCCGGGAATTGGCCGAGATTGTTCCTCTGTGCTGTCGTGTGTATATATATTGAGATATGTCTGGTTTGAAATGTGCGTCTTTTTCGGGGGGGGGCAATAGGAGATAGGACCTCTTCCATTACCTCCCACAAAGGGAGGAGGCTGGTGATTGCATTACCAGGCGTAAAATTAAAAGGAAGCAGCAAAACCGGGGCTGGCATCGCACGGGGACGGTCCCAGGCTTTTGCGGCGCAAACCGCCATAATTCCAAGGCGCGAAGCTCGGAATATGGGGAGTGTATCTGGTTTCCCATGGTTCTCTGTAGCTCTCCGCTCCAAACTCATAACTCCCCCCGCCCCCCTCTTATTTTAAGAGGGGGGGGGATCTCTGCTTTGTCTTGCTTTGCTCCTCCCCTTAAGTTAAGGGGAGGTCGGGAGGGGTTATGTGACTCTGAAGCTATGGCGGGTTTTCTTCGCCGGCTGCATGGCGGCGCACTTCGCTTTGATGCGCTACAGTTTGTTTTAGTCAATCACACGAATAAACTCTCCTACGACTCGGTATCTCAGCGCTTCATCGTTGGCCATTTCCAGAGTCCGGAAGCTACTATCGTAGGAGTTAGGCTTAAGTTGAATCAAGGAGTGGTGCCAGCCGCATTCATCTTCAGTTTTGAAGCTTTCGTAGACCTTTACGGTATATCGTGACCCGGAGTCTGTATCAATGTTGTCGACGCACTCCACCAGTACTGTCCTGCCGTTTCTGAAGCCGCCACGATCTGTACAGAAGAGGCACAGCGACCCAATTGCGCCTCGTAGTGAAGCAATAAATAGACTTCACTCATTCCAACCAATCCACACGCACCATATTCGCCCCCCCATGTTGCACCGTGCGCTGATGTCGCAGCGCAGGATAACCAAAGGCCATCATATAGCCAATAATGTGATTATCCGGGATGCGTAGTGTTTGTTTTATTCCGGGCAGGAGGTCATTGATTGCCTCGTAAGCAAAACCGTCCCATAGCGTTCCGATACCAAGGCATTGCGCGTAGAGTTCAAAGGTGGTGAGGGCAATG
>Ga0136556_1000063_pt1 | contig 78973 bp, 71 predicted proteins | sample AntRauTorckE6831_FD_104780 | JGI IMG/M metagenome (GOLD analysis project Ga0136556, IMG submission 104780) | Saline lake microbial communities from Rauer Islands, Antarctica - Metagenome Torckler E6 #831 | ecosystem: Environmental > Aquatic > Non-marine Saline and Alkaline > Saline | place... | reverse complement strand
ATGCCGAATAACCTCTACTGTATACATGTACCGCCTGAAGATGATATTGGCATTTTGTTTACGAAAGCAAAAATTATGACCGTCCTGATTTCAGCAGTTTATGGGGCGGCCGGGAATAGCTGCCTGGACTCCAGAGCTGTATTCATACGAGAAATGGATGTTAGGATGAAAATATGCTTAGGGGTCGTAGATGTTGCTTGATCTGTTCATCGTATTTATTTTGTATGGGATTTCTGTCGCTGCTTCTGTACACATACTATTACATAAACAGGATCCGCGGGCAGCGTTGGGTTGGATGGCTGTTTCTCTCGGTCTCCCGGGTTTTGGCGCATTCTTTTACTGGCTATTCGGGCGCAACCGTATTCGTACCCGTGCGCGCGCCTGGCAGAACAGGGGGGAGGGGATTCATCTGCCGGAGGGCATTGAACCTCCGGAGGAAGTGCCTGCGGTTCTGCGTTCTCCTTTTAAAACCCAGAACTATGTTCTCATCCGACAGCTATCCGATGCGGTAACCAGACGTCCATTGGTGGATGGAAACGGTGTCGAGGTTTTGCTCAACGGTGAACAGGCCTATCCAGCTATGCTTGAGGCCATTCAGAATGCGAAGCAGTTTCTTGATCTCTCCAGTTATATATTCGACACCCGCACTTGCGGGAGTCGTTTTGCAACTGCGTTGATTGAAGCTGCGGAACGCGGGGTAGAAGTGCGCGTGTTGGTGGACGCCCTGGGTGAAATGTATACCATGCCACGGATCCGTAGTCTGTTTAAAGGGACAAAGGTGAGCTTCAGTCTGTTTCTCCCTTTTTCCCTTTCGCAGCGCGGATTGCACATCAATCTGCGCAACCACCGTAAACTTCTGGTTGTTGATGGATCTGTAGGTTTTACCGGGGGCATGAATATCAGTACCCGCCACAATATAGGGAATCCGGGGGTGCGCCGACCTGTGGCAGATATTCATTTTAAATTCTGCGGCCCCGTAGTGGGTCATATGCAGGCGGCTTTCATGGAGGACTGGCACTTTGCTACCGGGGAATCGATGAACTCCAGAGCCTATCCGGAACCGGTGCCAGGAGGAGAATCGCTGTGCCGAGGAGTAAGTGCCGGCCCCAATGAAAACTTTGAAAAGCTGGTATGGATTGTCACCGGCGCATTAACCTGTGCGCGCTCCAGAGTGTGTATCATGACGCCGTATTTCGTACCGGATCAGACCATGATAGCTGCTCTATGCGGCGCGGCCCTACGGGGTGTGAAGGTCGAGATCATTCTTCCAGAGGAAAACAATCTCCCCTTTGTGGCCAGGGCCAGTAGGGCCAACTTTGCCGAGCTGCTGCGCTACGGGATTGAAGTCCGATATCAGCCCGGCCCCTTCGTGCACAGCAAGTTGCTTCTGATGGATGAGAATTATGCTTTTATCGGTTCAGCAAACATGGACGCTCGTAGCCAGCGGCTCAATTTTGAATTTAACGTAGAGATATTTGATAAAGATACGAATCGAAGCCTACGCACCCATTTTTACCAGGCACGAAAAAAATCCCGGCGCGTTACCATTGAGGAGATTGAACGCCAGCCAATGATATGCAAGCTAAGCGACCGTTTTTTACGCCTTTTCAGTCCTTTTCTATAGAGTTATAGCTAAGCACACTTTTCACTGCAGCCAATACGTCAGGTATGACCATACAAGACATAAGGAGCGTGTAACGGAACGGAAGCAGAACAATATTTGTGTTGCAGAGTCGGAAGTTAAGGCTATACTCAATTTAGGCATGAATTAATAAAGTTTGGGACTGGATTATTTTCGGAACAATTAAAATTCCGCCTGTTGCATATTCTAATGCCGGTTGGGAGCAGTCGGTTCATATACTGTAAATTTTCGAGATGGTCTATGCGGATTAAGTTCAACAATAGAGTGAAAATAGTTACGTTGTTTCTGGCGCTGGTTGCCATGGTATGTCTATCTGCCTGTGTTAAAAATCAGATATATAAACCGGCAACCTACTCTGACGACAGTGCGATAATCTATCTGTTCCGTCCCAATCATGCTTTAAGCCGGGGTAACATGCTGCGAGTATATGTAAATGAAAAGCGTCAGGAGAACCTGCTAAACAATGCATATCTGCCCTTAGAAGTGAATCCTGGCAAGATTACCCTGAAACTGATGACTGATGAAATGCTTACTAGCGGAAAACTGGACTCCCTGGAAATGAATGTACAAAAAGGGGAAACCTACTATGTGAAGGCCAAGCCGGGTGTGTTTGGAGCTTTCAGTCTTGTTCAGTTAAGCGAAGATGAGGGAAGCGAAGAAATTAAAGACAAATACCTGTACGAGCAGTAACCAGCATCACAGACACTCTTAGAGTGGAGTAACACCAACGTAAATGTTACCTTATGGGTTGTATTTCCTGGGCTATTTGTTAGACTAAAAGGTAAGTCAGTTGAATTGAAGAGTTGTTTCTCCAGTACTGGCTCCAGACCGGAGCCGGACATACAACTATCCTTAAATGCAAACGTATAGGAGGAAGCATGACTGAACAGCAAGGTGTGTATAAGTGTGATGTGTGTGGCAATATCGTTGAGGTTCTTCACACCGGAGTTGGAGATCTGGTGTGTTGCGGAGCCAATATGCGCAAGTTTGACGCCAATACCGTTGATGCAGCGCAGGAGAAGCATGTCCCTGTCATAGAACAAAACGGAGATGAAATTACTGTGACTGTTGGCAGTGTTGAGCATCCCATGACTGATGAACACCACATTGAGTGGATAGAGCTCATTGCGGACGATAAAAGCTACCGCACTTTCCTCAATCCCGGGGATAAGCCCCAGGTCACATTCTGCCTGAAGGCTGAAAAGTTAACAGCGCGTGAATACTGCAACCTTCATGGTCTGTGGGAAGCGAAGAAGTAAACAGTTCATGCGTTGCAGGTAGAAAACATAAGAAGCAGGCTCGATGAAACCGTGCGAGCCTGCTTTCTTTATTTCAGAAATGATTCACCAGGACGTGAATGCTTAGGTACTCAGGTTTTATTCGGTTGAGTCATTATCCGTATTTTCAGGGTCTTTTTTCTTCCGTACCGGAAGATCACAAGAGTTGGCACCTCAGCCAAGGCCAAATTTGGGCAATATCCAGCGATTCAGTACCACCCAAACCACCACAACCAGTATTAAAATCCAGATAGAGTCCATGCTGTAAGCTCCTTATTGGCAATAATATGAATATCTATATGTTTCATACTATGACATTTGCTTGTGCAACTGTACAGGAGATTTAACGCCTATTGGTACTGTGCGAATGACACCTTGTCCTGAGATGTAGAGCTACACAAATTGTGCTGGCTATTTGCGAAACCGGAGTCAAAATAACAGCACCGGGCATTTCACCTTGTGCAGGACGTAGTTGGAAACGGAGCCAAGGAGGACATCGCGGATTTCGCCGCGTTCATGGCGTCCAATGACAAGCAGAGAGAAATCTTCACTGTTGGCGATGTTACAGATGACATCGCGGGGATATCCGTGCTCCAAACGCGGTGTCACCTCTACCCCGGCAGCGCTGAGATCCGCACATTTTGCGTCGAGTAGCTTTTGTCCTGCCCTGGTTGCCTGTTTCTTTATCATCTCAATCTGAAAATCGGGGATCATGCGGTAGTCCATGGTTTTCACATTGACTACATGGAGCAGAGTAATGGGCGCGCTAAACTGCTCTTTGTGCGCGATGATGTTTTCAAGGGTGGCATCGCTGGTGCGCCCGTCACGTATGGGGACAAGTATCTTCATAGAGTTATCCTTTGCCTATCCGGTGTAGTTTAGCAACAGGCGCGGTAAAAACAAGACCGGGTCGGGCCAGAAAGTAAGGAGTAATAAAATTGCCAGCTGAATAAGCAGAAATGGCATCACCGCACGTGAGACATACAGAATATTCCGGTTTGCTACTGCACCAGAGATGAACAGGCTGACTCCCAGGGGGGGGGTGCAGTAGCCTATCCCCAGGTTCAGGGTCATGATCAGGCCAAAATGGAGAGTGTCAATGCCGAACTTTTGCAATAAAGGGAGAAAGATGGGGGTCAGGATGATGGTAGCGGAAATAATGTCCATAAACATCCCGACAAATAACAATAATATGTTGACCACGAGTAAAAAGGACCAGGAAGAGTCAAAACTGCTTACGGCGGCATTAGCTATCTGATTGGGGATTTGCTCAAAAGTCAGGTATTCGCCGAATACCGAGGCCCCGGCAACAATTACCAACAGGGTTGCTGCAGTTACTGCCGATGACACAATCACCTGCTTTACGTCACGTATCTTCATGTCGCGGTGGATAAACAACTCCACCCCAAATGCATATATACACGCAACAATAGCCGCTTCATTGGCGGTAAATAAACCGGAATAGATGCCGCCAAAAATTATAACCGGCAGCATTAGAGCCCAGATACTCTCGCGCAGCACGGCAAACACATCCCGTGCCTTGGGGCGCTCGCGCCGTTGCATCCCCAGGCTTTTACACTTCAGCCAGGCATAAAGAGACATCGCGGCCATGAGCATAAATCCGGGGATGAATCCAGTCAGGAACAGAGCCTCGAGCGAATCGGTGCTGATCATGGCATAGAGGATCATCGCAATGGAGGGGGGAATAATTACCCCAAGAATGGGAGCGGTACTCATAACCCCGATGCTGAATTTTTCATCGTAGTTATGCTCGATGAGCGCCGGAATCATGAACCCTCCGATGGCCACGACCGTAGCTACCGTAGAGCCTGAGATCGCACCAAAAAAACCGCATGCGAGAATCCCGGCCATTGCGAGACCGCCGGGGAGAAATCCCACCATCACATTTGCGGTTTTGATGAGTTTCTCTACGATGGAGCCTGTGGTCATGATATTGCCGCACAGAACAAAAAACAGCACCACGATAAGGGCAAACTTATCCATGCTGCGGTACAAAATTTCAATGGCTATCTCTGGATTCAAACCCACTACCAGCGTGAGCCCTGCAACCCCGGTAAAGAACAGCGCCATAAATACCGGAACCGTAGCGGCCATGGAGCCGAGGAGTAAAGCCAGAATAAGAAGTTGGGCGTTATCCATGCGCAGGATCCTCGGTCTCTTCGGTGTTGTCGTCACCGATACTGGCGCTGAACATATCCTCCCACATCACGATCAGGATCCGGATAAACATCATGCACCCCACCAGAGGGAGAACCGCGTAGAAATACCACTCGGGTATCTGCAGCGTTGCGGTAGTTGCGTATTCATCTGCGTACACAGCTTGGAATAACCCCCATCCGAGCCAGACCAGCATGGCGGAAAACAACAGCCCGGCGAGGTGATTCAGCATATTGAAAAACTTTCTACTCACTGGGATTAACTGCGGCAACGCATCTACGCGGATAAGGGAGCGCCGCCTGATCGCGGCACTGCAACCTACATAGGTACAGAAAAAGATCGACTTTCGAATCACTTCATCGGACCAGTACAGGTTAATCGTTGTGGTTTTGCGGAGTATGATGTTGGTCAGACCGGAAAGGAGGGCGACGCATACAACCAAAACCAGCGACCAGTCTTCGACCGCGCCGAGGGTTTTGTCTATCGCCCGAAATATCTTTTTCATGGCATATTCCGTTATTCGCAATTGAGGCTAAAGGCCGGATAAAGCTCCTGGCACAAGGTTTGACAGAATCTTCTCCCTGATATCAAACAGATATGGCCGGAGGGGTCTCTCCGGCCATATCTGTTCAGGTAAGCTTAAAAGCGCGTATGCCCTCTTGATTCAGGTGCGTGTTACTCTTCGGCACCTCCAAGGGTAGCGCGTACCTTGGCCAGGTAATCTGCCCCGATTTTCTGCTCCCAGCGTTTATACACGGGTGCAGCGCGTTCCACAAGGATTTGCTTCTCTGTCGCATCCATACTGAAGAAGGTAACCCCATTCTGGGTTGCAGCTTTAATCTGTTCCTCTTGCTGTTGGCGTGTGCGTTCACGGGTATCCGCACTTTCCTCTGCCACTATGCGTAAAAAGGTGGCACGCAGATCCTCTGGGAGTTTTTTGAGCCAGCGTTCACTGCACAGGTGAACAAACAGTCCCTGAGCGTAGTTGATCTGGGTAAAGTATGAGGCTATTTCGAACTTCTTGGTAATATTACACACTATGGGGCTGTGGTCCAAACCGTCAATAACCCCGGTTTGTAGTGCCTGGGGCACGTCGGGCCAGGGCAACACGGTAAACTTAAGCCCCCACGCTTTATAGAGGTCTGTATTTACTGGGGCCTGGGCAATGCGGAAGTTCACCTGCTTGGCTTCTTCTACAGTACGTACCGGGGTCGTGGTGGCCCAGCCGTAGGGGCCGTAGCCGGTAAGATCCAGCACTCGAATTCCCTGACGCAGTCCGGCCGTACTGAAGGGTTCAAACAGCTCCGGAGAGTTTCTAAACTGTTCGAGTTTGTCGAAGCTGTCAACCACAAAGGGGAGATTCACAATCCCCAATTGCGGGGCGACGTTGGCTGCAGCCACTGAAGAGCACAGCATACCCTGTACTGCTCCCATCTTCAGCTTGCGCAGTACATCTTTTTCTCCACCCAGTTGCGACAGGGGGCGAAAATCAATATATATCTGACCATTTGTTTCTTCCCATACGCGATCGCGTATGCGGTAACCGACTCCTACTCCCTCTATAGCCGGATGGGAAACATTGGAGAGGATGTAGGTATATTCTGCGTCTGAAGGGTCAAAAGATGGTGCCCATGAATCAAGGGAAGATTTGGCTTGTGCCAGAGTGAGAGGGTTTGACACAAGCAAAAGAGGGGCGAGCATAAGCAGACATAGAATTTTGAAGCGTTGCGGCATGATGGTAGTTCCTTCTTCCGGGTTAATGTTGATGGCGGTACAAAACGCACTGACTGCGGCTCCATTGTATTTTTGCGCAGATGCATGTTTTTAGCCTGCTCCCTTCTACCACATTAAGGGAATGTTTAGATATAACAGGGAGGAAGTAAACTATGAAAGGGAAAGCTTGATCTTAAACACGAATTTTATTGCGGTGAAATTTAAGTTTCAGGTTAAGGTACCTTCCCGGCGTTATTTGAATGTTTGGCAAATAACGCCGGGAAGAGATGGTTGGAATCAGATATTCCACAAAGTGCTTTATTTGGCTTTATTAGCTACCGAAGAGCGTACCAGCTCGAGATACTCTGGGCCGATGCGTTTGCCCCATTTTTCCACTACTGAAGCAGCCATCTTTTTCAGTGTTTCTCTGTCTGTAGTGTTGAGATCAAAGAATTCAACGCCCTGGTTGCGCGCTGCTTCTATCTGATCCTGCTGTTGAATATTTGTTCTGACTCGGGCTTTGGCGCTTTCCTCCTTGATTACAGCCAGAAGGATATCGCGCAGTTCTTCAGGAAGTTGTTCCAGCCAGCGCCTGTTGATCATATGAATATACAGGCCCTGGGTATAGTTGACGCGTGTGAAATACTTGGCCACGTCAAATTTTTTGGTGATGCTACACACCATGGGAGTGTGATCAAGTCCATCGATTACCCCTGTCTGGAGTGCCTGAGGCACATCAGGCCAGGGCATAACCGTGAATTTAAGATTCCAAGCTTTGTAAATATCTGTATTTACAGGGGCCTGTGCAATTCTAAAATTGACCTCGTGTGCATCTTCAAGGGTGCGTACCGGAGTCGTGGTGGCCCAGCCATAGCTGCCGTAGCCGGTGAAGTCAACCACCTTTATACCCTGTCCCATTGCGGCGTTGCTGAAGGGCTCAAACAGATCCGGGGTGTTGCGGAATTTCTCCAGCTTTTCTGTAGTGTCGAGAACAAAGGGAAGGTTTACAATCCCGAGTTTTGGAGCCACGTTGGCGGCAGCTACCGAAGAGCATAGCATTCCCTGCACCGCGCCCATCTTAAGTTTACGCACTACATCTTTTTCCCCACCCAGCTGAGCCAGAGGACGAAAATCCACGTACAGCCGCCCATTGCTTAGCTCCCATACGCGGTCTCGGATCTTGTATCCCACTCCAATGCCAGCAATAGCAGGGTGATCCACATTGGAGAGGATGTAGGTGTACTCTGCACCCGAGGGGTCAAAGGCCGGTCTCCAATCTTCGAGAGTGGTTAAATCACCAGCCAGAGAGGAACCGGTAAAGGTAAAAAACGTAATTAGACCGATAAGCAGGGGGATAGTTCTTCGGTATGACATAGCATTTTCTCCTTTTGTGCTCATTTATGTGCACGAAATAAATAACCTTGCATATTTGGCTGTGCTCAAGTATCAGGTAAACTACCCAGTAGCGCCAATACAGGTCAAGTTTTTAAAGTGCTTACTCTTTTCCTAAAGCAGAATCATGTTGATATATGTAGGTGTGCTTTTGCATATATGTAACGGTATTTGCTGGTTTTTTATATTCAGTGTTGTTTGCCCTAGCCGAGTACCTATACAATTAGGTAGGATGGTAGAGTTGCTAGAGTATCAGAATTTAGGAGATCTTCCGGATAGCGTGGCTATGTATCCCGAATCCCATTTTCTAATGGGATAGATACATGTTTGCCGATACGGAGATTCTGTACCGGTACGGTTTTTGTAACTGGCATTTCCATATTGCGGATTATCCACCTACGATGGAGTAACCTTTAACAGGATAGAGGAGCGAATTAATGTCGCTGGATAAGCAGACCAAGGGAATTCTTCTGGAGGCCGGAACCAACGAATTTGAGATTCTTGAATATTACCTTCACGGACAATCGTTCGGTATCAATGTCCACAAACTCCGAGAAATCATACCTTATAACAGCTCAGAGCTTACCCGGGTACCCGAATCACATCCTTCAATTCTGGGGACTATGCTTCTGCGCGGCTCTTCCATCTCTTTAATTGACCTGGGCACCCACATCGGAAAGCTTGAGACCGGAACCCAGGCCAACAACGATGAAACCGTGCTTGCAGAAAACCGCCCGGTGGTATTGGTGTGTGAATTCAATGATGATGTGGTGGCCTTTCTGGTAGATGGAGTAGATCAGATCCATCGCCTGTCCTGGTCCGAAGTTCGCCCTATGGACCAGTTCTTTGAAACCTATCATCCCCGCTTCACCGGCAGCGTCACCATTGGGGAGCGAGATATTCTCATTGCGGATATGGAACACATAACCAACGAGATCTTCGGCGATGGAGACCACTACGCTGTAGGGGAAGAGGAAGACGATGCCATGCTGCAGGAGAAAGTGGATAGCCGCTCTGAGGCAAAACTGTTTTTTGCCGAGGATTCCAACATTATCCGGCAGGGAATCCTTAACGTGTTGCGCAAGGCGGGTTATATTCAGGTGGAGGGCTTCGGTAATGGCAAATTGTGCCTGGAAGCTTTGCTGCAGGCCAAGGAACAAGGCGATCTGCCCATTCTGGTAGTGTCGGATATCGAGATGCCGGAACTGGACGGTTTGTCTCTGTGCAAGCGCATAAAAGATGATCCGGCTATGAAAAATACTCGGGTAGTTATTTATTCAAGTCTGATCAATGACAACACCTCGCACAAGTGTGAAGAAGTCGGGGCCGATGCGTACACCAGCAAACCGGATGTCACCAAGGTTGTGCAACTGGTGGATCGTTTTTGCCTTAATACGGATACGCCGTCCCAGGCATAAATCTGGAGATTCCCCTGTTTATAACCCGCCTGAGCATTTAGGCGGGTTTTTTAATATATAAAGCCATATATATGTAAAGAGGAATGTGATATAAAAGGATTATTCATGTAATCAATACCTTAACCCGGCACGGGTTTAACCCTGAAGAGGATTTATTATGCGGAATCTCCTGCTTGAGTTGGGAATGAAAAGACCCTGGTGGATTATTCTGGTCGTGCTGTGCGGAACCATTGGCTTTGCACTGCAGTTTCCCAAGGTCAGCTTTGATAACGACCCGGAAAATATGCTTGCCGAAGATGAACCGGTACGTGTATTTCACAATGAAATCAAGCACAAATATGATCTGTACGATTTTGTCATAGTTGGGATTGTCAATGATGAAAATCCGCACGGGGTATTTAATGTTGCAACCCTGAATCGTATTGACAAGCTTACTCGCCAGCTCCTGCATCTGCAGCGCGGCAAGGATGGTCTGCCGTCCATAGAGCTGCCCGGTGAAGATTCCACACCACGCAGCCTCAATCTGACCCCCGATTCCTCCTGGGAACGCCTTCTCAACATCGCGTTTCGCCACGATCCCAATGATCTGTTTACCTCCGATGGAGATAGCGCCATTGTAGCGCCGGAAATCATCAGTCCTAGTGTGGTGGACAACATAAAGCAGGCACAGCTCGGTTCCCTGAAGCTCGAATATCTGATGGAGAATCCACCAGAAACCCAGGCGCAGGCCCTGCAGATCCGCGATGATGCCATGAACAATCCTCTGTATCGCGGAACCATGGTTTCCGAAGATGAAAAGGCCATCTGCCTCTACATACCTATCGAAAAGAAACACTTCAGTCACAATGTTGCCAACCTGGTGCATCACCTCACGGCTGATTGGCCCGAGGAGGATCAGATATATATAACCGGACTCCCGGTAGCTGAAGACACCTTCGGGGTGGAGATGCTGGTGCAGATGGCTACCTCTGCTCCCATGGCCGGGATTGCGATTGCGGTACTGCTATGGCTGTTCTTTCGCAGCATGGCGCTGATTGTGGCTCCGATGCTGGTAGCGATTGTGAGTGTTGTGGTTACCATGGGACTGCTGATTGGCCTCGGATACGATGTCCACATCATGAGCAGCATGATCGCCATCTTCCTGATGCCTATTGCAGTGGCGGATTCGGTACATATTTTAAGTGAGTTTTACGATGTGTATCCGCGCTTTAAGGACAAGGCCCAAAGCGTCAGGCATGTGTTGGAGCATCTGTTCAAACCCATGCTGTATACGTCCCTAACCACTATGGCCGGATTTGCTTCACTGGCGTTTACTCCGATACCACCTGTACAGGTGTTCGGTCTGCATGTGGCGTTCGGAGTGGGACTGGCGTGGCTGTTGAGTATGCTCCTGATCCCTGCATATATAATGTTGTTTGTGAACCCCGAACGCATGAAGATGCCTGATCTGCACCATGCAGAAAAAACCCCTATTGCGCGCTTTCTACGCGGCCTGGGGCAGATAGGTTTTAATGCCAGTGGCAGGGTTCTACTCGTTGTGGTGGCAGTGATGCTTGTATCCGCCTACGGTATCAGCCGCATACAGGTAAATGACAATCCGGTAAAATGGTTTGAGCCGGAGCACCGTATCCGGGTCGCCGACCGGGTGTTGAACGAACATTTTGGCGGCACCTATACCGCGTATCTGACCTTCAGCCAGAAGCGCCCTGCAGGCAGATGTAGCTGCGCGGATAAAGCTGAAATAATTCAAAATCGGGTGCAGGAGAAGTTTGCGCAGGATTTTCCTGCTGCGACCCGCACCTTTGTTTCAACGCTGGAAAAGATCAGCGCAGAGCAACAGAACGTGCAGGGCTGTAATCTGGATAAATGTTTTTATCAACTGATGCGTAAAGCAGAAGAGCTGGATGAGCAGATAAGTTCCGGATGGGGGACTCTTGCGGATGAGATCAATTACATGCAAGTGGAGGGGCTCACCTTTGCCGCGCTCAAAGCCCAACTCGAAGAGCTGGGACAGGAGGTCGCTGACGAGCGCGCAAAGTTGCTTGAAGAGCTGCAATCCTCTACTCACCTGCAGGAGGGCGCTCTCATGGATGCAGCCCTTGATTTGTGTTATGCACGTCTGGACAAGTCCTTTGCCGATCTTGTTCTCCATCTGCAGGCAGAGCTCACCGCGCCCCCCTTCAAGCAACCCCGGGTGTTGCGCTATGTTGAGGGGCTACAACAGCATCTGAACGCCACTGCGCAGGTGGGTAAGGTAACCTCAGTGGTGGATGCGCTGAAAAAAACCGCCTACGAATTGCGCTATGTAGCTCCTCCCGCTGATGCTTCCGAAGCAGAGCGCCGGACCTATCGGGAGCGTAATGAGGTAAACTACGCCGTTCCGGAGTCCGCCTCAGCTGCCGGGCAGATATATGTCCAACTCGAAGGAATGAAGAAGAAAGACAGCCTTTTCCACATGGTTACGCGCGACTATGCCGAAGCCAACATGTGGGTACAGCTAAAAAGCGGGGATAATAAAGATATGGAGCAGGTGGTTGCCGCCGTTGAAAACTACATGCAGAAGAATCCGCCTCCGCTAGAGCTAAAGGCAGAGTGGGCCGGGCTCACCTATCTGAATGTGGTATGGCAGGATAAAATGGTACGCGGGATGCTTTCCTCCCTCGGGGGCAGTTTTATCGTTGTTCTGGTGATGATGGCGCTGCTGTTCCGTTCTCCTGTGTGGGGCGGACTTGCGATGGTGCCCCTCTCTGTTACCATTGCCACTATCTACGGTATTATCGGTCTCGTAGGCAAAGACTATGATATGCCCGTAGCAGTGCTCTCATCCCTGACCCTGGGGCTCAGTGTTGACTTTGCCATCCACTTTCTCCAGCGTGCACGCGAGAAACAGCGTGAACTCGGGGATTGGCGTCAGACTTGCGCGGCGATGTTCAAAGAACCGGCCATGGCGATAACGCGTAACGCCATAACCGTGGCTGTGGGTTTTACCCCGTTATTGTTCGCGCCGCTGGTTCCTTACCAGACGGTAGGCTTTTTTCTCGCTACTATAATGATCCTTTCATGGCTGGCATCGTTATTGGTACTCTGTGCCCTGTTGACCCGCGTACAGCGCTGGATCTTTACCTCTGAACGTAACAGCCCGACATAAAGGAGGAGTGGAACATGAATTTAAATAATACACCGGGACAGTATCTATTAGTGGCATTCATTATGCTGATTGTGAGTACGGCAGCCCATGCCAAAACCGAACTCAGTGCGGATGAGATTGTAGAGCGCGCCAATCAGATCTCCTACTATGCCGGCGAAGACGGACGTGCGGATGTGCATATGCAGATAAAATCCGGCGATGGAGTTACGCGGGAGCGTAAATTCACCCTGTTGCGCAAGAACGAAGGGGAGGGAAAACAGAAGTTCTACGCTTATTTCCGCGCCCCGGCCGATGTGAATCAGATGGCATATCTGGTGTGGAAGAACCCTGATGGCGATGACGACCGCTGGCTCTGGCTTCCGGCTCTGAATCTCAAGAAACGTATTGCACCCGGGGATAAACGCACCAGCTTTGTGGGCTCTGATTTTCTCTACGAAGATGTTTCCGGACGTAGCCCGGCTCTGGATGAACATGTTCTAGTGGAGAGCACTGATTCAACCTATGTGATTAAAAATACACCCAAGGATCCCGCCGCGGTCGAATTTTCCCGCTATATTGTGTATATCGATGCGGAGACATTTCTCCCCACAAAGGCTCAATACTATGATCACAGTGATAATCTCTACCGTCGCGTGAGTGCGGTAACCATTGAAACGATTCAGGGGATCCCCACCGTGATGGAGTCTAAAGCGGAAGATCTGCAGCGTGAGAGTGTGACTACCAACACCTTTTCTAATGTTGAATACAATATCGGTCTTAACAGCCGAATTTTTACCGAGCGCTTCCTACGTCGTCCTCCGCGTGAGGTGATGAAGTGATGTGGATACCGCCCAAGATCTGCCGTGTGCGCTGCGCGCTGTGGATACTTGTCGGAGCCCTCGTATTCATCCTCGTGTTGACACCCGGTGAGGCTTTAAGCCTCAATGTCCACGGCTTTGTCGATCTGCGCTCTGGCATGCGCCTTCAGGACGATCCTAGCCAGCGCGACGCGATTCTGAACGAGGCCCGTGCGCAGATAGATGTAACCCACTACGGGCCGGTGGCGCTCTGGAAGCTGCGTGCCGATGCAGTGTGGGACGAAGCGGCGGGAGAGTACGAGCAGGATTTTGAACGCGGCTATGGTATTCTGGATCTGCGCGAGGCCAATGTTCTGGTTACTCCCCTTGATTTCATGGATGTAAAGATCGGACGTCAGATCCTGACCTGGGGCACCGGGGATCTACTCTTTATCAACGACATGTTTCCCAAAGACTGGCAATCGTTTTTCAGCGGTCGGGATGAGGAATATCTTAAAGCGCCATCCGATGCGGTGTTTGCGAGCATGTTTTTCTCTTGGGCGAATGTCGATGTGGCCTATATGCCTGGATTCGAACACGACCGCTACATCAGCGGTGAGCGTATCTCCTACTACAATCCTATGCTCGGGCGCCGTGCCGGTGCCGATGATCCTCTACAGGTAGAACAACGGCGTAGCTGGTTTGCCGAGGACGAAGTAAGTGTGCGCCTTTCACGCAATATTGGCAGCTATGAAGTAGCCGCTTATGCGTATGTGGGCTATTGGAAAAATCCCGTCGGTTTTGATGTGGGCAGCGGGCGCCAGACCTTTCCTCGTCTGCGTACCTATGGCGCAAGCGTACGCGGTAATGCAGGCCCCGGTCTGTTTCATGTCGAGGTGGGATATTACGACTCCTTTGAAGATCGCGCCGGTGATGATCCTCTGGTTCCCAACAGTGAATGCCGGGTTTTGCTCGGCTATGAGCAAGAACTCAGGCGCAATCTCTCTGCCGCATTGCAGTACTATCTGGAGTATATGCAGGACTTCAGTGCTTACGAACGCTCCCTCCCAGCAACTCAGCCCCAACGCGACCAGGATCGCCATGTGCTGACCCTGCGCCTTACCCAACTGGCTATGAATCAGAATCTCACCCTGTCATTATTCACCTATTGGTCCCCATCAGATGCCGATGCGTATCTGCGCCCATTGGTTGAATACAAGCCCACCGATGAACTAAAGCTTTTTGTCGGAGCGAATATCTTCTCGGGGCGTGATGAGCACACCTTTTTCGGCCAGTTTGAGGATAACACCAACGTATATGCTGGTGTGCGCTATAGTTACTGATGAATGAAAAGGGGCATAATCAATCATCCCGCAAAGTCGGCGGCAGAGCCCTCAGCCCCATAGAAGACTCCGTTGAGGGTTCAGCCGCATCTCCGCCACTGTTTGACACCCACTGTCACTGTGGTTTGTCAATAGAGGGAACCCCTCCTTTGCAACTCGGAGAATACGAACTGATAGCCACTGCTGAAATGCGTCACTGGGAGCAATTGCTGCCGAAACTTGATGCAGCACGACAACGCTTCGGCGCTCTGGGACTTCATCCCTGGTACGCTGACCAGTGGGATTCTTGCTGCGCTGCGCGCCTTGAAGAACTCCTTGCCAATCCGGAGGTTCTTGGCGTCGGCGAGATAGGGATCGACCCCGCAGCAGGAATAGATATGCAGGTACAGGAACAGGTGTTGCGCGCGCAGATCCGCATGGCACTGAAATTCGACAAGCCCCTTATCCTTCACGTATCTAAGGGATACTCTGATGTTTTGCACATATTAAAGGAAGAGAAAGCCGAGCGTGTTGGGGGAGTGGTGCATGGGTTCAGCGCCGGTGCCAATATCGGTAACGAATTTATCCGTCAGGGTTTTTATCTCGGGATAGGCCCCTTGCTCCTGCGCAAAAATGTGCGCAAGCTCCCAGAAGCGTTGCATTACTTGTCGCTGCAACATCTTGTACTTGAAACCGATGCGCAAGGAGGGATGGAAGGGTATGCCAGTTCGGAGGAGCGCACCAGGGTGCTTGCTTCTATTGCACGTCGGTTGGCAGATCTGTACGCCATTAGCGCTGAGCAGGTGCGCTGTCAGGTGTGGCGCAACAGCTGTGAATTGTTCCGCCTCGATCCTGCTCCATGTGAAAGGGTATGATGCCTTATGCCAATGAAGGTCACGCACAGCGAGGTTTTTGATCGTTTGCAATTACTTGCCGGAGCCCGGCATGTAGAACGGATGCGTACCCGCCATGTTATGGTCCTGGGCATTGGTGGAGTGGGTAGTTATGTGGCGGAGGCTCTTGTGCGTGGCGGCATCGGGTGCATAACCGTGGTTGATCCTGACTGCATTGCTCCGGGGAATATCAATCGCCAGTTGTATGCGCTCCAACCAGATATTGGAGCGCCAAAGGTTGAGATAGCGGCACAACGTTGTAGTTCCATCAACTCCGAGCTGCACATCAATGCATTGCAGCAGAGTTACACAGCAGAAACCTCTGCACAGCTTCTTTCACCTCCGGTGGATTACGTGTTTGACTGCATTGATAGCATCAGCGCAAAACTCGACCTTATTGAGCGTTGCAGTGCTGACGCCATCCCCCTTATTGCCTCCATGGGGGCGGCTAATAAGATTGATCTCACGCAGATTCAAATAGCGGATATTTTCTCCACCCGCATTTGCCGGATGGCACGCATAGTCCGCAAAGAGCTGCGCCGCCGTGGTATTAGCGCGACAGTGCCTGTGGTCTTTTCCACCGAAGAGTTTCATCCTCTTGCCCATGCATCAGCCGAACCCAGAACAGGCGCGGATTGGAGCAAGGTTCCCCTCGGCACCACCTCGTATATTCCCCCGCTATTCGGATACATGATGGCCGGATATGTATTGCAGCAGTGGATAGACTCTGACATAAATACATAATTATTTGAGTCACCCTCCGCCAGACCTTGAGTTGTGGCCGCGCCTGTGGCAGGGTGGATTAGCAAACATTGTATACAATTTCTTTTGCAATTTTGTAAAACGGTGTTTAGAATGAGTCGCAATATTTGATCCCGGCTGCTGCCAGTGTTGCGCGTTGTGGCATGCTGCAGTGCGGGTGTTATGTTTCTATATGCGTATTAAAGGGGGTATTATGTTGCTGAAATATGTTAATTGGAGGTCGCCACCACCGAGAGACACGTTCCCGCTTCTTGACGTGAATGGCGGTACAGAGTCAGGAATACAGGTGCAACATATCTAATGCCTGTGTTCATAACTAATCAATTCAAGGATAGGTAAAACTATGCAAATGCTACAAAACTCTGTTGGAAGAAAGCTTGTGATGGCAGTGACAGGGCTGTTCCTGTTTCTATTTGTCGTTGTCCACCTGCTTGGGAACTCATCAGTGTTTATAGGCGCTGATGGTATTAATTCTTATGCAGAGCATCTCCATGCCCTGGGTCCGATTGTCTGGATCTTCCGCTTGGTATTGCTCGGTCTGTTTGCCCTGCACATCTTCTTCGGTATTCAACTAACCCTGGAGAATCGTGCCGCACGCGAAATTGAGTACAACGAAAAGAAAAATACGCGCACCTCTTTCGGTGCCCGGACCATGATCTACACTGGTCTGATTATTCTTGCATTTCTGATTTATCACCTGTTGCATTTCACAATGCACGTAACCAACCCTGAGATCTCCGTGGGCGCTCTTCCTCCGGATGCTCTGGGACGGGCAGACGTGTTTACTATGATGGTACTCAGTTTCCAGAAGTTCTTTATCAGTCTGGTTTATGTCGGCGCTATGGTAACGCTGTTGCTGCATCTGAGCCACGGTGTACAGAGTCTGTTTCAGACCCTGGGCTGGCTGGGTGCCAACTCTCTTCCGGTAATGGAAAAGGTTGGTCGCGCTGCTGCTGTTGTTATTTTTGCTGGCTTTATCTCTATACCGGTGTCCATACTTCTGGGCCTGATTAACGTTTAGGAGGGTACATCGTGATTTTAGATGGAAAATGTCCTAGCGGACCAATTGAAAAATCCTGGGATAAGCACTGCTTCGATATGAAGCTGGTGAATCCCGCAAACAAGCGTAAGTTCAAAGTTATCATGGTTGGTACCGGCCTTGCCGGCGGCGCTGGCGCTGCCACTCTGGGTGAGCTTGGCTATAATGTGGAAGCTTACTGCTACCAGGACAGCTCCCGCCGTGCGCACAGTATCGCAGCACAGGGTGGTATCAACGCGGCCAAGAACTACCACAACGATGGCGACAGCGTATTCCGCCTCTTCTACGACACCATCAAGGGCGGTGATTTCCGTGCGCGTGAGGCCGACGTATGGCGTCTGGCGCAGGTATCCAACAACATCATCGATCAGTGTGTGGCTCAGGGAGTACCGTTTGCACGTGAGTACAGCGGACTGCTTGCCAACCGTTCATTTGGTGGTGCTCAGGTTTCGCGTACTTTTTATGCCCGCGGTCAGACCGGGCAGCAGCTTCTTCTCGGTGCCTACCAGGCGTTGGCACGTCAGGTGAAAGCGGGTACCGTAAAACTCAAGCCCCGCACCGAAATGCTCGACCTCGTTGTGGTTGATGGTGTTGCCAAAGGTATCACCTACCGCGATCTGACTACCGGTGAGATCAAGTCTTCCTGGGCCGATGCGGTTGTATTGGCAACGGGTGGTTACGTAAACGTATTCTACCTTTCTACCAACGCCATGGGCTGCAGCGTTACCGCAGCGTGGAAAGCCGTCAAAAAAGGGGCTTACATGGCCAACCCCTGCTACACTCAGATCCATCCGACCTGTATTCCGCAGAGTGGAGATCACCAGTCCAAACTGACGCTGATGTCCGAGTCCCTGCGTAACGACGGGCGTTGCTGGGTACCAAAGCGCAAGGAAGACTGCGAAAAAGAGCCTGGGGATATTGCTGAAGATGATCGTGACTACTATCTGGAGCGCAAATATCCCTCCTTCGGTAACCTCGCTCCGCGTGATATTGCCTCCCGTGCGGCTAAAGAGGTGTGTGATGAAGGTCGCGGTGTAGGTCCGGGTAAGCGCGGCGTTTATCTCGACTATGAGAGTTCGATCGAGCGCGTAGGTGAAGATACTATCCGTGAGCGCTACGGCAATCTCTTTGATATGTACGAGAAGATCACCGACGAGAATGCCTATGAGCGTCCCATGCGTATCTATCCCGCGCCTCACTACTCCATGGGGGGTCTGTGGGTAGATTACAACTGCATGACGAACGTGCCGGGTCTATTTGCTATCGGCGAGGCAAACTTCTCTGTCCACGGTGCGAACCGCCTTGGCGCATCTGCACTGATGCAGGGTCTCGCAGATGGTTACTTTGTCATCCCCAATACCATCAGTAATTATCTCGCTGGTGTTAAGCCGGGCGAAGTTACCGATGAACATCCCGAGTTTGCCAAGTCACGCGAAGACGTTCAGGCGCGTATGGATAAGCTCCTGAATGTTAACGGTAAGCGTTCCGTCAGCTCCTTCCACCGTGAACTGGGTAAAATCATGTGGGAGAACGTGGGTATGGCGCGCAGCAAGGAGAGCCTCACCAAGGCCCTCCAAGCGATTCCGGCCCTGCGTGAAGAGTTCTGGCAGAATGTCAATGTCACAGGTGAAACGGGCAATCGCAATGGCCAACTTGAAGATGCCGGCCGCGTAGCCGACTTCCTTGAGTTTGCTGAGGTTATGACTAACGACGCCCTCAATCGTGAAGAGTCCTGTGGTGGTCACTTCCGTACCGAGCATCAGACGGAAGATGGTGAAGCAATGCGTGATGACGAGAACTTCACCTATGTTGCAGCATGGGAGTACAAAGGCGAAGGTAAGGCGCCGGAGCTGCACAAGGAGCCACTCAAATTCGAAAATGTTAAACTTGCAGTAAGGAGTTACAAATAATGAATCTGACACTTTACGTATGGCGCCAAAACGGCCCTGAAGACAAGGGCAAACTGGAGCAGTACGAGGCCAAGAATGTCAGCCCCGACAGCTCCTTCCTGGAAATGCTGGATGAGGTTAATCAGGAGCTCATCGAGACGGGCGGTGATCCGATTGAATTTGACAACGACTGCCGCGAGGGTATCTGCGGTACCTGTGGGTGTGTTATCAATGGTCAGCCTCACGGCCCCCAGGAACAGACAACCGCGTGCCAATTGCATATGCGCCAGTTCAGCGACGGGGATACACTCACTCTCGAGCCTTGGAGGGCATCAGCATTTCCGGTAATCAAGGATCTCGCTGTAGATCGTTCTGCTCTGGACAATATCATTGAGTCTGGCGGCTATACTTCTGCGTACACCGGTGAAGTAGGTGAAGCAAATCAGACCTTGATCTCCAAGCCAGATGCAGACTATGCCATGGACGCCGCTGAGTGTATCGGTTGCGGTGCCTGTGTAGCAGCATGCCCCAACGGCAGTGCTATGCTGTTCACCAGTGCTAAAGTGGCACAGTTGGCAACATTACCTCAAGGTAAGATCGAGGCAGTGGAGCGTGTTAACGGCATGACTGAAGCAATGCTCAATGCCGGATTTGGTAACTGTTCAAACCACTATGAGTGTGAAGCTACTTGCCCCAAAGGGGTAAGTGTTAAGTTTATAGCTAAACTCAACCGTGAATATATTAAGGCTCTGCCTAAGTAATTCACGCACGTAGCAAGTATAAAAAAGGCGAGCCTTCGGGCTCGCCTTTTTTAGTATGGGGAGCATCTGTCTATATTAAAGTTACTGACAGCCCAGCTCATCAGGGTAGCTGGTGGACTATGCTGGAGAAACAGTGGGGGGCTCTGGCCTAAAAACCTAAGGGCCTCGAAAAGATCGGAAGTACCGAATGGCAGGGGATGGGAAGCGTCAATGCGGCGCAGGATCTGAGAACTTTTGCTGATTTTGTTGCCTTGCAGGTCAAAGACGAGTGGGATGTGCCCATATTCTGGGGCCAGCTCATCGAGCAAGTTGAGTAGATATATCTGCCGTGGTGTGGAATCGAGCAGGTCGGCCCCTCTGATAACTTGGGTAATGCCCTGTGCCGCATCATCGATGGGTGCAGCAAACTGATATGCAAAAACATTGTCCGTACGCTTGAGGATATAGTCACCAACGTTATGCGCCAGAGATTGCTCCACTTCACCGTGGAGCAGATCTGTAAAAGTTATACATTCATGATCAACCCGGAGGCGCCAACTGCCGCGTGTTTCCTCTGGGTGATTCTTCATACGACAGTACCCCGAGTACACCGGCCCTACAGCGCTGCGTTGCTGTATCCGGGCAGCAATCTCACGACGGGAACATGTGCACCGATATACGTGCCCGGAGTCAACAAGATGTTGGAGGGTGTCAGCGTAAAATTCAACGCGAGAGCTTTGGTAAAGAACCGTTTCGTCCCAGAATAAACCGAGGTGATCCAACTGACGCAAGATGGCATCAGCGGCACCCGGGACATTGCGCGGCGTATCCAGATCTTCCATGCGAATCAGCCACTTTCCACCTTGAACTTTGGCTAAACAGTAACTGGCTACCGCCGCTACCAGCGAGCCAAAATGTAACAGTCCTGTAGGGCTTGGCGCGAAACGGCCAACAGTAAGTAACTGGTTTGAGAAGTTAGTTGGCATTTTTAAAACTTAAAAACACAGGAGACCGGGACTAAAAGAGTAAAAAAGTGATATTTGTTTGACATCAGTCTCCCTCACCATTTATTTATAGGGCTAGTAATTAAATCCGACCTTTTCACTATTGTCACTGCCCCACGATAGTTGTGTCAACTTCTGATCCTGCATGATTTGGGCGCGCAGTGATATGCGGGATAAAGTAGTGCCTGAATTGGCGCCCTTAAATTGTATGGAGAACCCATGGTAATCACACGTGCTACAGAATATGCAGTCCGAGCAGTGCTGTATATGGCTAAATTCCCCCAGGGTGAAATCATCCTGAAAAAGGATATATGTGCTACACAGGGGGTGACCCCTGCATTTCTTACCAAGATTTTTCAACCCCTGGTCAAGGCCGGTTTGATAGGATCTCAGCGCGGTGTAGGCGGAGGTTTCTACCTTAAGAAGGACCCGGCCGCGATCACCATCTATGATATCTACAGTATAGAGGAAGATCCTCTTTATATAAATAAGTGTCTCTGCGGGCGCGGGATCTGCGAACGTGACAGTTACTGCCCGGTGCATGAAGCATGGAAAGATGTACGGCGCGGAATGTTGGAGCGCCTCAAAAGTTACAATTTTGCTGATCTTGCCAAACAGGAGGAACTTAATCTCGCAGAACTTGCAGAGGGTGTTATCACGGTAGGAAAGAGTTCCAAGTCTGATAAATAGTGAGATATCGCAAGGTGCACTTCTTCTTGACTTGCCCTGCGTTAGCTAATATTATGAGCCGGTTTTTAGAGTGTCTCTGCCAATATCATGGAGTGTGACATTATGGATAAACATAAGGCTGAAGAATTCAGAGAAATTCTTGAAGGGCAATTGGATAGCCTACTCAAGGAAGCGGGTAAAACCGTGTCTGAGATGACCGATGAAAAAGAAAATTTCCCCGATCCTACCGACCGTGCCTCCATGGAATCAGATCGCAATTTTGAGCTGCGCATCCGCGACCGGGAGCGTCGGCTGATTGGAAAAATTCGCGAAGCCCTGAAGCGTATTGACGATGGTGAATTCGGTATCTGCGAAAGCTGTGAAGAAGATATCTCCGAATCTCGTCTGCGCGCACGCCCTGTGGCAACCCTGTGCATCGATTGCAAAGAGGAGCAGGAGCGCCGCGAGCGTATCGGCTAATCCATTCATTCCGGGCAAAAACCTGGGATTTAACACTGCTGCACTTCACCGGCAATCGGAGCCCCCTCCTGTTGTCGGTGTTGCTTTGCCCCCTCCATTGTTTCTGCCGCGCAACAGTTTTGAATCGCACTTCCGGGCGCATGGTTCAATAGCAGAAGCCGAAAAGCAACCACTATGAGTGAAGACAACATCTACTCAACTCCACTTAGTCAGGTCTCCCCGTTCGAATTTAACCAAAACGTAGTCCGTGTATTTGACGATATGCTGCAGCGCAGTGTACCGCTGTATCGGGAAACCCTCCTACGCCAGGCCCAGATGGCATCTCGCTATCACGTTGAGGATAGCAGGATATACGACCTGGGATGTTCTCACGGAAATTTCGGCATCACGCTTCACCAGTTGATGCAGAAGCGACCGTTTGAGCTCGTAGGGATTGACCCTTCTGGTCCGATGCTGGAGCGCTACCGTCAGCGCCTGAAAGATATTGATCTCGCACCGGGACAGAAGTTCACCTTGCTGCAACAGCCAGCGCAGGAGATAACCTACGCTCCATGCAGTGTGGTAGTTGCCAACCTGACCCTCCAGTTTATGCCGCTTGCGGCGAGAGAGCACCTCCTGCATGGCATATTTTCTGCTTTGCAGCCTGGCGGAGTTCTGCTTCTGAGTGAAAAAATTGAGGATAAAGAGCCATATCTTGCCGAACTCGAACGCGAATGGTACTACAACTTCAAGCGCGAAAATGGATATTCCGAACTCGAGATCAGTCAAAAGCGCGATGCCCTTGAGGATGTCCTGGTGCCAGAGACCTGTGAGACCCATATAGATCGCCTCAAAACCTGTGGCTTTACCTATGTTACCCCCTGGATCAAGTGGTTCAATTTTGCAGGATTTTTATGCATCAAGACTTAAGCGACAGGGTGTGGAATGATCTGGAAGCATGTGACGCCGGAGAGTGGCTTGAGCCCCTGCGCGACCTAGTGGAGGATCGCCTGCAACGCCAACAGCGAGATCGCAAGTGCCAGATATACGCTGATCTGCTCGCGACGGTGCCGCCTGTACGGGCAGAGCATTTAAGGCTGGAGCGTGACTGGATTGAAATTGGCGCCTCCGCAGAGATCAGCGAAGAGCAGAAAGAAGCGCTTGAGTTAGCTCTTTTCGGCCTTCGCCCCTGGCGGAAAGGGCCATTCAGGATATTCGGTATCGACCTGGATACCGAATGGGTATCATATCTGAAGTGGAAGCGCCTCGAAGGGTTCCTTGCCCCATTACGCGGGCGCAAGATCCTTGATATCGGCAGCAGTAGCGGCTACTACCTGTTTCGCATGAAGAAGCATGATCCCAAGCTCCTTCTCGGTCTTGAACCCTATGCCACGTTTTACTACCAATTTCGTTTTCTCGCCGCACTGGTAGGGCTCGAACGCCTGCACACCCTGCCGCTGAAATTTGAAGAACTTCCCCCGATGCCGGATTTTTTCGACACTGTGTTTCATATGGGGGTGTTGTACCATGTGCGCTCGCCTTTACATACGCTTACCGCACTGCGCCGCACCTTAAGGCGCGGGGGGGAACTGGTGCTTGAAACCCTGGTAATCCCGGGCGAAGAGGATGTCGCTCTCACCCCGCGTGGACGTTATGCAAAAATGAATAACGTGTTTTTTCTACCCACGGTCAAATGTCTGGAGTGCTGGCTAGAGCGCACTGGTTTTACCAATATCCGCTGCATTGATGTAAGCCGAACCACTGAAGCAGAACAGCGCAAAACCGCGTGGATTCAGACCGAATCCCTTGCAGATTTTCTCCATCCGGAGGATTGCATGCGCACCATCGAAGGGTATCCCGCACCGCGCCGTGCCCTGATGCTGGCGCAGGTTAAGTAGCGCGCCCGAATGAACACAAGATAAGCATCCCGGCATTCCGATAGCGTGCTATGTCAACTCATCCTGCTCTTTTTCCCCACCATGTTCCCTGTCTAACTCAACGTGGCGTGCTGTTAATGATCCTGCTTCCAGAATAGGCGCAGCAGGGATTGCTCCAGCTTCAAGCATCTCCACCACCTTTTCCAGCGCCAGGGTTACCGCGACGCGTTCAAGCTCTGATATCTCTTCAAGAGACTGTAGTAAGGTGTCCTGCAGGGGCAGTGGAGCATTTCTAACCACTTCCCGTCCCGATTCAGTAACATCCAGCACAATGCGGCGTCTATCGGTGGTGCTACGATGGCGTGTGACCCAGCCCTTCTCCTGAAGACGATCAATAATCCCCACTATGGTACTGGGGCTCAGCACCAGATGAGAAGATAGTGTTGCTGAGGTCATGGGGCCATTATCAATAATAGTATGCAGGCAGGCTAACTGTGGTCCGGTAATATTGTAATGTTGCGCAATCTTGTGTGAGCGCAACTCCACGGAGCGAATGATGCGTCGCAGGGAGCGCAGGATCCTTTTGTCATAGCTTTGTCCTACCTGGGAATCAGTTTTACTCGGGTTCATAACTTGTCCAGAAATTGAAGGGTTTTGATCCTAGCTGCGCAAAACGCCACTAAGCAATATACATGTGTCTTTCATACATTTCATTAAAATACAAATAAGTTTGCATTCGAATGGTTACATCCCTGATTATGCCTATGGAGGTTTTTCTTGCAACCAAAAATTTAGTTGCCACTTTCTGGCATGTAAGATCAACCCATCCTGCCCGGGGTTGACCCATCCATTGCCCATGGCGCATATGTAACATCATAGAACGGAAGTTATGGTATAATTGTCTGAAATAGCATTAGTAAATATGTAGTACGTTCCACAAGGGCAAAAGCCAAACACGGTGTCTCCATTCCCTGTGTCATTTGTATCCAGGAATATTATTTGCCAGGCTTAACCATAAAGAGAGAGATTATCCTTTACAATCAATGTATTAGAGTGGTGTGCCTTGGTTGACAAGGGAGAATTTCTGTGTTTAAGTCCTTTCGGCTCAAACTATCGGGTCAGGCCTGTAGTAATCTACACTGGCGTGCAGAGCCACTGCGCGGTCATTGTTCGTTTATTTTTAACCAAGGAGGAAAGAAAGAATGAAGAAGACACATTTGAGGGCGTTGCTTGCCCTGATGGCAACATTGCTGCTTTTGGTACCATCGAGTGTTTTGGCCTTTCAGGTCGGAGACCTGACTATTGGCGGGGCGATTAGAGCTAATTACACAATTGGTGATTATGCACCAGAGGTGGATGAAGGCCCGAGCCGTGCTGAAGATGATGGTGGATCCTTCGCCCTGGATATTTTCCGCGTTAATCTCGATTATGAACGAGGCTCCTGGCAGGCAAAAGTTGAATACCGCTTTTACCCCGGCTACGGGGAGAATAATCACGATAGCTACAACATGATGCATACGGGTTGGATTGGATATAAATTTGCCGATGACAGCCAGATTAAGGTTGGGGTAAACCGGGTGCCTTTTGGCCCTGGAGCATGGGGTGTTTCTCAGAGTTGGATGTTTGATCAGCACTATTACGTAGGTCTGGCAGACGATATGGATCTGGGGGTCAAGTACAGTAAAAATATTGACAACCTTGCGCTGGATTTTGCCTACTATGCCATGGATGAAGGGAACTGGTTTGGAAGTTCAGAAGATAGCTCGCGCTATTCGTATGACGTAGTCAATGAGTCCGGCGATGGTTACGAGGAAGAGAATCAGTTTAATTTCCGTGCTATCTATACCCTTGAGAGCGGTAATATAACTACTGATCTTGGCCTTTCCCTGCAGTATGGTATGCTGGAGAGCAACGGCCCACAGGATGATGGCGATCACTATGCGGGATCACTTCATGCGACTACTTCTGTTGGAAATCTGACAATTGCACCCCAACTGACGTACTACAATTACGATGTTGATAAAGACCAGCCTCTGGGAACAGATGAACTTATTATGTTTGGTGCATTTGATTTCCCCTCACTGGTGGCTACAGAGGCATGGATCCCAGCCATTTCTGTAAGTTATAAAATCGAAACACCGCAACTGGACTGGCTCAGTTACGTGCTCCCATATGTAGAGTACAGTTCAGTTGTTAAGCAGGAAAGTGATTTCAACGATAGCGATATGTTTGTTGTTGGTGCTGCGTGGGCTAACGGTGGCTGGTACATCTATACCGATCTGGCCTTCTCCAATGGCAACGATTTTGTTGGAAACGAAGGTGGATACGGAGCATATCCAGGAGATACCTGGGCTAGTAACAGAATGGGTTCCAACCCCGACGATGACTGGCAGTATCGCGGCAACATAAACTTCGGCTACTACTTCTAAACTACTCACACCCGGGTTTCGCATAGGCGGGGCCCGGGTGTTGTTACATTCCTTTATTGGCGTGCCGAGCCAAAGGTTCATCGCGCAGTCGAGTCAGAATAATATACATTCGACTCCTCTGCTTGTTGAACCTGATTGTGGGCAATTAACACATACACCCACCCAATGCAGATTACACGCCACACTGAGCCGTAAGGCAGGGAGATATAGCGCATGGAAGGTGACACGAAAATACGCGTCGAGAATGTCTTCAAGGTTTTCGGCGACCATCCGGAAAAAGCTGTTGAGATGTATCAACAGGGAATGAGTAAAGATGAAATTTTTGAAGAGACAGGGATGACCCTCGGGGTCAGTGACGCGAGTTTTGAGATCCGCGAAGGAGAGATCTTTGTCATCATGGGCCTTTCCGGGTCAGGTAAGTCTACCATGGTGCGCCTCCTCAATCGCTTGATTGAACCCAGCTCCGGAAAGATATTCATCAATGGGAACGACATTGTGAAAATGAGCGATGCGGATCTGATTGATACCCGGCGCAAAGCTATGAGTATGGTTTTTCAGTCCTTTGCCCTGATGCCGCATATGACTGTGGGCGAAAATGCCGCCTTCGGGTTGGAGATCGCCGGGACAGGCAAACAGGAGCGCTTGGAGCGTGCTAGCAAATCACTTGAGCGTGTCGGGCTGGGCCTGCATATGGACAGTTATCCTTCTGAGCTTTCCGGGGGGATGAAGCAGCGCGTCGGTCTTGCTCGTGCTCTTACGGTCAACCCAGATGTGCTTTTGATGGATGAGGCTTTTTCCGCTCTCGACCCCTTGATCCGCACCGAGATGCAGGACGAGCTTCTGAATTTGCAGGAGGATGACCAGCGCACCATTGTGTTTATCTCCCACGACCTTGATGAAGCGATGCGCATTGGCGATCGCATTGCCATCATGCACGATGGACGCGTAGTACAGGTGGGCACACCGGAGGAGATTTTGCAAAACCCGGCGGATGATTATGTGCAGGCGTTCTTCCGCGGCGTTGATCCTACAGGTATCATCAGCGCAGGAGATATTGCACGCAAAACCCAGGTAACCGTAATCAAGCATCCCGGTGACGGACCACGAACCGCGCTCCAGCGCCTCATCAATCATGATCGCGAGTTTGGCTATGTGCTGGATAAGCGTGGACACCTGATCGGAGTTGTATCCCACGATACCCTGAAACAGAACATCGATAGCGATAAAGAGTTGCGCGATCTGGTGGAGCCGGATGCGAGGTCCGTCAATGCCTCCATGACCATGCAGGAGGTTTTACCGCAGATTACCAGTAATCCCTGGCCGGTACCGGTAGTGGACGATGATGGCATATATCTGGGGGTAATATCGCGCAACCTGTTCCTGCGTACCCTGCAGACCACTCATGAAGAAGACTGCGGCGCAGCTATAACCCAGATTCAGGCGGAGGAATAACCATGAAAATTCTGGATTTTGAAAATCTGCGTATTCCCCTTGAAGACTGGATTCAGGCTGGCATCGACTGGCTGGTGTACAATTACCGCGAAGTGTTTCAGATGGTCAAAGTGCCTCTGCAGGGTCTTCTCGAGGGCTTTGTGTGGGGTCTTACCGTTTTGCCTCCTCTGCTCATCATCGCGCTGTTTACGCTGTTTGCGTGGCGTGCTGCAGGGAAGCGCGTAGCAACCTTCACCATGGGCAGTTTACTCGTATGTGGCTTCCTCGGTATGTGGGAAGATACCATGATCACCCTGGCGATGGTGCTGAGTGCGGTGCTGATATGTGCCATTATCGGTATCCCTCTGGGGATAATGGCGGGGCGGAGTGACCGTTTCGAAATGACCTTACGGCCGTTTCTCGATGTGATGCAGACTACTCCACCATTTGTATATCTGGTGCCGGTGGTGATGCTGTTCAGCATCGGAACCGTCTCCGGAATTATCGCCACCATTGTGTTTGCGCTTCCTCCCATCGTGCGCCTCACCAGCCTGGGTATCCGCCACGTGGATGGGGAATTGATTGAGGCGGCACTGGCTTTCGGGAGTACTCCTATGCAGGTGTTGCGCCGTGTCCAACTGCCGCTGGCGATGCCCTCAATTATGGCGGGTCTCAACCAGACCATAATGATGGCACTTTCTATGGTAGTAATTGCCGCCCTCATCGGTGCCGGTGGCCTCGGCGAGCCGGTGGTGCAGGGCTTGAATACCCTTGATATAGGTCTGGCCGCTGTTGGCGGGATCTGTATTGTCATGATGGCTATGGTGCTCGACCGCGTGACTCAGGGTCTGGCATCGACATCAAAAAATAAGTAAAAGGAGGAACAAACTATGAAACGATTGTTGCTAGGTTTAATTATGGGGGTCATGGCGCTGCAGCCGGCCATGGCAAGTGAAAAACCCGGCGCCGGGATTGAAGTTCAGCCGGCGCGTGCAACCTGGAATACCGGCTATATCCTCGAAGCGATAGTACGCGAAGGGATGGAAGAGCTGGGTTATGAAGTGGAGTCGGTAAAAGAACTTACCAATCCGCTGTTTTATCAATCCGTAGCCCTGGGCGATGTGGACTACTGGGCGAATGGCTGGTTCCCTACGCATTATAACCAGCTCCCGCGCAACTTTGATAAGCGTGCAGCCCAATACGGTGTAATTATGGAAGCCGGTGGGCTGCAGGGATACCTCGTTTCCAAGGACGCGGTGGAGAAGTATAACATCAAGTCCCTGGCAGACTTCAAACGCCCCGAAGTGAAGAAGGCCTTTGATGAAGATGGCGATGGCAAAGCTGAGTTTGTCGCTTGTCCTCCGGGCTGGGGTTGTGAAAAAGCGATCGCACATCATATGGATGTATATGGATTGCGCGATCATATGAAGCCCATCAAGGCATCTTACTCTGCCAGTGTAGCCGAAGCTGTAGCCAAGCAGAATGCAGGTAAGCCGGTGATGCTCTACACTTGGGCTCCCAACTGGACTCTGGCTAAATTTTCTCCGGGTGAAAATGTTATGTGGATTAACGTCCCGGAAATTAATCCCAACGAGGGTCAGAAAGGCTCTGAGGATCGCATGGTAGTTTCCGGCCTCAAGGGTGCAGTTTCCGATCCGATTAAACTCGGTTTCATTGCCGCAGATATCCAGATGGTAGCGAACAAGAAGTTTGCCGAAGAAAATCCTGCAGCAAAGCGGTTCTTCGAGCTCTTCACTATTCCTCTGGCGGATGTAAGTGCACAGAATCATCGTATGAACAACGGTGAGGATTCAGCTAAAGACATTCAACGCCACGCCCAGGAGTGGATCAAAGAAAATCAGGCTCAGTGGGATGAGTGGATGACTGAAGCAAGAGCTGCAGCCAAGTAAGTTCAAACCAAAGTCCACCTGACCCTCATGTATGTGCACAGCGCATGTATAGGGTAGGGTGCTAAACGCAAAAGGCGCCGCGCGGAGAGATTCGTGCGGCGCCTTTTGCGTTGGTCTTTATCTATCTACCAACCAGGCGATTATGATCAATTTAGGGCGCAACGGTTTTTCTTGATTTGACAGGGTTGGGGAAATTTGGCGGCGGGAGGCGCTTGGAAGTGGCGGTATGGTGCTGATTGTTTAGCTCTTGACTATCACGCGGAAGGTTGTTGAAGCGGTGGAGTACCAGTAAGAGTTCAGGTAACATCGGTCGCGGCATCTTTAACATCCGCCAGATTATCAAACGTTTTATTGATACAGTTCGGAATAAAAAGCCCGGCCGGAAAAGGAGTACGTCACCTTGTCCGGCCGGGCTTTTGCGTTTCGCTGTCTTCTGCTTTAGTCCGTTATATAACTACCACCCGAGCGACTTCTGCTCCTGGGGCGCGGCTATGGCGGGCCGCCTGCTTGACCCTGCATGGCTGGCGTTGGTGTGCTTTGTTTTGAAACGGCTCAGCATATCGCGCAGCTGTTCAGCCTGGCTTGAGAGCTGCTCTGCAGCTGCCGCGCCTTCCTCGGCATTTGCTGTATTCTGCTGCGTGACGTCGTCGATCTGGCTGATGCCGATGTTGACCTGCGAAATGCCTTGCGCCTGTTCCTTGCTCGCTGAGGCGATCTCATCGATGAGATCCGAAACCTTGGTGGAGTGGGTCACGATTTCATCCAGTACTTTGGACGTCTCACCTGCGATCTCGGCACCATTCTGTGCCTTGGATACGGAACCTTCAATGAGTTCAGCGGTCTCGCTTGCTGCCTTTGCGCTACGGGCGGCTAGGTTACGCACCTCTTCTGCCACTACGGCAAAGCCTTTACCGTGCTGTCCTGCACGTGCTGCTTCAACCGCGGCATTCAGTGCGAGGAGATTGGTCTGGAAAGCGATCTCATCAATTACCTTGATGATTTTGGAGATGCTTTGACTTGATTCGTTGATATCCTCCATCGCGGATACCAGATGGTTCATGGATTCGTTGCCCCGGTTGGCGGCATTGCTCGCATCCGTAGAGAGCGTGGCTGCCTGACCGGCATTTTCCGCATTCTGATCCGTCTGGGAGGCGAGCTCGTTGATGGAAGCAGAGATCTGCTCCAGGGAACTTGCAGACTCTGTCGCCCCCTGAGAGAGCGACTGACTCGCATCCGCAACCTGGGAGGCGCCTGAGCTGATCTGTTCACCGCTGGTCTGGATTCTGCTCACCATCTCATTGAGATCCTGCTCCATGGTTTTCAGGGCGCCACGGATAACGTCATTTTCATCTGCCGGATGGATCTCAAAAGTGAGATCCCCATTGGCAAGGCGCTGCATGGAATCCACCAGCTCGTGCTCGAGATTGTCGGCGAATTCATCCAGGGTTGCAGCCATCACTCCAATCTCATCATGGCGATTGAGGTTAAGGCGCTGGCCGATGTGACCTCTGGTCATCTCCTGCAGCATATGGACTACCTGGGATATGGGGTGCGACAAGCCGCGCGCAAACCAGATCACCACCACCAGGGATGCGAGAATGGTGAAGCCCACAATGCCCACTGCACCATACAGCATCATCTGGGTCTGAGCTTTGATATCATCGGTGTAGAGGCCGGTACCCACAATCCAGTCCCACTCTTTAATGCGCTGGACATAGGAAATCTTGTCTACCGGTTTGGTGTGACCGGGTTTCTCCCAGCGATAATGCACAAAGCCCCCATCCTGCGAGCGGGTTACCTTCACCATTTCGTTGAACAGATGCACACCATCTGGATCCGCAAATCCGCTGAGATCCTTACCGTTGAGGGAGGGTTTAAACGGATGCATGATCATGGTCGGGCCACTGTCGTTGATCCAGAAATAGTCATCCTCACCATAGCGCATGGCGGCAATGGCTTCGACTGCAAGGCGCTGCGCTTCTTCAAGACCAAGCTCGTCTCGGCGTTCCATTTCGACAAAGTGTTTTATAACCGATGCAGCACTTTGGGCCTGCGATTGGACTTTGGCAAAGCGCTCCTGGTAGAGGTTGTCGGATGTTTTCCAGTAAAGAGCGCCGAAGACTACGCACATCACCGGTACGGCCAGCGCAAATAGGAGGTAAATCTTGTTTGCAATCTTCAGATTTTTGAACTTCATGCCTTTTCTCCTGCATAAACGGCTCGGGGTATTCTGCACAGAAGGTTTTCTGTACACGTATTGCGCACTTAAGAAATGTAATTTTTTAATGTGAACGACAATAAAACATCAGTTTATTTCTTTTCAATATATGTTGAAGTAAGCATATATAGCAAGGGAAAACTTTACTCCCGTTTTGTGCTGGTTGTTTACATTGCAGGCATCACAGATGAATGACACGATGTACTGAAAAAATATGATTCGTTCCTTCTCAGTGTGAAATTAAGTGGAGTAATGTGGTTATAAATGAACAAAAGAGTTGAAGGTGTAATCTACCCTTGACACCCAACGCGTAGGGGGCTATAACTAGCGACTGAGAATCAGTCTCATCGATAAATGAGTCTTGGGGAGGGAAAAATGTCTTTAGAGATGTTTGAGAGTTTTCTTGAAGAACACTGTTTGAAAGTTACCCGGCAGCGCCGCATGGTATATGAAGAAATCCTGGCGATGGATGAGCACTTCGATGTTGATTCACTCCTTATGCGCCTCAAGCAACAGGGAGCAAGCATATCCAAGGCCACTATTTACCGCACCCTGCAGCTACTGATGGAGTGCGGCCTGCTGCGTCGGGTTCAGCTTTCCCCCGATGGAGCAGCTTCCGAAGCAATGTATGCGGCCTGCCCCAAGGGCTGCGCGGTAGATAATCTGGTATGTACCAAGTGTGGGAAAACAATCCGTTTCAGTAAAGAAGATGTATGCAATATATGTGCAGAGGTGGCAAATCAGCATGGTTTTGCGCTGAATTCACATTGTCTTAATATTTTTGCTGAATGTCCCGAATGTCAACAAAAAGGAGATCTATAATATGCAACAACGCGATCTGGTGATCATTGGCGGTTCAGCCGCCGGCTTAATGGCGGCAATAACAACTAAGCGGCGTTATCCGGAAAAAACAGTAACGGTGATCCGCAATGTAAGCAAAACCCCGGTACCATGTGGGATTCCGTATATCTACGGTACTCTTAGGGCAGTAGATAAAAATATAATGCCCGATGAGATGATTACCAAAATGGGGATAGAGATTGTTTCGAGTCATGTGGAGGATGTGGATCGCAGCAGCAAAATTATTACTTTCCGCGACCACGATACGCTCAAATACTCGAAGCTGATCATTGCCACCGGTTCAAAGCCAATAGTGCCGCCTTTGCCCGGTATCGAACTGGAAAATGTGTTTACTGTAGCCAAGGACCCGTTTTTCCTGCAGCGGATTTTTTCCGCTCTGCAGCAGGCGAAGAATGTCGTGGTAATCGGCGGGGGATTTATCGGAGTCGAAATGGCGGAGCAGATTGCGCGGCTGCAAAAGGAGATTCAGGCAGATACGCAGGTGTCTCTGGTAGAGATGCAGGATTGCTGTCTATCCCTGGCGTGTGAGAAAGAGTTCGGCCGCGAGGTGGAAGAGGAGCTGAAGAAAGAGGGCGTGGTTCTGCATCTGAGCAGCCAGGTAAAAGCTCTGGAAGCGGATGCATACGGAAAGGTTAAAGGAATAACTCTTGGTGGGGGTTCCGTACTGGATGCGGACGTAGTAATTCTTGGCATCGGAGCGCGTCCTAATACAGAGCTTCCTGAAGCTATCGGGCTGAAAACCGATGCACGGGAAGGGGTTCTGGTAGATGAGTACATGCAGACCAGTGACCCGGATGTATATTCTGCCGGGGATTGTGCCTCCAAATTTTCCTTTTTTAACGGCAAGCCGTCTGGAATTCGCCTCGCATCCGTAGCGGCAACCGAGGGGATGATCGCTGCAAGCAACATTTTCAAACCCGGCTCCAGAAAAACCCTGGGCACGCTGGGGGCATTTGCCACCAGCGTGGGCGAGCGCAGCATAGGTTCTGCCGGGTACACCACCATGGCTGCTGAGGACGAAGGTATTGATTTCGTGGTAGGTGAAGTGGAGGCGCCTAACCGTCATCCGGGAGGACTCCCCGGATGCATCAAGGATCTGCGCGTAAAGATGCTATTCCGCAAAGAAGATGGAGTTCTCATCGGCGGGCATGTGTGCGGTGGCGAAGCCGCTGCGGATATGGCTAACGTCATGGCCGTGGCTATGCAGGCACGCCAGACCGCGGAGGATCTGGCCACTATGCAGTATGCGACCCACCCCTTGCTCACGGCATCACCGTTGACGTATCACATCATGCTTGCGGCAGAGGTTGCCGCAGCACAACTAACATAACTGAAAAAAAACGTAACCCGAGCCGCCTTTTCCCTCCCCCGGGCCAGGCATCGGGTCTGCGCTGCAGACAGCCACCTGTTTTTGCGTAACGCAAATGATGCAGGTGGCTGTCTGTGTCTAAGTGTGCTATCCTTCCGCTGTTTTACCCCGGTAAAACTCCCAATTTCCCCCCCCTGATAATTCAGGTGGTCGAACTCGAAAAACAGAATCAACGACGTGAATATCAATATATAGGAGACAACGCCCCATGCCCATGTCACAAGATTTTAAGCAGCGACTGTTCCCCCAGGTAAACACCATTGCAGAACATTATGCCACCCCGTTTCATATCTATGATGAGAAGGGGATTCGTGAAACAGGCGAACACCTGAAGAAGATTTTTGCCGGAGTGCCGGGATTTCGGGAATACTTTGCCGTGAAAGCGCTGCCCAACAAGCGCATTATGCAGATTATGCTCGACATGGGTTTCGGGTTCGACTGCAGCTCCATGCCGGAGGTGTATATGAGTCGTGAGCTGGGGGCGAAGCCAGAAGATATAATGTTTACCTCCAACAACACCAGTCCGGAGGAATTCAATTTTGCTGCTCAGGACGGGGGCTGCATCCTCAACCTGGATGACATCTCTCTGATCGACAAGGTGCCTGAATTCCCCGAACTGATCTGCTTTCGCTATAATCCCGGCCCGCGCCGTACTGGTAACATAATCATCGGTAATCCGGTAGAGGCGAAGTACGGTCTCAGCCATGAGCAGGTGGTGGATGCGTACCGTAAAGCGCAGCAGCGTGGGGCAAAGCGTTTCGGCCTTCACACCATGGTGGCATCCAACGAATTGGATTACACCTACATGGTGGAGACCACGCGTATGCTTCTCGATATAGCCGTTCTGTTGAAGGATGAGCTCGATATTGAGCTGGAGTTCATCAATATCGGGGGTGGCTTCGGGATTCCGGCTGAGCTTCATGAGGCGCCTCTTGATGTCGACAGCATGGCGAAAGAGATTACCGCTCTGTTTGATGCATTCAAGGCCGCCAACGCTTACACCCCGAATATGTATATGGAAAGCGGGCGTTTCATGACCGGACCGCATGGGTGCCTTATATCAAAGGCCATCAACTTTAAACACATCTACCGCGACTATGTGGGCCTGGATGCGTGCATGTCGGCGCTGATGCGTCCGGCCCTGTACGGGGCGTATCACCATATCGATGTAGTGGGCAAAGAGGATGCCCCCAAAAGCATGACCTACGATGTAGTTGGGTCGCTGTGTGAGAACAACGATAAGTTTGCCATTCAACGCGAGCTGCCGGAGATTGAAGAGGGCGATCTGCTCGCATTTCACGACACCGGCGCCCATGGGCATGCCATGGGCTTCCAGTACAACGGGCGTCTGCGCCCCAAGGAGCTGCTTCTGCGCCAGGACGGCAGTGTGGAGTTGATCCGGCGTGAAGAGACCATGGAAGATTATTTTGCAACACAGAACTTTACCCCGGATGAGTTTAAACCCTGATGCCGACATTTGAAGTACACTACGAACAGAATAGACAGGTACATAAAGAGATCGTTGAGGCAGAAAGCGCCGAAGGTGCGTGGAAGGAATTTGTGCTGCGCACTAAAGAGGCAGGAGAACAGGGGGATAAGCAGGTGGTGTGCGTAATCCGTCATGAGCTGGATTAATCCCACCTCACTTCCCGGAAAGGCTCCCTAAGCGATGCACGTCAATCCCTTTTATTCGCGCGTCAACCGGATATTCGAGCGTGTGGAGCAACACTTTGAAGCGTGCAGCGCCCAGCGTCGCATTGGCTCGCTGCTGGTGCTGGTGTTTCTCTCTTCCCTGATAGTGATTCAGTTCCAGCGCTGGGGCCTTCTCCCTCAGCCGTTCGCTGCCCTGGTGCCGGAGAGCCACCTGGAAGCGATCCACGCGGTTTTTTCGGTCCTTCTGTTTTTTGAAATCATCGGCCTGTTGTTCAGCCTCGTGTGTTCTGTCTCCATCTCAGTGGGAAAGCAGGTGGAGATCCTCTCGCTGGTGATGCTGCGGGATATCTTTAAAAAGATATCCGATATGAGCGAACCTCTGATGTGGGAAGAGGTAGCGACGGTGATGCCGGAGATCGCCTCTCTGGGGATGGGGGCGCTGGCAATTTTTGTGATTCTCGGGTTTTACTACCGCAACGTTCCGGAGCAGACAGTTCACGCCAGTGAACGTGATACCGCCTCCTTTATCGGGGCAAAAAAGCTTATTGCCCTGTTGCTGTTGCCCAGCTTTATCCTGATTGTGGGGTTCCATGCCTACTCCAGCCTGGTGTATGGCAGCGTTAATCGCAGCTTTGAAACCATATACACTCTGCTGGTATTCAGTGATATTCTGATTATGCTCCTCTCCATGCGTTATGGCGCGAGTTATCGTTTTGCGTTCCGCAACAGTGGGTTTGCGGTCGCAACCCTGCTGATCCGCGTGGCCCTAATCACTCCACCGCCATACAGCGCCCTGATCGGGGTGGGGAGCGCGTTGTTGATCCTGGGCATCCGTCTCGCATTTAATTACTATACACCGTCGCGCTATCAACTCGAACGCGAAGACCGGCGCGGACGCCGGATAAGAGAACAATGTCCATGATGATATTATGTTTCTAAGGACCAACTGCTCATCACCCATTATCGGTCGGGGCTTGCGGCACCCATGGCCGGTCCCGATTACACACGGTCGTGTCCCTTGGAATGGGTTCGCAAGCCCTTACTTAAAGGTCACAATAAAAAGGTCACAATAAGGAATTGAAGATATGACTGATACACAAATGCCGGATTTGAATGGTTTTTTTGGTGAGTACGGCGGGCAGGAAATTCCCCCAGAACTTAAACAGGTAATGAATGACATATACCAGGCGTATATGCAGATTCGTGAGTCAGAGGCTTTCGTGACCGAGTTGCACGAACTCCAGCGTCACTATGTGGGGCGCCCGAGCCCGGTGTATTACTGCCGCCGTCTGAGCGAATACCTGGGTGGGGCACAGATATATTTGAAGCGTGAGGATCTTAACCATACAGGAGCGCATAAGATCAACCACTGCCTTGGTGAAGCCCTCCTTGCGCGTCACATGGGGAAGAGTAAGGTTCTTGCCGAAACCGGCGCCGGACAGCATGGTGTGGCTCTAGCTGCCGCCTGTGCCCTGATCGGGATGCCGTGCGAGATTCACATGGGCGAGGTCGATATCGCCAAGCAGGCCCCCAATGTGACGCGCATGAAGCTCATGGGCGCAGAGGTGATTCCCGTCTCCCGTGGCACCCGAACCCTCAAGGATGCAGTAGACAGTGCGTTCGAAGAGTATCTGCGTGACCCGGATAACTTTTTCTATGCCATCGGCTCAGTGGTGGGGCCGCACCCGTTTCCCATGATGGTACGTGATTTCCAGCAGATCGTGGGAGTTGAGGCGCGCAAACAGTTTATGGAGATGACCGGTGCTCTGCCCCATGAGCTCGTAGCCTGTGTGGGGGGCGGCAGTAACGCCCTTGGCCTCTTTACCGCCTTCCTGAAGGATAGCGATGTTGCCATGGTGGGGATAGAACCTTCCGGTCTCGGTCTTGATACCCCTGACCACGCTGCAACAATGACCAGGGGTGCACCCGGAGTGCTGCACGGCATGCGCTGCTATGTGCTCCAGGATGATAAAGGGGAGCCACTACCGGTTTATTCTATTGCTTCCGGGCTCGATTATCCCGGCGTGGGGCCGCAGCACAGCTATCTTAAGGATCTGGGGCGGGTAAAATACGAAAGCGCCACCGATGCCGAATGCCTGGAAGCGTTCCGCCTCTTGAGTTGTAAAGAAGGAATTATCCCGGCTCTGGAGAGCGCTCATGCCCTGGCGTATGCCATGCGTACTGCGCCCCAAAGGCAGGGGGAGCGGATTCTGGTGAATTTAAGTGGCAGGGGTGACAAAGATATAGATTTTGTGGCCTCACGCCTGGATCTGTAGTCGATGCTGAGCCTCAGCGGCTGGTTGCGCTATGTCCGCCTGCGCCTGCAGAAGCGCGAATTGATCATCCACGGGCAGTGCCGCCAGTGCGGCAATTGCTGCCGCCGCATCCAGATTCAGCAGGGGCGCCGCTGGTTGCGCTCGAAGCGTGCGTTTAAAAAGCTGATGCGTGAACATCCCGAATACAGGCGTTTCAACATCATCGGGCGCGACACTCAGGGGTTGCTGCTTTTTGACTGTACCTGGCTGGGGGAGGATAATACCTGCTCCAACCACGCCCAGCGTCTGGATATATGTCGCAACTTTCCTGCCAAGGCGATTTTTTTCTGCGGCGGGCACTTGCCCTACGGTTGTGGATACAAGGTAGAGGAAGTAGTGCCCTTTGCGAGTATTCTGCGAGACAAAATGGAGGAACGCCGATGACGTCAAGCCTGGGGAACCAGCTGCATCGCAGTGAATCCCTGGTTGCTTCCAGTAGTAGAATTTTGCTGTCGCGCCTGTTGGTGTTAACTACCCTGTTGAGTCTTGCTCTCGCGGCATCTGTCTGCGCTGCCGATCTGCACGGGCGCGTAGCCTGGATCTACGACGGAGACACCATCAGAGTAGACGGGATAGGTGATGTGCGTCTGGTGGGGATTGATGCCCCGGAGAAGAAGGGCGGTTACCGCGATCGCGATTTTCTGCGTCTGGGGGCGGATTCTCCTGAGCAGTTGCGTCGCAGTGGGCGCGACACCCTCCACTATCTTATCCGCACTCTCAAGGGGGAGCAGGTACGCCTCGAGCCCGAAGATCCCCCGCGGGACAAGTACGGACGCCTGCTCGCATATGTATGGCTTGAGGATGGAAGTATGCTGAACCGTAAGCTTCTGCGCCAGGGACGCGTGCGCGTGTACCGTTATTTTGATTTTGCGCGCAAGGAGGAGTTTCTGCGTATCGAGCGCAAAGCGATCCGTGCCGGTTGTGGTCTGTGGGATTAGGCACCCTGACTGTGCATATGCGCAATTTAGTAACGTTACTTTTCAATCAAACAAATACGCGCATCCCCCTGTTTTCCCTTCAGTGTCTGGGGTATCTTCACAACCATCAGAGAGATCAACAGATGTTGTGGCAGACAGTGACGATTCATCTCTGACCTCCTTTCTTCCTTGGATAACCACAAAAGCCGTTGCGGATGCCTCCCCGCAGCGGCTTTTGTGCGTCCGCAGTTTAGATAATCTCGAATGTTGCTCATTCATGCTATCCTTACCCGCAAAATATTCCTTGCCTCATGGAGAACTTGAACATGCGCAGTAAAAAGTTATTCCCTCGAATCACTGCCTGTCTTTTGGGTATGGTGTTTGTTGCTCTTTCTGGAACCGGAGCCTCCGCTGTACAGCTTTCCGTGCTGGAAGAGTGCATGCTGGAGATGATCCGCAGCGGTGAAGCGGAACAGATGTCTCTGGGACAGGTGCGAAGGTATTGCCGTAGTTCTGTAGAAACGCACACAGAAGCAGCGCAGGAAGAGGACGAATCTCTGGTGAATCAGCGCCGCGAAACCGAGGAGGTGCTGGGGAGCAGTCCCTTTAGTCTCATAGCGCATCGGATGAATTACATCCTGCCCGTGAGTTACAACAACAATCCCAACGGCGATCCTTTCGGGGTGGCCGATTCTGAAGTAAATAATGCCGAGGTCAAGTTTCAGTTCAGCTTTAAATTTCCGGTATGGCGCAACATCATCGGTGATGCTGACCTGTGGGCAGCATATACCAACCTGTCGTTCTGGCAGGCGTATAACGAATCCCATTCAAGCCCGTTCCGTGATACCAGTCACGAGCCCGAACTGTTTTTGAGCAAAGAAAATAATCTACAGTTGCTTGGTTTTACCAATACCCAGAATCGCATCGGGGCGGTGCATCAGTCCAATGGTCAGAACGGGCGGGAATCGCGCAGCTGGAACCGCGTATACCTGGAAATGATTTTCGAGCGCGACAATCTCACCCTGGCGATCAAGCCCTGGTACCGCATCCCCGAACCCGATAAAGATGGGCCGGATGATCCCACCGGAGATGACAATCCGGATATTGATGCATATCTGGGATATGGTGAGATCCATGCTCTGTACAAATGGGAGGAGCATATGTTTTCGCTGATGTTGAGAAACAATCTACGCGGCGGGGATAATCGCGGTGCCGTGGAACTGGGCTGGACCTTCCCGATCACCGAGGGTATCAACGGCTATCTGCAGTATTTCAACGGCTATGGCGAGAGCCTGATAGACTACAACTCCTCGGTAAATCGCATCGGTATCGGGTTTACCGTGACCGAGATGTTGTAGAGAAAACAATTAAGTGTTGAAGTTTCCCACAATAGAAGACATCGTTCCCACTATGGGAAACTAGAGTCCGGGGCTCCATCGCCTTGGCGCAGTTTTTTGTTTTTATACTTCCACTCCCTGCTCCTTAAGCCACAAATCAATGAGAAAGCGCGAGATGCTGCGGCGAGAGGGTAACGTCGGCAGTTCGTCGGCTCCGAACCAGGCCGCATCTTCAAGTTCATCCTGTTCCACGCGGATGGAACCGCCGGCATAGTCCGCCATGAAGCCCGCCATCAACTGGGACGGGAATGGCCATGCCTGGCTGCCGCAGTAGCGGATATTGCAGATCTCAATCCCCGTTTCCTCCAGCACTTCGCGCGCCGCAGTTTCTTCCAGGCACTCTCCCGGCTCCATAAAACCGGCGGCGTTGCTGTAGCGCCCCGGAGCCCAGTTGGGTTTGCGCGTCAGGAGAATTTTATCCTCGCAGCGCACCAGTACGATAGCGCAGGGGTGGATATGCGGAAAATGGTGCCACCCGCAGCCACAACATTCCATCCCCCAGGTAGTCGGGATGGGGCGCATGGGAGAGCCGCAGCTGCTGCAGAAGCGACTGTTTTCCATCCAGTGATGCAGATGCTTCGCGAGTGCGCCTACGGAGATAAAAGCCAGATCAATGTCAGGTTCTTCGTGACGCAGGCTATAGCCGCACAGATGCGCAGGCGGAGTTTCATGAGCAGGAATAACGCATACCCGGCACGGCATATTGTCCCAGATGCCACAGTAGAATGTCTGGGCCAACGAGGAAACCTCGCCCGGATCACGGGGCAGAGATGCCTGTGCGCCAGCGTTGTCTATAAAAATGGAATTTTTATGCACCACCACCCATACCCCTTCATTACCGGGATCATTGTCGGGGCTTTCCAGAGTGAAATGCCTGGCAACACAGGCATGGTTAAACGGTAGAAATAACGCATCTTCGTATGCGTGGGGAAAAATCATCATGCCTCCTTGGGGCGTGCCGCCGGGGTGATACTCCAGCGCTGATCTGCAGGTTTCTCGCGCCTTAGCATGTCTCCGGGACGCGTATCAGGTGGGAGTTCGAGGCGTACCATGGCGTTGGGTTGAATAACGGCGCAGGGTTCATCTTTAATGGTGCGGACATTCCCGACCAGCACCTCGCTCTGGCGCATGTTGGGTCCTATCACCTCAATGCTATCGCCACACTCAAAGCGGTTGCGCCCTTCGATTATAAATTCCGTAGAGCTGAGCTGATCGCGTACAATGCCGAGAAAATCGTGGCTGCGCCGATAGCGTGAATCCTCATGGTGGATAGTGGCATCATGCGGAGGAAGGAAATCGGTGGTGTAGGGGCGGTGGCTCACCTTGTCTAGTTCTTCGCGCCACAGGGGATCACAGAAGTAATGCTCCGGATCTGCCATGTACGCATCAATGGCAGCGCGATATACCCGCGTCACCGCAGCCACATAGTACAGGGTTTTCATGCGCCCCTCGATCTTCAGACTCTCCACTCCGGCGCCGATGAGGCTCGGGATGTGCTCCAGCAGGCATAGATCGCGGCTGTTCATGATGTAGGTGCCGTGGGTGTCCTCCTCAATGCCGAAGGCCTGTTCCGGACGGGTTTCCTCCACCAGCGCGTAATTCCAGCGACACGGCTGCGCACACGCGCCACTGTTGGCGCTACGCCCGGTAAGGGCGGTGGAAAGGAGGCAGCGCCCCGAGTAGGCAACGCACATCGCACCGTGGACAAACACCTCCAGCCCAATATTGGTACCCTGGCGAATTGTTGCGATCTCCCTAAGGGGAAGTTCGCGCCCGAGGTTGACACGCTCGACTCCGTATTCGAGCCAGAAGTTGCATGCCCTGGCATTCAGGGTGTTGGCCTGGGTTGAAAGGTGGATTTCACGCTCTGGATCGAGTTCCTTGATGCGTTTTAGAACTCCGGGATCGGAAACGATGTACGCATCTATATCCAGAGAACAAAGCCTTTCTAGATATCTCTCCAACTCAGGCATCTGCGTCTCAAATAGATAAGCATTCAGAGTAAGATAGAGTTTTTTGCCGCGCGTATGGGTCTCTTCTACCGCGCTGCGCAAATTATCCAGGTTGAAGTTTCCCGCCTGGGCGCGCAGGCCGAAATTTTCCCCTCCCAGATATACGGCATCCGCACCGTAATCGAGGGCTACCTTTAGTTTGTCAATATCGCCGGCCGGAGCCAGCAGTTCGGGGGTTGAGCGCATAGATAGACGTCCCAGTGTAAAGAACAGCGGTTGAAAACAGAATAGAAATAACTTGTGTCATTAACTCTACGTTGAAATGGCGCTGGAAAGCAATTGTTCCGCCCTCCGATTTTATTAAATAGTGCAAGTGCTTGACAATAGAGCTGAATAGATTTAAGAGTTTCACAGGAAGTTGATGTTGCATGTTGCAGTGTTAATGCGCTGAATTTGTTGTGGATATCTCAGCAAAGGATATTCCGCGTGCCTGAGTGTATATTTTAGTGGAGAACTGCTATTATTAATCCTCGATCTTAACCGGTCTCTGTAGCACAATGTTATAGGCTAGATGTTACCCAATTTCAAACTATATGCAGATGGAGGATAACGCAGTAATGATTCGTATAATCGGTACCATATGCATGGCACTTGCGTCGCTGGTGATTTCAGGATGCGCACCGGCGACTATGGGTGAGCAGCAACCCACTCCGTCCGCTCCTCTGGAGCGTCAGGTGGAAGCACAGCAGTTACGCATAACCGCCATGGAGCAGCAACTTGCGACATTGAGCAAGGCACAGCGTGAACAGGACCAACGCTATGCTGAGGTGATGGAGCGCCTCGATGCAGTTCTGATGGAGGTCGCGGAGGTGCGTAAAGCTGATACCACCCCGCCACGCAGCACCCGCGATGATGTGATTATGCGCCAGTCAGCCTCCGGCAATTCGACTGCTAAAGACCTGAAGCAGAGTACCAATGGTGGCGAGCGCACACCAACCGAAATCTATCGAAGCGCATTTGCAGCTTACACCACTGGTCAACATGCCCAGGCGCAGGAGTTGTTTGAGGAGTTTGCCACCTCTTTTCCGGATAATGAATATGTAGCCAATGCGCGTTTCTGGCAGGGAGAGGCCTGTTTGGCTCAAGGTTTGTATTCAGAAGCAGAGGCAGCCTTTGCTGCAGTAGAAAAATTTGATCCCCAAAGCCCCAAAGTACCGTTTGCCAAGTTAAAGCAAGGGCTTATTCAAGCTCGTCAAGGAGATATTCGAGCAGCACGGAAACTGCTCGAAGAGGTACAACGCAATTATCCAGATACAGAAGCAGCGGAGCAGGCGGAAGCTGCACTTAACTCCGGGCGTCTAAACTGAAGGAGATTATCACTATGCGTTTAACTAAAGCGGTCCAAACAGCTCCGTATGTAATCCTGCTCATAGCAGTGATGTGCTGTATGGCATTCCCGGGCAGTGCAGTAGCGCAGAATTCCGCCACCGCACAGAAGCCGTATATCTACACGATTAAAAAGGGCGATACCCTGTGGGGTATTTCGGAACGATTTATTACCGATCCGTGGTATTGGCCGAATCTGTGGGCCAACAATCCCTTTATCCGCAATCCCCATCTCATATATCCCGGGCAGAAGGTCGCAATTTACGATGGGCGTATAGAACTGCTGCCCAACTATCCTGAAGGTGAGACTCCTGCGGAAGAGGAAGATCTGGTAGTGATGCCTGAGCCGGAAGAGGAGATTACTCTCTCGACCCATGCCGATCTGCGCAGCTTTATCAGTGATACCACATTGGCAAGCAGTGGCATGATCGTGGATACCGTGGATGACCGTATCATGATGAGCAGAAATGACACGGTATTTCTCCAGATGGATGATGAGATGGCGCAGCTTGGGGCACAATATGATCTGTACAAGATCGGTGATGCCGTCACTCACCCCCATACCGGGGCGAAACTCGGGCACAAAACTACCTGGGTAGGAACCCTGGAACTCAGTGCTGCACATACCCAAGTTTATTCCGGTGTGATTACCGATGCGGTGCAGGAGATTGAGCGCGGCACTATTCTGCTCCCCCACGTGGAGCCGGAACAGGATGTCGTGTTGCGGCGTGCGGATGCCGTCCTCAATGGAACCATCATTGCCGGACAGCAGCGTCAGTTGTCCCTGGCCCAGGGAGATGTGCTCTACGTCGATATTGGGACAGCTGGAGGATTGCAGACGGGAAACATGCTTACCATTGTGCGCCTTCGCACTGCGAGTGAACTCGGCCTGCAGGAGAAAGAAGTGAAACTTCCCGATACCCTGTTGGGACGGGCTCTCGTAGTCAAGACTGACACCGCCACCGCAGCAGCTCTGGTGCTCAAAACCGCAGAGCCCATCGTGCGGGGGGACCTGTTCTATACCGAAGTTGAATAGAAGCCTGTCATGCATAAAAGAAGGGTCGGGAACGGCCCTTTTTTTATGCGTATAGCATTAAACTGGCCAAATAAGATAGTGGCAAAGTTCTCAAGTCCATGTAAAAGGAGAATATGGTTGTGAACGCGGATGAAGTGGCACTATTACGCCTTAACCTCACTCCCGGACTGGGGCGCGCTACGCTCCTCAAGCTGTTGCGGGCATATCCGTGTCCTCGCGCGGTGGTGGAGCAGACTCCGGCTCAATGGGCACGCAGTGCCGGAATCAGCAGTGCTCGTGTAGAACAGGTTCCCGCCACGGATGATCCTCTGGTGTTGCGTGCCACAGAATATATCCATCGGGAGCAGATCCGGATTCTAAGCATTGGTTGTGCGGATTACCCAGAGCGCTTGCGCCAGATCAGTGATCCACCAGCCCTGCTGTATGTCAGGGGAGAGTTGAGCACTCGCCCATGTATCGCCATCGTTGGGTCACGCCGCGCTACGCGCGAAGGAAAGCGCATGGCAAGGGAGCTCGGACGCGATCTGGTGGGTGCCGGGTTTTGTGTAGTTAGCGGGATGGCCAGCGGGATTGACGGTGCCGCGCACGAGGGCGCACTCAGCGCTACAGGGGGCGATAATCCCGGAGCGATGAGTACCATGGGGGTATTAGGAGGTGGTATCGATGTGGTTTATCCGCGTTCGAATGCGCATCTGTACCAGTCTGTTGCCGTATGCGGTGCCCTTATCTCCGAATACCCTCCCGGATCTGAACCGTTATCCCACCACTTCCCCGGCCGTAACCGCATTATCAGTGCCCTGAGTGCGGGGGTTATCGTAGTTGAAGCGGCGGCACGCAGTGGGTCGCTGATTACGGCTGAATTTGCCCTGGAGCACGGGCGCGATGTGTTCGCTGTGCCCGGCTCGGTCTACAGCCCCGCAAGTAGCGGTACCCTCCAGCTACTCAAGGATGGAGCGATTCTGGTTACCAATGCCCGGGATGTCATAGATGAATACCGACGCCATGTGCCTGCGTCTGCGATAGAACAGAATCTCTTCAGCCTCTCCGGAGCGCCCGAGCATGGCACACGTGACAGCATCCAAGGCTCTGGCGCTACGAACGATACCATTGAGCAGGTAGTGGATAGTATGGCACCGGAAGAGAAAAAGGTTTTTATTCTGCTGGGTTCCAATCCCTTGCATGTGGACGAAATCGCCGGGGAAAGTGGCTTGACACCTATGGATGTTTCGTCTATCGTTCTGCACCTGGAGCTGCAGGGGCTGGTAAACGCCCTGCCCGGAGCCCGCTATATCCGGGCCTGATACATAAAAAATACAGGGATTTATGACTGTTGTAAGCGAACGCATTTTGCGCATCGTCGGGATCATAGCCACCAGTTTCTTAAGTGAAGATGATTTTTCCAGCGAAGAGCAGATTGTAGAAAGTCTCCTCTCTGCCGGATTTCATCAGGATGAAATAGAAGCGGCTTTCGGGTGGATTGAGTCCGTAGCTCTGGAGCCGGAAGAAAACCTGGACGCAGAGCCGGTCACCATGCCATTGCGCCTGTTTGCGCCGCAGGAGGAGTTGGTTCTGTCACGGAGTGCGCGCGGGTACCTTGTGCGCCTGCTGCAACAGGGGCTCATCAGCGCTGAATTGGCCGAAGAGATCATTCTGCGCGCGTGCTATCAGGAACGCGACCACCTTAATCTGCGCGAAATCAAGCACATGGTCACGTTGGCCATGGTTGGGGAAAACCAGCACGGAAAACGCCAGATTGACTGCATAGCGGCAGAGAACTGGTATAAACTTTATCACTGATTGATTGCCCGGCTGCTACGTAACGCAGCCTTTTTTATTTTTGAACCAAGCTTTTACGCAAGGAACACTTCATGGCTCGTTCACTGGTTATAGTGGAATCCCCGGCAAAATCGAAAACCATAGAAAAATTTCTGGGCAAGGATTACAAAGTAATGGCTTCCTACGGCCACGTGCGCGCCTTGCCGAGTAAGCAGGGCTCGGTGGATGTGGACGCCGGCTTTGTGCCCAAATATCAGGTTCTGCCCGAGAGCGAGAAGCATGTTGAAGCTCTGAAGCGCGAAGCGGCGAAGTGTGAAGAGTTGCTCCTCGCCACTGACCTTGACCGCGAAGGGGAAGCGATCGCCTGGCATCTGCTCCAGGCCCTGAATATCCCCGAAACAAGCAAAAAGCCGGTGGTGAAGCGCGTAACTTTTCACGAGATCACTAAGCCCGCAATTCAGGAGGCGGTCTCCAAACCACATAAAATATCAACCAATCTGGTTAATGCACAGCAGGCGCGCTCTATTCTCGACTACCTCTTCGGCTTCACTCTGTCGCCATTTTTGTGGAAAAAGATCCGTTATGGTCTTTCCGCCGGGCGTGTGCAGTCGGTGGCTCTGCGCCTGATCTGCGAACGCGAAAAGGCAATTGGAGAGTTCAAACCAAAAGAGTACTGGAGTATTGATGCCTCCATGCTCAGCCTACAGGAGAAAAGCTTCAAGGCGCACCTGCATGCAGTGGATGATAAAAAGCTCAAAAAGTTTGATATTGGCAACGAAGAGCAGGCCAAAACCTATGTGGAAGCCATTGCAGGGCGCGATCTGAAAGTGACCTCGGTGCAGTGCAAGGAAAAGAAGCGCTCCCCCGCCCCCCCGTTCACCACCAGTACCCTGCAGCAGGAGGCGAGTAGAAAGCTTGGCTTTTCCGCGCGTAAGACCATGAGTGTGGCGCAGAAACTCTACGAGGGGATCGATATCGGTTCCGGCCCGGTGGGTCTTATCACCTATATGCGTACCGACTCCGTGGCGCTTTCCAACATTGCCCTCACCGAAGCGCGCGAACAGATTGTTTCCCTCTTCGGTGAGGATTACGCCCTCACTAAACCGCGCTTTTTCAAGAACAAAGCCAAGAATGCCCAGGAAGCACATGAGGCGGTGCGTCCCACGTCATTGGAGAACCATCCGGATAAAATAAAGAGCAGTCTCACTTCTGATCAGTACAAGCTCTATCGTCTGGTGTGGATGCGTACCATTGCATCACAGATGGCGCTCGCTCGTCTTGATGCTACCACGGTAGATATCTCAACCCTCGCAGAACAGGGCGATGGGCACATTTACGCCTTTCGCGCAACGGGCCAGGTGTTGCGTTTTCCCGGTTTTATGAAGCTGTATATTGAGGGAACCGATACCGAATCCGATGAAGAGCCGGAGGGGATGCTTCCCCCCCTGCAGGAGAACGACACCGTACAGTGTGAGGAACTCCTCCCCAATCAGCATTTTACCCAGCCGCCGCCTCGCTATACCGAGGCAAGCCTGGTTAAAACCCTCGAAGCCTACGGCATCGGACGACCCTCGACCTATGCGTCTATCATGAACACCCTGGTGACTCGGCGCTACGTGCGGTTGGAAAAACGCGCCTTTTACGCCGAAGATGTAGGGTTGGTGGTAAGCGATCTCCTCTCCAACCATTTCACCAAATATGTGGATTACGATTTCACCGCGAAGTTCGAAGAGGATCTGGATGCGGTATCGCGCGGGGAGGAGCAGTGGAAACCCCTGCTTAAATCCTTCTGGGATCCGTTTGTGACGTTGCTGGAGGAGAAAGATGCCGAGATCAGCAAGTCCGATGTCACCACCGAAGAGACCGATAAGGAGTGCCCCGAATGTGGCAAGAAACTCGTAGTGAAGCTCGGGCGCGCAGGTAAATTCCTCGCCTGCAGCGGTTTTCCCGATTGCCGCCACACCGAGCCGCTCGACGGGAGCGCTAAGGAGGAGCCCGAAGTCACGGATGAAAAATGTGACAAGTGCGGCGCTCCCATGGTGATTAAAATGGGGCGCTACGGGAAGTTCCTCGCGTGCAGTGCGTATCCGGACTGCAAAAACATCCAGCCGCTGGTAAAGCCCAAACCTCTGGATATCAAGTGTCCCGATTGCGATGATGGCGAACTCATGGAGAAGAAAAGTCGCTACGGCAAGATCTTCTACTCCTGCAACCGCTATCCTAAGTGCAAATATGCTCTGTGGGATAAACCTTTGGAGCAGCCGTGTCCCACATGTGGTTTCCCCCTGACGGTGGAAAAAACGACTAAACGTGAAGGTACGGTACGCAAGTGCGCGCAGAAGGAATGTGACTTTAAGGAGGTTTTGGTAGAGCCGGAAAAGAAGGCCTCTGCAGCCAAAAAGAGCACGGCAAAAAAAGCCCCGGCGAAGAAAAAGAGTACAGCGGCAGGTAAAAAAGCTCCGGCCAAGAAGAGTACCACCAGCAGGAAGAAAAGCACCACAAAGAAAGACGAAAGCTGAAAACGGTACCCTCTATACCTGGAACGATTAAAAAGACTGCGCTGCTACCGGTGCAGTCTTTTTCGTATGGGGCGATCGGCGTGTCTACCCTTGGTCGTAAGCCTTTCTTACGTTTGAACACGGGCGCATACATCGGTGTGCCCCTACGATAATAATAGGACAGGATTCAGATAAAATGCCCACACAACAACAAACACAACAATCCCCAACCCCTGAGCTAACCATCATCGGTGCCGGACTTGCCGGATGCGAGGCTGCGTGGCAGGCGGCACAGCGTGGTGTGCGGGTGAAGCTTCTGGAGATGAAACCGCAGCACTTCTCTCCGGCGCATGAGCTTGAAGACCTAGCGGAGCTGGTGTGTTCCAACAGCTTACGCGGTGCGGGGATGAACAATGCGGTTGGGTGCATGAAGGAGGAGCTGCGCCGTGCGGGGACCCTCTTCATGCAGGCGGCAGATGCAACGACGGTTCCAGCCGGTGGCGCGCTGGCAGTGGATCGCACAGCCTTCAGTGCATATGTCACGCATGCGATTGAGGCGCATCCCTGTATCGAACTGGAGCGTACCGAGGTCAGCACCATCCCAAAAGAGGGTATAGTTATAGTGGCAAGTGGGCCGCTCACGTCCGATACCCTGGCGGCAGAGATTGCACGCCGAACGTCGGCGGAAGACCTGTATTTCTATGATGCGATTGCCCCGATTGTAAGTGTCGAGTCCATTGATTTTTCCATAGCATGGCGCGCCTCGCGCTACGATAAAGGGGAGGCTGACTATATTAACTGCCCCCTGAACCGGGAGGAGTATGAGGTCTTTGTCGCGGAGTTGCTCAAGGCAGAGAAGGTGGAAGCACACAACTTTGAAACCATGCTCCACTTCGAAGGGTGTATGCCCATCGAGGAGATGGCGCGGCGCGGCGAACGTACCCTGGCGTTCGGCCCCATGAAACCAGTGGGGCTCCCCGATCCGCGTACCGGCAGGGCACCGTATGCCGTGGTGCAATTACGCCAGGATAATCGCCAGGGAACCCACTACAACATAGTGGGATTCCAGACCAAACTCACCTATCCTGAACAGAAGCGGATTTTCCGTACCATTCCCGCCCTCGAACATGCCGAATTCTCCCGTCTGGGAAGTGTGCATCGGAATACCTTTATCAATGCACCGCGTTGTCTCACTCCAATACTACAGCTCAAAGGGGAGGAGCGTATCTTCTTTGCGGGTCAGATAACCGGGGTGGAAGGGTATGTGGAATCCGCAGCGTGCGGATTTATCGCTGGATTGCAGGCGGTTGCATATCTGCGCGGTGAAAATATCTCTCTGCCCCCCGAGACTACGGCGTGTGGTGCTATACTCGGACATCTGCAGCATGGCGACCCGGAGCACTTTCAGCCCAGCAATGTCAACTACGGGCTCTTCCCTCCCCTGGAGGGGAAGAAGATGAAACGTGCCCTGCGCCGTCTGGCACGGGCTGAGCGCGCCCTGCAAGCTTGGGATGAGTGGCTTGCCTCAGTGAAGATTCCTGTGCAGGATACGGAGATGTTGCGCCAACAGCGCAAGCAGACGGAGGAGCAAAACGATGGAAAAAATCCCTAGAGACAGTGGCATCGTGCTAGCCTCCGCCTCCCCGCGCCGGCGTGAAATGCTGGAGCGCATGGGAGTTGCATTTGTGACCATTCCCGCTGATGTAGCAGAGGAAGTGGGCGAGAGGGAAGCTCCGAAGGATTTTGTGTTGCGTGTCAGCAGTGACAAGGCCCTGGCTGTGGCACAGCGAAATCCTACAGCGGGGCGCTGGTTTATCGGCAGTGACACCGCGGTAGTGTGTGAAGGCACCATTATGGGCAAGCCCGAAGATGATGCACATGCAGCGCGTATGTTACGCCGCCTTTCTGGCACAACCCACGAGGTGATCTCTGCATATGCAATCTACGACCAGCTCCGTACCGAGTGGACGCGGCGCGTGGTGCGCACCGAGGTGCGGGTGCGTGCGTTGACACAGGAGGAGATACAGGGGTACATTGCTTCAGGTGAACCGGCTGACAAAGCGGGCGCGTATGCGATCCAGGGGCTGGGAGCCTTTATGGTTACCGGTATTTGCGGGAGTTATACCAACGTGGTGGGCCTGCCGCTGAGAGAAATCCTTGCGGATCTGGAAGGTCTTGGCGCACATCGGATGTTTGGTGGAGTGTAGTTTTCACCGAGACGAAAAATCATATCTTCCCCCCATAACAAGTGGAGGCGAACATGGAACCTTCAATATCTCAACGCCTGGCACAGATACATGCACGTATGCATGATGCGTGTGCACGCTGCGGACGTGATCCGGAGACGGTGGAGCTCATTGCAGTCTCCAAGAAAAAACCTGCTTCCATGATTGACGCCGCTGCCCAGGATGGCCAACAACTCTTTGGCGAAAGCTACGTGCAGGAGTTCTGTGATAAAGAGTCCGAGGTAAACGAGGATGTGCGCTGGCATTTTGTCGGCGCCTTGCAATCGAATAAGGTGAAATACCTGCGTGGGAAGGTGGAGATGATCCACGCCCTCGATCGCTACAGCCTTGCGCGCGAGATCAACAAGCAGTGGCGCAAACTCGATACAACCATTGATGTATTGATTCAGGTAAATCTCGCGGGAGAGAAAAGCAAAGCAGGGGTGGCACCGACAGATGTGCAGGATCTGGTTGAGCGCGTGGCTGAGTTGCCACACCTGCGGGTCAGAGGATTGATGACCCTTCCACCCATTGCGGAGGATTCGGAAGAAACGCGCTCATGGTTCCGCCAGCTGCGCGAGTTGGCGCACAGGCTCGATGCCCTTGAACTCCGCGGCGTTAGCATGGATACCCTTTCTATGGGCATGAGTCACGACTTTGAAGTGGCGATTGAAGAGGGCGCTACACTGATTCGGGTGGGTACCGCAATCTTTGGCGCTCGTGAGGTGGATCATGGCGGATAAAAACCCAGCCCTGAAACCCCGCGCCCTGTGGGCTTCACGTCTCGGATTTGTTCTTGCGGCCGCAGGTAGTGCTGTAGGCCTCGGCAATATCTGGAAGTTCCCCTACATTGCGGGTGAAAACGGCGGGGGCGCTTTCGTGCTCGTATATCTGCTGTGCATCGCCTTTGTGGGCTTACCCATCATGATGGCGGAACTGATGCTGGGGCGGCATACGCGCAAGGATGCGGTAGGGGCATTTGTCTCTCTGGAGCCGAAACGGCGCTGGTGGCACACCCCCGGTTGGATCAGTGTAGCGGCGGCATTTATCATCAGTTCTTACTATTCGGTGGTTGCGGGATGGACCCTGGATTATGTGTTCCGCGCCATCATGGGGAGTTTCAGCGGCAAATCTGCCACTGCTATTGAGGGGATGTTCAGTGCCCTCCTCGCGGATGGGGGGCGCCAGTCGTTCTGGCATCTGATCTTCATGCTGTTGTGCCTCGGAGTCGTGGTCGGCGGGGTGCAGAACGGGATCGAACGCTGGAGTAAAATCCTGATGCCGATTCTCCTGGTGCTCCTAACCCTGCTGTTTGTCAACGGCATGCTCAGTTCCGGTGCGCGCCAGGGGCTTGAATTCATGTTCCGCCCCGACTTTGCCAAACTCACCCCCGCTTCTATTCTCGAAGCACTGGGACACTCCTTTTTCACCCTCTCCCTGGGTATGGCGGCGATGATTACCTATGGCTCGTATCTGAACCGCAATGAAAACCTGTTTGCCGCGAGCACACGTGTGGCTCTGCTCGATACGACGATTGCTCTTATGGCAGGCCTGGCGATATTCCCCATTGTATTTTCTGTCGGTCTTGAGGCGGGGGCTGGGCCCGGGCTGATTTTCCAGACCATTCCGGTGGTTTTTTCCCAGATCGGCGGGGGGCATGTGCTCTCCATCATGTTTTTTCTGCTCCTCTCCTTTGCCGCCCTCACCAGCAATATTTCCCTCCTCGAAGCGCAGATAGCGTATTTCATCGACGAACGTGGCTGGAGTCGCAAGAAAGCAACACTTACCATTGGTGCTTTGGCATTCAGCGTCGGTATTCCTACCGCGCTGTCCTACAATGTGATGGAGGGGATCACGTTTATTGGAGAGCGTAGCTTTTTCGACTCCGCTGATCTGATTGCCTCCAACTATCTTCTCCCTATTGCCGGTCTCCTCATCGCCATCTACGTAGGCTGGTTCTGGCGCGGAAGTGAGGAGAAAGAGGAGCTGGTCTCAGCGGGAACGTGGGTCTATCCTGTATGGCACTGGCTGATTCGCTATGTGGCCCCATTGGCCGTGGCTCTGGTGTTGTATTTCAAAATCGATGAGGCCGGGCTGTGGGATTATCTCGCACATTTGTTTGGAGGCGGCGCATGATTTTTATCCGCTGTGAAGCCCTGTGCTTATTTGCGCCTCCAGGGCGATGATGAATAAGCTCGCAAACCCATCCCCACAGCTGAGCATGAAGCAGATCAGCATCTTCTTCCTCCCTCTGCTGCTCAATGTTCAGCTTATGAGTGTGTCCCACTCCATCATCAACAGTGCTCTGGCACGCCTGGATGACTATGTCCTCGCTCTGGCTTCATTTTCCGTGGCTATGGTGGTGCATCTGCTCTTTGCGTCTCCGTCGTATCAGAATCACACCATTACTCTTGCTGTAGTGCGCGGGCCGCGCTCATTTCGCAGCATGGTGCTCTTTGTTGTTCTCATTGCCCTTTTTGTCTCCCTGATGCTGAACCTCATAGCGTATACTCCATTTGGAGATTTTATGCTCCGCAGGGTTCTCGGAGTTGATGCTGCTGTGGCACGTGAAGCTCGCCAGGCGATTGCGTTTATGGCACTGTTACCTTTTTTTACCGGCTTTCGCGGATTTTTTCAGGGGCTGGTGATCCGCTCACGCAGGACTCATCTGGTCACTATCGCCACGGGGATCAGGGTGGTAACGCTCCTGGGTTTTATTGTAATGGGGCGGCGCTGGTTCGACGGTGCACAACTTGGTGCCTTTGCTCTGGTTTCTTGTGTTGCCATGGAGAGTCTGGTGATGGGAGCGATGGCGTATCGCAATCGTGGTTCAGTCCCCGGTAAGCCCGGGGATGCAGCGATGGACCAGAGCGAGACGCCGCTCAAGGTGTTGCGTTTTGCCCTGCCGGTGGCATTTTCTTCCGGTCTGCAACAGACCATCCCGGTGGTAATTAACGCTATAATCAGCCGCCTCCCGGATGCCAATCTTGCCCTAGCAGCATTCGGGGTGATCCGCGCCATTATGTTCATGCTCGCCGGGCCCATGCGTAATCTGCAGCAGGTGTATCTCGCGATGGTGGAGAGTGCTGCGGATTACAAGGTTCTGTTACGCTTTTTCTACCGCACCACTGTAGTGATGGCGATGCTGGTGCTCATGCTGGCTTTTCCCTTCAATAACCTGATCCTCAAGCAGGTGCTGGGGATTGCGGATGATTTACGCATGTATATCGTTACTCCGCTGGCGTGGTGTGCCCTTTTCCCGCTGTTCTATGGGGCCACTAATCTCCTTCGTGCCCACTTCACCGGCAGTGGCCAGACCCTGGTGCTGGGGCAGGCAACAATCTTGAAGTTTGCCTATCTGCTGCTATGCTGGCTGCTGTTACCTTTGGTTGCCCCTGATATTTCCGGTATTGCCCTGGCAATTTTCCTCCTCATCAGCAGCGAATGTGCCGAAGGCCTTTTTCTGCGCTTGCAACGCAGGCGTCTATAGACGAAATGCCGTGCCAATGCTACTTTAAAGATTCATGAGCAAAAAAAGGGGATACTCCGTTGTAACGCCATCTTTTCCCTGTTTTACAGATTCAGACTCTGGGGTTAAATCGGGGCTAAGGGGGATATTTATGGCAGTTGTCTCTGCAGCGTATGTCATAAGTTGCCTCAACTAACCGAGCAGGATTTGTGGATGCAAGATACTGACATCAGCTTACGAAGTAGTAAGCGCCTCGCATTAACGGCGTTTGCACTGATCTGTGTCATGCTGATGCTGATGGGGATCGCTTTTTATCAGCATCAGCGGCGCGGAGCACTCCGAAGTGCCCAGGAGCACCTGCAAGTTGTCCACGATCTCTATACTCGTCAGATATCATACTGGCGCACCCAGCATCTTGCCCTGGCAAAGATGCTCGCCTCTGATCCCCGTTTTCGTCACAGCGCCGCGGCTGTAGCAGCGCGGGACCCCGGTAGCGACATCGCCCTCCACCGTGAACAACTGCGCAGTATTCTTGGCGCAATGCGGCATAATTACGAATACCACCATCTGTTTCTCGCCGATCGGGATGGAACCCCCCTGGTAAACTCGCCCCATTCCACCCGGGACGAAATTTTTACTTTCAGATGTGGGGATATGTGCCTCTCAGATATAGAGCTCAGTTTCGATCTTAGGGAAGGAGTTTTCTCCTCTATCTATCTTCATCCCCCAACGGGGGGGGAGTCTGCGCACAAGCATCTGCACATGAATCTGATCTTCCCGCTGGAGCTTGAGCACCATGATGCGGCTGTTAACGCAGTCCTGGTGGTTGTGATCAATCCGAAAGAATTTCTGGTGCCTTTGCTGCGCAGCTGGCCTGTACCGCATAAAACCGCAGAGGCAGTACTGGTGCGACGGCACAAGGATAAAGTTATCCGCCTGACCGAACCCAGATTCTTTTCCCATCAGCCGCTGGAAAAAGTCGTTCCTCCTGAACAGGGGTGCTATATCGGCCAGTTTGTCCAATCCGGACAGGAGGGCTTTTTTGCGTGCAAAGACTATAAAGATGCACAGGTCCTGGCACAGATCGAATCCATACCGGATACCCCGTGGACTCTGGTTACGAAAATTGATGAAGCGGAGGTGCTGGCACCGCTTAAGCATACCGCCATTTACGCGGGTGGTGGTGCTGCAAGCGTGATTGCACTAACTGGCCTGTTAATCCTTATGTGGTGGCGCCAGCATGCATATCGCTATCGCAACCAGATTCTGCGCCGCGAGCGTGAAAACGATGCGTTGTTACAGCGCCTGGATAATCTGAGTCGTTACGCCAACGATATCATTTTGTTGTGTGATAATAGAGGCACTATTGTCGATGCCAATGAGCGCGCCCTGGATACCTACGCTTATCCCCTTGATACCCTGCGAGCCATGAATATCCGCGACCTGTGTGACCTTGAACCCTCTGAATGGTCGGCGATGCTCCTGCAACTCGAAAGCGGCAAGGGGGTAAAATTCGAATGTTTTAATCGAGATGCCGATGCAGCGGAGTTTCCGGTAGAAATCAGTGCCGGATGGATCGAGACAGACGGACAGCGTATGATGCAGGCTATTATACGCGATATAAGTGAGCGTAAAGAGGCGGAGGAGCGCCTGCACCATCAGGCTTTCTATGATGATCTCACCGGGTTGCCGAATCGCACTCTGGCCACAGAACGCCTCCAGACAGCGATTCAGCGCGCACGGCGCAACAACACCCAGGCTGCGTTGCTGTTTATCGACCTCGATCAATTCAAACATATTAACGACACCCTTGGACACGTGGTGGGGGATCAGGTGCTGGTGTTGTTCGCGCGCCGCATTGAGAACGTATTGGGAGATAACGCCATTGTTTCTCGCTTTGGGGCAGATGAGTTTTTGCTCCAGATAGAGAACGTCAAAACCATGGTAGAGATTATCGCCCTTGTGGATAAAATTGTGGAAAGCATCGGTGAACCGGTGAGCATTGAGGGATTTGAGATCAGTGCCACCGTAAGCATCGGTATCAGTATTGCCCCAGATGATACCAGTGATGTGAACAAGCTGATCCGCTATGCGGATACCGCCATGTATCGCGCCAAGGAGCGTGGGCGCAACTGCTATCAGTTCTTCACCCCGGATATGCATCGGCGCGCCGAGCAGCGTCTGAGCCTCGAAGGGGCGCTACGCCATGCTATAGAACGCAGGGAGCTGATCCTGCACTATCAGCCTCAGGTAGATATGCGTAACGGAGCGGTCATCGGCTGTGAAGCTCTGGTGCGCTGGCAACATCCGGAGAAAGGACTTATCCCCCCTTTTGAGTTTATCGCCCTTGCTGAAGAGATTGGATTAATTCATGAAATCGGCTCCTGGGTGGTGGAGGAAGCTTGCCGTCAGATTGGGACATGGCAGAGTGAAGGCTATCCTGAGCTGAAGGTTGCCGTTAACGTATCGCCTCATCAGTTACAGAATAGACATCTGGCGCAAGAGATCCTCCACATCGTGGCGCGCCACAATCTCAAGCCCCACACCCTGGAGGTAGAGATAACCGAAACCTCGCTGATGCGCGATACTGCACTGGCCATTGCGCAGATGCGCGATTTGAGCAATGGTGGAGTATCCCTGGCTATTGATGACTTCGGCACCGGATATTCATCTCTCGGGCATCTGCATCGTTTCCCTATTAATAAGCTCAAGATTGATCGTTCCTTTGTGAACAATATCGATACATCCACAGAGCAGGGAGGTGGTACCATTCCGCGCGCGATTATCAGTCTGGCGCATGAGCTTGCCCTGGAGGTAATTGCCGAAGGTATAGAAACAGAAAACCAGCGCGATTTTCTTCTCCATGCGGATTGCTTTGCCGGGCAGGGGTATCTGTACAGCAAACCACTGCCTGCGGAAGAATTTGTTATGTATTTATGCAGAACCAAAGACGAGATAGAATAAGAGAGTGTATATGAAATGGTATTTCTCCATAATTTACTAATGGTGAGATCCTCTTATGTCGATAAATTGCCAGAGGTGTAACTTAATTTGAGCCACACCCCCTGGCGGGAAAAGATTCTATGGCAACAGAAACGGAACATACCCCTGCGGAACAGGATGAGAAGGGCACGCCGCCGTCTCCTTTTTCTGCGTTTGATGGTGAGATCGTAACCATTGAAGAGCGGGAAAGCTGGACGCTACAGCTCGCACTTTCCTCGGATGAGATGGAGTGCTTCGCCAGTGTTGCGCCTAAAGGCTCTGGCAAGGGGCTGATCAAAGCGGAGGATGTTCTTGCCCTGCTGCAGGATGCGCGCATCACCGAGGGGATCAACATGGAGAAGGTCAAGGAGCTCTGCGCCGCTGCATGCGAAGGGAAAACCGTGGAACACCTGGTGGTGGCGCACACGGATCCGCCTGTACCAGGTGAGGATGGCTGGTTGGAGATTAAGGTACGACTGGGGCCTGGCTTCGATGGCCCACAGGAGTTTGTCGAAGATGAAGAGGGGCGGGTTGATCTGTATACCCTCAATCTGTTTACCTGCATTACGCCTGAGCAACAGGTAGCCAGACTACATCCGCCGCAGATTGGGCAGGACGGCACGACCGTTACCGGTAGAACTGTGGAGGCACAACCCGGCACTCCGGCTGAGGTGAAGATCGGCTCCGGCGTGCATCTGAATGAAGACAACGAAGTTATTTCAGATATCTCCGGACGCGCGGAATACAGTGACGGGGTGATCTCGGTGAGCGAAGACTACAGTGTCCACGGTGATGTGGATCTGCATGTCGGCAATATCACTTTCCCCGGCAATGTCTACGTCAGCGGAGATGTACTCGACGACTTTGATATCAGCAGTGAAAAAGATATCAGTGTAAAAGGTACGGTGGGAGCATGCTACCTCAAGGCGGGTGGGAGTATCACCGTGGGGGGGATATCCGGGCAGTACCACGCATACATTAAATGTGCGGGCAACCTGGAGGCGCGTTATATCAATGGTGCGTATGTGGAATGTATGGGTGATGTTATCGTAGTCAATGAGATCCGCAACAGCACGGTAAAAAGTGCCGGAGCTATTCTGGTCAAAAACGGCCAGATAAGTGGGGGAGAGTTTGTCGCCCTGAAAGGGATCGAGGCCAAGATTGTGGGTGCTACAGCTGGTGCGCACACGGTTCTGACTTCCGGGGTGTATTTCCCTGAGGGAGATCGTTTGGCGTTTTTAAAGGCACAAAAAAAGAGCATTAAGCAACAAAAAGAGTTTATTCAGCGCTGTGTCGGGCCGTTGGAAAAAAAGGTGGCTGCGGTTAAAGACTCTCCAAGTGCACATAGGAAACGTCTGGATATCCTCCTGGAGCGCCAGAAGATTCTCGAACAGCTGGATAAAGATGTGCGCTCCGAACTCAAGACTTTCATCCTGGGCGAACACAACGGCAATGCCAAGATCAATATCCATCGTGTAATCAAAGAAAAAGTGGAGATCCGCCTGGAAAATGTATTGGAGCAGATCAGGATGGATCAGTATGGTCCCCTGTCCATCATCCCTAACATTATGACCGGCACCTTGAGTTTTAACGAGTTCTCTGCCCTGGATATAAACGCCGTGGACATGGAACCGGTGGAGGAGGATGCCTAGTGTGTCTCCATCCTAAAGTATCGCACAAAGATTAGCGCAGCTCACGCGCACGTGCAATTGCCGCGCCCACCGCGTCCATCACCGTGGCGCGGAAGTTGCCCTGCTCCAGGGTGTGTACTGCGCGCGCGGTGGTTCCTCCCGGGCTGCACACCTTCTCGCGCAGGATTGCCGGGTGGCCCTGGCCCTGCGCCACCATCTGCGCGGCCCCGGCTACAGTGTTAGCCGCAAGGCTCAGAGCGGCATCACGGGTCAATCCCTCCACTACTCCACCTTCGGCCATCGCTTCGATAAGCATGTACGCATATGCCGGTCCGCTTCCGGATACCCCCGTGACTGCATCAAGCATTGTCTCAGTGACAACCTCGACACAGCCCACCGCCCCGAACAGCTGCAGGGCAAAGGCTTCATCCTCTGAGGTGGCATGGCGTCCGCGACAAATGCCCGCAGCACCGGCGCCGATCAGGGCCGGAGTATTCGGCATGGCGCGAATAACCCGCACTTGTCCATCGATCAGACCTTCGAGTCTGGCCGTGGAGACCCCGGCAAGAATGGAGATCAGGCAGTGGGAAGAACTGAAACACTCCGCCACCGGGCGCAGGGCTTTATCCACCCCTTGGGGTTTAACCGCCAGCACCACATGGGTGTGGGATTCAACCACTGCGGCGGCATCCGGGGTTACTTGAATGTCGTATTCCTGATGCAGAAAATCACGCCGCTGCTCCATCAGTTCTGCAACCATAATATTGCGGGAGGCGACTCCGGATGCAAGCAGTCCTTTAATGATCGCCTCGGCCATGTTGCCGCCACCTATGAAACCAACGCTGAAATCCTCAATTTGTATTGACATATGTAGATCCTCGAAAAAATAAAAAACATGTTGTGGCGCACCGTTGTGCGCCCTTGGCTGTGCATCTACAAACCTGTGTATAGGGCACGACCAAGGGCAGACACATCGGTCTGCCCCTACGATGGTATACCACCATCGGCGCATAATCCGGCACCATCGGCATCATTCACCGTAGGGGCGAAAAATTTTTCGCCCCTACGGATGCACCGCACCACGGTGGATGGTACGCAACATACACACGCACCTGATATGCAAATCGCATCATCGGTGGATATTATCCACCGAACATTCAATAATTTGCTCAAAAAGTCAAGCAATGGTAAATTCGTCGCAACGTATCCAATCGATAATTCTTTCGCAAAATGTGCCAAACACTGCAAAGGGGAAGTAACACCATGGAAATGTGGTACACGGAAAAACATTCTGAAAATGTTGGCATAACCATGCGCGTCACCCAGACCCTGTTCTCCGGCAATAGTGAATACCAGCAGCTCGATGTGCTGGAAACCCTGGAATTCGGCAGAATGATGCTTCTCGACGGTCTGGTGATGGTTACCGAGCGCGATGAATTTGTATACCACGACATGATTGTGCACCCGGCACTGTTTACCCATCCAAAGCCAAAGAAAGTGCTGGTTGTCGGCGGCGGCGATGGTGGCAGCATCCGCGAAATTGTCAAGCATCCGGAAGTTGAGGAGGCTGTTCTGTGCGAAATCGATGGGCTGGTGATTGAAAAATCCATAGAGCTTCTCCCGGCACTTGCCGCAGAGATCGATGGATCCAACCCGCGGGTTAAACTCCATGTGGATGACGGGCTTGCATATATTCGTGAACATCAGGATAGCTTTGATGTCATTCTGGTGGATTCCACCGATCCCATCGGACCTGCGGTAGGATTATTTGAAGAGGACTTCTACGCCCTGGTGTACGGTGCCCTGCGCGAGGATGGGATCATGGTGGCGCAGAGTGAATCGCCTTTTTACCACGCCCAGATTCAGCAGGATATGTATCGCAACATGCGCAATATCTTTCCTATTGTAGAGATGTATCAGGCGTTTATACCCACCTATCCAAGCGGGTACTGGAGCTTCGCTTTTGCGAGCAAAAAATACCATCCGGTCACAGATTTCAAACGTGAGCGCGCTGCTGCACGTGACTTTTACACCAAATACTACAACGAGGATCTGCACCTTGGTGCATTTATGCTTCCCACCTTTGCCAGAGAGAATATAGCCGGGTAATGCAGAATTATACAAGCCCTACTAAGAACGCAGCCTGGGACGCTACAGCCTCCGATACCCTCTATGGCATAAGCCGGTGGGGTATGGGACTCTTCAGTGTGGATGAGCCGGGGAATCTATGCGTAAAAGCGAGTGCGGATGTCGATGCCGTGCCTGTTCCACTGCCGCAGATCATTGCCGGGATTGAGCAGCGCGGCCATGCGATGCCGGTGCTGGTGCGAATTGAGAACTTTATCGATGCGCGCATCGCATATTTGCATAACACCTTCCGCGCCGCCATTGAGGCCAGTGGCTATCGGGGTGCATACCGTGGGGTGTACCCGGTCAAGGTGAATCAGCAGTGTCAGGTGATAGAAGAGATCACCCGTTTCGGGGCGCCTTACGGGCATGGGCTCGAAGCCGGGAGCAAGGGGGAGCTGGTTCTCGCCCTTGCCAATATGCCAAAGCAGGGGTTGCTGATCCTCAACGGGTATAAGGATAAAGCCTTTATCGACCTGGGTTTGTGGGCACATAAACTCGGATATCGCTGCTATTTTGTAGTGGAATCCCCGCGTGAGCTTGATCTTATTCTTAAGCGCAGCATTGCCCTGAAGGTGCGTCCGCGCATCGGTGCGCGCATCAAGGTCTCTGCGAACGTAAGCGGAATGTGGACCGAAACCAGCGGGGATCGCAGCAGTTTTGGCCTCAGCGCGGTGCAGCTGGTGCAGATGGTCGAAACCCTCAAACAGGCGCGGATGCTCGATTGTCTTGAGATGCTACACTGTCATCTGGGGTCGCAGATCCCGTGTCTGGAAGATATTCAAGCCGGAGTAAATGAGGCATGCCGCTATTACGTCAATCTGGTGCAGGCGGGTGCGCCCATGGGGTATATCGATGTAGGCGGGGGGCTGGCGGTGGATTACAGCGGCATGTGCAGCGGTAAGGAGCACTCGCGCGACTACAGCATGGAAGGTTATTGTCATACAGTGGTTAACACCATGCAGCGGGTGTTTAACGCCGAAAAGGTCAGTCATCCGCATATCGTCACTGAATCAGGACGTGCCACCGTAGCACACGCGAGCATGCTCATTTTCGATGTGATTGATGTGCTCGAATTCCGTCCCATGAGCATTACGGATGCCATGACACCGGAGGAAGGTAGAATCACTCCAGAAGTACTCACCCGTCTTAATCAGTTAGCGCAGAAAAGCAGAGACAGCTCCCAAATAGGCGCACTCATGTATGCGCGTGCCCTTGAACTGCGTGATGAACTGCGCAATGCCTTCCAGAACGGAGAGATCACCCTGAGGCAGCGCGCCCACGGGGAAGAGCTCTTCCTCGCCATAGCCAACTTTGTGGCGCAGAAGGACAATGAGTCCGGACTTGATGCTGAGGCTCTTGAATGTCTGCATGAAAGTCTGGCAGATATATACTACGTCAATCTGAGTGTGTTTCAGTCCCTGCCCGATACCTGGGCCATCGGGCAGAAGTTTCCCATTGTGCCGCTGCAGCGCCTGAATGAAAAACCCGAACGCAGTGCCATCCTTTCAGATTTAACCTGTGACTGTGACGGCAAGGTGGATGCCTTTATCCTCGCCGCAGGTGAACAGCGCACCTTGCCGGTGCATCCTGTGCGTGGCGGGGAAAAATGCTATCTGGGCACGTTCCTTATGGGCGCGTATCAGGAAACTCTGGGAGATATCCACAATCTTTTCGGCGATACCCACATAATCAGTGTACGCCTGCACAACGATGGCAGCTTCGACATCTTAAAAGAGATAAGCGGCGACAGTGTCGCCGATGTTTTAAGCTATGTGCAGTACAAACCCGATGAGCTGTTCGAAAAAATGCGTGCCAGCGCTGAAGCCGGAGTAAAAAACGCCCAGATAACCCTGCGCGAGCGCCAGGATTTCCTGCGCCTGTTCAGAAACACCCTGAATGGGTATACTTATTTTGAATAACGAGTTGAATCTCAGCGCCAAGTAGTTTCGCGCAGGTAGATGATGTGTTCATTGCCTTTGAAGATGCCGAAGGTGGCGCGCGCGGTAGGGTTTTCGTCGTAGGACCCGTCACCGTTCCAGTCGTATTGGAGCCAGGGAGTAGCACTACCGCTGGCGCTTAAATCCAATTCAACATCGATACTTCCCGGTGAATAAGGCGGGTTGTTCCAGGACAACATCCCCGTACCGAGTGAAACCTGCTGTGCCAGCACGGGCTCGCCGTTTGCAGCGGTGTCGTTGCTAAATACAAATTCCGCCAGGGTAAACGTGTTGCAGCTGTCCAGATCATTGGTTACAAAGGTGTCAGCGTCAAAATATTCCGCATAAAAGGGCAGATCCAGTTGCAGCAGTTCCGGGCCATGGGCGTTTACCAGGCGGATGCGCCCATGACGCAGTTCGGTGGCCGGGGCCGCCTGGGATATGTCGGCTGTGCTGTCACCATCGATATCCAGGTCGGGGCTTTGTATCTCCACCCCGTCTCCATCCTGTATAAACACTCCGAAACGCGCATCCGCAAAGGGCCCGTCTGGATTGGCGGCGCGCGCAACCTGCAGGCGTACAGTGAACGTGGCGCTGCCCCGGGTCCAGGTGTGGGTGCGTTCCAGCGATTCTATTCCCAGGCGAGTGCCCAGCAGGGTCGCTGAACCATCCGGGTCATCGATGGCATCCAAGGTGTATACTGTAGCGGGGAAAGGGGCTTCGCTATCATCACCACTGAACTTATAAAAGGGGTCAATATAGTTTTCGGTGGTGTTGCCGGCTGCATTTTCAGCACTCAGTTCATATTGAAATTCAAGGGTTTCCCCAAGATATGTGAAACTAGATGTGGGGATACAGCCATTTTCCACGCGGTTACTCAAATCTCCCCGGGTGAGCTCAAAGTGATGCGGAATAAAACGCCCGATCGTGGCACTCCCGCGGATATCCATGCCGCTGCCGAGGTAGTCTGACGCCTCTGCCTGGAGAGTGAAATTGCCCACTTCGGTGTAGTTCAGGTTGTCAGGCTCAGCGCTGCCGGAGGCAAACATCCCCGGAGTTATCTGAGTATTTGAAAGTACCCCCAGGGTCCCACCGGCAGGTTCAAACGGCGCTTGAGCACTCAGGGTGGTGGAAGCGGAAAAATTCGGCGTAGGGCTGCCGTCTTCGCACACCGCCGTGACTGTAGCGCTGAACGGCTCTGCGGCGACTCCTTCAGGAGCACCGCTATTCCCCGGATTATTTAACGGACTGGTCACTTCAAAGTGGTGCGGGGCAATGACAAACGGAGCCGATTCACCCGCCATCGTGAGCCCCGCCTCCTCCCCGGTGCCGGAAAATAACGCATGCAGCCTGAGTTGTCCGACATCGGCATAGCTCAGGAAAAACCCGGCTTCGGCGTTCGGGTTGAAATCAAGCGTGGTCGACGAGCTTGACGTCTGAGATTTCCCGAGCTGTGCGCCGTTAAGAAAGACAGCAGTGCTTCCTGATGAAGGGTTCAGATAGCTGAACCAGAATCCGATATCCCGGCGCGTGCCCGCAAAGCTGTCATCCCCGATACACCGATTGGTTTCATCATCTTTTTGCACCGCTTTGATACTTCCTTCCAGATCGGTGCAGGAACGTCCATCTGTTACGTTTATTACAAAACCACTGTCGAGAAATTCGATTGCGCAATCACCTGGTGATCCATTAACGTAACATATGGCACCCTGATCACTTATAACATCCGGGCTCGTAACGCCAACCTGTACTGTACCGGGATAAGTATGTTTCAGACGATAACTTCCGCTGCTCGACGCCGCAAGGGTTTGCGCGGAACCCCCGATCCAGCCTTCAGGACTCAGGTTGATCCGGATGTCATTGGGGTACAGCTCAGAGCAGTCAGTATTCTGACAGGCCTGGACCGTTATAAGTGCGCTCTTACAAGTAAGAGCCGTTGAGGGATGGTCGATGCGGAAATGGTGGATTTCTGGCAGGCTGCTGCCATCGTTGGATTCTCCTGGTGTCGCTTCGTTTCTGGGGCCGGGGCCGTCAATTTGTTGCCAGGGGCCATAACCGTCGGGTAATCTGGCGATACCTTTGTAGTTTGATGTGGTGTCAATGGAGGTGTCAAAGCCAAACACGCAATCCGGTTGTTGATAGTTATACCCATTGATGGAAAGATAATCATAGACAATATGGATGTTGCCAAAGAGCCCCGTATTCTGAAATAAAATAATATCCATCTGCGCATTCTGCTCAAGGCGCACAGAGCCATGTGTAAGATTAAACAGATAGTAAGGATAATATTCTTCCGCATCATCAAGGTTGTATGTATCGCAGTCAGTGTTCCGGGCATTATTCCCTTGTTGTATACAGATTCTAGCAGATAGATCTTCCGGGTTTACTTGTGCATCATCAATATGGATTTCCAGAAAGTTTGTCTGTCCCCACTGGTATACTTCATTGATGGTGCCCAGACCCACTCCTTCACAGGTATAGTATTCTCCGAGCGCCCAAACGGGAGTGAAAGCGATAAACACGTAAAATAGCGCGTTTATATATATAAAGAGGTTTTTTTTAATCATGAATCGTTACCTCCAGCGTACGCGAGACGTAATCCGGGCTTCCCGGTGAGGCATAGGTTGCGGCGGCTTCAATATGGTAGATATTAATATCATCCGGTCCCTCGCGGTAGGGGTTGGCGGGATCGGTGCTAATGGTTACCGCCACGTCGCAACCCGTTCCGGCGACAGTAAAGGAATCGCCACTTTCGCCGCCAAGTGCCTTTATAATCCCCCATTCAATTCCCGCCTTTGCCGCTTGGTACGCACGTGCCTGCATGAGTGCCTGGGTGGTTGTGGCTTGCTGCACCGTACTCATGGTGACCATGTATGCGCCCAACATCCCGAGAACTACGAGGACAAACACCGCCTGCACAATGGTGAAGCCCTTTTGATTCAGACGTTTCATCGCTTTGATCTCTATACATTTCATGGCGCGTTATCCACATGTACCTGGTTGAGTAATGAGATGCTTTCATCATTATCTTCGAGGGCCATACGCATGGTGACCAGGCCTGAGCGGTTTGAAGTTGCGCTGTTGTATTCGAAATAGCTGGTGTCGGCGTCTATGAATTTCGCGACCAGGGATTCTGTACCATTTGAGTCCGGGCCGGGGTTATTATCAAAAGTGTAGCCAGAATAACGCTTTAGTTTATTACCTTCAATTTTATAGCTGATGGCTTCATCTACGATGAAAAAGCGCTGGTAGGGGGAGGAGTAAGGGAACTTGATAGAGTTTTCTAAAATTACCTGTGTAGCATCATTGGATCCGTCACCATTGCTGTCAGTCCTAACAATAGAATCTATCCCTACAATATTCTTCTTATCAAAGCTTGTGTTTAAAGCATAAGCATTTGCAATATTCGGATTTGGGTCTAAATAATCGCTATTGTTTAAGTTATAAATTACACAATAGCAGTTATCCGGGGCATAATCTCTTTTGGTGGCGGGCATTAAACCACCCAACGCCTCAAATTTATCATCTGCCTGATTAAAATTCAGCACATTATCCTGTTTGTCCGGTGGGTTCTGGGCCGGATCGACCTTGTGTCGATACCTTCCTCCATCCACCACATGAAGCATTTCAATTCCATTTCCACCATCAAATATACGGATGCTATTGGGCAACGCGGCACGGATGTCGCGCTGCATGCGACGCAGGGCCATCTCCGCCTGATCCACCAGTTCGGCGCGGCGTTTCAAATCCACATAGCCTTCAATCGGGCGGCTGATGAACATTCCTCCCATAGAGGCGAGGATGCCGATTATAACGATGGTGACAACCAGTTCCACCAGGGTGAAGCCGGCGTTGGATGAACCTATGCGCATACGTGCCGAATCGGGCGCACATATAACTCCTTCCCCCTTGATGGGGGAAGGTTGGGATGGGGGTGAGTTGTCGACCTGCAAACGTTTCATCTAATACTCGTATAAAGAGCTTCTTTGACGGCATTCAACTGCTGCAGCACTTCATGATTCCAGAACCTTAGAACCGTATATCCCTGAGATTCGAGCCATGCAGTGCGATTCTTATCGTATTCTTGGTTTTCCTGATGTTGACCACCGTCAAGTTCAATGATCAGCCTTGTTTCAGGGCAGCAGAAATCGACAATATATGCGCCAATAACCATCTGGCGTCGAAATCTGCAGTTTTCCATTTGTCTGTTGCGCAAATGTTGCCAGAGTACTTTTTCGGCTTCTGTCATATTTTACCGAAGAGCTTTGGCGCGTTTATGTAATTCATTTTTGCTGGTCATGTACGTTGCTTATGCCTGCTGAGGGTTATTCTTCTTTGTTTCGTTGTGATGCTCTGGAGGTTGTGATGCCCTCTCGGGCATTATCCCCACCCTGACCCTCCCCTATCATAAGGGGAGGGGACTATATTATCGGCAAGTAAATGTTACGGTATCAATATTCCGTTCGATAACCTACCAGATCAATATCCCCTATGGCGTGATGGTGTACCTTTACGGTGATTTTTAATGCCGGGTCGCTATTTAATATGTCATCTTCGTAAACTACATCCACCGAAACATCATAATTTTCTAGACCGGTTATTATTTCATCTGGTTCCGTTATTTTTCTGGCTCCGTCATCAGATAAACCGTTATAATCGCATACGTTATCGAAATTGCGCCTATCTGATTCTTTTGTCGGACACTCATCAGAACCAACCTCAGGATCTGTAATGTCCGGATCAAAATACCCCTGCAACAAAATCTCCTCCATATACGCCTCGGCAATTGCGATGGCCTGGTGCTGGATCATGGGGTCGGCGCTGCGGCCGGTGGTGAAATTCATCACCGATAGTACTCCGGCGAGGGCGATGCTGATAACCAGCATGGAGATGATCAGTTCCACCAGGGTGACGCCGCGTATGTTAGATGAAGGTTTGATGGGTTTGCGCATATCAATCTACCTCCACGCATCCGGTTTCGCGCCAGACGGAGATGCCGGAACTATTATATCCAACGTTTGAGATCGGAGGGCCGTCAAAATCACCAGGTGAAAAGGTGCTATCTGCGCGACCTAGGGCGTCAAAGGAGATGGTTTCATCTTTGAGAATGGCACTTAAGGGAGGTTCTTCATCCTTGTGTACTTCTGAGAACCTGTAAACTCCACCGGCTGGATGATTTACAGGGGTCTTGTCATTATTATTGTTATTATCATCATAGCGAAGAAAAAAATCACGATTGTCATCATCGACTACAACCTCAACAACCTCCCCACTCGCCACTGCCCGCTTCTGCGCAAAACGCAGCGCGCTAACCAGTTCATCTTTGAAGGCGATCTCTTTGTAGTCCTGAAGGTCGAAAAATCTGGGGGCGGCAACGGCGGAGATGATGCCGAGAATGACGATCACAACGACCAGCTCAACGATGGTGAAACCTCTGTTGTGAGAAGCTCTGAACATGGTTTCGGCCCTTTTGTGTTGAATGGAAAGGGGAGGCGAGGCGTAGGGGCGAAAAATTTTTCGCCCCTACGGATATCAATAATTCCAGGAGTAATTATCTCGCGGTACCAGAATCAGCCCGGCGGTTTCTCCGGTGTTGCTTATTTCACCATCGGCATTTATGCGGGCTATGCGGTAGCGCAGTTTCTGGGGGGAATCGCCACTAGCGTTATCTACGATGTCATCGTTTTTGAGCACGTATACCACCTCGTGGTTATTAATGTCATCGTACCAGGCACCGCGACTGTCAGTCCCGCTTGTGATCCCCTGGTATTGCTCAGGGCGCTCAATTAGAAGATCGTGCATGGGATACAGTCGCTCATCCGCATTAGGCCCGTTGGACGCCCATTTGGAGAGCTCCTCACCGTTGATTAGCCCCTGCGCCATGCGCAGGGAGAGCGCGCTGCGCAGATTGCCCAGCACTCCGCGTACCGACGAGGCTTCGGCCTGTTTGGTGACCTCGATGAACTTCGGCACCGCCACCGCCGCAAGGAGGGAGAGTACCACCAGCACCACCACCAGTTCGATGAGGGTGAAGCCGCGTTGGGTTTTTATTTGGGTGTGCACGTTTGGTTGCATGGCATTTCTCATGTGGTTGTAGGGTGGACATTGTCCACCGGATTTAACCGCAGGTTATAGTTGGCCGGATAAGGTGGGTGGTGCCCACCCTACAGGGATAGGGTTATTCAGTAACTTGTGAGACAGTTCCTCCCCCAACAGTATATGAAAAATTATATCCTTTACTGCTTTCCTGTTCTGTAAAGGTACATGCACTACTACCAAAAGTTGTTAACAAATAATCTGTGCCACTAGCATCTCCGGTATATGCCTGAATGTCATCATCCATTATATTATTGAACAGGGTGACGCACCCTGCTGCGTCAGTTGGAGGAGTGGGCCAGCCGTTTGTCATATTTACAGTAGTGCCGTCAGGCAAAGTAATGTCTGCGGCGTTTGCACCGTTACCATTTCCGCTCGCAAGGCTTTTAGCATGAGCTAGTGAAATGGCAGTTTTAAAGGCACCTCTTGCACTTTTAGTTTTTGCTAAATGAGATTCATCTTGCATTCCCATAAACTTTGGCACTGCAACTGCTGAAAGTATCCCCAAAATAACAATAACCACCACCAGCTCGATGAGGGTGAAACCTTTCTGATTGTTCATTTCTTGCTCCTTGTGTTCAGGTTGAATGATACGCCTTAGGTGACGTTTTATATCCGTACATGGTACTGCACTCCCGGCTTTTCATTTCATTCCCTCCCCTTCTGATAGGGGAGGGTCAGGGTGGGGATAATGCCCGTCAGGGCATCCCGGGGTGATGCTCACCCCCATCCTGGCCTTCCCCCATCAAGGGGGAAGGGATATTTCTTATGCTCCTGCCTTTTATGCTCAGATCTTTATATCGACACTACGTGTGTACATTATTAGAGAATAACCGTACTGGTTAGATTTTGCAATATCCTGGAGTTGCGTCATCCGCCCATCCTTTTTTTCATCCTTCGTTATGTAATAGTGCTGCTTAAATTCCACATGGGCAGGAACACCCCCAGCGCCAGCACCAGGACCATGATGCCGATGACGATGATGAGGATCGGCTCGATGGCGCTGGTGAGGTTTTTGAGTTCGTATTCCACCTCGCGTTCGTAGAAGTCGGCTACTTCGTTGAGCATTGAATCCACCGAGCCGGTTTCTTCGCCTACGGAGAGCATCTGCAGCACCAGCGGGGTGAATATGTGCAGGCTTGCGGCGCTGCGTGTGAGGGTTTCGCCGCGCTCCAGGTGGTTGCGCATATCGTCGAGCTTGGTGCCGATATAGTTGTTTTCGAGGGCGCGTGCGGTGAAGCCCAGCGCCTGCACAAGGGGGACGCCACTGCCGTAGCCCATGGAGAACGCGCGCGCAAAGCGTGCTAGGGTGGAGCGCAGCAGGATGGAGCCGATGATGGGGAGGCGGAGTTTGAATTTATCCCACGTATAAGCGCCGGATTTCGTTTTGCTCCAGCGCTTGAAACCGAAAAACGCCGCCACCATCCCCGCGAGGATATGTGGCCAGTAGGTTACGGAAAAGTCCGACACCGCAAGGATGATGCGCGTGGCGAGGGGGAGTTCGGCACCGAAGCTGGAGAACACCTTTTCAAATGCGGGGATAACGAAGAGGCTTAAGATAGCGATGGCGACCCCGATGGCTATGAGGACGAAACTGGGGTAACGCAGCGCCGACTTCACCTGTTCGCGCGTGTGTTTTTCGAATTCCAGATACGCGGCAAGCTGCTCAAACGCCTGTTCAAGATTACCGCTGCTCTCTCCCACCTGCACCATGCGCGTGATCAGAACCGGAAATACATCCGGGTACTGTGCCATAGCGCCGGAAAGATCGCGCCCCGATTCGAGGCCGTCAATCACTCCGGCGAGCACCTGCTTGAGGCGTGGGTTCTGCGAGGATTCAATGAGGCCATTGAGGGAGCGCATGATGGGTACTCCGGAACGGGTGAGGGAATACATCTGGCGGCAGAACAGAATCAGATCGTTGCTGCCCACTTTTTTGCGCGTGAGACGCTCCCAAACAGATTCGCCCTCGCGTTCCGAATCATCCCGACTCTGCTTTTCCCGGATCTGTACCGGGATCAGACCGCTGTCGGCGAGATGTTCAGCCACGGCTGAGGCGGAGGAGAGTTCGAGGTTCCCGCTCACTTTGGTGCCGTCCTGCTGGCGTGCTGTGTAGGTAAAATGGGGCATAATTACTAATCCACCTGACCCGCGACGCGGATCACCTCTTCGATGCTGGTTATGCCGCGGCGCGCATATGCGAGGGCGCAGTCGGTGAGGCTGAAGAATCCATCCTGGGCATGAGCCGCTTTGGCGAAGTCGCTGCTGTTGTTGCGCCGCAGGGCATCGGTGAGCTCCGGATTCATCTCCAGCAATTCGAAGATGCCGATACGCCCGTGGTAGCCGGTGTTGTTGCACTGGGTGCAGCCGACCCCCTGTTTGAACCCTTCGGTATTGGCGTTATCCCCGCAGCGGGTTTTGAGCCAGCTCTGCTCCTGCGCACTGAGCTGCACGGGGGCGGCGCAACTGTCACAGATACGCCGCACCAGACGTTGCGCTAACACCGCACGCAGGGAAGTGGCGACCACATAGCCCTCGGCACCCATATCGATGAGACGCAGCGCGGTGCTGACCGCATCGTTGGTATGCAGGGTGGAGAGGACCAGGTGCCCGGTCATCGCGGCACGCAGGCCGATCTGGGCGGTCTCCTGGTCACGCATCTCCCCCACCATGACGATATCCGGGTCCTGGCGCAGAGCGGTACGCAATACTCCGGCAAAGGTAAGCCCTACCTTGGTGTTGACCTGGACCTGATTTATACGCGGGAGACGGTATTCCACCGGATCCTCGACAGTGATAATCTTTTTTTCCGCGCTGTTGATCTCATTGAGCGCGCCATACAATGTGGTGGTTTTACCGCTGCCCGTAGGGCCGGTAACCAGTACGAGCCCGTGGGGGTGGTGGATATAGCGGCGGAAGTTTTCCAGAATTGCAGGCGGCATGCCGATTTTATCCAGCCCCAGAATACCCCCGGACTGATCCAGGAGGCGCATAACTACCGCTTCACCGTACTGCAGGGGCATGGTGGAGAGGCGGATGTCGATACTTTTATTCTTCACGCGGATGTTGAAGCGTCCGTCCTGGGGCAGACGCCGTTCCGAGATGTCCAGTCCACTCATGAGTTTGAGGCGCGACACCAGTGCGGAACCGATGCGCTTTTCCTTCATGGTCTGCTCCTGCAGCACCCCGTCGATACGCTGGCGGATACGCAGCACGTTCTCGTCCGGTTCGATGTGGATATCCGAAGCCCCCACCTGCACCGCATCCTCAAACAGGGTCTGAAGCAGACGCACCACCGGGGCATCTTCGAGCTGACTGTTGGGGAGCAGATCGGCGATGTTGAAGTCGGTCTGGGAGAGTTCTTCGCCCAGCTCCTCGGCGATGTTTTCAATCTCGTCCGTGCGGCGGTACACATTGTCGAGGGCGCGCAACAGATCCGATTCGCGCACTACCGCAGGTTTGATGTTTTCATTGGTACGCGCCGCGATTTTATCGATGGCAAACAGATCCGTGGGATCCGCCATCCCCACCAGGAGGCCATCGGTCTCGCGCGTGAGTGCGAGGGCACGAAAACGCCGCGCCAGGGCCTCGGGGATCACTTTCACCAGTTCGGTATTGAATTTGAAATGGCGCAGATCGACCAGGGGGATGTTGAGCTGAGTGGAAAGAAAGGAGAGGAATTTATCCTCGCTCACGGCACCCATGTCAATAAGCATGCGCCCCAGTTTGCGTCCGGTGCCTTTCTGCGCCTTCAGGGATTCCTGGAGTTGCTCTTCGGTGATGATCCCCTCTGAGACCAGAAGGTCACCAATGCGGATCTTTTTGCTTACGGCCATAATTCAAGAACTCCCGAGGTTGCTGGTTTGGAGTTGTTCTGCCTGGCGCGCGGCAAAGTCGCGCAGGTGTGAATCCAAGCGGGCATTGGCGGCGGCACGTTGGTAGTTTTGCCGTGCTTGTTTCAGGTCTCCGAGTTGATGCTCGCTGATGGCGAGGCCCAGGCGCCAGTCACCCCGCTGCGGTTGGAACTTGCACAATAGGGCATACAGCTCAATGGCCTCGGCATAGGCGCCCTGTTGGCGCGCAAGTGCGGCGCGCAGGGCGTAAAAGTCGGGGTGCGCGGCGAGCTGCGGCTGCGACAGGTTGCGCAGCATGGTGTAGGCGCGTGCGTTGCGACCCTGCTCCATGAGGACGCGCGCGTAGAGTATATGCAGTTCAAGATCTTCAGACGCGCGCATGTGTCCCTGCTCCAGGGTGTTTGTGGCAGCGTGAGTCTGGTTCAGGCGCAATTGCGCCAGGGCAAGCTGGCGGTGGATGCGCGCATCCAGGGCGATGATTTGTGCGGATGCGGCGTCGGAACCACGTGTATCCTGCTCCAGGTGTTGTTGCAATATGCCAATAGCAGCAGGGTAGTCTGCCCTGTTGTAGTGCTGCTGCGCCTCGTGCAGGACGCGCTCGCGCATTTCTACCGGATCTGCGTTGTGTTTGAAAGAAACCTTGCCCGCGTTGTCGCTGGGCGCAGAAGAGGGGGCGCTTGTTTGTGCTGTTGTTTCACGTGTTGGCGCAGCTTGTGTGCGGCTAAGAAGGGCCGCTTTTGTCTCCTCTTTTTGCGATGCAGAGCGTTTCTCCTCCGATCCTGTCTGGGCCGGGCTCGATTCTGCCCTGCTCTCAGAGGTGTGGACAGGTGTGTGTACCGACTTCTGGGCCGAAGCCTCGGGCAGGGGCGCAGGTGGCGATATGCTATCTGTTACGGATGTTGCTTCCTCCCGGGGGTGCTTTACTTGTGGCGTTGCTGCTTCAGGACCCTTCCGGATTTCTGCGCCGGGTCTCTCCGATACCGGGATGCGCTGCGTTGCGGCTATCTCAGCCTGAATTATTGCCTTGTGGCTCTCGCCCTGCGCCAGATACCAGCCAGCCCCCATGCCGCAGCCAAGCAGAACGATGCCCGTGAGCGCAAAAGTGATACGCTTTCTGGTGGATCTGGGTGGGCATGGGATCTCTGAATAGGTGGTATCCCCAGGATCCCCACCATGCTTTCCCGCCCCTTGGGAATGACGCGCTTCGAGATCGCGCAGCATCTGATTGATCAGACTCATAGACTTCCTCCCCAGTACTTACCCAGGAGAAAACACGCTGCGAGCATCAGGCCCACTCCACCTGTAATCAGACCCATTTTCAGGCGCGAGGGGGGTGTAATCACCCCATCGGTGTCGTGGATGGCGGCGCGCACATGAGATGGTTTAACCTGCCACATCCCTTCACCATATGCTACGAAGAGCGCTTTATGCGCGAGAATGTTGAGTAAACGCGGGATGCCGCCGGAGGCCTGGTGCAATAGGCGCAGAGCCCGTGGTTTAAACAACGGTGCCCCGCGGTAGCCCGCCTGCTTGAGGCGGAAGTTGACATACCCGGCGGTGTTATCATCTTCAAGGGGAGAGAGGGTGTAGCTGAAACTAATGCGTTGGCGCAATTGGCGTAAGTGGGGCTGTTGCAGGCGTTCATCCAATTCCGGCTGCGCAAAGAGGACAATCTGCAACAGCTTGTGTTTTTCCGTCTCTACATTGGTGAGGAGGCGCAGCGCTTCGAGGCTTTTATCCGGCATCGCCTGCGCTTCGTCCACGCATACCAGGGCGTGTTTACCCCGGGCGCGCAGCTCTATCAGGTGGCGCTGTAACATCTGCCCCAGAGTAGCAAAATGCTCCTGCGGGTCAGGGGTGAGACCGAGTTCAGTGGCAATGGTGTGGTAGAGCGGCTGCGGCTGCAGGGCGGGGTTGGGGATGAAGGCGGTGACTATGTCCTCGGGTAGATCATTGAGCAGTTTGCGGCACAACATGGTCTTCCCGGTGCCCACCTCGCCGCTGATTTTTACTATCCCCTCGTGGTTGTCGAGCGCGACGAGGAGTACATTCCCTGCTTCGCGCCCGCTCAATGTGGGGTAGTAGAAACTGGTATCGGGCGTGAGGCTGAACGGATGTTCATCCAGACCGAAGTGCTTTAAATATGTGAGATCAAACGCCGGGGACATGCTTTTTAATTCCGTGTGTTCATGCGTTGGATGCGTGTGCTACTCGCTTCCAAGGCGCGGTTCCAGTCGGCGGAGCTCTGTACCACCTGCGGGCGCAGAAGGATCACGAGCTCGCTCTTGGTGTCGGAATCACGCTGCTGACGGAAGAGCATTCCAACCCCGGGGATGCGTCCCAGCCATGGAACTTCGGCGCGATCATTGCGGGTAGATTCTTTCATGAGACCGCCAATGACTACGACCTGGCCACTCTGGGCGCGTACAATGGTATCTGATTCGCGCACGCTGCTGAAGGCCAGGGGCAGAGACTGCTCCTGGCCGCTCACGGTGATGATCTTGGTCTGGTCTTTCACCTCACTCACCGTGGGGTGAATATGCAGGGTGATCTGACCATCCGCGCTGATCTGCGGAGTGACATCGAGGGCGATGCCGGAGAAGAACGGGGTCAGGGTGATATCCGGGGTGGTGGTAGTGGTGGTGCCGGTGACGGTGTCGCTGGAGATATCGGTGACAAAGAATTCGTCATTGCCCACCTTGATCACCGCCTTCTGATTGTTGATGGTAGAAACGCGCGGACTCGAAAGTACGTGTACATTCCCCTGGGTTTCTGCGGCTTCGATGAATGCCTGAAAATTCTTGAAATCCAGTGCGGCACTGAATATGCCGCCAAAGGCGCTGGTTACGAGACCATCCATTTGCGCGGGATTGTCCGGGTTCAAATTGGAGGTGTTTCCCGCAATAGAGCTCACTCCATCGTCAAAGAAGGAGCCGCCCCCGATCTGGCCGAAGGTGGCGATATCTCCACCATTTTGCACTAGCGCACCCCAGTTGATGCCGCTCTGAAAATCGTCGCCGAGTTCTACTTCGATGATTTTCGCTTCAAGGATCACCTGGCGCTGCAGACTCCCCTGGGTGCGGTCCAGGTAGTGTGCCACCATATCGAGCTCATCCGGCATGGCACGCACCACCACGAGGCCGGCATGGGGCTGAAGAATGACATTCCTGCCGTCCTCGGCACCCACAAGGGCGGTGAGGGTTTGCCTGAGCTCGGCCCAGAAATCCGACTCTGATTCGGTATTGATACGGCTGCCGGAGATGGATGAACGATTGGAACTCCCGGTGCTGGCATTATCATTATCCGAGTAGCGGTTGGAATCTTCTCCATCGGAGACCTGCCCCGAACTTACGCGCGTGGAGGAGGAACCGCTGCGTTTCAGGGTCAGATAGTCCACCTCGAAAATGCGCGTTTGAATACGGTTGGGGAGGATCTGGTATCCGCCGCTGATGGGCATGTGGTAGTAGCCGTACACTTCGCGTACGATATTGAGGGTCTCCTCAAGGGTGACATCGCGGAGGTTGAGGCTGATGCTGCCGCTTATATCCGGATGCACCACCACGTTGGTGCGGGTTTCGGCGGCAAGTCCGGCAAAAAAGGCGCGTGCATCCACCCCGTCTGCTGCGACGTCGAAGGCCTGTGGCGTTGTTTCACTCTGTGGGTTCAAGGGGGGCAGGAGCGCACGGTTGACCTCCTCCGGGACCTGGACGTTCGTTTTCGGGGTTTCGTCTACTGCAGGGGCATTGGGACCCAGCGCTTGGGTGATGGAGGCGCGCGTGGCGTTGGGTTTTGCTGCCGCAGGGGGGGTGGCACTGCTGCATGCTCCGCAGAGGAGGAGGAGAGCTCCTGCGGCAAGAAACAAAAGTGCATGCCTGGCAGGGGCGTAAGCGGGTGTAGGGCGCAGCGTATTCCAGGTTAAGTAGTTTATCATCTTTTATCCTCAAATGCGGTTATTGCAGGGAACAGACGGCGCTCAATGTTGGATTTGCCATCAGAAAGTTCAACCCTTCCGGGGTGAATGCGGGTGACGCGGAAGCGACCGATGTGCTCCCCTTCATGGACGCGCTTATCCGCAAAAATGGCCGCCCTGGAGGAGGCGCTTATGAGTATTGCATGCAGTGGAGGCAACGCCGCTTCATCCCCAACTTCAGCATTAGTAAAATGTTGTAAAGATGAACGTCCGGGGCGCATGGGATCGTGGAGGCGGGCCGCGGCGGGATCCGGCATGGCAAGGGCTGCGCATAACGCACCCATTACGATAAGCAGAGTCGGGAGCCCTGAAGGTGGCGCAGATATCATAGATCTCCTCCACGCATGCTGCTGCCGCGCAACAGGCTCTCTGCGGTGCTGATACTCGAGATTTGCAGGGTGATGATATTACGCGGGTATTCTTCCATGCTTATGTCAACAGAATCAATAAACATATGTTCCGGCCAGGCGCGGATCTTTTCCACATACTCCAGCATATCCAAGTATGAACCTTCCAGTTCCAGAAGCAACGGTTGACGATACAGATGTTCTACCTGATCTTTCCGTCCGATATGTGCGCTACTTAAATCGGGGACGGCTTTTTGTTCCTCCTCCGGTGCGTTATTGTTTGTTGCGCGGATGATCTGCGCGGGGGTGTTGCGGATGCTGCGCAATGTAAGACCTGGATGGTGCTGTAACAGACGGCGCAGAATTGTGGGCATCTGCTCCGGCGCTACCAGGGCATCAAGATGCGCTCCCACCTCGCTGTGTAATTCAGCCAGTTGTTGTTCGAGGCGCTTGATCTCTTCGCGCTGCCTGTTATTGGGGCTGCGCTGCAACGCTGTACTCAGTTCGCTTATCTGTTGTGTAAGATCGGCGTTGTTGCGCTGCCGGGTTTCGAGACGCTTCTCCAGCCCGCGGTATTCCTCCATCGCCGGCATTACCATCAGAGTGGTAAGCAGATATACAGGCACAAGCACCGCCGCCCCCCCGACCATGATGCGCTCACGCTTGTTGAGGGCAAGGAACCATTTTTTCAGCGGTGCGATTATTTCGGCTCCACTCTTCATGGGCGCTCCTCTGCATTGATGCGAGTCGCAAGGATGAACCGATACAAGCCCTCTTCGTTGCGCTCGATCCGAAGGTGGGAGAAATTCTGCCCCGCAAATACCTGTTGTGCCATGAGGGTGTCAAAAGCGCGCGAGATACGCCCCGGATCGAGTCCGGCCCCCTCAAGCCGTACGTGGGAAGCACGCGTATCCAGGTGAATACGCGTGAACCACACCTCGGGCAGGGGGTGCTGTGCCATGGTTGTGAGTACTTCAATGCTCTGT
>Ga0136556_1000046_pt1 | contig 88156 bp, 68 predicted proteins | sample AntRauTorckE6831_FD_104780 | JGI IMG/M metagenome (GOLD analysis project Ga0136556, IMG submission 104780) | Saline lake microbial communities from Rauer Islands, Antarctica - Metagenome Torckler E6 #831 | ecosystem: Environmental > Aquatic > Non-marine Saline and Alkaline > Saline | place... | reverse complement strand
CTAATAATTGCCCGATCAGGGCGCAAAAGAGTAAAATTGGAGCATCCAGCGGGCAAAATATAACCCAATATTGTTAATAACTCATAAATCCCCGGTATGTGATATATGGTCGGGAATAGCTGTCAGGCTTGAGATTCGCTAAGTTATACCTAACCAATCTGCGTTGCAAAAAGCGCAAAATTACTGCACTAATGATAAAAGGAGGAAACATTGAGTATCGGGAAAAAATTGATGCTGGCATTTGGGTTTATCCTGGGATTGACCCTGTTTGTGGGCTGGCTGGGTGACTTCAATATGCAACGCGTGCAGGAAAACGGTAAAAGCACGGATGCAATTCTGCGCGTGGAAAACCTTTTTGAGCAGGCTCTGGTCGCACAGTTGCGCTATGCTGCAACGGATAATCCTGAAGTGAGGCGGCAGCAGGCAGATGAACTCTACGCCATGCTCGAGAAGCTCAATGGCTCTCTTGCAGATCTCAAACAAAGTCTGGATAAAGAGTTGCATGCTGGCATCAACGCTACAGCAAAACAGGCTCAGGCATATGGACAGGCGTTTGATGAGTATGTGGAACTGAGCGCGGTGCGCGAAGCCGCGATGGAGAATATGAAGGACATCTCCAATCAGACCTTTGCGCGCACCAATGAGCTTAAAAACCTGCTTTCCAAGCGTCTGAACCAGACCCTGGCTGCCCGAAATGCGTTTGAAAATATGTTCGATTACGAGATGGCGATATCCAGAATGGTTTCCTATCTGGAGGCGGTGCAAACGGCAAACCTGATGTTCCTCAACGCGCGTAAGTTTGAAAAAGAGCATATCCTGACCCTGGATGAAGGGTTTTATGACCGCGTTCAGGCCAGTGTTGATGCCATGCGCACCCAGATTCAAAATGTTTCTTTCGGCATCGATGACGATGAAGTTGCACAATTGCTTGAGCAGACCCTTGTGGGGATCGAGAGTTATCGTGAAAGCTTTGAGGAGCATGCGACGCAAATGCAGCTGCAGCAGGACAAGGCGGCTCAGATGGCGCGGGCAGCTGAAGCTGCGGAAGAAGCATGTGGGAATGCGGTGGATAAACTCCAGCAGATGACCCACAAAGGAAGTGTGGTGGCTCACAATGTTCTGTTCTGGCTGTGCATGCTGTGTGCCGCCATTGGAGCGGTTATAGCGTGGCGCATTGCGCGGAGTATTTCGCTCCCCCTTGGTGATGCGGCACAGATGCTCGAAGAAATTGCCGATGGTCACTTGACTCGCAGGCTCAATCTGCAGCGCAAGGACGAGATAGGATCGTTAGCGCAAACGATGGATACATTTGCCGACAGTCTGCAGAAAGAAATTGTAGATCCATTGGGGAAACTGGCGCAGGGGGACCTGCGTATAGAGGTTTCTCCGCGCGATGACGAGGATGTGTTGCGCAATGCATTGAAAAAGCTCGGGGATGATTTGAGCAACATCGTGCAGGATATTCAGGATTCAAGCAATCAGATAGATAGCGGTTCCGGCCAGGTTGCCGATTCGAGTCAGGCATTGAGTCAGGGAGCAACCCAGCAGGCAAGTTCTCTGGAGGAGATAAACAGTTCCCTGCAGCAACTTACGAGCCAAACTGAGCATAACGCTGATTCATCGCGCACGGCTCAGCAGTTGACCGAGGGTGTCAAACGCGATGCGGAAGCAGGCAACACCCAGATGGAACAGCTTAATGGAGCTATGGGTGAAATCGTTAAAGCGAGCGATGATATCTATAAAATCATCAAGGTAATTGACGAAATCGCGTTCCAGACCAACCTTCTGGCCCTTAACGCCGCAGTGGAAGCAGCGCGTGCGGGACAGCACGGCAAAGGCTTTGCCGTGGTTGCGGAGGAGGTGCGGAATCTCGCCGCACGGAGTGCGAAGGCCGCGCGTGAGACCTCAGACCTTATCCAGGGCGCAATGGAGAAGGCCGAGGCCGGTTCGAGTATGGCCAACATGACCGCTGAATCTCTGGAAAAGATCGTCAACGGGGTGATCAGGGCATCGGATATCGTAACGGAAATTGCCCATGCGAGCACCGAACAGGCGGAAGGGATCAAGCAGATCACAGCCGGCGTGGGGCAGATCGACGATGTGACCCAGCAGAACACCGCAAGCGCGGAGGAAACTGCGGCGGCCTCTGCGGAGCTGCGCAATCAGGCAGCTAACCTCAAGGGACTGGTACAGCACTTCCAGTTGCAGTCGCGTGTTGAGGTGGCACAGCTTGAATACAATGATGGATTTGAATATTAGACGCTGATTTATACATGCGTGAACTCTCGGCCCTTCATCCTGCGTATGGGATGAAGGGCTGTTGTATATGCACTCTGGCCGGGTAATTCTGGATTCACTTACATACAGCGTGCAACTTGTTTGAAGACCGACCCTGCCCGTGTTACGTTTAGGTAACATTAAGAGTATACGTTTTGCTCTTCAGGAGGTTTTCGATGGAATCAGGTTTTGTGTCGATGTATCGTTCTATTGTCGAAGAGATGGCGGAAGGGGTGATATTTCTGGACGCTGAAGATGCAATCAGGGTCTGCAATCCCGCAGCAGAGCGGATTCGGAAGGTTAAGGCGGCGCGGATTCTGGGTAAAACCATCTATAGCATTCACCCTACGCGCATGCATGCGCGCATCCGCCAGCTGATCGAAAGCCTTAAGGCTGGGCGCATTTCCACCGGTAGCCGTATTATCCAGACGCAGGGGCGCTATTTTTCCAACTCCTATTCAGCGATAAAATCGCCGGAAGGGGAATATCTCGGAACCCTGCTCGTTAGTCGCGATGTTACCGAAGAGAAACGCCTTGAGGAGGAGAATGAACTTCTGAAGGCTCCTGTAGACGATGACAAGGTTAAATGCCTGGTAGTACACAGTGAGGCAGCAAAACGGGTGCGTGACATGGCGGTCTCTCTGGGTGCAATTGACTCCACCGTACTGGTAACAGGTGAAAATGGTACGGGCAAAGAGTGCGTTGTAGAGCTTCTGCATCAGCACAGTCCACGGCGCAATGCCCCACTGATTAAAGTGAACTGCGCCGCCCTGCCGGAGAACCTGATTGAATCGGAGCTCTTCGGTTACGTAAAGGGCGCATTTACCGGCGCTACTGAAACACGCAAAGGAAAGTTTGAACTGGCCCACGGGGGCACGTTGTTTCTGGATGAAATAGGCGACCTTCCCCTGGCGGCCCAGGCCAAGTTGCTCCGCGTGATTCAGGAGCGTGCGGTGCAGCCGCTGGGGGGCAAAAATGAAGTTCTGCTTGATGTGCGTATTGTGGCTGCCACCAACCATATCCTCTCCGAAGATGTGACCCACGGACATTTCCGCGAAGATCTTTTCTACCGCCTCAACGTGATCCACCTTGATGTTCCGCCGTTGCGCGAACGCCGCGAGGATATCGTTCCTCTGGCGCAGATGTTTCTGGAGAAATTCTCCGCGCGCATGGGCAAACCGGTGCGCACCCTGTCGGATGAAGCTCTTAAAATCCTCATGACGTATCATTTCCCCGGGAATATCCGCCAGCTCGAACATGCCATTGAGCGTGCTGTAGCTCTGAGCAGCGGGGAGTTGATCCTCCCGGATGATCTCCCTCCGGACTTGCTCGAAGATACAGCACCGACATTGCGGCCCCACATCGACACAAGTGCTGACAAACCCCTTAAAGAGGCGCTGGCTGCTTTTGAACGCGAGTATATCGCTCAGACCCTTAAACTCTGCGGGCACAAAAAAACCCATGCAGCGGAACAATTGGGGATCTCGCGTAAAAATCTGTGGGAGAAGATTCAACGCTACAACCTGGGCACACCAGAGGTTACCTGATGGTAACGCTGGAGTCCTCACTTGTGTTCCTTTGGTAACATTTAGCCTCTTCCTTAGTTGTACCTACAACTTACCTTCCTCATCAAACAGCAAAAAACTACGCTAATACAACCCTTTATTCGACCCTGCACTCCTTTGGCACGTAACGTGTAAAAGCACACACGCATAAAGTGCAAGCGCGCCTGCATAAGGCGGCGGGTACCATAGAAGACCCCTTTTTCAAGTTTGTTCCTGGCCCTCGAGTTTAAAAATTTACTCAATGTATTTATTGCCGGCGCCATTACGCACCTACGGCGCTAACCGATTCATATCCCACTAACCAGAAGGCTGCTTATGAAAAAGAGTAATATGATGACGTATGTAGCAACCGGTTGTGCTGTGATGATGGTGGTGGTTTTTGTCACTCTGGTGTACGAGTCCAGAGCCCTTTCGTATCTTTCATCCGATCCGAAGGTGTGCATCACCTGCCATACCATGAACACACACTATGCCACGTGGCAGCACAGCTCACACCGGGAACAGGCCAGCTGTGTCGACTGTCATCTGCCGCGTGATTCATTCGTGAAAAAGATGATTGCCAAATCGATTGACGGCTACAACCACTCCGTGGCCATGACCTTAGGAACCTACGGCAAGAATCTGCGCGTTACCGACAATGCGGCGGAGCGCATCCAGAACAACTGCATCTCATGTCATGCGGAAGCGGTGGCGCAGATGCATGAGAACAGCGAGCGCTACAAAAAATTTGATGATGAAGTCCCCATGGGACGGCGCTGCTGGGACTGTCACCGCATGGTACCCCACGGGCGCACAAAAAGCCTGTTGTCAACACCGGATAACCTGGGTGTAAAAGAGCTCTAAAACCCCCTAGTCAGAATATTCAGGAGAGAAATGTATGAACAAGTCGATAATTGTAATAGTTGTGTCCGTAATCGCCACGGTGCTGATGCTGTTGCTTCTCGGTTCCATCCGCGGCAACAAGGCGGATCAGGCCATGATCAACACGGTACCCGACATCCGGGAGCTTGAACCCCGCAGTGCCGAGTGGGGCAAGTACTTCCCGCGCCAGTATGATTCCTACATGGCTACCAAGGAAAGTGATGAAATTAAGGATGTGCTGAAAAAAGACCCGAACCTGGTGGTACTCTGGGCCGGATACGGCTTTTCCAAGGATTACAATGAGCCGCGCGGACACTACTACATGCTGGAGGACAACATCAATACCCTGCGTACCGGTGCTCCGGTAGACGAGAAGACCGGCCCTATGCCCACCGCATGCTGGACGTGTAAATCCCCCGATGTCCCGCGTCTGATGGAAGAGAAGGGTGAGTTGGAGTTCTTTACCGGCAAATGGGCGCGCTGGGGGGACGAGATCGTTAATCCCATCGGCTGTGCTGACTGCCATGACAATGAGACCATGCAGCTGAGCGTAAAGCGTGATTTCCTTGCACGTGCCCTGGATGCAGAAGGGAGCGAACCTTTTGACGAAGCAACCCATCAGGATATGCGCACCCTGGTATGTGTCCAGTGTCATGCGGAGTACTACTTCAAAAAGACCGACTGGGAAGACCCGGATGGCAAAGAGCACACTGCGGGCGTGGTTACCTTCCCGTGGGATAACGGTCTTTCCGTCGAGGCGATCGAGCAATACTACGATGAGCGCAAGTTCACCGACTGGACGCATAAATTGAGTAAAACCCCGATGCTCAAGGCGCAGCACCCCGGCTACGAGACCTTCAAAACCGGGATTCACGGGCAGAACAATCTCGCGTGCGCGGATTGCCATATGCCCTATGTGCGTGAAGGCGGAGTGAAATACTCCAGTCACAAGATCGGAAGCCCGCTGGATAACATAAGCAATACCTGTCTGAACTGCCATGGCGAAAGTGAAGAGCAGTTCAAGCAGATTGTAGAGCGCAAGCTGGAGCGTAAGGAAGAGTTGGCTGCGGCAGCTACGGATATTATTGCCAAAGCACACTTTGAAGCAGCCAAGGCATGGGAGCTCGGCGCCACCGAGGAGGAGATGACTCCTGCACTGATGGATATCCGCCATGCCCAGTGGCGCTGGGATTTTGCCGTAGCGGCCCACGGCGGCTTTTTCCACGCCCCAGAAGAGACCCTGCGTATTCTGGGTACCGCCATCGACAAGGGGCATGCGGCACGCCTGAAATTACGTATCATCCTCGCAAAGCACGGCGCTCCTGAGTACGAAGGCCCTGCATTCTCCTCCAAAGAAAAGGCTCAGGAACTCATCGGCCTGCAGATGGATAAACTCGTGGATGAGAAGATCACCTTCCTCAACACCCTGCGTGAAGAGTGGATTAAGAAGGCTTCTCACTCCGGTAAGGAGATCTACGATCCCAAGACAGAGGTGAAGGAGTTCAAGACTTCATACGCAGATGAAAAGTAAAACGCGTATTCAACTGTTAAACCAGGGCTTGTGGCACCTATTCCAGGGGACACTTTGCGCCGTCCATGGCGACAGACGCCCCTTCCATAGGAACCACAACCCCTGCAGTAGCAGGAATAACTGGTTACATGCATATAAAATAGAGTAACATTCCCGACCGCCCTGAGTGCCGCGTGTATTCAGGGCGGTTTTTTCACGTTTCTGCCAAAACTTGAGGCGATCCCATGACATATGCACTGCTGAAAGGCCAACTCGTTAAATTACTCGTGGACTTTTTTGAAACAGACTACCGCCGTATGGCGCATGCGCTTGAGGTGTTGCAGCAGGCGGAGTTGCTGCAGCACAACTATACCCATGTGGATCCAGAGGTGTTACTTGCGAGTGCACTGCTCCACGATGTGGGGATAAAACCTTCGGAGGCGGAACTGGGGTACAACGATGGTGCTACTCAGGAAAAGTATGGTCCGGCAGTAGTACAAACCCTGCTGCAGTCGATCAGTTTTGATGCAGACAAAACCCGGAAGGTTGCTGAAATTGTGGGCAATCATCACTCGCGCCCGCGTTATCCCTATGTAGAGCTGGAGATCCTGAAGCTTGCGGACTTGATTGTAAACCGTCTGGAAACGTACTATTCCCCGAGTTCCTCTTCTGCAGAGGCGCATGCAACCTGATTGCGCCCGCGTTGCTTGGCGCGGTACATCGCCACATCTGCGGCACGCATCAAAGAGGCAGCATCTGGGACAGGTAGACCTGTCTCAATGGCGGCGTCAGCACCAGAATAACTGCTTACACCAATGCTTAAGGTAGGAGTGGGATAATTGCATGGGCATTCGGTTTGGAGCAGGGTTTCCTGCAGACGTTCCGCCAGATGAAGTGCGGCCTCCTGCGCGGTATTGGGCAGGAGGATGGCAAATTCATCTCCTCCCAGGCGTGCGAACAGGTCGTCCTTACGGATAACCGTGGTGGCGATTGTCGCTACATGACTCAGGATGGTATCCCCGGCCGCATGTCCGAGGGAATCATTAATCTCCTTGAACCTGTCCAGATCAAAATCGATCAGACTGATATGCTGGCGGTATTCTATGGCGTGTTGTAGCGCGCGTTCAAACATCGCATCAAAGGTGCGCCGGTTTGCAGCCCCCGTGAGTGGATCACTGCCCGCCTGTTTAACCAGTTCCGAGCGTTCTTCCATGTCACTGGTAACATCGAGATTAAAGCCTTGAATTACAAAACTTTCCCCGGCACGGGGCGCAGCAATATGCGCGGTTATTGATGTCCAAATATACGTTCCCGCCTTGGTCAGCAGTTGCGTTTTGAAGTTCTGCACCTCCGCGTGTTTATCCAGTTGGTCGATGAATTCAGTACGATCTTCAGGGATTAGATATATCTCTTCAATAGAAGAGATATGCGCGAGTACATCCTCCAGATCACGGTAGCCGAGCATATGAATAAACTGGGGATTCAGATATATGATTTCGCCATTGCGATCCGTGCGGAAAAAACCGATGGGCGCGCGTTCTATCAGAAAACGCGAGGCCTGCTCGCGCGCGAGCTTTTCCTCGTGGAGTTTGCGCATCCCTTCCACCGCCTGATTGAACTGAAGATTCAGATAGGAAAATTCATCTCTGCCCGTAAAAAGCATCTCCAACTCCCGTTCCTCTTCCATGGAGGAGCGAAAGTATTCTGCGAGCCGTTGGGTCCGCGCTGTCAGGCGCCGAACCAATATCAGGGTTACCAAAAACGCAGAAACAATCAGAACAGCAGCGCCATACAGAACCGGCTGGCGCAGCTGGGCAAAATCATGCACGAGGGCGGTGCGCGGTACCACCACACCGATCTGCCATCCATTGCTCAAAGGGTCGCTGTAGTTGACCAGGATGTTCTCGCTGTTACGAGGCAGGGTTTGGGGGATGCTGGTGTTAGTATCCCCGGCATGTGAAGCGATAAATGGTTGCCCTTCTGCATCCACCACGTAGATGGAACCACCCTCCGGCAGAGTTATCCCGGTGAACATCTCCTCCAGACCTGCAAGGGTGATATCCATGGAGAACACACCATCGGGTTTGGAAGCGCTTGAGGCCGATTCGCCATGTGAATAGAGGGGCACGACCGCACTGACCACCATTTCACCGGTGATAATTTCCGCATACGGAGCTGTCCAGGCCGACGCTTGGACGGCATTGATGCCGGTGTGATACCAGGGACGTGTACGCGGATCGTAATTGTGTGGCAGCGGATCCGGTGGATAGAGTTCTATGCTGCCATCCTTAAGAGCGTAATAGATATACAAGCATCCCTGGGTGCTGCGTTGAACTTCACGCCACTCCTGGGCGAGATTGGCAAAAGAGGCCTCACCGCGCACACGTTTGTGCAGCGTCTGATTCTGTGCCAGAACAGTGACAGCGTGATTGCGTGGTTCAATCCACAGCTGTTCCACCGCGCTCGCGGCAAAGTTCCCCAGATCTTCGATGTCCTGCTCCTGCCCCGTACTGACGCGCTTCTGGGCGAGGTCGAAAGTCATCACCACGAGCGAAAACAGCAGAATACTTACCCCTAAAGGGAGTAAAATGCTTAGCATCATGGTACCCGATGGTTTTATGCAGCGGAACAAGGGCATACACCCTCCGGAAGGGCTGATAAGACGCTAAATTCGGTGCAAGACAGAATATCCCGTTTTACCACAGAGTTAAAAATAACAAAAATGCGCTACGAGGTATATAGATTAGAGTAGTAGAACATGTTGAGTGAAGCAGGAGTCTGCCTCATGGCTGTTGTGCCCTCTCCGCCTCCAGCTGCTGGATACGCCACAGGCGGGCGTAGCGTCCCCGGGATCTCATCAATTGCTGATGCGTACCCTGCTCACACACGTGCCCATGATGGAGCACTACAATGTGGTCCGCTTCGGCGGCGAGGCGCAGGTGGTGCACAATCATCAGGGTGGTGCGCCCTCCGGCGACACTGCGCATCCCGGCATAAATCATCTCTTCGCTGTCGCCATCGAGATGACTCGTGGCTTCATCGAGGACAATGATGGGCGGAGCGAGGATCTGGGCGCGGGTGAGGCATAACAACTGGCGCTCGCCGCTGGAAAGGTTCTTGCCGTGCTCCACCAGTTTCCCTTCGAGGCCGCCGAAACGTTCCACCACATAGCGCGCGCCGGTGGTTTCAATTGCGTCCAGCAGAGCAGCGTCATCGAGATGCGCATGCGGATCGAGATTGGCACGTACCGAACCGGAAAACAGAAAGGGTTCCTGCGAAACCCACCCCACCATGCGGCGCAGAACCGACTTGTCCATGCGGGTGACATCTATGCCGTTGACCCGCACCTGCCCCTGATCCGCGGCGTAAAAGCCGAGGAGGAGCTGGGCCAGGGTACTCTTGCCGCTTCCGGTCTCCCCTACGAGAGCAACACACTGCCCCGGTTCGAGGGCGAAGCTGACCTCTTTGAGTACCGATTCCCCGGGAAGATAGGCAAAGGTAACCTTGTCAAACTCTACGCGCCCTTCTCCTGGAATTTCGCATTTCCCATGCTGAGGCTCATCTTCCTGATCGAGGATATCAAAGATCCGTTCCAGGGATGCATTGCTGGTCTGCAAGACGGAGAACTTCGATGCCAGATCGGTCAACGGCATGAAGAACTTGCGTGAGTATTCGATAAATGCCACCAGGGTGCCGAAGGTGGCGGTCTGCTGTATCACTTCGCCGCCGCCCTGCCACAGGATCGCCGCCACTGCAAGACTCCCGAATATATGCACACTCGCATAGAATACCGCCTCCAGAGTAACCCAGTTGAGCGCGCTATGCCGATACTGATCCTGCAAAGCGTCAAACTCTGCACTGCTGCGCGCCTCCTGGCTGTAGATCTGCACCTCAGCAATCCCGCTGGTGCGCTCGGAGATAAACGCATTCAGGGTCGCCTGGCGCGCGCGCAGCTGGCGCATCACTCGGCGCATGGGAGCACGCAGAAGGATAATCAGCACCAGCATAAACGGAACCACCCCGAACGCTACCAGCGAGAGGGGCACGTTGATGGAGAGCATGATCGCGAAGATGAGCACTATGGTAGCGATGTCACCCATGGCGGAGATGATGCCGGAACCGAACAGATCGCCCACGTGTTCAATATCGGTAGTCAGACGTGTGAGGATGCGCCCCGAGGGTTGCCAGTCGTACCAGGAGCGTGGGAGTCGCATGAGTTTCGCAAATCCGGTGCGGCGCAGATCCGCCATGATGTGCTGCCCTACTATCTGCACACACCACCCTTGCGCAAACACCAATCCCGCTTCGACAATCAGCACTACTACGAGCATCGCCGCGATGGGAAGGAGGCCGTGAAGGTTGCCGGGAACGATGCAATCGTCAATCGCGGTTTTTATCAACAGCGGAGAGGCGATGCGCGCCAGCGAGATAAGCGGCAACAGCAGCAGACCGCTGAGGGCAAGTTTGCGGTACGGACGGATAAAAGGGAGAAAGCGTTTCAGGATCTGCCCGTCGAAATGGCGTCCGCGGATTTCATCGCTCGAATCCGGTTTCATAGCCCCTCCATCTCGCGGTGGAGCTGCTCGCGCTCCCATAGACGTGCGTATTCGCCCCCAATCTCTACAAGCCTTGAATGATTGCCTTGTTCAATAATTTCTCCGTTATTTAACACTATAATATGATCTGCCCCCTGCAAAATGGAGACCCGACTGGAGGCAAACAACAGGGTGCGCTCTTTCACCTGCTTCTGCAAAGCCTCCCACACTTTGCGGGATGTAACAGTGTCGAGATGACTGAATGGATCATCCAGCAACCACAGACCGCGGTCACGCGCAAGGGCACGCGCAATTCCCACGCGCTGGCGCTGCCCGCCGGAGAGGGTGAGACCCCCTTCGCCGATGCGGGTATCAAGACCGTGGCGGAATTGCTCAATCTCACTCTCCAGTGCCACCTGACGCGTGATCCAGGCCAGGGTGACATCATCCAGCTCAGGGGCGGCAAAGCGCAGGTTATCCGCGAGAGTGCCACTGAAGAGCTTCCCCTCCTGTAGCACCGCACACAGGCGTTGGCTGTGGCGCTGTATGTCGAGATGGGCCAGATCGGCTCCGTCGATAAACACCTGTCCTGGCGCAACCGGATAGCGCCCGCTTAACATATGCAGCAGGGCACTTTTGCCGCTTGCGACCCCACCGGTAATTCCAAGGGTGGAACCCGCGGGTATATCGAGGTTGAGATGGTGGAGTACAGGCTTATTCGCATTGAAGCCGAAGCTCGCATCGTGCAGGCTTATGTGCGGCGCGCTGGCGGCCTCTGGCGGTGCCTCGAGTCGGGGCCGGGGCGCATCCAGATCGAGGAGGAGGCTGATGCGCTCCATCCCCACCGAAGCACGTTGCACCAGGGTGAGTATCCAGCCCAAAAGCATGGTGGGCATCGTGAGCTGGACCAGATAAGCATTGAACGCCACCAGATCGCCAAGCTGAAGGGTTCCGGCAATAACCTGACGCCCGCCAAAGTACAGCACCAGCAGAATCCCCATGGGGGTGACCACACTCATGATGGGGCCGATGAGGGCACGCATCTTTGCCATCCCTATCGCGGCATCGAGATAGTGGGCGTTAAGGTTATCAAACTGTTCGCAGCGCACCTGCTGAAATCCGCTGCTGCGCAGACTCAGCTGCCCGCGGATCGATTCTTCTACCATGTCGCTGATGCTCCCGAGGCGCTCCTGCACCTGACCCGAATAGTGGAGCAGGCGTCGACTTACTTTTTTGATGCCCAGCAACAGCAGCGGAAACGGCAGCAGCGCCGCCACGGTCAGGGAGGGAGACATCCATAGCATCAGGCTGATGGAGATGGTGTACACCACCGCCGCATTGACCAGAGACACCAGGCCGAAGCCGGTCACCATACGCACATTGGTGAGATCGTTGGTAAAGCGCGATACCAGATCGCCGATACGATGCTGGTTGAAGAACGGCCCCGGCTGATACAGGAGACGTTCAAACATCGCCCGGCGTAGATCCACCTCCACTCGGCGCCCGGTGTGGAGAAAGTGCAGACGTGAGATGATGCGGATAGCCCCACCGGCAAGGGTGGCAATTACAATCATCCCCGCATAGAACTGCACATCCTCCCACTTGCCCTGCTCGATGGACTCAACCCCGAGGCGTAGCAGTTGAGGGATCATGAGGAGCAGAGCATTGGTGATGATGATCCACACCAATCCAAGCAGCAACACGCGCCGGTACGGACGCAGCCAGGGGATGAGGCGGCGCAACGATTTCACAGTGCGGCTCCGGGATAATGGAATGTGTTACACGAAAGGCAAATAAACATGCGTCTATCACAACCTATTTTGAGAGGAATTTCCATCCCTAAATTTTGCGCGCACGCAGATTCTGTATATTGTATTATACGTAGGGGCAGACACATTGGTCTGCCCCTGCGATTGTATGCGTATGTATGGCATGTTTTATTCACCAATGGCGCGATTCGCAGGTAGGGCGAAAAATTTTTCGCCCCTACAGTGGATTGTGCTCCGGCCCAAATTCATGGAGAAATAGATATATGTGGATGGCAATTACGGCGGTTTTGATCGGGTTACTCCTGCTGTTGTGGAGTGCGGATCGCTTTGTGGAGGGATCGGCGGCGACGGCGCGACATTTCGGGATGCCGGCGCTCCTCATCGGTATGGTGGTTGTGGGTTTTGGAACCTCGGCGCCGGAGATGGTGGTATCGGCCCTTGCATCTGTGCAGGGAAATCCCGGCATCGCGCTGGGAAATGCGTATGGCTCCAACATCACCAATATCGCCCTGATCCTCGGATGCACGGCCCTTATCAGTCCTATAGCGGTGCATTCCCAGGTGCTGCGCAAGGAACTGCCCATTCTGAGCGCTGTCACCCTACTCGCCGTGTGGCAGTTATGGGATGGGGATATTTCGCGTTTTGATGCAGTGGTGCTGTTGCTGGTATTTGTGGCCGTTATGGGCTGGACCATTGTGCAAGGGATGCGCAACCCCGACGATGCGCTGGGGATAGAGATTGAAGGTGAACTCACTCAGCGCTCCATGCCCCTGGGACGGGCGCTGCTGTGGCTCCTTGTCGGGCTGGTGATGCTGGTGGTGAGTTCACGCCTGCTGGTGTGGGGCGCGGTAGAGATTGCGCGCAGCTTCGGGGTGAGCGATCTGATTATCGGCCTTACAATCATCGCCATCGGCACCTCTCTGCCGGAGTTGGCATCTTCGATCATTGCGGCGCGCAAGGGCGAGCACGACATCGCCCTCGGGAATGTGCTGGGCTCAAATATGTTCAACACCCTCACCGTAGTGGGGATCGCGGGGGTGATTCACCCCATGTCACCGGGGCCCGAGGTGCTGGAGCGCGATATGCTGGTGATGACGCTCCTCACTATATCCCTGTTTCTGCTCGGATACGGCTTCGGCAAGAAGCGCGGCGGACGCATCAACCGCATCGAGGGGACATTGCTCCTGCTGGTGTATGTGGGGTACAATGCGTATCTCGCTATGACAGCGTTTTAAGATTATTTACTTGTTTTTTCCCATGTGCATGGGAACACACGATGTGAGGGGACTATGCAGAATGACGTGCGCTGGAAACAGCGCTTTTCAAATTATGCCAAGGCTTTTCAGAGTCTGAAGGAGGCTGTTGAGCAGGAGAACCTCAATGAGCTCGAACGCAATGGTCTGATCCAGCGTTTTGAGTTTACCCTGGACCTGTCGTGGAAGGTGATGAAGGACTACCTGCAGGAAAAAGGGTTTACCTTCAAACCCACCCCCAAAGATACCCTGCGCCTGGCACAGCAGAGTGGGTTTATCGATTATGCTCAGGAACTGATAGATGGCATCGATATCCGCAACGATCTATCCCACGATTACAGCGGAGAGAAATTCGCTCGCTCGGAGCGAATCCTGCGCGCGGATATCTTCCCGGCGCTGCAGAAGTTGTACGAATTTTTTGAGGATGAACTGAAGCAATGAGTGTAGAGACTGCCGCGAAATCCGTAAATTCCAGCTATGGTCTCACAGATAGAGACTTGCAAACCATTACGGATATCTTCACCCGCTATCCTCAGATAAAAACCGTACAGCTGTTTGGAAGTCGGGCCAAGGGAACATTTCACCCCGGTAGCGATATCGACCTGGCCATCATGAATAAAGATGTGCCGCAGAAGATTATGCTTCAGCTTAAAAGTGAGTTTTCAGAGAGTTCCCTGCCCTATTTTGTTGATCTTGTATATTACCCGGAAATTGAATCGGATGCGTTGAGGGAACATATCGAGCGTGTTGGGGTGTTAATATATTCAGCAGAGCATTAGGTGGGTTAGGCCCCGGGGTTTGAGATGTTTATCCCGCCAACAGCGTCATTAACTGTAGGGGCGAAAAATTTTTCGCCCCTACGTGGTTCCGCTTCTAATCTCCTGAACTGTCAAGACGTCTTTTCTCCGTGTACATATACAAAACCGGCAGCACAAACAGGGTCAGAAGGGTTGAGGTGAGGACCCCGCCTACCACTACGGTAGCGAGGGGGCGTTGTACCTCTGCTCCGGCCCCGGTGGAGAGCGCCATGGGGAGGAAGCCGACCGCATCGGTTACTGCGGTAGCGAGTACCGGGATGAGGCGCTGACGCGCTGCGGATGTAACCGCTTCATACAGAGGTTTGCCCTGTTCGCGGATGCTGCGGATGGTTCCCACAAGTACCTGCCCATTGAGGACCGCAATCCCGGCGAGGGCGATAAAACCGATGGCGGCGCTGACGCTGAAGGGGATGGAGCGCATACTCAACGCCACCACTCCGCCGATAGCAGCAAGAGGGATGCCGGTGTATATGATGGCGACATCGCGCAGGCGCTTCAGGCTCAGGTACAGGAGGACAAAGATCAGCAGCAGCACCAGCGGTACCACCAGTGCGAGACGCTGCTGTGCGGCTTCGAGGTTTTCAAACTGCCCGCCCCACTCGATACTGTAGCCCTCGGGCAGTTCTACCCCGGCAGCGATTTTTTCTTTCGCCTCCGCCACATACGAGGCGATGTCACGCTCGGCGATACTCACCTGCACCTTGACCAGGCGCTGGCCCCACTCGCGGTTGATGGTAGAAGGGCGATCCACTACGCGCAGGGTGGCGAGATCGTGCAAGGGTACCAAGGCACCCCCGGCCGTGGGGATCAGAGTGGCGCCCAGCACCTCCGGATCGTGGCGCTGCGCATCCGGGAGACGTAATACCAGAGGAAAGGAACGCTCTCCCTCATACACCTTGCCCACCTTCGGGGTCCCCACTGCGGCTACAATATCAAGTACCTCCCTGGCGGCAACCCCGTGGCGCGCAAGCGCATCCCGATCAACCTCAATCTGCAGGGTGGGCTGGCCGGTGAGCTGCTCCATCGCCGCTTCGGCTGTGCCGGGAATATCCGCGAGCAGATGCTCCACCTCCTGCCCGAGTTCCTCCAGGAGCTCGAAATCGGGTCCGAAGATCTTGATCCCCACGTCGCCACGAATTCCGGAGAGCATCTCATTGACGCGGAGTTCAATAGGTTGCGACATAACGGTGCGGATGCCGGGCAGACCGTGCAAAGCCTCTTCCACCTGCGCACTCAGCTCCGCCTGATTAGAGGCGCGCTTCCACTCGGAGCGGGGCTGGAGGGTAATGAAGATATCCGTAAGCTCCGTCCCCATGGGGTCGGTGGCGATTTCGGCACTCCCGAGACGGCTCCACACATGGCGGATCTCATGCGGGAACTCTTCGAGCAACACCTCCTCCATGCTGGTGTTGTACGCCACCGACTCCGGCACCGAAACCCCGGCAAGACGCACTACACTCACCACCAGTGAACCTTCTGAGAGGCGCGGAAGGAACTCTCCCCCCAGACGCGTGCCGAGTATGCCCGTCCCCACCAGCAGCAGCACCACCAGGGCGAGAAAAGCGCGCCGCCACTGCAATACCAGCCCGAGGGCGCCAGAGTAGAAACGTTTAAGCCCGGCCTCAAGACGGTTTTGTTTCGGCTTGAAGGAGCGCGGCAGAGCGTAGTAGGAGAGCACCGGGGTGAGAAAGATCGCTACCGCGAGGGCACCGAGTAGGGCAAACACAAAGGTCCACGCCATGGGCTTGAACATCTTGCCCTCAATCCCGTCCAGGGTAAGAACCGGGATAAACACCAGGACAATAATCCCCATGCCGAAGATCACCGGGCGCACCACCTCACGGCTCGAATGCAGGATAGTCTCCATGCGTTCCGCCGCACTCAGCGGACGTTCCAGTTCGCGCTGGCGCGTGCTCAGATGGCGCAGGTTCGCTTCGGTCATCACCACCGAGCCGTCCACCAGAATACCGAAATCCACCGCCCCGAGGGAGAGGAGGCTCGCAGCGATCCCCAGATGCTGCATGCCGAACGCAGCGAAGAGCATCGCAATGGGGATCGTGGCTGCGACCAGAAGACCGGCGCGCAGATTACCCAGGAGGACAAAGAGAATTGCCACCACCAGCAGGGCACCGGCGCCGAGGTTTTCCTTCACCGTGGTGATAACCTGATCCACCAGTTCGGTGCGGTCGTACACAGTCTCGATGATTACATCCGCGGGCAGGGTCTGTTGCACCCGTTCCAGCGCCTGTTTGAGTCCGGCGGTGACCTCACGGCTGTTTTCCCCCATGAGCATAAAACCCAGCCCCAGCACCACCTCGCCGTGGGCATCGGCGGATACCGCGCCGCGGCGCAGTTCATGCCCGATCTTCACCTTGGCGACATCCTCTATGAGCACCGGAGCACCATCCGCGGCAAAGAGGACGATGCTGCCAATATCCGCACGGTTTCCCACCCGGCCCAGACCATGCACCAGGAGGGTCTGCCCGCCGGTGGTTACCTGCCCGCCCCCGACATTGAGGTTGTTATCCCTCAGAGCGTCGGCCACATCCGCATAGGTGAGGGCGTATTTGATGAGTTTCTGCGGCTCGACAATTACATGGTACTGCTTCTCGAGCCCGCCCCAGGAGTTTACCTCTGCAACGCCGGCAACCTTGCGCAGTTCCGGCTTAACCACCCAGTCATGCAGGGTGCGCAGCTCATCCAGCCCGCGCTTGGGGTCGGAGGAGCGCACGGTGTAATGGAACACCTCCCCGAGACCCGTGGAGATGGGGCCGAGTTGAGGACGTTCAATCTCTTCCGGCAGATCGACTCCGGCAAGGCGCTCCATGATGAGCTGGCGCGAATCAAGGATCGCCATCTCATCTTCAAAGATAGCCACTACCTGTGAGAGGCCGAACTTCGAGATCGAGCGCACGTGCACCAGCCCCGGAAGGCCGGAGATGGAGAGCTCCACCGGGAGGGATATCTGTTTTTCGATCTCTTCGGGCCCGAGTGCGGGGGCGGTGGTGTTGATCTGGACCTGCACCGGCGTGGTATCGGGGAACGCATCCACGGGGAGGCGCAGCAGCGACCAGAGCCCGATACCGCACGCGATGGCAAAGGTGAGGAGGACAAGAATACGATTACGCAGGGCACTATCAATCAGCTTTTCCAGCATGGCAGCCCCCTAATGATCAGCACACGACGCGCCGAGACGCGCACGCAGCACTTCAGATTTAAGCGCAAATCCGCGCGCACTCACGACACGGGTCGTAGAACTATGCGCAGGATCAAGTCCGGCGCTGATCCCTACGCGCCCATCCTGCAACGCGGTGGTAGTGACGCGACGCAGTTCAAACAGATCGGGCTCACGCTGGATGAAGATATAACTCTGTCCATCGATGTGCTGCACCGCATCCGCAGGAAGGCTAACGCCTGCGCTGGAACCGCTGCGCAGGAGGGTGGCTTGCGCAAACATCCCCGCTTTCAGGCGCCCTTCAGGATTGGGGATCTGTGCCAGGGCGCTCAGGGTACGACTTTGAGGGTCCAGGGCGGGGTCTACATGAAACAGCTCTGTCTCTAAAGGTGCCCCCTCTACACCGTCGAAAGAAACCTGCACCAGCGTATGTGGCACCACCTTCGCGGCATGGGCTGCAGGAATTGAGAGTTCGAGCCACAGGATATCCGGGTCTGCAAGGGTGAGGAGAGATGATGCCGGAGAGACCCCTTCACCGGCGGAGGTTTGCAGACGCGTGACCACCCCGGCAAGGGGAGCACGCAGCGGCACAAGGTTGGAGTTGTTCATGTGCTCTGCATCGAGGCTGAAGCTCCGGAGTTCGCTCCGGTACTGCTCCACTTCACTGCGGCTTGCACTCCATGCGGCACGCGCGCGTTGCACCTCTTCTTGCGCACTTATCCCGCGCACATGCAGATTCTTCTCACGTTCCAACGCAGCGCTGTTGTGCTCGTGCTGTGCTTTGGCAGCATTATATCCTGCGTGGAGGCGCGCAATTTCCGGAGTGGCGATCTCCAGTAGCAGATCCCCTTTCTCTACCCGGGTCCCGGGGCGCACATACACCTTGTGCACGGTACCAGATGCTAGGGGGGTTAAAGTGGCGAGGCGCTCGCGCGCAAAGGTGAGGCGTGCCGGCACCCGAAGCGCTTCGCTCAGCTGCGCTTCTTCAGGAGTTACGCTGCGGATTCCTGCCCGCGCTCCCACCTGATCAGAAGCGAGGCGCACCAGCATACCCGCGCCGGGGCGCAGCTCACCGATGTGCTCGGAAAGACACAGGGCATCTTCGGCTTCCGGCACCTGATGTTCGGGGCAGATGCCGTCCTTCGCTTCGGCGTGGGCGTGCCCGGCATGAGGGTCGTCAGCAGGTGGATCATCCTCATTGTCGGTATGTTCATCTCCATGAGCAGCATGGTCGTGCCCCGCATGCGGATCCTGTGTATGGGTTTCCCTATCATCCACCGCATGCTCATCTTCGTGCGCCGTGTGCTCATGTCCGGCATGGGTATCGTTGGTGTGGACCATCGAAATTTGTTCTCCAGATGCGCCCTTTTCCTCATGTTCGGAGTGCTCGGCTTCATTACCCGAGTGCGCGGCATGACCATGATCATGGTCACATTCGGTGTGGGACATCTCCTCAGCGGCGTGAGCTGATGTCGGAGTTGCTCCCATGTTGCGGCTGAGGAACAAAACCGCCACGAATACACTTAAAATTAATATGCCTAACCAGATATATGCTCTCATTGTCTATCTCCATCGTCCGCTACAGACGCCAGCTCGGGTGTGGGTTCATGGTTTATGCCTGTGTTCGACGCATCCGGATCAGCGCAGATACGCTGCAGCTCTACATATTTGCGCTGTATGTCTCCCCGGGCATCAATGTGGCGGCGGCGCATCTCAAACAGGTTCTGCTGTGCGTCGAGCACGCGCTGATAGGTGTATTTCCCCGCCTGGTATGCATAGGTGACGGCTTCAAAATGTTCCTGAGCCGCCGGGAGGATCTCGGTGCGCAACTTGTGTTCCTTCTCGCGTGCGCTCTCAAGGGCATGCCAGATCTCACGGAGCTGGTGGCGTTGCTCTATCATCACTGCGTGCAACGCAGCTTCCGTTTGGCGGTGGCGCGCACGCGCCGCAGCGACACCATCCTGATTGCGGTCAAATATAGGTATCTCCACCCCGATACCCGCTATGAGGGCATGTTCTCCACTGCCACGATCCTCTTTGACACCCACACCCAGGTTCAGGTCGGGGATGCGGTGTGCACGCTCCAGACGCACTGCTTCCAGGGTCTGTTTGGTTCTATTCCGGGCAAGATCGGTGGCAGGGGTGCGCTCCAGGGAGGCATATAAATCCTCAATCTCTATCCGGGCGGGCAGATCTTTGAGGTCCAACGCTACAGCGTCAAAGGTGGGTGAAGGTTCGCCCCACAGAGCGGCGAGGGCATATTGGGCGCGTTTCACTTCGGTATGTGCTTCCTGGGTTTTCAGCTGCGCTTCGCTCAAGCGTATCTTAAAGGCAATCTGTTCTATGTCAGCGGCTTTGCCGGTATCGATACGCTCGCGCACCATGCTCAGGAATTTGTGGCTGAGGTGTTCCTGTTTTAATGCCAGCTGCAGGCGTTCCTGCGCTAGCGCGAGTGTAATCGCGCGGGTGTGAACCAGGGCGCGAAGCTCCGAAGTGTAGGCGCGTGTTCGGGTTTCCTCCAGTTTGAGCGCGCTGCGGGCGAGATTCACACGGCGCTGGCGTTTGCCTCCGAGTTCCACGCGCTGCTGCAGGCGCACACTCGCTTCTGCATTCGAAGTGCCTCTGAATTCCCCGCTCCCGCCGAAGTTTTCCAGTTCAAGTTCCAACTGCGGGTTGGGGAGGCGCGCGCTCTGGTGTATCTCATGGGTGCGCGCCTCAATGGTACCGGCAAAGGTTGCAAGCTCGGGGTTATGCTGCAGGGCGAGCTCTAAGGCGCGCTCCGGGGTTATGTATCTCCTGGCTGAATCGCCGGAGTGATTTTCCGCCAGAGATGGAGCGGAAGCATTAGGGGTATCAGTGGGGATGCTTTTCGCCTGTGCGTACGAATCGCCCCAAGTGCAGAGGGGCACAACGTTCAGACAGATTACCCATGTGAGACCCAGAAAAATCGCAATTCTGGTAGACATTGTTGAATCTCCGTTATGAAAATATATACGCAGCTAACCTGCAGGGGATTTTCCCTTTTTCCATTACCCTCGAGGGGCGATGGTTACAGCCACCCTGGCCCTACCCTATAAAAGGGGCGGGAATGACACAGAGGTAGCCGGGCATAAAAATGCCAGGTCTTGTTTCAGATCGAACTTTGGGAGAAAAACAAGGAGGGTATCAAATAATCAGAACAGTGGTGCGCTGCACCACAAGGGTGGTGCTGACGTACGGAGGTGGATGGGGCAGTTGCGTACACGCAAGCTGAGGAGTACGGTCGCGGAGCCATTGTAGTTCTTGCCATGTTGGAACATGCAGCGCGGGGGCGATCTTCTTCAGTTGGGGATGGGGTGCTTTGGCGAACTTCGCATCCAGAGGGACATCGATACACAGCTCGCACGTATCGTCATGTGCATGGGTGGAGGCTCCGCAGCTTTCCGACGCATGCCCGGAGTGTGAGTGAGGCGCGCACTCTTGGGGTGAAGATGGCGCACACGCCCCGTGCGCGCCTAATTCCAGCGCACTGCTGCCTTCCTGCTTGACGCACCACACATACGCCTGGAGACCGGGCACGGTGCTGAGCAGGAATACACCCATTAGGATGAGGGCAACAATATGTCGAACAATCATTCGATGCATGAAGAATATATATCAAACCTGACCTTTTCACGCAACAACTAGTGGGCGGGGCAACATAAATATGCTGGCCGCATCAAAATATAAGCTCAAAAGGGAAGAATAATCCTCCGGACCACGTGTATATTTAAAACATACATTAATCATTTCAGGGGTAGTGAAAATTCCTTTTTCGCGGTAGTTTGAAGAAAAATTGCATACCCAAGCATAACAAACCGGATATTATCCAGACCGTAAATGCTCTTACCGGACACCTTCAAGAGGTTTCTATGCCTGAAAACAAGCAGAAGTCCCCCTCGCTGGAGTTCTCTGACAAATACGATGAGGAGCATGCGCGGACGTATTTCAAAAAACACAACTCCGGAATCGAGCGCAAAATATCCAACTTCAGAGATCACCAGATTGGACGGAAAGCACTCACCCTGGCAGGGAATCCCAAATCAGTGCTGGACATGCCCTGCGGCACCGGACGCTTCTGGGACCTGCTTGCCGAAGATCCTGAGCGTACTATTTACGCCAGCGACTACAGCAACGACATGATCAATATGGGGCTGAAATTCCGCCCGGCGGGAATTGTAAAGAGGGTTGAAACCTTTCAAGCCTCAGCGTTTGACATCCCGGTTGAGGACAATTTTGTTGAAACCATTTTCTGCATTCGCCTCATTCATCATGTAGGTGGAAAGGAAGATCGCCTGAAACTGCTGCGTGAATTGCACCGCGTGAGTAGCCGCAGCGTAATTATCTCCCTGTGGGTGGACGGGAATTTCAAAGCCTGGCGGCGTAAAAAGCTCGAAACCAAACGGGGGAAGCGCTCGTATCAGAACCGATTTATTGCTCAGGTCGCGAATATAGAAGCAGAGTTTAAACAAGCAGAATTTGGTATTAAAGGCAAGATTGACTTTATCCCTTTTTACTCCATGTGGCGTACTTACGTGCTGGAGAAGCAATAAAGGGCTCAATTATGCGAGAGCACGAAACATTTTGTACCCCGGAATCCAAGGTGCTGCTACAAACAAATCAGCTGGGCGATTTTACCTCCCTGTGGGAACTAGAAGCGCAGTGGGTGGAGGAGCCCAATGTACGCCGCGGGGGCTGGAGCGGCGTGGTGCGCCATACTCTGCAAAATTCCGAGGGTAAAGAAATAGAGGTGTTTATCAAACGCCAGGAAGGGCATATCTCCAGAACCTTTGCCCACCCGCTGCGCGGTATTCTGACCCTGAAAAAGGAGTTTGCCAATATTCAGCGCCTCATCCGTTATGGTGTCCCCACCATGGAACCGCTGTATTTCGGCTACTCAGGCAATAAAGCTATCCTCGTCACCCTCGGTCTGAGCGAACATTCGAGCCTGGATGAAATTGATCCCAGTGCTATTCCTGATTCATTGCGCCAGAAACTGATTTGCAGCATAGCCCATGTAGTGCAACACATGCATGCGCAGCGGCTGCAACATAACTGTCTCTATCCGAAGCATATATTTGTAAAACAGCAGAAAGATGACTGGGATATAAGAATCATTGATCTGGAGAAGATGAAACGCACCCTGCAAAAAAGGAGTGCCATACAGCGGGATCTCTCCACCCTGTTTCGCTATGCCGATCCGCGCTGGACAAACAGCGACAGAGCATCTTTTTTTCAATGTTACTGCGATGGCAACACTTCTTCACCGTGGTCGAAAAAAATCTGGCGCTTCATTGCTGCGGAATCCAGGGTAAAACGCAGAAGATCCTGATAAAGACCTGTTCCATTTAGTCCCACAAAGTCGCTTACCCTTCCTATCAAAAGACCTCGACATAAATAGCCGACCAGTGCTATAAGTGCGCCGTATTTTAGATTGGTCTAAATGTCCATCAGACTGCAACTATCCCTCTCGTAGTAAATCAAAGGCGCTCCATGAAACTGGCATTTGCCCTGTTCAAATACTTCCCCTATGGCGGACTACAACGCGACTGTATCAAGATTGCGCAAGAGTGTGTTGCGCGTGGTCACCAGGTGGATATTTTTGCCCTTGAAGCGAGCGGGGAAGTGCCGGAACCGTTGTCATTCAAATGTCTTGAGGTCAGGGCAAGGGTCAACTACAAGCGCTATGAGGAGTTTGCAAAACTGCTCCAACAGCGCGTGCGTAATGAAGGATATGATGCAGTAGTTGGGTTTAATAAAATGCCCGGACTTGATTTTTATTATGCAGCAGATCCGTGTTTCGCCACAAAAGTGGAAGATCGGCCGTGGTTTTATGCTCTCTTTCCACGCACAAAAAGCTTTTTAAGGGCAGAGGAGGAAGTTTTTTCCAGGCATTCCTCTACGCATGCATTGTTGATCTCTCCCGCTGAAATGGATAACTTCTCCCGTATTTACCATACACCTTCTGAGCGCATGCACTTGTTGCCGCCTGGGATTCAGCGCGACCGCATCGCCCCGCCTGACTATGCTGAGCGCCGCATGCGTAAACGCAGCGAACTTGGCTTGGTTGAGGGGGAGAACATGCTTCTTATGGTGGGTTCGGGTTTCAAAACTAAAGGAGTGGATAGGAGTCTGCATGCAATGGCTGCATTGCCTAAGCATGTGCGCCAGAACACACACCTTTTTGTTGTGGGGCAGGATAATCCACGTACGTTTTTAAAGCAGGCGCGTAAGCTGGGTGTTTCTAAACAGGTAGCGTTTCTGGGAGGGCGAGATGATATCCCGGATTTGCTTTTTGCAGCTGATATTCTTTTACATCCAGCATATAGAGAAAACACCGGCACCGTATTACTCGAAAGCGTAGCCGCACAACTTCCGGTTTTGTGCACTGCGGCGTGTGGATATGCATTCCATATCAAAAATGCACAATGCGGGCATGTGCTATCTACTCCTTTTGTGCAAAATGAGATGAATATAGCCCTCAAATCCATGCTGAATTCGCCTGAAATTTATAAATGGAGGGATAGTGCCGCACAATACGTTAAAGAGAGTGATTTATTCAGTATGCCGGAGAGAGTTGTGGATGTGATTGGAAGACATGCACAGGAACCTTGACTGATAGGACAAGTCTCTTTGCCTTTAAAAGAGGGTAATGCCGTATCGCATATGGACACAGGATTAAAAAATAATAAATTTTTTAAGCTACCAAGATTTGGATGTCCTACATCAAGTTGGTTGGTTTGTTATCATATCTCCAACTAAAACAGATCTCCGTTACCAGTGATTTTCTCAGGACTTACATGAGTTTACAGAAACAATGCTGTGCTATCTGAATGTTCAATATTTTATATCCTCAGTTTACTCAATAGGGAGTAAAGATAATTTATGAGTCCTTTTAAGAAGTTTGCAACCGACAATAAAAATCTGCTTGCCATTATTGTCCTATCTACATTTTTAAAAGGGTTACTTTTACTCCATTCTCCGGTAGTTAATCCAGATGCAACAGTCTATATATCTGCTGCACAAAAACACTTCGAAGGCCTGTTTGCCGAAGGTGCTCGCTACTATAGAATGCCTTTTTATCCATTATTGCTAGCAGCAGTACATTTTGTGGTTCCCGACTGGATACTAGCAGGACAACTGCTTAGCGCACTTCCTTTAGTTTTGAGCTTAATCCCCCTCTATATTTTGACCTTACGCCTGTTTGACAAAAAAAGTGCTTTGGCAGCTGCACTACTTTTTGCCGTCCTTCCTGTTTTCAATGAAGCAGGCGTAGAGATAATACGTGACCCGCTTTTTCTCCTTTTTGCTCTCAGTTCCTTAGCATGCCTAACACAAAACCAATGTAAATATTCGTCTAGAACCCTAATTAGTGCAATATTTTTTTCAGTCTTAGCGACTTTGGTCCGAATTGAGGGTGTCTTGTTCTTGTTTATAGTTCCGACTCTTTTTTTCTGGCAAAATCGCTACAAATTTAGCTTAAAGAAAATAATAACGGCTTTGACGATTGCTCTCGCCTCCCTCTCATCTCTCTGGATAGCCCTATGGGCCTTATCTCTTTTAGGCATTTCAAGTCAATCACGCTTGCCGGAAGTGACAATCTGGGTAAAAAATATTGTAACTTTTGACTTGTTTGACAGCTATCACTCATTAATGGTTCGTCTGGAAGAATTTCAATATCAACTACCATACGGCCACCTGAGGAATAATATTTTAGAGACCACGCGTCATTACGCACCGCTAATATATTTTGTCGGTCTGGTAGAAATACTTATCAAAGAGATATGGCCCATTTCTATTATTGCTCTGTGGGCTCTGCGCTACCGAACTAAACCATTGTTAAAAGCTAACCGAACTATAGTAATCTGGCCTTTGTTAGCATTTTTACTATTAGATCTACTGTTTTGTTTATCGAGAAACTTCATCACAACCCGCTATGTTTGGATCCCTATCGTATTACTGATTCCTTTTATAGGGCACGGAATATCACTTCTATGGAATAAAATGACTTATTCAAAAGTCGCATTAACAGGAATCGTTATGCTACTTTTCATAGCACCCATCGGCAAAACTCTGGCTGAAATGGATTCAGATAGGCCTAGCATCAGGCAAGCAGCGAAATGGTTAAATAAAGCAGACCCTAAAAAGCAGCTAAGCGTTCTCTTCAATGATTCAAGATTATCACTTTATACGGACAGAATTTACGCACCAGAACATAATAATGCTTTTAACATGATCAAAAGAAATAAGGATTGGAGACCTAAGGTAGATTTGCTTATTCTTGATGTGAACGAAGAGGACTTAAAAAACCTTCCCCTTCCTGGTTTTCACGAACTCAAAAGATTTAAAGATAATAGAACGACAATTCTAATACTGGAAAGAGAGAAAAAACAAAACACTATATAACTATAGATTGATTCAAATATTTAATGATTTGAGGAAATGATTGACCTTTTGTGTTTTGTACTTGGATCACTTCTGTCCGGTTAACTTTCAAAAGAAGATTTCTTTGTCGTTTTTGATTTGCAACACATTGAATTTACGTCTTCAAAACGCATGTATGACTGAGACTGAATTCAAATCAAAAAAGCAAAAGGATTGTAAAAAAATATTAAAATCAACACCTTGTCCAGTTTCGTTATTTTTTAACCGGACAGTAGTGTACTTGGATAATAAAAAACCCAATTTATTACCCTTGTCAGCTTAAGTGAAAAAACATCAAATCTCTGGAACGGGACAGATAGCATTCAAGCAGGATTATTGGGCGCTCGAAAGTGAATTTTTCAGAAATGAGAAGGATTCTTCGATTTCTTTCTCCAGCTTAAGCTCAACATCGCCATAGGGGATAAAATCCATTAAGCAGCTGATGTCCTGAGCGTGCTCAATAAAACGATTCTCCAGACCGCAAATGTGCAGGATATTTTTAATTCTACTGTTTTTGGGGGAAAGATTTCCTTTTATCCTCTTATGCCTAAGCTCTGCGTTCAAACATGTAACAAAATCCGGCATGCCAAGCTTAAATAGTTTTTCTTCGATTTTGCATTTATGCTTTGAGCGCTTCCGTAAAAGAGGGATGCTTGCAAACTGCTTGTGGTATTTTATAGAGAAAACCGTGCCGTGAAATGAGTTGGTTATTACAAATAAAGATTTTTGTATGGCGGTTGTCCACTCGCCGGGATGAAGATCGGTGATGCTGATATCTGCCAGCGGCGCGGGTTTTTTACCTATACTGACTATGGGGACATTAAGGTGTTTTTTTACTTTCCTTATTGTGTCAATTAGTATCGGGTTTGTCTGCAGACTGTAGACAACGATATACTCTTCAGGGAATCTGGCCCCGAGTTCATGCTCAGGGAAGCTTTTACACAATAATGTTGGGTCCAGGGTTGTGTGGATCGGTTTATCTGTAACGCCCCTGATATCATAAACGCTTTCCGGCTCTCTAACGGAAATGGCGCTGAAGCGAGCCAGTGCTTTTTTGACCGGGGCATGCAAATCATCGGGAATCGTTGTTCCGCCTGTGCTGGCAGCGTAAGAGATAAGGCGGGCATCATGTTCGAAACAGAGAAAGTAGGCATTGAAATTTTCTCTTACCGCGCGCATGCTAAGATTCCATATCTGATCGCTTCCACATATAAAGTAATCGGTATCCATTTCGCAAAGTTCTTCAGCGCACGTGATTTTTTTGGGTGTCAAAGGGATATATTCATCAATAAATGATTTGAATTTCTCCATCTCTTCTGTGCTGAAGGTTGTGTCCGAAGGGGCGTAATCGATCAGTTCAACATCATGTCCCAGTGATTCGACAGCCCTGCACATGGCATAAGCCTGCATAACTGCACCATAGTTCGGCACAGCATGAAATGTGATTATTTTTACATGGCTCATTTTGTTAACTCAATGCTCCGTAAATATTTCACCAAGGTGTTTTCTTCTGGATACCGGGACCTTAAATGTTTCCGGAAGATGGCCCAGGGCGATTAAACATACAATGGTCTGTTCAGCAGGTATTGAAATGACTTTGCGCAACTTTTTATCTTTTTGCGGTGTAACATTCCAATGCAAGATGCAGGCGCCAAGCCCCTCGAACTGCAGGCCATATAGCAGGTTCATGGCAAAAAGACCGCTGTCAACGTAAACCTGGTTTCGGTCTCCAGTGCCTTCGCAAGCAGCCAGGTCTCCGGTAATAATTAAGATCCTGTTCACTTCTTCAGAAAAACCGCGCGTTCCTTTATGAATTGCCAGAATTTTCTGCAATTGCTCCCTGCTTGAATAGAGGTGCACCCGCGTTGTCTGCCTGTTGCAGGTCGAGGGGCTCTTTTGTGCCAAAGAAACAATTTTTCCAATGGTCTCCACCTTAACGTTTTCCCCGGAAAACGAACGGATAGAGGAGCGCGATTGAGACAGACAGCCGAATTCTCTCCGGCCACTTGCTATGTAACTCTCTCTGCTTACCTGTTTCCATCCCCCCGCAGAACCTTCGATCTCATGTTCGCCTTCGAGGAAGGATCTTAATGTGGCGAATATGGCCGGATTACCTGAACTGAAGTCAGTGTGATTTTCATTCCAGTCTAAATAAGATTCCAGAACGCTGATACCCGCCTGATATTGGCTGTTATCGGTATCACCTTTTTGCGCCTTATATTCCTGCAGAAGGGTTATTAGTCTAAGAATTTTATCCGCTCCAAAGCCATAGCGAGGGTCCGTCAGAGCAAGGCCTTTTTCTATGATGTGGTAAGTGGTTGTTATTCTGGTGAGAATATTATCCCTGCTGTGGTTCTTCAGAGACGAGTATTTCCAGAACCGCTTCATATCATAGATATAGCATTTGCTCAGTTTGTATAAGCTTTTAAAATTACCCATAGCCCGATATCGTCTTCAACCTTGAAGTGTGTCCGTAGCTACCTGAAGCTATGGACGTAAATTGATATTTTAATATTTAAACCTTAAGCCAGACCCTGGCAGCCTTGCGTAAATAGCTAAACTTCAGAATGGTCTGCCAGTCATGCTGTACCGCTTTTTTGAAATAATATTTTGCCGCATCGTAATCGCGGGCGAGATACGCGCTCCGAAACAGTGACAGGCAGCGCTGGACGTAGAAGTTTTGCTTTAAAGAGTTGAATTCTTCGCCTAAGCGCTTGGGGGAAAAGACCTCCTCAACCAGATGAAGACCGGTCTCTCTGGCAAAGTCGAATTGGTGACGCAGGCTGTCACTGTGCTTATTGATTATTGCAATGGAATATTTCAATGTCAAGCATGGATAGTGGGCCAGAGCTTGAGCAAATACAGGCATATCCTCCACGCTTCTGAAATTTTCCGGATAAACGCCCCGGGTGAAAACCTCCCGGTGCATGGCGCATGCACCGTTGGAAAGAGAGATCTTTTTTCTCAGAAGATAGTCTTCTACTTTCTGGAATGAAGATGCAGGGAGTTCTGCGGGGATAAAAATCCGTTCTTCGCCTTCGGGGGTTACTGAAGTGTGACCTCCTACAATCATGCGGGTAGCCGGATTTTCTTCTATATGCTGGTGCAGTAAGTAGAGTGCTCGGGGCGCGAGTTCGTCATCCGCGTCAAGAAAAATTAGAAAATCACCTCTGCTTTTTTCGATTCCGAGATTCCGTGCTGAAGCCGGACCACCATTTTTTTTGTGGAAAAATGAAAAATGGCTGGGACCTTCTTCTCGCAATAATTCCACTACTTCTTGGGTGTTGTCGGTCGATCCGTCGTCAATGACGATGAGTTCATCGTTTTTACCCAATTGGGAGGTGACGGAATTTATTGCTCGCGCTAAATATACGGCATAATTATAGGTTGGAATGATAATGCTGAATTTAAAGTTTCCCTCCATTGGCTATTTATTTTCCTTCCTCACCAGCACATCTTCCAGCACCAGATACTCCAGATCACTACCGTAGAACATGTTCAATGCATCCTCGGGAGAGCATACCATAGGTTCGCCGCGGCGGTTGAGGGAGGTGTTAAGAACTACCGCGTTGCCGGTGAGTTTTTCCAACTCCTCAATCAATGCGTAGTAGCGTGGATTAGTTGCCTTTTCCACCACCTGGGCGCGAGAGGTGCCGTCTTCATGGACTACTTCGGGAATGCGGTCCTTCCACTCGGGATTAACCTCGAAGGTGAAGGTCATATACGGCGCCGGATGTTCGGTCTGAAGGATTTCGGGCGCGACTCTATCGAGGATACTGGGACAGAACGGGCGCCAACGTTCGCGGTACTTGATCTGTTCGTTGATGCGATCCGCCACCCCTTTGACGCTCGGGCAGCCGAGGATGCTGCGACACCCCAGGGCGCGGGGACCGAACTCCATGCGTCCCTGAAACCATGCGACCGGATTGCCTTCGGCGAGGAGTTTTGCTGTGGTCGCGGTGATGTTGTCCACCCTTTCCCACACCGGTTTCTGGGGGTGGGTTTTACACGCGGCAATACACTCATCATTGGTATATTTCGGCCCCAGGTACACGTGTTTGAGAGGCTCTACCTCGAATCCGGCCATATGTGCGGCATATGACGCAGCCCCCAAGGCAGTACCGGCATCGGAGGCCGCAGGCTGGACAAACAGCTCTTTAACGTAGGGCAGATCGATAATGCGCTGATTGAGCTTTACATTCAGGGCACTCCCCCCGGCAAAGCACAACTGCCCGGTCTCCTCCAGGACATCCTTGAGATAGTAGTCGATCATCTGCAGGGAAAGATCTTCAAACAGCTGTTGCACACATGCAGCATAGTCAATATAGGGCTCATCGGCTGAGTCACCATGGCGCTTAGGGCCAAGCCAGTCCACCAGCTTTTTGCTGAAGTAGTAGCCTTTGCCGTTTTCCTTGTAACGCCGCAGCCCGATGGTGTTGACCAGCTTGGTGTTTACCTTGAGTTCACCGTTTTCAAACTGCGCCAGACGCGAGAAATCGTACTTTTGCGGATCACCATATGGCGCCATCCCCATCACTTTGAACTCCCCGTCGAGCATTTCAAAACCGAGGTATTCCGTCATAGCGCCGTAGAGACCGCCGAGGGAGTCGGGATCGTAAAATTCCTTGATCTTGTGGATTTTGCCATTCTCGCCATAGCCGAAAAAGGTGGTGGCATACTCTCCTTTGCCGTCGATCCCGAGGATGGCGCACTTGCCTTTAAATCCACTTAAGTGATACGCGCTGCTTGCATGGGTCAGATGGTGCTCTACGGGCACAAATGCGACCGTATCCCAGTTGATGCCCAGCTGTGCGAGCATCTTGCGTAGATTAGTCACATTGCGGCGGTAGTGGCGATTACCGTTGACCAGTGCCATCAGGGCGCGATCCGGGGCATACCAGTAGCGTTTGGCGAAGTGCCAGCGGTCGGGGCGCCTGATCCCGATTTCCGCAAAGGGGAACGCAACGATATCCACATCGCGGGGTTCAAGCCCGGCATATTCGAGACAGAATTTAGCCGCTTCGAGAGGCATGCGGTTCTTGGCGTGCTTGTCGCGGATAAAGCGTTCCTCTTCGGCGGCAGCTACAAGTTCAGAGCCTACATATAGCGCGGCAGAAGGATCATGAGTCAGGGCGCCGGAGAGCCCCAGAATCACTTTTGACATCAGTTATTTCTCCGTTTTGATTTGCGGATTAGCATATAGTTATTCGTATTTATATTTGCGGCAAACGCTGGTCAAACCATTCGCGCACCTTGCTGCGCGGGTTCCAGTTACGTAAAAAGCGTGCCCTATCTACCCTGTAATGACGTAAAAATTTCTGCCGTGAATTGAATTCACGCATCGAATCAAGATCAATAACCCATGGATCCTGTTCGTTCAGCAGGAAGTTGGTAGCTTTACAGTAACCGTGGTGGATGCCGAGATTATAGAATAATTCAAATAGCCGCACCAGCGCGGTAGCTGCCTGAATCTGCGAAGTATCCTCTATGCTGTCGGCAGAAAAATACTCTGCTACGTCGGAGGCTTCGACATAGCGACACACATAATAACCCGTAAGACGCAGAGGACCAAAACGTTTTTCCGCCATTGCCAGTGCCTGGGGAGTGTTGATGCCGCTGATCTTGAGGCGGTGGGCGTTTCTCCAGGATATGGCGGCGCGTGTCGGACGCAGGCAGCGCTTCAGAAAGTGCCAGGGGTTTTTGATGTTGTAGCGTTTAACCACCCACTCATCTGAACCTGATTCAACCCGCACAACCGTAGAACTGTTGCCATCCTTCAGAATGGTTCCCTGTTCCATTAAGCTGTCCGGATCATTCTCTAACAAGCGGATAAGCTCAGCAGGGGCATCGGCGCGATGGATGAGGAGCTGCCCTTTTTTATGTTTGCGGGTAAATTCTGTGCAGTTGCGAAACGCCTTGGAAACGTAGGTGCACCTTCTTTTGCGCCGCTGTTGCGGGAGTTCTGTCGTAAGGAGCGATTGCCATTCCCGCAGGGATTGCCCGCTGGCGCTGGTGTAGTGTTTGAGTGTATCCTCAAACAGGTGTGCGTATGCTGGAGGAATCTGAGCGAGGAACAGACCCAGGTTGCCCCGGCTTATGTAGGGGGGAAGAAGTGCTGTTCTGATTTTGGCTCGAATGGCGTCTCCATCAAGGGTAAACACCTCATCTGCACTCAGGAGAAAGTTGCCCAGATGCAGATCCTCCTGCCAGAGACCGTGTTGATGCTGGCGCGCAATAACTTCAACCAGGAATTTAAGCAACTCAAGGCGCTCATCATCGCCACAGCAATGTTCCCAGCGCTCGAGCGCGGTTTGTGCTCCGGATATCATCCGGGTTATTAATACAGGGGTATTCTCTTCTTTAGTAAAGCCGGCATACAGCAGTTCCGGGGTGGCAATGTCGCGTTGTTGGAGAAGGCCGGTCCCACGTTTTTCCCGCTCCCAATGGCGCAACGCCTTTCTGCCCTGAAAGAGCTTTACCACCACCTGCTCATCTCCCCAGGTTGCGGCGCACACCAGGCGGCGCCCCGGCAGATGTCGCAGGGTAGTGTGGCACTGAAGCCCTGCCTCAGCGGGGTGGTTAAGATTAAGCTGAAAAGGGGTATCGCTGGTCAAGGTCTTATATCGCTCGGAATAAAATCACAAAATGAACGCAGGCTAAATTACGCGCCGGACTCTAGCACCTCTCGCGTTCCCACTCAAGGCGATTTTCCCTCCTAAGCCTGAAACCACTTATCAAACCAGGTGCGGTGATCTTTCTGCGCCAGGGTTTCAAAGTCACGCGGGCCGAGCCATACTCCACCGCAGCCGGGGCATTTATCCATGGGGACGCCGTGAAATGTTATGGGCTCGATTTCATCCCCGCATTTGGGGCAACGATTTTTGCCATGCACGCGGATAAACTCTTCACGCGCCTGCTGTTTCTGCGCCTCGATCTTCTTTTTTTCCTCATTGTAGAAATACTCATTCTCAATCGTTTTTTTCCGCTCTTCCCACAGATCCGCCATAAGCATCCTCCCGCGCGCTTGAGGTTAAAACACTTGTCAACATTGGTCTCGAATCTACAATAGTGTCAATCCCTTTAATGCAAACTTGTAATGTAAAGATTAGCGCAGATCCGCGGTTTTTCAACTCCTAACGCCCGAAGATGCTCTTAAACGCATCGTCAATCAGTTTACGCGTGGGGTCTTCCTGTGCAGGTTGGGTGTTGCTCTCTGAGCCCTCTTCCTGGGTAGAGTCCTGCTTTGGGGCGATTTTATCCAGCAGGCGCTGTTTCAGATCCTCTACCGCCTTTTGTGTTGTCTGTTGCCTGAGCGCGCTCTGATCCAGACTGATGCGCGGCTGAGCATAGGTGCCTTTCACCTTGAGCGGCAGCAGTGCCCAGCCTTCAGCATCGGTAAGATACGCGGCGACATGGCCTTTGCGATCGAGCTCCTCGGTGAGATGGGGGGAAAGGCGTGCATTGAGGGCGAGGTCCAGATCGCCGTCGAGCCCGAGGCTACCCCGGGGCCGAGCGCGTACATTGGTGCCGCTGAAATTACTCTCGATGCGCGCTATCGCATCGCTTACACTGACATCGGCAGTCACACTATCGAAGCGGATATCGCGCAACTGGGCCAGGCTCAGAAAGCCTGCGAGCTCTTCGGTCAGGCGGGTGCTTTTGATGCGTGCCTGTTGCACGTTCAGGCTTCCTCTGGCGGTGAGTTTCTGTTTCAGGGTCTCCTTGAGGGTGCCGGCACCGCTGAATTCCAGATCCAGATTCAGGGCGCCAAACAGGGTATGCTCATGCTCCGGAGCGAGCGCGGATATCACCGGATCAACCTCCACCCCCTCTACATGGGTCTTCCCTGTATAGCTCAGCCCCCGCCTGCGCAGATCCACCTGGGCCTGCTGAGAGAAGGTTCCCTGCGCCAGCGCGCCGCTGAGATTCTCAATATCCAGAACATTGTCGCGCAGGTGATACTCCAGGGCGAAATCAGTGATACTCAGCCCCTGATACAGCGCCTCTGCCACCTCAACCCTGCCGGTCAGATCCAGGGGGACATCAAAGGGGCCGAGTTCTTTTTCAGGAGCTTCTTCCGGTGCGGAGGAGGATTGATCCGCCGCAGCCGCGGGAGCGGCGGCTGAAGCAAGGAGCGCGTCGAGATCAAAACGCACTGCGCGCATATTATGCCTCAGCTGCAGGGGCGTGGCAAACAGATCCGGGCTGGCAACGTCCATGTGTGCCACGTTGGGGCCAACCTTCAGGGTCAGATCCTCGCTCTGCAGGCGCGTATCCGTGAGGATGAATACGCCATCCAGGCGCGGGCGCATCCCCTCAATATCCGCTTCCACTCCGTTCAGACTCAGTTCCGCCCTCTTGAGTAAAGCAGCTCCGGCAGAGGATTCGCCTTCAAGATGCGCCGCAATCCGGATTGTACCCTTCGGATTCAGCTCCTGCGCTGAAGCCGCCAGTTGAGGCGAAAGTGCGCCTATCAGGGCGGGTACCTCGGTTGCGGGAATGTTCAAATCCAGGTTCAGGCGCGGGGTGGCATCCAGCGCGCGGATATCCCCACGGAGTTCTGCCTGGATCCCATTGTAGTCCAGATTGAATGTCCCCAGGTTAAGAGCTGCTGCTCCGGGTTGATAGGTGGCAGTGTAGTTAAGGGTAAGCGTAGCCGCATCAATGGGGGCATCCGGGAGGGCATCAAGATGCAGGGCAATATCATCCAGGGTGATCTTCCCATTGGAGGTGATTGTTTCAGGGTCTGCCTCCAGCTTCAGTTGGGCGCTAAGTAACAGGCTTTTGAGTTCACCGGGGACAGCAGCGCCGAAGTAGGGGGTAAACACCTCCACATCGAGACCCTTCAGGGTTGCTTCCGCTTCCACCCTCTGCTGCAGCAGATCAACCAGGCCCGTCACTTTGAGAGCTGCGTTGTTGATGCTGCAGGTCATCTCTAACGGGAACGCCTGCCGCAGTGCAATATCACGTGCCTTGAGATTGAAATTGCTGAGCATATGCTCCTGCGGATTCTCCGGGTTGACAGCGTGATCGACAATCTCGAGGGTTCCATCTTCAAGGATCAGATTCGCGATATGCAGGGTGATGGCGGCAGCGGCTCCTCCGGCCCGGGCTGCGGTGTTCTCCTGCTCCGGCGCAGGTTCAGGGGTGTCTGTACCGGAGGGGGTTTGCATAAGATCGCTGAAATTAAAGCGCGAGTCCGCATGGCGCACGATGCGGACTCGCGGCGCAATCAAGGCTATTTCATCCACCTCCAGGCGGAGTTTTAGCAGCGGCCACAGCCGGTAGCGCAGCAGGGCACGTTCGGCGCTTACAAAGGTTTCGGCGCCATTCGCTTCTTTAACCTCCACCCCTTCCAGCACAATGCCGGAGAAGATGCTGAACTCTATGTTCTCCAACGAGACCTCGCGCCCCAGGTGCTCTTGTGCGAGGGGCACAACGGTGGCGCGAATACGTTCCGGCGTGATGAGGATTTTCGCCAGGATGGCAGCGCCCACCACCAGCAGGAGCATAACAATAGCGAGGATCGCGCCTATCTTACCCAGTTTGCGCATAGTGATTCTCCTGTGCTTATTTTTTGCCTTTAAACAGGTATTGGTCTTGAATAATACATACATTCTACATCTTAAGTGGGGAGAGGAATAGCGGTTATGCGCGAAATCAGCCCGCGGATGTGCAAACAGGTTCAGCACGGCATACAACTCGTGCTAAAGTATGCCGAAAAAGTAAGTGATGCGGATAACATGGAATAACACGGAGGTATCAATGCGACTGGTTATATATCTATGCCTGTTTGGAATCCTGTGCGGGTGCAGTTCCAGCTATCAGAAAACCTTTCACACCACCGCTTATTGCGGTTGTTCGGAGTGCTGCTCGTGGGGACGTGATTTCCCCGATTTCTGGAACCGCCATTTTGTCGGAGGGCCCAATAAGGGCGATGTCTACACCGGCAGAACCGCCCTTGGCACCAAACCGCGTGAACCCTATGCCGGGCTGGTTTCTCTCGACACCCTCACCCACCCGTGGGCACTGCCCCATCGCCTGATTCTGCCGTGGTTCTGGTTCTCTCACGATGGCACCATCGCCGCTGACTGGAAGCACATCCCGCCGCGGACGCGCATCTATATCCCGGGTTACGGCTGGGGGCGTGTGGAAGACAAAGGCTCCGCCATCAAGGGACCGCAGCGCCTCGATCTGTTCTTCAAATCCCACAATGAAGCCCTGCAGTGGGGGCGGAAATCGGTGGTGGGGACGGTGGAGCCGTAATGTACTGTTAATACAAAAAAGCATCTTTATTAATTTATTATTGACACAATATTAAATAGATATACAATGCGCCCCCGTCGTATTTCAGTACCCTGACTCGACCCGGCTCAAATAGGTGCCGTTACCCTGCACCGATTTGTGATATAGCATGCATATATCGATATTAATGTTATGAGTTTTGATTCAATCATTCCGGCAACTCTTTTCAGTGCCGGAGGCGCAGAAACGTTGCTGCTCGCACCGAGCGCGGTATTGGCTCTGCTCTGGTACAGAACCAGATGCCGCTTAATACACCACCGGGCATGGACAAACAACTTCAGACACCGCCAGCGCCCCTCCAATTCAACAGCCGAATCTCTACCCGCATTTCTCGACGTCAGCCCGTGCGTTTTCTACACCCTGAACCCTCAGCACCTTACCTTAAGCTATATCAGTTCCAACTGCTCTGCATTGTACGCTAAACCTGCCGAAGACCTTATAGCGCAGCCGCACTGGTGGCATGAGCGCCTGCATCCTTCCGAGCGCGTTCCCACTCTGCACCGGCTACGCACATGGGTGGAACACGGCTGCACAGAACCCCTGAAGCTCTCTTACAGGGTGGAGCAGGAAGACGCTGCCCCGCTGTGGGTGGAGGATCGCCTTGCAGGGGTGCATGACAAACACGGACAGCTCATCCAAATAGTCGCAACCCAGAGCGACATCACCAGACAGCGGGAAATCAAGGACAACATGCGCCTCGCCCAGGAGGTATTTGCCCATGCGCGCGAAGGGGTTGTGGTTACCGATGCGAGTGGACGTATAATCTGGATAAATAATACCTTTTGCGCCACGTGCGGATTTGCCCGGGAGGATCTGGAAGGGATTGAGCTGCTCACATGGATGCAGAACCGGGTCGAAGACGATACTCTGAGTCGGCAGGATCTAGCGCAACTACATGCTCAAGGGCACTGCCTCAAGGAGATCTGTTTCAAAACCAAGGCGGCAGAGGTGTTCACCCTTTCCCTCACCCTCATAGAAATCCGTGATAACGATGGGGAGCTGCAGAATCTTGTCGCTCTATCCTGCGATGTAACCAGGCACATAAAACACGAACAACAGCTTAAACAACTCATCAACTTTGATCCCCTCACCGGGCTACCCAACCGGGAGCTGCTTAAACAACGTCTGAGTGAGTCCATGGTGGCAGCGCGACACTCCCATCACCATCTGGCTCTGTGCAGTCTCGATCTGGATAATTTCAAAGAGATCAACGACACCTACGGACATACATGTGGCGATGCGCTGTTGTGTGAGATAGGCTCACGCATCACCGCCAGCCTGCGCACCAGCGATACGGTAGCCAGAGTAGGCGGGGATGAATTTATCGTTATTCTGGATCATCTCGACACCCAGGACGCATACCGGGCTTTTGTGCAGCGCATTCATGCCGCTGTAGCTGAACCCTTTATGTGGGAAGCGCACGCCCTCACAACCACCTGCAGCATCGGCATCACCCTGTATCCTCAGCCCAACGAATACAACGCCGGACATCTGCTGCGCCAGGCGGACCACGCCATGTACCAGGCCAAGATGCAGGGGCACAACAGCGAATCTGTCTTCAGCATTAATAAACAAAAAAACCAGCTGGAGCACAAACGCAAGCTCGAGCAGATCCGCAGCGGACTGCATAACCACGAATTTGTCCTCTATTTTCAGCCTAAAGTTAACATGCGCACCGAGGAGATTTTAGGTGCCGAAGCCCTCATCCGCTGGCAGCATCCGGAACAGGGGCTGCAAAGCCCGGGCACGTTTCTGCCCCTTATTGAATCCCACCCCCTGGATATAGAGCTCGGACTTTGGGTTATCGATACCGCCATGGCCCAGGTCGAAAAATGGCATGCTCTGGGGCTGGACCTGCCCATCAGCGTGAACGTTTCCGGCTATCATCTGCAACATCCGGATTTTGTTACCGACCTCAACGCGTTGTTACAGCGCCACCCCGGAGTAAATGAGGGAGATATCGAAATCGAGGTTCTCGAAACCAGCGCCATTGAGGATATCCACCATGTATCCAACGTCATTGCGCGCTGCAGTGAAATCGGGGTTGATGTCGCCCTGGATGACTTTGGCACCGGATATTCCTCCTTGAGCTATCTGAAGCATCTGCCCGTGCGCACCCTGAAGATCGACCAGAGCTTTGTCCGCGATATGCTCGCCACTCCGGATGATCTGTCCATCCTGGAAGGGGTGATCGGCATGGCGAATGCATTCCGGCGCCATGTTATAGCTGAAGGGGTGGAGACCGTAGAGCACGGACATCTGCTCCTCCAGCTCGGCTGTGAATGGGCCCAGGGTTACGGCATTGCGCGCCCCATGCACGCGACAAAGATACCGGCATGGATGGCGGGATGGAAAGCAGATTCGAGCTGGAAAGATGTTACGCCTCTGGGCAAAACAGAGATGAAGCTCATGCATGTGGGCGTAGGGCACAGAGCCTGGGCGAGGCAGCTGCACGAATATGTGGCAGGCAAATCCACTTTTGTCCCGGAGCTCGATCCTCTCCGCTGCGCTCTGGGCCAATGGCTGCTACAAAACAAAGCCCTTGATGATAGAGACTTTGCCATCCTGAAGCAGCTCGATACTCTTCACCGTGACGTGCACAAACACGCGCGTGATGTGGTAAATCTATGCCGCGACCAGGAGCTGCACAAGGCACTGGCACGCATGGATTCACTTATGAAAGATAATGAAGAGCTGCTTAAGATTCTCCTGGAGGATATAGTCGCTTGAAGCGATAGCGCTTTTATGCTATTGAACCTGACCTCGAACCCGGGTGTATTATTTCAGCACCCCCCTGGATCTCGCGCCTCCATCCTTGACATTTATTCTGCCCTTTAGCACTATCTGTGGGGTCAGAGCCTCCTGAGCCCACAAACCCATTGAGTATCCCATGCTGCGTTCTTTTGTCCTCCCCATCCATCCGCGTACCCCGCGGCAGAAGTTGATCCAACTGGCGGACTTTCTTGTGACCTTCAAGCCGGAAAAGGTCTATCTGATTTACGTGTACGGAGGTGACAAGGTAAGGCGTAACCTGCTTTTGGAGGAGGTTGCAGATTATCTGGAACAGCAGGGTTGTGCGGTGGAGCAGGTGTATCGACACGGTCATGTGGCGAGCCAAATATCTTCGATCGCATCCCAGACTTCGAGTGCAATCTGTTTTGTAAAACGGCGCGACAATCCGCTGCGTGCGGCGCTCTCCGGGAGTGTGACCAGTGATGTGTTGCGCCTGAGCGATCAGGCGGTGCTGGTACACAAAGCAAAGTTACTCCACACACAGAATCCCCATCCATCCACCCTGATGTATGCCACCAACCTAAAATACGCCGATTCCACCTGTCTGAAATATCTCAACCATAACGTGTTTACCGCCAAGCACCTTATCTTCCTCCACGTAGGGGCACGCGCCCCTGATCCGGAGACGGAGAAAAAGCGCCATCGCTCTATTATGGTGTATATGCAGCAGCTAGCGGAAAAATGTACGGATTCCTTTGAACATATCGAGCAACTCGAAGTAGTGGGGTTGCGCAAGGAGAACAAGATCGTGCGTCAGGCGCGCAAGCATAAAGCCGATCTCCTCATCGTAGGTAAACTCGATGGACGTCTGTGGCCCGGAAGCATGTCGGGTTCGATGGTTGATTCTCTCCACCACAGCAGTCCGTGTTCGCTGCTCGTAATCCCGCGTCTGGATTGATATGAAAGCCTTATTCCGCAAGCACTCCGTTTTTATTCTGGCTATGGCGCTCGCTCTGGGGGTTATCCTTCTTGGCCTGATGTTCCCGGCAGCGCTCGATCGGTATTCGATCCGGATTCAGGATCTGATTCTGGAACACTTCGGCTGGGCGTATCTGCTTTCCTCCCTGTTTTTTCTGGTGTTCTGTCTGGGGCTTGCATTCAGCCGTTTTGGCACTATCAAACTGGGTAATGATCACGAGAAACCTCAGTACAGCTATCTGGCGTGGTTCGGGATGCTGTTTGCCGCCGGGATGGGGATCGGTCTGCTGTTCTGGAGCGTTGCGGAACCGCTGCATCACTATGCTAACCCTCCGGCCAGGATCAACCCTTCTTCCGGAGATTCGGCTTCGTTCGCCATGCAGCACAGTTTTTTTCATTGGGGGCTGCATCCGTGGGCGATCTATATCGTCATGAGTCTGGCGGTGGCGTATTTCTCCTTCCGGCGCAAGATGGCGCCGTTGATTTCGAGCTGCTTCTACCCTCTGCTCGGGGACAAGATCTTCGGCCCCATAGGTATTGCCATCGATGTATTTGCGGTGATTGCCACCCTGTTCGGGATTGTCACCTCTCTGGGGCTGGGGGCGCTGCAGATAACCAGCGGTCTTGCGAGTATCAGCGCCATTCCGGACGGCTTTACAACCACCCTCAGCATCATCGCGGTAGTGACGGTGTTGTTTCTTCTCTCAAGCATGACCGGGCTCGATCGTGGCATTCAGCTGTTGAGCAAGATAAATCTGCTCCTCGCCTTTGCCCTGTTGCTCTTTATGTTCAGCGTGGGACCCACCACGTATATCCTTAACATTCTCACCACTACCGTGGGGAACTATGTTTCCTCCCTCCTCACCATGAGTTTATCCACCAATCCTTTTCAGGGGCATGAGTGGACCAAAAACTGGACCCTGTTTTACTGGGCGTGGTGGATTTCGTGGGCGCCTTTTGTTGGGATATTTGTCGCAAGTATCTCGCGCGGCCGCACCATCCGGGAATTTATTCTGGGCGCGATGCTGGTGCCCACCTGCCTCACCTTTATCTGGTTCAGTGTGTTTGGCGGCTCCGCATTACACCTGCAACTCGAAGAAGGGGTTGACATTGCCGCCAAAGCGGTAGAAAACACCTCTACCGCGATGTTCGAGCTGTTTTCCTACTATCCTATGGGGGAAGCATTGACCCTGGTAGCGGTGGTGTTACTGTTGGTATTCTTTATCACTTCGGCAGATTCCGCAACCTATGTGCTCTCCATGCTGACTTCGAACGGGATGCTGCGTCCGCCAAACAGTAAAAAGATCATCTGGGGCGTGACGATCTCCTCTACCGCTTCCATTCTCCTCTATCGTGGAGGATTGGAAGGTCTGCAGCGCATGGCGATCACCGCAGCACTGCCGTTCAACTTTATTATGCTGCTGCTGTGCTACTGCCTGTGGCTGGGGTTGCGCTACGAATGGCGGGAACAGCGCTACCCGGCACCACGCCTCGATCCGGAGGTACCTCAGGAGGAGCTGTAGAAGCGGCCCCTGGGGTGCCTGTGGTGGTTTTTTCTCAATCCAATTGGATCAACTGCCGGGATATTTGACCCGGCGACGGGGGTATCATGCCCGATTTTTACTACTCATCACTGTACTTTGTGATTCCGGCAACCATTCTTCTGGTGCTGCTGTTTCTTCTGCGTTGGCTGTTGAAACGCACAGAAAAAAAACGCTACATCGATATCATTGACGATGATTACGATGCCGCGGTTCCGACCACTACACCCCATACCCGTCCGCAGAAAAAAGCGCGCGAAACACGGAAGCGCAGTGTGCGTTCCCGTTTCAGCATAATTCGGCGTATCACTACCATCGGGATGATTGCCATAATCGGCATAATCGCCATCTTTCCCATGCTGAACAACATCCCGGCGGCGCTGTTATCGGTTATTATCGCCTCTTCGGGGGTGTTGATCGGGATTGCGTCACGGCCGTTTATCGAAAATCTCATCGCCGGGGTTGTCATCACCTTCTCGCGCCATCTGCGCATCGGGGATACGGTGCAGATTGACGAGCACTACGGCACGATCGAAGACATCACCCTGATCTACACCGTCATTAAATCGTGGGACTGGCGACGTTATATTGTGCCCAACTCACACATGCTGGCGAAGGAATTTGTCAGCTTGTCCCTTAACGATACATTCCGCTGGGCATATGTGGAGTTCTGGGTCGAGCCCGCCGCAGATCTGGAACTGATCCGCCATGAAGCCGTGGCCATGGCGGCGAAATGTGATCACTTCTCCCCGCGTGAAGATCCGAGTTTCTGGATAATGCAGCTGGATAAAGAGGGAACCTGTTGCTGGCTCGCAGCATGGGCGGACTCCCCCGGCGAAGCATGGATGCTTTCGAGCGAGATGCGCACCGGCCTAGCCAGAATGCTCCATGTGCGCAGTATCAAGCGGCATCAGTTTAATGTGGAGAACTCCGGCACGCCGGGGAGCTTTCCGCCACCGCACTATCGGGACAATACAGATAGCAAGAGGTTTAACCACCAGGAGCGGGACGGCGTTTTTTAGACGTCTTTACTGATGACGCATTGTAACTGCTTGAGCATGGGCATGTGGCATATTTCCCCGACATATGATATCCATTGCCGCTACTCTCCTCCCCCAATCAGAAGGGGGAGTAAATATACGTAAACTTCGAAAGGTTTAACCTGTGGGATTCTCTTTCCCTGCACGACTGAAACCCAAGGCCGGGTGGCAGATACTTATTGGCGGCTCGGGCTTTCGTCTGTTGTTTCTCGCCGCCATTGTGGGTGTGGTGGCCGGCTGTGGGGCGCTGCTGTTCTACTTTGCCACCAACGCCCTCGAACATCTGGCCCTGGGGATCGGCGGCAACTATCATCCTGCACATGAGGGGGTGAAGGATGCCGCCAACGTTGCAGAGGTGTCCTCCCTGCAGATGGATTCGAGCTGGCTGCTGTTTCTCCTTCCCGCCATGGGCGGACTCTTCAGTGGCTGGCTGGTATTCACCTACGCCCCGGAAGCGGAGGGGCACGGCACCGATGGTGCGATTGAAGCGTTCCATCAGCGCGGCGGGGTGATCCGCGGACGTGTTCCCATTGTAAAAACCCTCGCCTCCATCGCCACCATCGGCACGGGTGGTTCCGCCGGTCGTGAGGGGCCCATCGCCCAGATCGGTGCTGGCTTTGGCTCGTTTGTAGCGAGCAAGCTGCGTCTGAGTACGGCAGATCGGCGCATCCTCCTGCTTGCCGGAATTGCCGGCGGGGTGGGGGCAACGTTCCGCTCTCCTCTGGGTGGAGCGCTGTTCGCAGTCGAGGTGCTGTACCGTGACCCCGAGTTTGAGCATGAGGGGTTGATCCCCTGCATCATCTCCTCGATTGTAGCTTTTTCCCTCTTCGGCTCGGTCACCGGCTGGGAACCCCTGCTCGCCACACCGGATTTTCGTTTCGAACAGCCCGCAGAGCTGATCCTGTTTCTGATCCTGGGTTTTTCCTGTGCTCTTCTCGGGGTGGGGTATGTAAAAACCTTCTACGGCATCCGTGACCAATTTAAACGCCTCAACATTCCGGTGTGGCTTAAACCCGCCCTCGGCGGGATACTCCTCGGCATCCTCGCGATGCTCGTCCCCCAGGTGCTGGGCTCCGGCTATGGTTGGGTACAGACCGCGCTCTACGGCAAGATGGCGCTATGGGTGATGGTGGTGATCGCGCTCGCGAAGATCCTTGCCACCAGTTTAACTATCTCCTCCGGCGGCTCGGGCGGGGTGTTTGCTCCGAGTCTGGTGATCGGGGCGATGCTAGGAGGTGCCTTCGGCGCTTCAGCGGAAATCCTGTTCCCCACTCTGACCCAGAATCCGCAGGCGTATGTCCTCATCGGCATGGCTGGGTTTTTCTCCGGGGTTGCTAACGCCCCCATCGCCACGCTCATCATGGTTAGTGAACTTACGGGTAACTACGGCTTGCTCGCGCCGCTGATGCTTGTGTGTGTGGTGTCAATGCTGGTGATGCGGGATAACAGTATTTACGAAAAACAGGTCAAGGGACGCGTGGATTCTCAGGCCCATTTCGGCGACTTTGTCATCGATGTGCTTGAAGGTATTACCGTGGGTGAGCTTGCAGCGAAAGGGGAAAAACCTCTGCTGGTACCCGAGGAGATGCCTCTGCCTGCGATTCTGCGTCTGGTCTCCGATGCCAGATGTGCCTATTTTCCCGTAGTTGACCGCGAGGGGGATATGGTGGGGATCTTTTCCCTCAACGATATCCGCCGCATTCTAAATGAAGATCTACCTCCGGGACTTATAATCGCGCGCGACCTTGCCACCCAACAGGTTGTTTCAGCCACCCCGAACGATCATCTGACCGAGGTGATGAAAAAAATCACCGCGCTTAATCTCGAAGAGATTCCTGTGGTAGACTCGGAGAATAATCGCCGCGTGCAATATATGCTCTCACGGCGGGCGGTACTCGCACACTATGCGGAAGAGGTGGAAAAAACCCGGGTGGAATATCAGCAGATTTAACGCTTAAAACAGAGCAACTATTCAGTCGGGGCTTGTGGCACCCATTCCAAGGGACACTTTGCGCCGTCCATGGCCGTTCGACTGTCGCCGTCCATGGCGACAGACCCCCTTTCCATGGGTACCACAAACCCCTACCGGTAGTGGTGGTGAATAGTTACAAAGCTAAAAAGGCAATGACAACCAACACGGATCGGATATCTGAATACTATGCTGGAAATCGGTACAACCCATAATCTCGAAATTCTCCACATTGATGAACGCGGTGCAACTCTGGCCTGGAATGAGGGACAGAGCGTACTTTTGCCCCAGAGCCAGGTTCCTACACAGGCCTCACCGGGGCAACATCTTCAGGTGTTTGTATATCTGGGGCGCAAGGAGGCGCTGATAGCCACATTGAAACCTCCCGTGGCCCAGAGCGGTGAATTCGCTCTGATGCGGGTGAAACACACCAACCAGTACGGTGCCTTTATGGACTGGGGTCTGGATAAGGATCTGCTCGTTCCCTTTGCGCAGCAACCGGAAAAAATGCAACTGGATCGGCACTACATCATCCATGTCGGGGTGGATAACACCGGGCGCCTTATCGGCAGTGCCAAAGTGGAGCGCTTTTTAAACCCCGATCTCAGCACCCTTTCCTCTGGACAGGAAGTTGCAGCGCTGGTATGGCAGTTTACCGATCTCGGCGCCAAACTTATCCTGGATAACACCTGGGCGGGACTGCTGTATCGCAGTGAGATTCCTGCGGGACTGAAGCGTGGCGATCGTTTGCAGGTATATGTGCAGCGGGTGCGTGACGATGGCGGGGTGGATGTATCCCTGAGCCCGGTGGGGAAGGCAGCGCGCGAACAGGCGGCGGAGCGCATTTTGCGTGAGCTTAAAAAACACCCGCATATCCCCCTGCATGATGGCAGTAGCCCTGCAGATATTGAAGCAGCGCTGGGACTGAGCAAAAAGGCGTTCAAACGTGCTGTGGGCATCCTGTATAAAGAGGGGAAAATCTCCCTCAAGGCCGATGGCATACATCTCAAAACAAAGTCTCAAAAACAAGCCTGAAACTGCTCTTCAAAATAGGGGGGAGGGCTGTTCCATGCTACTCCCCTCCCATTTTTCCTTCTACTATTTCTCTTACGTGCACAAAATGACCTAAATGCACAATAAAGAGAAAAAACTCTTTAATTTCAGAAACTTCCTTTCTTGCACCCATAGCGCTAGAGTTGTATCGCAGCCCGGTTAATGGAGCCGCGCATGCGTGCAACGGCCTGGACTATGCTGTCAGGCGCGCGTAAGAAAGGAGAACAGTCATGTTATACGTTCAATTCATGTTTCTGCTGTTGATGCTGTACCTGGGGAGTCGCTACGGCGGTATCGGTCTGGGTGTGGTTTCGGGTATCGGTCTCGCCATTGAGGTGTTCATCTTCCAGATGCCCCCCACCTCACCCCCTATCACCGTCATGCTGATCATTATGGCGGTGGTCACCTGTGCCTCCATTCTCGAAGCGGCCGGGGGACTCAAATACATGCTCCAGCTCGCCGAGCGCCTCCTGCGTTCCAACCCGAGAATGGTTACCTTTCTCGGTCCCCTGGTTACCTACACCATGACCTTCATGCTCGGTACCGGCCATGCAGTATACTCCGTCATGCCCATCATCGGCGACGTGGCGCTGAAGAACAATATTCGCCCGGAGCGCCCCATGGCGGCGGCATCGGTGGCATCCCAGATGGGGATCACCGCCAGCCCTATCTCCGCCGCGGTGGTGTACTATCTCTCCCAGCTCACCGAAATAGCTCCGAATATCACCCTGTTCAGCATCCTCGGTGTCACCATCCCTGCGACGCTGCTCGGGGTAATTGCCGCATCCATCTACAGTCTGCGCCGTGGGGCTGAGCTCAAGGATGACAAAGACTTTCAAAAGCGTATGGATGATCCGGTGTACCGCAAGCGCATTGAAGAGACCACCGCGACTACTTTAGGCGAGGTGCTCCCCGCCTCTGCACGCCATTCGGTGATTCTATTCGGACTCGCCCTGGCAACCATCGTAATTATCGCGATGTTCCCTGAGATCCGAACCATCAGTGGTGCAGAGAAAGCGATCAAGATGTCGGTTATCATCCAGATGATGATGCTCGCCTTCGGAGGTCTGATTCTGCTGGTCACCAAGACCAAAACCGCCAAGGTGCCCGAAGGGGTGGTATTCAAATCGGGGATGGTCGCGGCCATAGCCATCTTCGGCATTGCGTGGATGAGTGACACCTACTTCACCTATGCGTTGCCAAGTTTCGAGGCCGGTATCATCGACATGGTGCACACCTACCCCTGGACCTTCGCGCTCGCGATGTTCGTAGTCTCCGTCGTGGTAAACAGCCAGGCTGCCACCTGCCGCATGATGCTCCCGGTCGCCCTGGGTATGGGACTCTCACCGGCGCTGGTTATCGGGATCATGCCGGCATGCTACGGCTACTTCTTCATCCCCAACTATCCGTCGGATATCGCCACCTGCAATTTTGATATCACCGGCACCACCAAAATAGGCAAGTACTACTTCAACCACAGCTTCATGTTCCCGGGGCTGATCGGGGTCGGAACAGCGTGTTGCCTGGGGTATGTCATTGCGCAAGTGCTGATCTGATGTACGACATCCATCCCCTCCCCTTATGACAGGGGAGGGACAGGGAGGGGATAATGCCCGCCAGGGCATCTTTGCCGGGGCAACACCCCCATCCCCACCTTCCCCCATCAAGGGGGAAGGGGAAAATCAGCACGAAAGGTATTCATTATTCCCTCCCCTTACGATAGGGGAGGGTCAGGGTGGGGATAATGCCCGTCAGGGCATCTTTGCCGGGGCAACACCCCCATCCCCACCTTCTCCCCTCAAGGAGGAAGGAGGAAGCCAACGCCAAGGGTATTTTTCCTTCATCGGTGCGCAAAGTAATGCCGCTCCGGGCGTCCCACCGCGCCGTACACCACGTCTGCGTACAGTTCCCCGGTGGTAGTCATATACTCCAGGTAGCGCCGTGCAGTGGAACGGCTTGCGCCGATGCGCGCCCCCACCTCTTCAGCGCTCAGGCCGGAGTTTTGCACCTCCGACCCATCCTTTGGTGTCGCAAACACTGAGCGGATTTTCCGCAGGGTGATGATGTCAATCCCTTTGGGTACCTGCTCATCCTCTTCCTTTTCCTGTGCGGCGAAACCTGGAGTATGTGGATGAAGGAGACGGTCAATATCGTGCTGCTCCAGTTTCTGCGTCTGGGTCAATGCGGCACGCTGAGTGGCAAAGTTCTGCAGCGCTTCTTCAAAACGTTTGAACATCACCGGCTTCACCAGATAGTCAAAGGCCCCGTTGCGCAGCGCCTGCTGTACCGCATCAACCTCGCGCGCTGCCGTTACCAGGATTACGTCCACGGCCTGCCCGCCTGCGCGCAGTTCATACAGCAGATCCATGCCGTTGCCATCGGGCAGATACAGATCAAGCAGGAGCAGGTCAAGCTCAAGCACTGCAGCCATTTCGCGGGCCTCCGCGTAGCTCAGCGCCATTCCCACCACGGCAAATCCGCTCACTTTCGCAACCAGACGCTTGTGAAGTTCGGCTATCCGGGGGTCATCTTCCACAATCAGAACCCGCAACTCAGGCATGCTTTTCCTCCGGGTATTCGTGTTTCGGCACAATAAAGGTAAACATGGTTCCGCCCAACTCTGCGGGAGAGATATTCAGCTGCGCATATAATGCTTCCACCTGTTGTTGTACCAGATACAGCCCCACTCCATGGGTCTGATGCCCGCCGTAGGTTTTCTTTTTACTGCTGTAGCCTTTGGTGAATATACGGGAATAATCCTCTGGATCGATACCAGGACCGGAATCTTCGATATCAAAAATCAGATCGTGTCCCAGATCGGTCATGGAGAGTTTCACCCGGGGTGGGACGTGCGGGTTGCGCACTGCGGCTTCAATGGCATTATCCAGCAGATTGGCGACAATGGTTGTGAGCCTGGAGACGGGGATGTGTTCCGGGATATCATGCATGCTGCTGTCGGGCTCAAGGCTCAAGTTCACCTTGAGTTCGCGCGCACGATTGAACTTTGCCATGATAATCGCGGCAAGGGCCGGATTGGATACGGCGTTGCTGACGCTCCCGATGAGATGCTGCAGTCCGGAGGTCTCGCTGGTGACGAGGTCGAGCGCCTCCTGATACGCTTCCAACTGCAGCAGCCCTGCAAGCATATGCAGCTTGTTGGAGTATTCGTGCGCCTGCACGCGCAACATCTCGCTGAATTCTTCGCTGTGGCGCAGCTGCTGCTGGAGTCGATGCAGATCCTGCAGGGGGCGAAAACTTGCAACTATGCCGTGATTGGTAGGTGAATATGCGATCTCCACACTCGCACACAGCAATTCGCTCCCGGCATATTCCATCTCGCTTAAGGGTATTTCCGTGCGGGCGAGAAACAACTCAAGAAGCACGCCGGGGAGCAGCACCTCATCCACCCGCCGCCCGACCAGCTGTGCTTGTTCACCCAGGCCAAGATATTTAGTGGCGGCACGATTGATCAGACGGATTTCACCTGTGCCATCTACAGCGACGATTCCAGCGGAAATCGCCTCGAGCACCGCTTCGCGCTCCAGATACAGGGAGGAGATCTGGCGCGGCTCAAGCCCCAGGGTCTGAAGTTTTACATAACGTGCGATACCGGAAGCCCCCAGGAGAGTAATCACCAGGAGCATCAACAACAGAGTTGCGGGCTCGCGCTGATACCCCATTATAATCTCGGCAATGGTTTCCTTCAGATATCCCACCGCTACAAAGCCGATCACCTCACCAGCGCCATTCCTGATAGGGGCAAAACCACGCAGGGAATTCCCCAGGGTCCCTCTCGATTCGGATATATATGCCTCTCCCTTCAGAGCGCGAACCTCGTCGCCACCCACGAAAGTCTTACCAATGTTTTGCGGATTCGGATGGGAGAGGCGCACGCTGGCGTGATCGGCAACTACGATAAATTCCGCTCCGGTACGGGTGCGGATTTTTTGGGTCAGGTGCTGCACCTCACGGCGGGGATCGCCCTGCTCCAGGGCATGGTGAACCATGGGCATACTCGCCACCGTGTGCGCAAGATCAAGGGCGCGTTTCCCTATCTGCGCCCTGGAGCTCGCAGCGATAAAGGTGAAAAAAATAGCCCCGCTTACCAGTAGCTGCGCCAGAACCACCGCCGACACCAGAATCCGCATCTGATTCTGCAGGGTGCGCGGGCGCAGACGCTGTAACCAGCGCGGGAGGGAATCATCGGGCATTTCAGTCAATATCTTTGCTCCAATCGCGTGCCCGCTCTACTGCCTGATGCCAGCGCGCCTGCAGGCGTCGTGCCGTGGCGCGCTCCATGGCGGGGGTGTAGTGCCATGCTGCACGCCAGCGCTGTGCCAACTCAGTGCGGCTGCGCCAGAATCCGCTCCCCAGCCCTGCGAGATATGCCGCCCCAAGGGCTGTAGTCTCTGCGATCGGAGGCACATCCACTGGAACTCCGAGCATATCCGCCTGAAACTGCATGAGAAAGCGGTTTGCCACCGCCCCACCATCGGCGCGCAGATGCTTCAGCTCGATATGTGCCGCACGCTGCATTGCCTCTACAACATCACACGCCTGATACGCCATACTTTCAAGCGCAGCACGGGCCAGATGGTGGCGTGTGGTGGCGCGGGTCATACCGATGAGCATCCCCCGCGCGTACGGATCCCAGTATGGCACCCCGAGTCCGGCGAGGGCAGGGACAAAGTACACATCATCGTTGCCATCCAGTGCAGTGGCGAGGGCCTCGGTTTCTGCCGCATCTTCGATGATACCCAGACCATCGCGCAGCCACTGGATCGCCGCTCCGGTTACAAAGATGGAGCCTTCCAGCGCATACACCACCTCTGCGTCTCCGAGTTTCCACGCGATAGTGGTCAAGAGGTGCTCAGAGCTGAAAACCGCTTCGGTGCCGCTGTTGAGCAGGAGAAAAGAGCCGGTGCCATAGGTGTTTTTTGCCATGCCGGGTTCATGGCAGCCCTGCCCGAAGAGAGCCGCCTGTTGATCGCCTGCCACCCCGGTGATGGGGATCTCCCGGCCCCAGAATACCTCTGGAGCGGTGGTAGCAAAAAAACCGGAGGAGGGTTTTACTTCGGGGAGAAGGGCGCGAGGGATATCCAGGCGCTGCAGGATCTCTTCATCCCACTCCAGACGCTTGATATCGTAGAGCATGGTGCGCGATGCATTGGAGTAATCGGTGGCGTGAATCGCCCCGTCGCTGAGTTTCCATAAGAGCCAGGTGTCGATGGTGCCACACGCCAGCTCGCCCGCCTCAGCACGTGCCCGGGTGGATGAATCCTGGAGCATGTAATGGATTTTGGTGGCAGAGAAGTAGGGATCAATGAGCAGGCCGGTACGCTTATGCCATTGCGATTCCAGCCCCTCTCCCTTGAGTTCATCACACAGAGGAGCTGTGCGCCGATCCTGCCACACAATCGCGCGCCCCACCGGTTTCCCGGAGACGCGCTCCCACAGGAGTACGGTCTCACGCTGATTAGTGATACCGATGCAGCTGATCTGCTCCGGTTGAAGTCCCCCCTGCTGGAGCGCGGCGTGAATCACCTGCAGGGTGGTGCGCCAGATCTCCTCAGCATCGTGTTCCACCCACCCCGGCTGCGGGTAGTACTGTTTGAACTCGCTGTAGGCACGCCCGCACACCTCCCCGACGTGGTCGAATATGAGCACCGTGGTGCCGGTGGTCCCCTGATCCAGGGCGAGGATGTATTGACGCATAGGTGGACTCCCAAACAACAATATGATGTAGGGGCGCATGGCATGCGCCCTTGCGTACAAAACAGCAACCACGGACCGAGGGCGAACGCCGATCGCCCTTAGGTGCTACTGCATATTCACGACTACCCGGCGCTTGAGCTGCCCCTTGAGCATGGCATCGATGCGGCTGTCCAGCTCTTCGAGGCCTACCTCTTCACACATCTGCGGCAATTGCTCCAACTTCCCTGCTCCCGCAAGGTAGTGCCATGCCTGACGGCGGCGCTGCATGGGACATTCTGCGGAATCGATCCCCACCAGGCTCACCCCGCGCAGGATAAACGGAAATACATTGATATTGAGTTCCGGCGAGCCCACCAGCCCGCAGCAGGTGACAATGCCATCGTAGTGGGTGGCCTTAATCGCGGCGGCGAGCATTTCGCCGCCGACACAATCCACTACTGAGGCCCAGCGCGGCTTCAGCATGGGTCGCTCATTCCCCTGAGTCACTTCTTCGCGCCCTATAATATCGTGTGCCCCCAGATAGCCCAGGTATTCGGCCTCCTCGCTTTTACCCGTGGCGGCAGTCACCTGAAAACCGGCACGTGCAAGCAGCCCCACAGCAATGCTTCCCACTCCTCCGGTAGCCCCGGTAACCAGCACCGGATCCTGTCCCGAGATCCGACTCGACTCGATGATCTCGCGCACCGACAATGCCGCGGTAAGTCCGGCGGTACCGAACATCATGCTTTCCCTGAGGGTCAACCCTTCCGGCAATGGCAGCGCCCAGGAACTCGGGACCCGGATCATCTGCCCGAACCCCCCGTCGGTTTCCATCCCCAGATCGTAGCTCGTAACAATCACCTTTTCTCCGGGCTCAAATGCTCCGTTGCTGCACTCCACCACTTCGCCGGCGGCATCTATTCCCGGAGTATGCGGGAAATTGCGCGTCACCCCCGGGTTTCCCGTAGCAGATAGGGCATCCTTATAATTGAGGGATGTATAGTGCACCTTTACCAGCAACTCCCCTTCCGGGAGTTCATCGACATCGCGTTTCACAATGCGGCGGTCAAAGTGTTTCTTCTCCGGTTGCGTCACCTGCATGGCTCTAAACGTTATGGACATAATTTATCCTCCTTTGGGACAAAAGCGGCTTTAGCAGCTGCGTTTACAAACATAAGGAAGCCATCTATACTTATGTAAGCATAACCTGCTGAGACACATATCTCAATCACTGCTCAATTATTCATATCCTGTGGAGTAATTCGATGTCGAAGCCCTCTCCCGAAAACACCTCATCTCCAGAGCCAATCTCTGTGCATTCCAGATGGCATGCACGTCTGCGCAAACTCCTGCGCGTAAGTGGGTACACGGGTGTGGTATTGCTTCTATTGCTGGCCTTTCTCCCCACAGGAATGCGTCTGGGAGTAGAACACTGGCTCAATAAGCAGCCCGGCATCGAGGCCGAAATCGGCAATATCGACCTCAATCTCTTCAGTGCGACCTTTGCGCTTGAGGATTTAACCATCGAGTATCAGGGGATGACCCACACCAGAATCGAACGCCTGGCCATGGCAGCCAAATATCTCCCCCTGTGGGATAAACATGCCCGGATCGACTTCATTGAAGTGCATGGGGTGCGCCTGGTGCTGGAGCAGTTTGAAACAGAGGCTGCAGAAAATTCCCACGCATTGCGCATCGGAGGGCTTACGCTCCCGCGCAGCGCACCTGCGGAACAGAACGGGGAGGCGACAGAGACACAAAACCGTCCTCCCGCGTGGGGCTTTGGCTGGAACCGCATTGCGATAGATAATGCCGAAATCGTGTGGCGCCAACCGGAATGGAGTGCAGACCTCATCATCGAACACGCACATCTGAACGATGTTGCCAGCTGGAAGCCTGACTCTGACAGCGAACTCCACCTGCAGCTGCGCCTCAACGATGCCCCTATGACCCTCACCGCACAGACCCGCCCTTTTGCTGATCGGCGCAGTGCCAGGGGACATATTAAAATGGACGACTTTGATCTGGGCAGACTCGCGCCCGTGCTCGCCCCTGCCGGAATACACGACATAAAAGGCTCCTTCAGTTGCGATCTGGAGCATGAGGTCTCTTTTGCACATCCGGGTGATATCAGCCTTGGCTGGGACGGCACCCTCGCTTTGACGCAAGGGAGGCTGAGTACCGCACAGGTTCACGTTGCCGATGCCGGGCTGCACTGGGAGGGAGAAGGACGCATCACCACCTCTGCTGACTCTGCTACACGGATCAGAATCGACAGCACCCTGCGTGTTCCGGTACTGGATGCGGAAGCGCTGGAAAGCGGAATGGCTTTGCAACAGCAGGGGCTACGCTGGGACGGCTCCATTGCCACAACCCTGGTGCAGGGGCATGATCCGGATATCGAGGTCAAAGGAGAAATTGCCACTGCGAGCGTAAATGTGGTGGACAGGTCGCGTGCGCGCCTGCTCGCATCATGGGCAGGGTTGGAGGGCTCCGGGTTTACCTTTGCCGGAGATCAATTACACCTGAAGCAACTCAGCGTTAAAGAGCTCATAGCGTTGCGCCCCTCCACCAATCCCACAGAGACGGAACCGCCTCTGGCACGCTGTGGAACCATCGCTCTCACCAATCTGGGCGTGGGTCTGGAGCAGGAGGATGGAGGCACCGATATATCCCTTAATTCTTTGACTCTCGAAGACCTCGGGGTAGAAGTGATCCGCTTTGCGAGCGGGCACACCAATATGGCGCAGTGGAGTGCCGTCCCACCTGCTACCAGCGGAGAGCCCGACGCTCCACCTCCATCTGAAGATGTAAAAGCTTCGACCTCCAGCAGCAAGGAAGAGGACGGTACGCCGCCACGCCTGCGCTGGCGCCTGGATAAACTGCGGGTTGAGGGCAATTCATTCGTTCATTTTACCGACGTTGCGGAAGAACCTGAGGTAAATCTGGAGCTGAACGCTCTTGATCTCCGCCTGGACAACCTTGACAGCGCTGCTCCACATACGCGCAACCCTCTCAAGCTGGATGCAAAACTGGGACGCTTTGCCACCCTCAAAGCAGAGGGTAGCGTGAGCGTGCTGGCGTCTGCGCCGGAAGGAAACCTGGAACTGAAACTGCACGCGTTTCAACTCTACAGCATTGCTGCCTATGTGGAAGAGGCGATCGGAGCGCGGATTGAACGCGGTGAGCTGGATCTGATTGCCGATGCCTCTATTGAAGAGAGCATCCTGAAACTCGAGAGTCAGGCAAATCTGCGCTCCTTTACCCTTGGGGATATAACCCCGGAGCAGGAGGAACGGATCTCAAGTAATCTGGGGATGCCGTTATCTCTGGCACTGGCGTTGCTGCGGGATAACAATGGCGATATCCATCTGAACATTCCGGTTTCCGGCGATCTGTCGAGTCCTGATATTGCCATTGCTCCGGTGGTGCGTAAGGCACTGTTTGGTGCGGTGCAGGAGACAGTGAAACTTGCCTTGAAACCCTTGGGAATCATCAGCGGGGCGGGCAAACTACTCGGTATCGGTAGGGAGCTGCAGCTCCCACCGGCAGTGTTCAATCCGGGACAGGGTTCCCTGATCGACCCTGTAACAACCCTGAAGCCACTGCGTGAGCTCCTCGCCCAGCGTCCGCAGCTGCGCGTAATACTCAGTGCGCACTTAAGTGAGGCCGATGACACGGCACTACGCCCAACCCCGGAGAATTCAAAGGCAAAGCGCGGGAAAAAGGCGACCGCAGAAAACCAGGAAGACAAGCAGGCTGAAGCGCCGAACATAAGTGAGGAGGAGTTCCGCGCTGCGGCAACGGCTCTATTGCAGGAACGTCTCCACACCGTCAAAGAGTGGCTTCTTGCCAATGATGAAGTCCACAACAATCAGGTTCTTCTAACTCAACCGCTTCTCGCTCCTGTTCCTGGCGAACCGCGGGTGGAGATGCGTTTTTAACCGTTACATCAAGAGGATCACATTATGCCCATACTTTTGCACCCCTTACGCACCGCTATCCTTTTGGTGGGTATTTTGCTCTGCCTCAATGCCTGCGCTGTCAACCCGGTTACGGGTAAAAATGAACTCGCGTTTGTACCCGAATCCACCGAAATCAGCATGGGGGCGGAGCAGTACGGCCCCGGGCGTCAGATGCAGGGCGGCGACTACACCACCCACCCCGAAATCGTGAAATATGTGCGCTCCGTGGGGCAGCGCCTCGCCGCCGTGAGTGATCGGGGTCTGCCGTACGAATTCCATGTTATCAACGACGGCACCCCCAATGCCTGGGCACTGCCGGGAGGAAAGATCGCCATCAATCGCGGCCTCCTCACCGAGCTCAAGAGCGAGGCCGAACTTGCCGCGGTGCTGGCGCACGAAATTGTCCACAGTGCGGCGCGCCACGGTGCCAAGAACATGGAGCGTGGGCTGCTCATGCAGGGGGCGGTTCTTGCGACTACCGTAGCTACCAGCAACAGTGAGTACGCCGGTCTTGCCGCTGGAGGGGCAGGGGTAGCTTCGCAACTCATCACCCAGAAATACAGCCGCGGCGCAGAGCTCGAAGCCGATTACTACGGCATGCAGTACATGGCCAGGGCTGGATATGACCCCCATGCCGCGGTGGAACTCCAGCGCACCTTCGTACGCCTTTCCGAAGGGCGCCAGAGCAACTGGCTAGACGGATTGTTTGCGAGCCATCCCCCCTCCATGGAGCGGGTGGAAGCAAACCAGCACACCGCTGCTGAGTTAAACCAAGGAGGAGAACTCGGCACCGAACGCTATACCACCGTGGTACAGCCCCTTCTTCATGATCAACCTGCATATGAAAAATATACCCAGGGGCGTAAGGCACTGGGAGAGGGTGAGCTGGACACCGCGCTGCGTCTCGCCGAAGAAGCTCTGGCATTGCAGCCGAAGGAGCCATTGTTCCACAGTCTGCGCGGGGATATCCGCCTCAAACAGCAGCGTTATGAAGAGGCCATCACCAACTTCGACCGCGCCATCGCGCTGGATGACAGCTACTTTCACTACTATCTGCAGCGCGGTCTCGCCCATCAGGAGCTAAACCAGACCCGCCAGGCACAGGCGGATCTGGAACGCAGCATCAAGTTTCTCCCCACTGCACCTGCTCTTAACGGCATGGGGCAACTGGCGCTGAAGAGAGGTGACACAAATGCAGCTAAGGAATTTTTCGCTTCAGCAGCATCTTCGCAGACCCCGGCGGGCCAAGCGGCCAAAAGCGCGCTGGTGCGCCTTGATATCCGCGATAATCCCCACAAATATGTGCGTTTAGGCGGAGGGTTAGACTCACAGGGATATCTGCTCCTGCAATTGGGCAATGATACCTCCGAGCCCATTACCCGTATAGAGGTACAGATCCGCTATGCAGATCGCAGCGGCAATCAGCGCAGTGGTTCCGTGCGGATAACTCAGGTAATCAAAGGGCAACAGCAGATACGCATCAATACCAGCATCGGCCCCCTGAGCGGGATGGATAAGGTGGAAGCAAACGTCACCCATGCTGAAATTGCAGGAAATTAAGTACAGGATGTGCGTTTGCACAGTTCAGAAACGTTTATTTACATGCAAACAAATGCGCTCCTCCCCGTATTACCCGACTGCAATGGTAGGTATTATACGAACCATCGAAGCCGGTTGTGGCAGGCTGGTTTCGATCTCCTTTCTTCCTAGAGCAAAATACAGCAAGACATAAAAAAGCCGGTGCGGATGCCTCCCCCACCGGCTTTTTTATTGTCTCCACTTTTCCGCGCGAATATTCTGTTTTATACCATATTACTTTGACACTTCGGGCACTTCAAATCTGAACAAGTGAGAACCTGGACGACTCAATGTTTGAAATCAGCGGAAACCTGTGGGATTACCTGGATACATTCCCAGTGTGTATTACCACGGCTGGCACAGTTAGCCGTAAGGGTAACTGTGCCATGCCTCGTGGATGTGCGCGTCAGGCAAAAGAGCGTTTTCCCGCGCTGCCCGAATTGCTCGGAAAAATGATTCTCGAGCACGGCGTTCAGGTCTATGAGGTGCTCCCCAACCTAGTAAGCTTTCCGGTGGAAAACAGCCCTTATGAAAACCCCGAACTCTCAATCATAGAGCGATCCTGCCGTCAACTGGTTGCTCTAGCCGACGCAAGGGGGTGGAGAAAAATCATTGTTCCTCGCCCCGGTTGCGGCGGGGGAGGATTAAGCTGGAAAGATGTAAAACCTGTTCTTGAACAATATTTTGATCAGCGCTTTTACATTATTTCAGCGGAGTAGATTCCTTCCAGATATAGCTGCTGCGGCTCGCCCATCCACCAGCACCTCCAGGTTATGCCTCTTTGATGCCGGACACCGTTTATTTGTTTTCAAAAAGTGGGTCTATCTGTATCCCCTTCTCGAAGATATCTACCACATCGTTTAGCTTTCATCCCCCCCCTTTTCCATAAATCAAAAAACACGATAAATATCCCAAATACTATAGGTATTACTTATTTGCTTTTTCGTATTTGTCTATGCAATAAGAAGCGAGCAATACTTCTGTTAATAATCTCATAAGTGTTTCCCCTAGGGAACACAGCTTCCCGTTGCATGAAAGAAAGGTCTTTTCCCGATGTTGAAAAAAATGTTCCTGCCACTGTTGTTAATATTTCTATGTTCCACATCTCAGGCGCAAGCAGGAGCTTGGACCCAACAATCCGGGCACTCATACAACCGTTTTGCGGCTAATTACTACTTTGCTGAGCGCAATTTTAATGATGATGGTGATCGCAAGGAGATGGCCAACGACGGCGAATTCTATGACATCAATCTTAATTATTATGTGGAATATGGGGTGACAGATGCTGCCACAGTGATTGCTTCGGCATACTACAAGCAGATCGAGCACGAAGATGACACCATCGAAATGAAAACTTATGGTTTTGGAGATATTGACCTGGGGCTTAAATACCGCCTCCTCAAGTTGCGCGGTGGTGTTGTAGCCATTCAGGGTCTAGTCAAGATTCCTGAACTATATGATGAAGACGATTCTCTGCCCCTGGGCAATGGTCAATACGATGTGGAGGCGCGCATCCTGTTCGGTCAATCCCTGGCCTTTCTGTTTCCCGGTTATTGCAATTTAGAGCTCGGCTATCGCTGGCGCTTTGAAGAGCCCAGTGACGAATACCGTTATCTGATCGAGGTCGGCAGCGATCTGGGCGATAAATGGTATGCGCGCGCCAAACTTGACGGTTTAATCAGTGCCAACAATGGAGAAGAGATGCTTGATGCCAGGGGCAACCCGACCATAACCACCGAGTATGATCTGCTTAAGCTGGATATGGCCATTGGCTACCGCATTGACCAGGCATGGGGCTGCGAAGTGGTATACACCCCGGCCCTGACAGGGGAAGACACCGCCGCCGGAGCCACATACACCCTGGCACTGACCTATAATATTCGCTAACCTGCAGTGAGCTGAAGGAAAACATCATGATTCAACTACGAAAATCAATGCTGCTGTTGCTGGCCATCCTGGTTCTGGGCGCCATGGTACTCAGCGGCTGCGGCGAGTCCGTAACCCATAAAACTACAACATCCAACCCGAGCGATAACGACAATTCCGATGCGGATGATACGCTCGATACCACTCCGTATCCCAACGCCAGTCTGCTGGTGTCTGCAGCCGAACTGGAGATTCTGCTCTCAAACGGCACTGCGGCTGCAGCTACCACCGGAACTGTGGTTGTCGTTGATACACGTTCGGCTGAGGCTTATGCCGCCGGACATATCCCCGGTGCCATCCATATGGGCCATGCCGAGTTGGCCGATGCCGGCCTCAATCTCAAATCTGTTGCGGAGCTGGAGGAACTGCTGGGGAGCAAGGGGCTGGTTCCTGATGCACGGATCATCCTCTATGACGACACCATCACCTCGTGGGGATCCGCTGGGCGTGTTTTCTGGGCGCTGGAATACCTGGGTTGCACGGACGTACATCTACTTAACGGCGGTTGGGACAAATGGAGTGCCGATGCTCGCGCGACGGAGATGGCACCCCAGATTCTTGAACCTGCTACATTTACCGCTTCTGTGGACAGCACTATTCTAACCGATAAAGAGACCATCGCGTCCCGCCTCGACGCTGAGGACTTTGTCCTCATTGACACCCGTACTGATGAGGAATTTATCGGCTGGCAACTGTATGGTGAGGCGCGCGAAGGGCATATCTCCGGTGCGGTCCACCTGCCGTATAAAAAATCCTACAGTGATGATCATACCCTGGTGTCCTACTCCACCATGAAAGATTACTTTGAACAGCGCGGCATTACTGCGGACAAACAGATCGCAGCCTACTGTACCGCCGGTATCCGCAGTGGGTTCGCATACTTCCTTGCCCGACTCATGGGCTATGAAAATGTCGCCAACTACGACGCATCCATCTGGGATTGGGCCGCTGCCGATAGCACAAGCTACCCCATGGAGAAAATGGAAAACTACCAGGCGCTGGTCCACCCAGGTTGGGTGGATGCACTGATTAACGGTGAGAATCCGCCGACCTATCCCGGCAACGGCTATGTGGTGCTTTTTACCTCCTGGGAGGCGCGCTACAGTGAAAACCGCTCCGATTACGTTGGTACCCCATACGAAAGCGGACATATCCCCGGTGCAATCTTCATGGATACCTACGCCATTGAAAACGGTCCCAATTCCGAATATGGCGAGGGATATGAAACCCCGTATGAAGGTAATGTGAAATCCATTGCCGAATTGCAGGATTTATTCGGTAGCATGGGGATTGCCAAAGATAAAACGGTTGTTGTGTATACCGATGATGAGATCTCCATGATGACCGCTGGCCGGGTAGCCTGGGCTTTGATGCTTGCCGGGGTTGAGGATGTGCGCATTCTCAATGGTAGTTATGATGCCTGGGAATCCTACGGTGGCGAAGAAGAGATAACGCCGAATCCATGGACACCCACAAATTTCGGTAGCAGCGCAGGGCATCCCGAATACCTCGCCACTACCGAAGATGTTCAGGCCGTTGTCAATGGCGAGGATACTACAGCCATGATTGTTGATGACCGCGAATGGGCGGAATTTGTAGGTTCCTCGAATTCGTACTACCAGTATTTTAACGAATACGGGCGCATCCCCACCGCGCAGTGGATCGGCGATTGGACCGAACTCGCGAGTACTGATCTGCAATCACTTAAAACGTATACCGAAGTTGCCGACCAGTGGAGTAGTGCCGGTTTCACCGATGAAAAGAAGAAGATCTTTTACTGTGGCACCGGTTGGCGTTCCGGGTTGTATTCTTTTTACGCCTATCTCATGGGTGAAACCGCAGCCAGCTACGATGGTGGCTGGTATGAGTGGTCCTATGAAGACCATGCCAGAGAGGTAGGTCAATCCGATAAACTGATGAACGCGGAAGATCTGAACGCTCTGCTTGAAAACAATAACAATGCACAGCCTTACGTCATTGTAGAAACCGGCTGGGGACCCGAAGGGGAAAGCTATACCCTGGGTCATGTGCCCGGAGCCGTGTGGGTGAATACCGACGAGATTGAATACGATGCCTTCAATGCGCGTAACCAGTGGCCGGTCGATGCCGGGGACCCTCCGGCCTGGGATCGCAGCACCACCGAAGAGGAAGATCTGGCCAAAGGGCTGAGCGCAGCTGATAGTCTGCCGCGCAACTGGTGGAACATCTACCCCGACCAATATCTGTTGCCCGGTATTGCCTATATGGGCATCGACAAAAACACCACCGTTATTGTGTATGGTGATGATGTTACTGCCGCCGCACGCGTCATCTGGACACTGCTCTACGCCGGGGTTGATGATGTACGCCTGCTAAACGGCGGCAAGCAGGCCTGGGAAAAAGCGGGCTACGTACTGGAAAGCGGGAGTAACGAGCGCAATCCCCGTGATTATTTCGATCCGGATGATCCGAACCGCGTCAGCGCAATCCATCCTGAATACAAAAGTAACATCCCTTATGTCCGCTCCGTTGTCAGCGGTGAAACGGTGGATGCTGCCATTGTAGATATTCGCACTACGGAAGAATATGAAGGCCAAACCGCTCCCTACGGTTATATCCCGACCAGTGGGCGTATCCCCGGTGCGATCTGGGGTAAAGCCGGTGACGGTCCGTGGACCATGGAAGACTATGTCAACGAGGACGGGACACTGGTGGATGCTGCGGAGATCTACACCTTCTGGCGTTCGCAGGGCATTACCTCGGACAAAGAGCTGAGTTATTACTGTGGCACGGGATGGCGTTCCAGTCTGGCCTGGTTATATGGGTATATGATGGGATTTCCCCGTAACTATAATTTTGATAGTGGTTGGTTTGAATGGAGTATGGGAGATGGTTCAGCGTATGCCGGGGCTAATCCGGTGCTTAATCCCATCGTTGACGATTATCCCGATATGCCTTGATGAATTAAATAATTGAACCCCAAAGCCGGCCCGAAGTTCTGTCAGGCCGGCTTTGGGGATTTTTTAATGACTCATCCTGCATTTTACCCGGTTGAAAAACAGCAGCATAGCTCGAACCGAGCCAATATCAGATTGGATCATTGTGGCACTTCAGACAGCCGTTGAAGTGGGGATGGGAAGTTGGTGGAGCTGTGAGGTCGTTCTCGGGCTGATGACAGCCCAGGCATGTGTCATCTTCTGTTACCCCCTGGTGAATATCCGGAACATTGCGTACAGAGGGACCATGCAGTCCCAGGTAGTGCTGGTATGCGCAACCGCCTAAAATGAGCAGGCTTAAAACAGGAAACATCAGAAGTTTAGTCCTCATCATTGCCCCTCCTTGCAAATAATCTGACCATCTTTAAGTTCTACGAGCATATCCGAATTATGCGTAATATCCAGATCGTGAGTTGCCATTATCATGGTACAGCCGCGCTCTTTGCCCAGGTTGCGCATGAGTTGGACGACCTGGGTTCCGCTGGCTGTGTCCAGATTGGCGGTGGGCTCATCAACCAGAAGAAGTCTGGGATGATGCGCCACGGCTCGTGCCACACTCACCCTCTGAATCTCACCACCGGACAATTCGTGCGGCATCGCTTTGCCTGCATTTTCGAGACCGATATCGGTCAGCAGGGTGGCAATTCTATGCGTGCGTTTCTCCCCCCCAATGCCGTTTAAGGTCAAAGGTAAGCCGATGTTGTCGGTGACATTGAGGTATGAGAGCAGATTCCCCCGTTGAAAAACAAAACCCACGTTACGGCGCAGAAAGTGGCTCAATTGCCGAGCTGTAAGATGGTGTATGGGAGTTCCGAAACAGGTTATCTCCCCTTTGTCCGGCTTTTCAAGCCCGCCGATGCAGTTCAAAAGGGTTGACTTTCCGGAACCGGATTTGCCCATTATTGAAGTAAGGCTACCCGTGGGGATGTTCATTGAGATATCGACCACAGCGTTAACCTGCCCTCTGCCGGAGGAAAATGTTTTGCTGATGTGTGAAAGTGCAATCATCTCTAAATCCACCTCAGGATATCTGCGACCCGTTTGCGCGCTACCAATGCAGCCGGCCACATAGCGGCAAACAAGCTGAATACAAAAGAAACCAGCGGCGGAGCCCAGATGGAGAACGCCGTCAGTCTCGGATACAGAACGCCGGATACGGCAAAATATCGGTTGTGGGATGTGAAGGTGGTCAGGTCGATACCCCCAAGTTGGGAAACCACTTCAACGGCCAGAACCCCGATCAACATCCCTGCCGCGCAGCCCATAAGGTTCATCAGGGTAACCTTAATAACTATAAGCAGTGACATCTCGGGTGTGGTTACACCCATGGCTTTCATGGCTCCGTATTCACGCATGTTACGAATAATAAAGATGACGAAGGAGCAGGCAATACCGATGGCCACCACCCCGAAAACCAGAAAAATGACCACCACCATGGATATAGCTTCCAGGTCAATGAGTTGGCGCAGATCCGGCATCTGCTCCTCCCAGGTTTCAAATCGGGTCGGTTTCTCAAAACGCTGGGTGTAGATATTTACTGTGTTGGTGGCTTTGACCCCGGACCTGAGAAATAATGCTGCGCTCCAGGGGGCGTTATTGGCAGGGATTGTATCCAGGGGGCAGAATGTAAGACCGCGTCCCAGCCCCGCCAGGCCCGATTGGTAGATGCCGGAGATGGAAAAAACGGACGCTTTATCCCCCGGACGCAGGGAAAATTGCAGCTTGTCACCGATCCCGACATTGAATATCTCCATCAATTCGGAACTGATTAATATTTCGTTCCGACCGGTTTCTGGATAACGTCCCTGGTTGATCTTTTTTTCAAAGGCCGTGACCTCTGCTTCTTGTTTGGGGTTGATCCCGCATAATGTGATGGGTTGGGTGAGACCACGGTGATCAAGTACCCCCGGCACATAGATACGTTTCAGAATGGACTCGACTCCCGGGGCCCTGAGCTCTTCTGTGCGGGTTGTGACGGGGAGGTTGTACCCGGTAATATGACCGGAGAACAGCCCCACCGTGTTGCGGAGCATGGCATCTTTAACTCCCACCGCCAGGGCGGATAGAAAGATCAGCGCAGCAACAGCTGTGACTACCATGAAAGACAGGGCTGCCGTTGTCCGACCGGAGCGGACAAGAAAGAGAAAAGCGATCCGAACCCAAAATCCAATCAGCCTGATTTTCATCTCTTACCCCCTGCAGACAAGGGAGGCTGTTCCGATTCGAGCTTCCAGAAAATGAATAGCCGGTTGAATGAGGTTCTGATCTTCTGCGGCAAAGAGGGTGCTAAATCCGTGCGTCAATAATTGATGCGATGTTTTGAGGGCGTGTCCCATAGCCAGCGGGAATTGGTTTACAAGTATCCTTCGTGCGGGAGCCCCACGGTCAGGGGGTAACGCCTGAGACAGAAGCTCTTTTTCAACCGTACTCGTGCCGTGGTGTATCAGGGAAACCATGTAGTTGTGATTACGGTTCTCGATATCTATAGCCATATCAACCATATCGTCCATGATCTGACAGCCGATCCCGATTTTATAAAGGCTGTCCATCAGCGGGCGTACTTTTTCTACGGCTACTGCTTCAATGCTCAGGGGGATATCCCACGGGCATTGAAATAGCAGACCGGTTTTAAAATGATGAATGGTCTTTATAATTTCTTCGGGGTGCAGAATACTGGAAATGCCCGCTTCCTCGCCGGCCTCTTCTATACCGCTGCGGGTCATGGTTTTCATGGAAGCTGTGGATGCAGGGAGGACCCTGTCTTCGGGGATCTCCTTACGCATAGCGGCATTAAGGAGAATCTGAAATAGTACACGGTCCGAAACCATTATATCTATAACAGAGCGAAAGCGATGACCGCCAGGCGGGATATCTGTTTCCAGGGTGGGCTTGTATTCATCATCCAGCAAATTATCGCATCCTGTGACCATGCCCCGCAGACACTGCAGGGTGGACGCATAAAGAATGCGACGCGGCTGTGCGATCTCCCCCCGCATATATGAGTACAAAAACAGCATGGAGAAAAAGTTTTTATCAAAGGAATTGGTGCTCGCTGTGGGGGGAGTCATGGACACACCGCATGCAGCCAGAATTTGCCCGGCATTTTCCCAGTACAGGGATAAGCCCGCCTGCATCTCGCCCAGTAGTGCCTTGAAAGTAGAGGTTTGCTTCATCTGTCCAATAAAGACAGACCTCTTATCCGCGTCACTCTTCATGGTCAGCTTTCCTGGTGTTGAATACGGCAATATAGCCGAAATAAGTGGCTACGATTTCGGGATATTCAAAGCCAGCCTCGCTGATAACCTCTGGCATGATACCGCGAATGTTTTCCCCTATCTGGGGCTGCATAAAGAACCAGCGTGACACATGGGACACCAAACCGCCCATCCAGGTGGTGGGGGTGTGCATGTCTGCGATAACCAGACGTCCTCCCGGTTTCAAAACCCGGAAGGCTTCGGCCAATGTTTTTTGCTTGAGGTCGAGTTGGACGTGATGGAAAAAGAGGCTGGAAACCACGGCGTCGAAAGAGGCATCCGGAAAGTCGAGGTTTTCCGCTGCCATCACCTCAAAGCGGCATGTATACGAGGCGTTTTTTTTATCCGCCACACTGATCATTTTAGCCGCTGCATCGATCCCCACACTCTCGCCGCCCGCATCGGAGTCGAGCCTGTCGCCGATAAGCCGGGTTAAAGTGCCTGTACCGCATCCAATGTCCAGAACACGATCTGAAGGGGCAAGATTGAGCAAAGAGAGCAAATGGCGATCGTATTCAGCCTGTTTCCCCAAGAGTAGGACTGGCTCAAGGATATCATATACAAAGGCCGCATGATCCAGGGTTCGTCCGCGGGTAGGTACCGATTTCGGTTTCATAATCCCTCGCTGTAGATCAAAAAAGAAGTTTGTCTCCTGGGATTGCTCCCGGCAACGGTTTGTTCAGGCCTCCTAAAAGGGTGTAAAATTATGGTCCTACGCCATGGCTGATTCATCACATGCTTATCCTCTGCTCATGTTTTCCTCACAAAATAAGGCTTGAATGCACTGAACGTAAAACATATCAACACTCATGCGAGGTGATTACCATGAAAAAACAGGAAAATCTTCGATATTTTAAACAATACGCCAAGCCGCATGAGCAGTGCCCCGATTATGACCCCGATACACAGATGTGCAGGATATCCACGTCTCAGGAAGTACCTTCAGAGCGCCAGCGCTCCATCTACTGCAACACGGACGATTACGATAACTGCCCCATCTATCTGTGCAATGCGCTACGTCAGAGCAGCGGATACGGCCTCGACCGCGAGGATCTTCGGGTAAACGGAAAATAAATAGCTCCATCTGCATTGCCGGCGAGTTATGCTCGGGCTGTCATGAAACTGATTCAGGTTTTAGGGCTATAATGGCGCTTAAGCCAGCGACTTAAGCCATCCATGCCGGGGAATAAAACCCGTTCGGTAATATTGGCCTGATCGAGTTTATCCCGGATCTCCCATTTGAGTGCAGCGGGGATTACAATTTTACGCCACAACTTGGGATGGGAAACCAGCCAGTCATCCATCACTTCTGTAGCTCCGGGCATGACGGAGAAAAACCCGAACTGGTTGATGATCCGCTCATCAATAGAGGGGGGTTCAAAGAAGAGAGCCCCATCATTGGTTGCGAGACGCTCGAACTCAGTCAGATTGGAAACACTTTCAGCAAGCATTTCCACGGTAAAGACATTAGCACCTTCCTGGTCGAGTACACCCCTCAACGTCTCCGGCAGAAGTTTATGCGCTTTAAGATAGTTTATTGCCCATATCACCCCGTCTGTGTCAAAACGCTCCAGATTTGCGGTAGCAAAATGCAGCGCCACATAAGGTGAATACGTCCAGTCGAGGAGTCTGGTAGGCAGGCCATAGTGCTGGGCAACAGAGAGCCAATGCCAGAAGGAGTCCCCCTCTACCACGTTTCGATGCGCATACTTTTTGAAGTTGCGCAACAAATGGCGTTCAAGGCCTGCAAAATCACCGCCCAGGCGGATCAATGTTGTTTCCAGATGGTAATCTACGTCTGAAAGTCCTCGAAAAGCATATCTGGAGCGAAAACGCCCGATATCCTCATTCCAGGAATCAGCAAACAATTCATCCTGCAGTTCGCTCCAGCTTTCAACTCTGATTTCGTTCATAGCCTTATCTATCATGGTTTTGCCTTAATCCGGGTCCAGGAGCTCCTCGCGGAACTTGATGCAGAACATTTATGCGTTGAAAAGTTTTGCCTGAGCAACGAGGGTGATCGCTACATCCACATGCTGCTCTGGATCAAAGGCCGGGCCGAGAGTTTGTGCCAAGCCTGGGCGGGTTTGGAGGCGTTCGTCCCACCTGGCGGAGGGACAGCGGCGCCGCAGTTCTGCACAGATCCAGTTGAAGTTGGCATCACGGCTGAGCTGGCGGTTTTCCCCCAGGGTGGAATAGTCCATCTCTGCCTGACGTAACACCACAGGTTGTTGACCCCTGACGTATAGATGGCAGAACGGTTGACGTTCTTGATTTGTAGTTGTGGTGACGTTTTTAACCTTCTTGCGCATCACCAGTCCGCCAGTGGCAACAGCCCGGCCGAGGGCGAATTTTTTCTTGGTACTGGTCTCCAGTTCAACGGCGCTGATAATCCCGGTCCCACGCAGGATCAGGTTGATCTCCTCGTAGGGCAGGCTCAAACGTTGCCCATCGGGACAGGCAATCTCCAGCGCATCGGGTTCAAATTGAAGTTTTCTGCCGATGAGCCGCTTCAGATCAGATTCCACGTGTTCGGAGTCGAGCACCAGGGTGCTGAATCCGGTATCACTTAAACGTAAAGCGCATTCCTCGGCCTGTTGCCTCGAAGCAAAGCTCGCAACAATGGTCGGTCCTCCACTAGGTACACTGACCCTGGTCCGTGCTTCGTAAGGCGTAATGCCCATGGCCTGGGCCAGATTGTGCGCCAGCTCTTCCGTATGCCCCTGTAGCTGATGAATAGCAACAATGTTCATAAGAGGTATCCTCGTCTTTTAGACAGTATACCCTGTTTTAAACGATTTAAATGGCCATTTCCAGGTCTCTTTAAGAAGAATCGAAACAGAATAGCGGGGATTTGTATGCGTTGAAGGCTAGCGAAAATGTTGGAATGCAAGACTTAGGCTTTTGCATGATAATTTTACAAGGGATTTTAAAAAACGCTACCCCTCCCATCGCTGCGTCAGACCTTGTCTGTAGGAATCTCCACCCCGAGGTGGTTATGCAAAGCTGTGTGCCAGATATGCAGTTTTGGGGTAAAATTCATGCGCGCATGGGCCGGGCTGGTAGAGGGGAGGCGTTCCATTTTTATCCGGCGCTGCATGTTTGAAACATCGGGAGCGATAAAACGTTTGTACAGGGTTGCAGCTTTGGTGCCGTTGCACAGCACCGTGCTGAGGTTTGAAGAATCGCGCAGCAATGTGGCGACAGGGTTAGCAATGGTGCTTTCCGTTTCGATGGCGGTGTCGCTGCTGCCGGCGCGTCTGCAGCTGTAAAGGACATCCCATAGAGCGATACCGGCATGACGCAGCTTATTCAGGCGCGCGCTGTATTCCATAGCAGGATCAAAACCCAGGCAGCGGGCCATGATGGGCCAGAAGGCATTGCGCGGATGGGCATAGTATTCTCCCGCTTCCAGAGAAGCTGTTCCCGGCATGGAACCGAGGATCAGCACCCTGGCATCAGGAGATACCACTGGGGGAAAACTGTAAAGATTCTGAGGGTATTGCATTTGACTGTTGTTTCTCTTCTCACTACAGGTTGCTAAATCAGATGCACTTACGAATAGCCGAAGTAATTTGGGAGGGATTCGCTCAATCGCAGCGATGTCGATAGCGCTGGAGTAACCACTTGCATAGAGCGAATCCTGTTTCTCCAAAAAACATACCTTCTTGGGCCAGGCTTAGATTAAGCTTGAGATCATATCTCAGCAGTTCTCCCTGCATCACCAGAAGCTGTTTTCTCTGTTTCAGACTATTCTTACTCATCTTAACAACCCACTGTCTTTTTTAAATTCGTTCCGGGTGGCCGGAAACGGTGCCGACGCACTGCGAAGCATATTCCGCACCCGCCCCCAGGAAAGAAGCGCAAGCAGAAGAAAAAAAACACCCAAACCAAGACACAGCCAGTGGCGATACGCCAACGGTGTCAATAACAAAACCATCGCCGTTAACAGGATCAAACCGAAAACCAGCATCAGCAAGCTGAACAACGCCAGAATCATCAGACGGATAAAACGATCCTGCTCTTCGCGCAGCTCCAGACCGAAGAGTTCCAGCCGATTGATCGCGAGTGCGCTCAGGCTCTCCCAGAGCCCTGTCAGAGTGCGGGATACCATGTTCATCAATTACCACGTCGTAAAAGCAGCCCAACCAGAAAACCGATGCCCAGTGAAATCCCCGCTGACTGATAGGGATAGTCGCGGATCAGTTGATCGGTTTTTTGCATCTGCTCCTGAACCTTGTCTTCCACCGTGTCATAACGATCCTTGACGCCATTAAGGGTAGTCTGCAATCTCGCTCTGGCCTCTTTTGTCTTCTCGTCAACCTCTCCAGGGAGGCTTGAAATCAATGCCTCTGCATCTTTTAAAAGATTCTGATAGTCTTTAGCGAGTTTTTCCTTGTTCTTGTCGTATGTTGAAGTGGCCAAAACAACCTCCTTGAGTGGGGCAAGCACAAATTGCTGTCGCCATCGCAACGATTGTAAAAGGCTACGATAAATAAGATAATACGTGCCCTACAACCAAGTTTTTCATACATTACGAAATATACAGTAAACCCTAACATAAATTTTCACATAAGCCAGAAGACCAGCGAATATCTTTTCATAACTCGCCCTCCTCAGCGGTACTGGCAGAGCAATTCACTTGATGTTTTCTCCATATCGCTAAATCAGGGATACTCCCAGATTTTGGGTACACAATTTTGAGAGGGGACGTTCTTTTTGAGAGGGGACGTTCTTGCTTGATTGCCTTTACGGTATAGGCTATGCTCCATGACATGCCAAGACTACCTAGACTCGACATTCCGGACCTTATTCATCATGTCATTGTGCGTGGAATAAAACACGACAAAATATTCCGCGATGACGATGACCGGCAAAATTTCACCCGGCGCCTTCACACCCTACTCAGGGATACGGATACCACCTGCTACGCTTGGGCGTTAATCCCCAACCACGTTCACATTCTGTTGCGCCCGCACAGTGTGGCCCTCTCCAGTTTTATGCGTCGGTTGCTTACGGGTTACGCCGTTACCTACAATAAGCGCCACAACCGCAGCGGACACCTGTTTCAGAATCGCTATAAGTCAATTATCTGTGAAGAGGATACCTATCTACTCGAGCTGATTCGCTATATACACCTCAACCCTTTGCGGGCGCACCTGGTTCCCGATATGAAATCTCTCGATCAGTATCCATGGTGTGGTCATGCGGAGATATTGGGCAAAGGTCAAGGTTGCGGCTTGGATATTGAGGGTGTGCTGAGACTCTTCGGGCATAAAGCATCTGCGGCCCGGCGCGCATACCAGCAATTTGTAGCGGGTGGTATGGAGATGGGCAAACGCCCTGAGCTTGTGGGTGGGGGATTACACCGCAGTCAGGTGCTTAGTGAGAAACCGGATGAAATAACAGACTTTGATAATCGTATCCTGGGCAGCGGCAAGTTTGTGACTGAGTTGAGAAACAAGGGCTTGCTGAATGATGATCTGCCCTTACTCATCAGCCTTAACGAACTCCAGCAGATGATTGAACGATATTATCAGCTTGATAATAACGCAATATTGCGGCGTGGGAGGTTGAATAGCGTGTCTGAAGCGCGCTGTGTCTTCTGCTTTTGCGCTATCCGGCAATTGCATAACCCCGCTGCAGAAATCGCCCGTTATCTTGGGATTGGCCCTCCTGCTGTTTCGCGTGCGATACAAAAAGGCGAGAAGATCGTCGAGATGAACCACCGGTTGAAGGAGTGGTTTTTTATGACTCTAAAGCAATAAAGCAAGAACGTCCCATTTCTTACACCGTGGTGTTCACTCTGGAGAGCTCAGTTCGCACAGCTCGCACCGGCGTTTACAGCCTGCTGGGCGTCAAAAAACAGGTGCCCGACATCTACCCTGGCCAATACGATATCCGCCGTTTACTGAGGGCAACGCGAACGCTGAACAACGACGAGGCGTTTATGGGTGAGGGTATCCTTCGCCGTATTCTTGGAGGAACTTATCTGGAAAATATCCTGCCGCTTGGTTCCAATGAGGACCCCGAAGATCTGCGCAAAGACGGCATGTTCGAACAACAATTGGACACGCTACGCAGTCTTATCGAAGAAAATCACACACTGGATGCCGCCAGGAAATGGGTTCAAGGGACAATAGACGACTTGCGCACCATCGTGGGAAGAAAATAAATAATCCCCGGGGCAAGCCTTCTCGCTAACGCTGGCTTTTCGCTTTGCTCAAGCGCGGTATTAGACCCTAGACTTTGCAAATAAAAGAGGCTCAGAAAAAGAAATAAGTAAGCCGGTAAAGTAAGGGGACAGAGCGATATCGTGATTGATTGCTTCGGAGACGGCCATGAAAGGTTTCGTTCGAAACATCTTCAAAGGAGAGTTGATATGAAAGCATTGGTGTATCTATTTACCTTTAAGCAGATTGGACCGATAACCAACAAGAGCTTTTCCGAGAGGGAGTGATTTATTCCCGAAGATTTACCTGAAAAAATTTCGATTTAACTACCTTTTATCTTAGTGGTTTAGATCTAATCAAACACCGATCAGTCGATTAAATTGAGCGAAGAACCATTCTGTTTACAACAAGGAGAGAATTATATGAGCAAAGAAAAACAAAGTATATTAGTAGCCGGCGCAAACGGCTCCAGAGGGAGAATAATCATCAATTTACTCCAAAACTCAGATACCTATCGGCCTATCGCCATGGTAAGAAAACGAGACCAAAGAGACCATTTTGAAAAGCAAATTTATTAACCGTTGTGGCTGATTTGAAAGAAGACGTAAGTAATGCCCTTTCCTATCCATTACCAATTCAGTTCCACATCCACGAGAGGAGCCAATAAATGAGTATTCAGTTTTCTGTGGCAGCAAACTACGATTTAGAGCTGATTCCAGAACTTGGGAAATACCCGGTTCACGAAGTGTACGGAAAGTTGTCTCATGACATCGTTGGCGGCGGTCGGCCAAGCTACATGGGAACTCCCCTGGGTGAAAAAAAGCTTACGGCTTATGTGAAAGCTCTACGCAATGAGGGAATCGAATTCAACTATCTGCTCAACAGTTCATGTCTCGGAAACCGGGAGTGGGGTCGTCGCTGGCAGCGTCAATTCATGAATTTAATGGAAAAGATTCAGAGAATGGAAATTCGGCGCGTTACAGTTTCACTGCCTTATTTGATGGAAATGGTAAAAAAACGCTTTCCGGAGCTTCACGTTCGAGTGGGAATCTTCGCTCAAGTAGATACACCTTCACGAGCAAAATTCTGGGAAGAACTCGGTGCTGATGCAATCACACTTGAAAGCTACTCAATTAATCGGGATTTCGAAAGGCTGAATGCGATCAGAGCCTCAGTAGCCTGTGATCTTCAACTTATAGCAAACCACGTGTGCCTGCCTAATTGTGCGATGCAACCCTATCATCAAGTAGGCTTTGCTCACAGCTCAGATGGCAGTAATGGGTTGTTTATTGATAATTGTATTCTACGTTGTGCTGAAAAGCGATTGGCATCACCCGTAAATTTAATTAAATCCAACTGGATTCGTCCTGAAGATTTGAAAGCCTATGAGAAGATCGGTTTCCAATCCTTTAAACTACTAGAGCGAGGCATCCCTTCTGTAGAGCTGTTAAAACGTGTAAAAGCCTATTCTCTTGGACGATGTGAATGGGACCTGGCAGATTTACTTCTTTCATATGGATTTAGCGAAGAACCCAAGAAGGAATTATTTTGGGGACTTCGTCATTTTTTTCATCCAACACAAGCTTCGCCATCTGAATTAAAACCCATTATATCACTGGCAAAGCAGCAAGGGATGATGTTTGCGAACAGCGGGAGCCCCATAAGCATAGACAATCGAAAGATACCAACAGATTTTTTACAAAAGACAAGCCAGTGTGGTGGTACAGCCAGCGGTTGCAAGAATTGCACCTACTGTGATGAGATAGCCAATGAAGCAGTTAAGATTGATACGGAGTTTCTGAAGGAATCCCTGGCAAAATTTAAAAAGGTTCGAGAAAAAATAACAGACGGGAGCTTGTGGGGTGTTTAGCGTTCGCTCTGAAGAGAAAGAGTTAATGGACTCAGAATCTTTTGATAAAGTTCTTGCCGAGCAGAGCTTTAAGTTTATCGAAATGGTTAATAAGAGATTTGGAGGCTCGCGTATAGTGGAAGAATTCGTAGCATCCGAGGCGCTGAAACTAGACAGAAAACGACCACTTCGAATTCTGGATATAGGATCGGGAAGTTGTGACATTCCGATTTCTGTCTGTAACAGTTTGAAATTGAGACATATCCCCGTAGAATTTACCTGTGTAGAGTTTAACCATCATGCTGTCGAGCGCGCACAACAGCTGCTGCATAATTTCCCAAACCTACCCATTCGAGTTGTCTGTGAAGACATATTCCACCATAACGCAACAAAACCTTATGATATCGCAATTGGCTCTATGTTCTTTCACCACTTGAAAAATCCAGAAATTATAGCCTTGATAGATTATCTGAGAAAATTAGTAAGTAGCACTGTACTTATCAATGATTTGGAAAGGTGCTGGGCAAACTATATTGGAGCATTATTGCTTACCATTCCTGAATCAACGAGAGTTAGAAACGATGCTACGCTTTCGGTAAAAAGAGGGTTTCGCATCAACGAACTCATTAAATTATTTGAAGATTTACCACAAACAACCCTTACAGTAAAACGGTGCATTCCTTTCAGAATCGCTGCCTTTATAAGATATTCTTCAGAATCATCTCATTACTTAAAAGGATAGAAATATGAGAAATCATCCTGTTATACTTAAGTCGCTGGCCACTGCAAATCCATCGTGGTATGTCACTCAGAGTGAAGCCCTTAACTATTATGAAAATCTGTTCACACTTCAAGACAAAGAAAAGGAATTATACAGGCATCTTCTTCTTGATAGCACCGTTGATGGTCGCTATGTAGGTATGGACAATCCTGACCAGATGACAGAAACCAATCCTGATGAATTAAATCGCCGCTATTTAAAGTATGGCAGAAAAATTGCCGTAGACGCAGTAAAGAAAGCCCTTTTAAGTGCCAACATTGAAGCCTCCGATGTTGGCGGTTTAGTTGTAAATTCCTGTACAGGGTATTTATGCCCAGGACTATCCTCTTACATAGTTGAAAATGTTGGCTTGCCTACAAATATAAAATTTGCAGATTTAATGGGCATGGGTTGTGGTGGCGCACTTCCAAACCTTTCCACCGCTGCTGGAATAGTGGCCTGCAATCCAGAAAAACCAGTAATAAGCGTGGCTGTTGAGATATGCACTTCAACCCTTTTCATGGGAGAGGACCCGGGATTAATTGTCAGCAACTCAATTTTTGGAGACGGGGCTTCTGCAGCTGTCTTGACTGCTGATTGTGACACAAAAACTAATGTAGACGAAATCACTTTTATTGATTTTGAAAGTGGATTATACCCAAAATATCGCCCTGACTTGCAATACAGAACAGAAGATCATCGTCTGCGTAATGTACTTGGCAAACGTGTTCCCGTGATCGGTGCTAGAACCGTTGCAGAGGTTACCCAACGTCTGCTTGAACGAAATGGACTCACGCAAAAACAGATCAGTCGCTGGGCTGTTCATCCTGGTGGAACTTCAGTTCTCGATGGAGTTCAACGTGCTTTTAATTTTGAAAATAATGAACTCCTTCATTCTTACAATATATTCAAGCACTACGGCAACATGTCATCCCCTTCTGTGATGTTTGTATTAGAGCAAATTATTGAGCAGGACCGTCCAGAACCCGGTCAATACGGTTTATTGCTTGCATTCGGTGCAGGATTCTCGGCATTTGCGATACTTGTCCGCTTCTAAGGAACATATCTTTGTAACAATTTTACCAAGCCAGACATACAATATAGTCTGACTCAGATTTAACGCGAAAGTGAGTTTACAATGAAGATGATTTGTAATGCTAAGCTCCATGGGAGCAGATGACCCTTCGCGGAATAAAGATCTTAAAGCGTATTTGGAGGCGAAAAAAAATGCTGATGATTATCTGCGTGCCAGTGGTTTGGATTATAGTATCGTTCGGCCAGATCATCTGACTGCTGTTGAAGGTACGGGTGAAATTCAGCTTAAAGAAAGATTGGAAAATTCAGGAAAGATTTCAGCAGAATAGCTAGCACCCTATCACCAAAAAAAATTAAACCGCTCAACTAAGGTGAAAGATTATTAACTCATGAATCGTTATCATTTAATCCTATTGTCCGTTCTTCTGCCAGCCGTGGTATCAGGATGCGGTTTCTTTCCTGAATATTCTGCTTCACAGGTCCGGGCAGAATATGCTGACGTTTCAGACCCTCCGACACAGTCAGTTTTAAATAATCAAACAAACACACCTGGTAAGACCTCCTCTGCCATACCGTCCTCCGCGGAATCTCAAATTGAACTAAAAGATCCCCTATCACTGTCCCGGGCGATGGATATTGCCATTGCAAACAATCCGAACCTTCAGCAGGCAGTGCATCGCATGGCCCAGGCCCGGGCCATGAAAGAGCTTTCCGATACCGCTTTCTGGCCGGCGGTGGGCTTTTATACGCAGTATATGCAGGGAGACGCCCCGTCAGCGTACCTGTTTAAGACCATTGATCAGCGGCAATTGCCCCCAAATATAAATTTTAATGATCCGGGGAGGTTTGAAAACTTTGAAACCGGCCTCAACGCACGGATGAATCTGTTTAACGGAGGCCGGGATTATCTGGGATACCGCATAGCTGAACAGGATGCCGATATTTCGGACCTGGATCGGCAATCGATTATAAATAGCCTGAAAGCCCAGGTGATCGCCGCATTCTATGACATCCTGTCCGCCCGGGAATTTGTTGACATCGCCGAAGCATCTGTGGCGACCGTATCCGAACAGCTACGAATTATACAGGTACAATATGAAGGCGGCGGGGCCTTGAAATCCGATATGCTGACATTAAAGGTCCGCCTCGCACGGGCCGAAGAATCCCTGGTTGAAAGCAAAAAACGGTATAAACTGGCCAAAGTGACCCTTGCCCATCTCATGGGAATTGATCCGGCGGAAGATTCAAAGGATTTGGCACTAACCGCTCAGGCTGCCGGGATCGCCATTGACGTGCCGGCAACGTATGAAGAAGGTATCATTTATGCGTTTGATCACCGGCCGGAGCTGGAGAAAATCAGAAAATTGCTGGTCAAGTCCCGGATGGGGCTGGATGTTTCGAAAACCGGCTATTTGCCCCGGATCGATGTGATGGGGAAATATTATGTCGATGACCCGCATATGGATTATGACCGGGACCTGGAAAACTGGACGGCGGCGGTTATGTTCAACTGGGATCTGTTCTCCGGTTTTTCCACTCAGGCCCGGATCAAAAAAGCCGATGCCATTGTAAAGGAGATGCTGGCTGCCGACCGTGAGGCCGCACTCAACATAAAGCTGGATGTCAAAAATGCGTACCTGAGTCTTGAAGCGGCCCGGTCCCGGTATGACGTCGCCGCCAGCAGCGTAGAAAGTGCGGAAGAATCATACCGGCTGGTAAAAGAATATTATCAGGGCGGCGCGGTGACGATCACACGTTATCTGGCAGCCGAACTGGACCGCAACCGTTCCCGGATACTCGCAACTGCTGCTTTTTATGATAAAATAAAGGCAAACGCCGAACTTGCCCGTGCCATCGGTATGTTGTCGGGCGACATACCGGCCGGCCCCAACCAATAAAATTTGAAAAAGATAGTAACCCATATGAAAAACAAGAAATGGATTATCATCACTTTAATAGTATGTTTTGTAGTTGCTTGCGCGATTTTTATTTTCTGGTTTTTTGCCGGAGACAGCATCAGCCCCAGGATGTCTGCGCCGGAAAAACCCTTTGCCGCAGATATTGTCGGAACGGTTGAGGCTAAGCGAACAACGGTCACTGAAATCTATGATGCCGTGGGGACGGTGCAGCCGAGTTCACAGGCCCGGATCGAAGCTCAGGTATCCGGACAGGTCAATGCGGTGCGTGTCAATGCCGGTGACGAAGTAGTAACGGGCCAGGTGCTGGTTGTTCTTGATGACCGTCAGATGCAGGCCCGACTGTCCCAGGCCCGGCAATCTTTAAAAACGGCTGTTTCCCAGAGAGAGCAGGCCCGGCAGGCAGTTTATGCGGCCGAAGCCGCGTTTAATGAGGCACAGTCGGCCTATAACCGGATAAAAAATTTCTTTGAAGCTAAGGCCGCAACCGAACAGGATCTGGAGCAGGCCCGGTCCGGTTATCTTCAGGCCAAAGCGGCATTAAAGCGCGCTGAAGATGGCGTTTCAGGAACTCTGGCCGGTATTCGCATGGCCGAAGAAATGGTGGTCGAGGCACAAATCGCTTTGGGCTATACCGAGATAAATGCCCCATCGGACGGCCGGATATTAAAACGGCTGGTGGATCCCGGCGATCTGGCCATGCCGGGAAAACCGCTGCTGTTGCTGAGTACCGATGGCGGTCTGCGGCTGGAAGCCCATGTGAGGGAAAGTCTCATTCAATCAGTCCATCCCGGATCACAGCTTCGCGTGGAGCTGGTCACGCTGCAGCAAACAGTGGATGCCGAAATAGAAGAGTTGATCCCCTATGCTGATCCCGAGAGCCGGACATTTCTGGTCAAAGCGGCACTGCCGGAGATCATGGGTTTATATCCGGGCATGTACGGCAAGCTGAAAATCCCCCTTAAAGAAATTGATCTGGTCCTGATACCAAAAGCGGCCATCGCCGAGATCGGGCAGCTGGAACTGGTCATGGTGAAAACACCTGACGGGTGGAAGCGGCAATATATTAAAACCGGAAATATGTATGGCGACAAGGTGGAAGTGTTGTCCGGACTTTCCGGTGGTGAAACACTGAAGGTAAAGGAGCCGGGAAATGTCAAGTAATAATGACGCTCCGAAAGGACTGATTCCCGGAATCGTAGAACCTTTTCTTCACGGTAACCCGGCGATTATTCTTTTGATAGTTTCCCTGTGTCTGGGGGCCGCAGCCATTATGATCACACCGCGGGAAGAAGATCCGCAGATTATCGTCCCCCTGGCTGATATTTACGTCCAGGCGCCGGGTGCGAGCAAGGAAGAGGTCGCGAAGCTGGTGGCCAGCCCCCTGGAACATCTTTTATGGCAGATTGACGGGGTGGAATACGTCTACTCTATGTCACACAAAGGTGTGGCCATTGTGACGGTCCGGTTTTACGTGGGCGAGGACCGGGAGGAATCGCTGGTCAAGCTGCACAATCAGATTGCCATGCATATTGACCAGGTGCCCCCCCTTGTCCAGAGCTGGTTGATCAAGCCCGTGGAAATCGATGATGTGCCCATTGTCAACTTAACGTTTTATTCAAAACGATACAACGACCATGAACTGCGACGTATCGGCGAGGAAGTGTTGTGGCGTCTTGCCAAGATCCGGGATATTTCCAGAAGCTTCATCACCGGAGGCCGGCAGCGTGAAATCCGAGTTGAAATTCTGCCGGAACGGATGAATGGTTACAATACGTCTTTACTTCAGATTCGGCAGGCGCTAAAGGGCGCAGATGTGGCCATTACCGCCGGCCATATCGACCGGTTTAATACAAATTTTCAGGTCAGCACCAATTCATTTCTCCAATCAGTGGATGATGTGGAAGCACTGGTGGTCGGCGTACATGAGGGGATCCCGGTTTACCTGCGAGATCTGGCAACCATTACCGATGGCCCGGAGGAGGTTGAAAATTATACCCGTTTCGGTCATTCCTTTCGGTATCAGAAGGACGCCCAGATGCAGGATGAACCTTCGGAATATCCGGCTGTAACCCTTTCTCTGGCCAAAAAGCCCGGCACTAATGCCGTAGATGTTTCAAAAAATATTCTGGCCATGCTGGATGAACTGAAAGAGACAATCATTCCCGAAGATGTGGAAGTGCAGGTTACCCGAAATTACGGTTATAATGCCCAACAAAAAGTGAATGATCTGCTACTCTCGCTGGGGTTTGCCGTGTTTACGGTGGTGGTGCTGCTTGCGTTTGCACTGGGCTGGCGTGAGGCGCTGGTCGTGGCGGTGGCGGTTCCGGTAAGCTTCAGCCTTGCGCTGTTTGTGAATTATCTGTTTGGATATACCATGAACCGAGTCACCCTGTTTGCCTTGATTCTTTCTCTCGGCCTGGTGGTCGATGACCCTATCACAAACGTGGACAATATCCAGCGGCATATCTTCATGGGCCGGCGCAAGCCGTTTTTTGCCACGCTCTTTGCCGTTAAAGAAGTGCTGCCGCCGGTAATCATGTCCACCCTTGCCATCATCATTTCCTTTGTTCCGCTTTTCTTCATTACCGGCATGATGGGTCCTTATATGGCGCCCATGGCGATCAATGTGCCGATGACGGTTATCTTTTCAACCCTTTGCGCCCTGACTATCGTTCCCTGGATGACCTATGCGCTGCTGAAGAAGCATCCGGTTTCAGACGATTCGTCAGCCAATGATGAGCAAAAAGGAACGCCGTCATGGATTTTTAAAACCTACCGAACAATTGTGGCTCCTTTTCTGGAATCCCGATTCAAGCGATATCTGCTGCTGATTGCTGTCATTGTCCTGATGGGATTTTCTGTTTCCCTGGTGGTTTTTCGGGTGGTACCGCTTAAAATGCTGCCGTTTGACAACAAGAACGAGTTCCAGGTGGTGATTGATATGCCGGAGGGCACAACCCTTGAATCCACAGACGCCGTAGTTCGGGAATTTGAAAATCATTTACGCCGGGTCAGTGAAGTTACTAATTTTACTTCATACGTGGGCACGGTTTCTCCGATGGATTTTAACGGCATGGTCCGGCATTACTATCTGCGTCAGAGCCCCAATATGGCTGATATCCGGGTGAGCCTGGCGTTGAAGGGCCAGCGGGAACAGCAGAGCCATACCATTGTTTTGCGGCTGCGAAACGATCTGATGGAAATCGCCCGGCGCACTAACGCCAGGATACAGATTGTCGAGCTGCCGCCGGGGCCGCCGGTATTGGCCACTATTGTGGCCGAAATCTACGGCACACCAGATCATTCCTATGATGATCTGATCTCGGCAACCGACCATATCCGGCATATTATGGAACAGGAACCCGGGGTGGTGGATATCGATGACATGACGGCCATGCCCCATGAGCAGATTGTTTTTTTTGTGGATCGGGAAAAAGCCGCTCTACACGGGGTTTCCACGATGGCAATCGTAAATGCGCTCAAGCTGGCGGTGGGTGGGGATTCGTCGGCCACTTTACACATGCCGGATGAACGCCAGCCCCTGCACATTAAACTGATTCTGCCCCGTAAAAGCCGGAGCAGCATGTCAGACCTTACTCAGATCCCGATGGACATGCTGGACGGGAATCAGGTACCGCTGGCGGAACTGGTCTCATTTGAGCAAACCCCGGCAGCCCAGTCCATCTATCACAAAAATCTGGATCCGGTGGTGTTTGTATTAGCTGAAGTGGCCGGCCGGCCGCCTGCGGAAGCCATTCTCGGTATACAGAAACGCCTGGGTGAAAACCCGCTGCCTCCTGGCATCCGGGCCGAATGGGCCGGGGAAGGGGAATGGAAAATCACATTGCGGGTATTCCGCGATATGGGCATTGCCTTTGCTGCCGCGCTTTTAGGAATCTATATTTTGATGATCATTCAGACCAATTCCTTTTTTATGCCATTTTTGATTATGATGGCCATACCGTTGACCATGATCGGTATTATGCCCGGTTTCTGGTTGCTCAACATCATCGCCGGGGATGTGGTGGGCGGCTATAATGATCTGATCTTTTTTACCGCCACCAGCATGATCGGCATGATCGCCTTAGGCGGCATCGTGATCCGTAATTCGCTGGTGCTGATTGAATTTATCCAGGATTCTTTAAAAGAAAATATACCTATGAAAGAAGCCATTCTGCAAAGCGGGGCGATTCGGATGCGGCCCATTGTGCTCACCGCGCTTACCACAGGATTGGGGGCATGGCCGATTACCCTGGATCCGATTTTTTCCGGACTGGCCTGGGCCCTGATTTTTGGTCTGTTTGCCTCCACCCTGTTCACCCTGCTGGTGGTGCCGGTGAGTTATTATGCCGTTTACGGTCAAAAAAAATTGACGGCTAAGTAAAATGGAATAGTATCTACTTGTACTTAGAATATGATCAAAAGTATTGTCAAAGAACTTTTAATTGCTAATGAGAAGTACATAGTTATACGGAGGCCGATTATGGCGGATATTACCAATGAGGGGAGGCAAATCTGATGGTAACAGAAACAGCAATGTACAATAAGACGGAGTCATTAAAAAACGGTCTTCAGGTGAGGATTCGTGCCATCCGGCCTGATGATAAATGTCTGATTGTCAAAGCCTTTAACGAGTTGGAGCCTGAATCGATCTATTCCCGTTTTTTTCAGAGAAAAAATAGCTTGAGTGAGAAGGAATTACAAAAAGCCACTGAAATGGATTTTGAAAACGATGTCGGACTAGTGGTCACTATAGGCGAGGAAGACACTGAAACCATCATCGGTACAGCTCGTTATCTGGCCTATAATACCCCTGATGGGACACGCTGTGCCGAAGTGGCTTTTACCGTTGAAGAGGATTATCATAGTCAGGGCATGGCTACTATTTTGATACAGCATCTGACCGCCATCGCCCGCCAGAAAGGTGTCAAGCGATTCACAGCCGAAGTGCTTGCTCAGAACATTTCAATGCTGAAGGTTTTTCGTCACAGCGGTTTACCTGTGCGGCAGGAAAATGAGCGGGAAGTCGTTCACGTGACAATGTCTCTTGTCGGGGAAGATTCTTAGAAGTTGTTTTAGTGCCTTACTACCAAAAAGCAGCAATAAAAAACAGGTAAGCGAAGACTCCGAGAAATTCAAAGGTGCTTTTGAAATTGTGTAGTGAATTATACCACCAGATAGCGAACGCAGAGAGACCTTCGAGGCACTTATCCCCCTCGAGGGGGGACTAAACTGAGTTCCCCCTTGTGGGGTGTTAGTAGGTAGAACCCCGAACTTAGGTTTTGGGGGCAATGTCTTTGCTGTTTTTCCAACTGCTGTTCCCGGCGTAGGATTATCAATTGTTTATATCGGCAATGAATAAGTCATGTTTTACATGGTCCTTCCTGTAAAAATAATAACTGTATAAAATTCACCGTTATTTTAGGATCATATCAAGAAGACCTGTTGATGTTGCTAGGTATTTGATACTATTTATTGATTTCCTTCACAGTAGACACTCTAAGAGTATAACTTCATGTTAAATTCAGATCTTCGTCGTGGCAATCTTAACGACGCTAATCAGCCGCGCAGTTTTTGTTGCGTCGGCTGAATTATGCTTGTTAGCCTTTCATCTTTCTCTCAAAACCGAATCTGCAGACCTGCGCCAACTCCGAAATCCGAGTGCCATTGACCGACGAGAGAAAAAGAATTTGAAATCATGTAGGACAGTCCGGCCTTGCCTTCCCATTGTGTATGGGTGTCGTATTGCGCATCGCCGAATAATGTGAGGCGGGGCGTCAATTCAAAGGATTTTCCCAGGCTGAACCGGGCGCCCCGGTCCGTATCGCCCCACACGCGGGATTCCAGATTGAGCGGTAAAAGGTAGCGAAAGCCGAATACTCCCCGGGTATTCTGGACATCGTCTCGTTCGGCCAGCAGATCGATTCCTGTAAAAACAGAGAAAAATCTGTTGATATAGCGCTCATAGGTAAAGATTCCCTCCGACTCCGTTTCTTCGACTTTTTCCCAGCCTGTTTCCCAATCAAAGGTAAAAATATTGCGGGTGTTGGCCAGTGTCAAAGAGGCCTCGCCCATGTTGTTGAGCAGGTTAGCCTGTGCCCAGGCATACCAAGGGTCTTTGTAGAGTGTAGGGCGGTGGGCGGCGAGTTCCGGGGTGAGGGAAAAATCTTCGTAGTGCACGACCCGGGCCATGCCTGCTTTCATGTGATACAGCAGGTGACAGTGGAAGAACCAGTCTCCCAACTCGTTCGCCTCAAATTCGAAGACGGTTGTTGACATAGGGGCCACGTCAACGGTGTGTTTGAGAGGAGAAAATTCGTTCTGGCCGTTGATCACCCGAAAGAAATGACCGTGAAGATGCATGGGATGGTGCATCGGGGAAGATCATCATTCAAGTCAGTCATAGATCAATCCTCCAGCCCATAAAGCGAGCGACAAACTTTATCGATTGTTTCGCTAGATGCTTGTTTCTGTACAAGTAACTTCAACTGATCAAGCCTCATGGGGTCAGGCAAAGGTAAATTTTCAAGTTCATAGGCAGAAACTGCAACACTGCCACTGATACAACGAAATGCTCGATCAGCGGTAACGCTATTGAGAAAGACCGCTAGCACATTAGAAGGAACTGTTGGATTATTGTTCAAAGGAAGGAGCATATTTAGATGGTTTTCAACTGTGACGACTTTATTATGTTCGATAAACTCAGGTGGTATTGCTGCTGCAATGAGACGGCGATATTGTTCTTTTGAGGTTGTCCTCTGCACCAAAACACAAGGTCGATCTAGCCGCAACCAATTGTCTTTGTCAGGTCTGAGAAAGAAATACGGTTTATGGTTACGCTTTTCGCAGCGAAACAAAAAACTACCATCTCGTGTTACGCTTTCAGCCCAAATCAAAGGGACACAGTTCTTTGCCAACTTGTCTCGAAGTTGATCTTTGTGGCGGTTCCAAACGAGAGGTCCTGTACTCACTTTGTAACCCCAGTCAGCAAGGCGATGAGGTGAGATTCTGATTCGCTCCGACAAGGACATATCTTTAACTGAACGAGGTAAGATCCAAGGCGCGGTCGAGAGAAGAGGCAATTCAAACCCCCCAGCAGATTCAATGTCTAATATGCTTTTTTCTTTAGACCGAATCAAGAAGACAGCAGCTCGTCTCCGGAACTTTTCTTTTTTTCGATATGTAGCCAATACTGTTTCCTGCAATACACCCTCAAAAACACCCTTCCGATTTTCAACAAAATCAATGCTGACTGGCGGGGCATCATTCCAAAGCAAAGCACGTAAATTCTTGAAATATTCCCCGGCAAGGTAACTTGCCGGAGTAATAAAGGAGATAAGCCCATTAGGTTTGGTCAATTGAACTGCAAGTTCGGTAAACAGCCCATAGAGGTTGGCATGTCCAAAAAGCCCGCGACGGTATTGCTCTCGTGTCTCCTGAGATAATCGGATACGGCCAAATGGAGGATTGCCGACTACAAGATCGAATTGTTGGTCGGATTTATTTTTCTTAAGGCTATCGCAACAGAAAGTTGAAGGGATGATTCTGCGTCCAGCTTTTGCACCCAGAGAAAGACATATTGCTTCAATAAAAAATTTGCTGAGCCATGCCGCAAAAGGATCTATTCCCCAACCGAAAAGCCGAGCCTCAAGATTTTGTATGATGATAGATGGTTCAGCATCTTTAATAGCGTCAATCATCCTAAAAGCCGTGGGCACAAGGAAAGCGCTACCACCACATGCGGGGTCTAGCACTTTGCATGTTTTCCAGTCAATGCCAGCTGCTTCAGCTTGATCAAGAAGTCTATTTGCCAGGGCAGGAGGAGTATAGAAAATTCCATTTTTAGAGCGGTATTGTGAGGGTAGGAGATTTGTATATATCAACCCGATATTATATGCAGCTTCAGATACAGGAAGTTTGCAAATAGCTTTACCAAACCATCTTGCAAGCTTCATATTCTGTTCATCTAAGACAATGTGCTGCCTGATATTCGGAGGTTCATTAAAGGAGAACGATACTTGATGTGTTTCTTGAATATGCAGCCAATATGTACGAAGAGCTGTGGTTACAATCTCCTCAGCCACAGCAATTTGCATGATATCTGCAGTCTGTTGCGCCATCGTCCTGATTTGTAACTGGATATCTCGAAGAGATAATCTTGAATCATTTTCAGCGAATAATTTCTGGGGAGTTGCCTGTATAAATTCCGAAGCCATGATTAACACCGAAGATGTGTGAGTGACTTTAATCCTGTTATTCTCGAAGCATTATATTATGAGCTTTTACATTTACATACCAATCCTTAATTATTCAACCGAAGATTACCTTGTCGTCATGAGGCTATCGCTTCGCTTGAGGAGCGCGGCCAATAAACTTGCCGCTTTTGCGCCGCATACGTTTACCGCGTCCCCTCTCTAAGCGTTTGTTGTGACGGGGTCAGGCTTGCGCTATTGCATTATTCGGTTTGTATCTCTGTTTGATATTATTTGAGTAAAGTCCCATATTCTTCCGATTGATCGGACTGCTTCTCCACATTGCGGACAATCCGACTGAGGGTACTCAAATCACGGTTAAGATGTTCAGCAACTTCAGTCAATGGAGCTGCTTTTAGTTGTACTGTCAAGAAGCCGATAATACCACGAACCTTAGCATAATCGCGCCTGCGAGACGGGAGCCGCAACTCCTTTTCAGTGACCTGATGCTGTTTGCATACATATGCGACAATCGATGCCAGTTTTATCTTTTTCTGAACTGGCTTTCGATTAAGCACCGAATCGACAAATTCGTCATCCCCAAGGATACGGCTATCGTTATCACCTTGATAGAAATCGGAACGGTGGCCCTCCGTAACACCTTTCAGGACAAAGTCACGATAACCCTTCCGGGATGATATTATCTTGTCACCAAATTGGCGCAAAACAAAATCCGTTGTCAAAAAGGGAATTGTTTCCTTGCCGAGATAGACTCGATGACTGCTCCATTGATAATCCGCCGGCTCGGCAACCATGCCAGCCCGCACTGGATTATTGTGGATATAGCGGACCAATTCCAACAGATAGCTATCGGCATCGACAAGCACTGCCTTGTACCGACCCTGGAATAAATGGCCGATTCTATTTTTTCTTTTGTTGATATAGCGGGTATAGCGAAAGGAGATATTCTGAATGATCTTTGAAAGAGAGGTATCACCCACCTGAATGGCCAGATGAAGATGATTACTCATGAGACAGAATGCGTGCAGGCGACATGAAAAGCGTTCCGTGCCCTCTTGCAGGAGTAACAGGAATTTCGAACAGTCCTCCTTGGCATAGAAGATATCCTGCCCGCCATTACCGCGCAGAATCACATGATAAAAACCGCCTGGGACATGAAGTCGAGGTTTGCGTGCCATTTTTTCTTATGTTAGGAATAATGCAATAGCGCAATCCTGACCCCATTTCGAGAAGTTATCAGCCTCCTGGTGAACACGAAAAATGGCCAGATCGATTTGATCAATCGCCAGTACAATAAGCCAAATAGTGTCAATCTGGCTGTTTGAAGCCTTTGTTAATTATTCAAGATAACCTATAATTAGTTTCCACTAATTAGTTTCCACCCGGAAACTCCGGATGGAAACCAGATAATAGGAGATACGTCCCAATGCCCACGACAGAAAATCAAAATCGAAAAGTCGCCATTTTTGGAGGAGGGATAGCAGGCCTGAGCGCCGCTCATGAATTGATTCGGCTCGGATATGCCGTGCAAGTCTACGAATCGAATGCAGAAGCGGGCGGTTTCTTTCGAAGCGCTCGCTTGCTCAAAGATGGTAAGACTCCCTCCGAGTATTCCTGGCATGGCATGGGGCCTTGGTATCATAATGCCTTTGACCTCATGCAGCAGATTCCGTTCGATGAGAAAGGTAGCATATATGACCGCGCCCTATCGCGCCCTATCGACTTCGGCATCTTTCCAAATCATGGAACGGCGCGCTTTTACGAAAAGAGCTTCAGCAGCATTACCAGGATGTTCAATATGTCCGGCCTGGGATGGGTAAGGTGGGCATGGCTGATGCTCAAGGTCTGGGCCTCCCATCGGCGCACCGAGTTGTATTACTCGACCCTGAATGCGGCCGAACAATGGAAACCGGTTTTGAGCGAACGAAGCTACACCCTATGGAGGTCATGCTTTGGCCCTTGGGTTGGTTCGGATTGGACTCGGGTCTCGCTTCACACCGCCGGTCAATTTTTTTGCAAACTATTTATCAGTGGGCCCGCGCATTCTCATCCAGCTGATTCGGATGGACCGGCCTGGATGCATGACGCGGGTGATGGGTGGCTTCTTTTGCGGGGGCCTAGCAGCGAGTTTTGGTTTGACCGATGGGTACGTGACCTGACCGCCAAGGGAGTGAAGTTCTTTTGGGAAGCGCCGCTCGAAAAACTCCATTTTGACGGTTCCGCCATCCTTTCGGCCGAACTCGAAGGTGGAACCCAAGTGCAGGCCGACCTCTATGTCGTAGCCACGGACCCATTTTCCGCCGCCCAAATCTTCGCTCGGACCCCTGAGCTTGAACGGGAGCGTGAGCTAAAATTATTTCGGCCTCTGATCCAGGATGGACCCCACACACAGGTTTCATTTCGAATTGCCTTCGCAGAGCCCATACATTTCCCACGTGAACGCACCGCCGCAGTACTGGCGGACTCCGAATTCAATTTGACCTTATTTGCACAAGAGCAGATATGGAGTCCAGAAGTCGATCTCGGGGAAAATGTCGAATCTCTTTGGACTGGGACTTCTTGCGTGAGTACGACCCCCGGTCGCATTTACAACCTTCCCGTGATGTTCTGCAGCGAAGAACAGTTTATGGAGGAAGTTAAGGAACAAATTTTAAATTGTGAATCACTTGACGCCCTCATTCGAGAAGCTAATGGCGGCAGAAACCTGCGGAGCTTTCCCATTCTAAGGATAGAAGTTTGGAACGAGTGGCATTTCAGCCCGGAAGGTATCCAGCCTCTGCATCCTAAATGGGTAACCACGACTCACACCCAGGCCTTTTTACCCCATCAGGGAACGACTATTGCTAATCTCTTTCTTGCTGGGGCGCATACTAGGACGGCTGCCGACGTATGGAGCATCGAAGGTGCTGTGGAAAGCGGCAGATTGGCCGCTAAGGGCATCGATTCTAGAGTCAGGGTTATAGGGCAATACAAACCGCTCTGGCTGCGGTT
>Ga0136556_1000038_pt1 | contig 94884 bp, 76 predicted proteins | sample AntRauTorckE6831_FD_104780 | JGI IMG/M metagenome (GOLD analysis project Ga0136556, IMG submission 104780) | Saline lake microbial communities from Rauer Islands, Antarctica - Metagenome Torckler E6 #831 | ecosystem: Environmental > Aquatic > Non-marine Saline and Alkaline > Saline | place... | reverse complement strand
GCACAGGAGGTATCTGCCCATATTGATGGGGCGAATTCAAATCGAAAACGAAATAGTTATGTCAAAGAACATGTACTTTCAATACTTTATAGCATTTTGATATTTTTTAACCGGACAGTAGTGATGCTGGCTATTAACGATTTCCTTCTCGCGCAGGAACGCGTGGTGAGATTACATGATCTGCATGTGTGGCCTCTGAGTACCACAGAGGTGGCGCTGACGGTACACCTTGTAGTTAAGGATGAGCATATCGACAACACCTTTCTGCATCAGTTGCAGGAAGATCTGCATCACGATTTCGGCATTGATCATGCCACCTTTCAGATTGAGAGCATAAGTGGGGAGGATCTCTGCATGCTCGATAAACACATGTGTTGTTAAAGAGGTTAAAGACAGCCCCAATATACTCACAGAGGAGAAACGTCATGCATACAGCGCCGAAAATTGGTTCAACCGCACCGGATTTTTCCGGATCCGATGTTGAGGGTAAAACAGCATCTTTGACACATTATCGTGATAAAAAGCCGGTACTCCTTGTGCTCAATCGTGGTTTTAAATGACCCTTCTGCCGTCGGCATATGACGCAGTTGCGTCGTCACGCGGATGAATTTTCAGATCTGAATGTTGAGGTGGTTATTGTAGGCCCGGAAGGGACGCAGAACTTTGAGGCGTACTGGCGCAAAGCCGGGCTGGATGCTGCAAAATTGCCCTTTGTCGGGATTCCTGATCCAGAGGAGCAGATCCTCAAATTATATGCGCAACCAAAGCGCTTGCTGCGTCTGGGGCGCATGCCCATGCAGGTGCTGATCGACAGCGCTGGAATAATCCGCTGGAAACACACCGGCTCATCCATGAGTGATATCCCCGCTGTGGATGAGGTGCTGGATGAGTGCCGTAATTTGAATAAGGGTAACGATTAGAATAATAAATGGACAAGACTTGGAGTACTCATGTTCGCTCTACAAAAAAGGCAGCATCAACCTCGTTTAAACGAGGTTGATGCTGCCTTTTTTGTTGTTGGAGCTATACCGTTTTAGCGGTGCGCTTAGGCACTCACGCGACGGCTCTGGCTGCGCCCTGTGCTTTGGTTGCCCCTGCTGGGGCCATTGCGTCTGTTTTGGTTGCGTGCGCCGGAATTATTATCGTTCTGGCTTGCGTTTTTGCCCCGGTTCTGGTTTCTGTTTTTGCCATTGTTTCCTGATTTCGGGGTGGCGCTGCTATCGCTGCTGGTGCGTTCGTAGCCAGGCACGTGCTCAGTGGCTATTTTTTTCTGCAGCAACTTTTCGATGGCGCGTAACTGTTGGGTTTCGTCCCCGCCTACGAGGGAGATCGCCTGTCCGGTGTGTCCCGCACGTCCGGTGCGCCCGATACGGTGCACATAGTCTTCCGGCACGTTGGGCAGATCGTAGTTTACTACAAACGGCAGCTGCTCTATGTCGAGACCGCGGGCGGCGATATCCGTGGCTACTAGCACCCGTGCTTTGCCCGATTTGAAATCGGCAAGGGCCTTGGTACGTGCGCCCTGGCTTTTATTCCCGTGGATTGCTGTAGAGCGGATTCCGTCTTTTTCCAGTTGCTGTGCCAGACGGTTGGAGCCGTGCTTCGTGCGGGCAAAAACCAGAACCTGCTGCCAGTTATGCGATCCGATCAGATGGGAGAGCAGTTCACGCTTTCTCCCCTTGTCGATGGGATACACCGTCTGGCTTACCTGTGGCGCAGCGGTATTGCGCTTTTCCGCCTCAATCATGGTAGGCTTATGCAGTAATTTGTCCGCAAGAGTCTTTATTTCATTGGAGAAGGTAGCGGAAAAAAGCAGACTCTGACGTTTTTTAGGTAGCAGCGCCAGGATCTTGCGGATATCGTGGATAAATCCCATATCCAGCATGCGATCTGCTTCATCGAGTACCACGATTTCGATCTGAGACAGGTCCAGGGTCTTCTGGCGCACATGATCGAGCAGGCGTCCCGGTGTGGCTACCACAATATCAACCCCTTTGCGCAGGGTATTGATCTGAGGACGGATATTGACCCCACCAAAGATTACACTCGAACTCAGAGGCATATAGCGCCCATAGTTGGTGACACTTTCGCCGATCTGGGCTGCGAGTTCACGTGTCGGGGTGAGGATAAGGCCACGCACTGCGCGCTTACCCTGGGGTTTTGTGCTAGCATGAAGGCGCTGCAACAGAGGCAGGGTAAATCCAGCGGTTTTGCCGGTTCCTGTCTGTGCTCCGGCGAGGACATCGCCACCTTCGAGTACTGCGGGGATAGCTTTTTGTTGAATAGGGGAGGGTTTGCTGTAGCCCATTTCGGTAACAGCACGTAACAGTTCGGCCTGCAGGCCGAGGGTGTCAAACGTCATGTATCTATATACTCCGGGTTGGATTCCGCCCATCCGGTGCATGGCGCACCGCAACGGTCTGTTAGGTTGGGAATCCTATTGATTTGTGTCAGGGGGGATATCTTGAGGAAATCTACCAAAAACACGGACGGTGCCGACCGATGGGCACCAAGGAATTTCAGACACTAGCACCACCGTGTGTGGAAGTCAATCTAATTAATTCAGTATAAATTAAAGACGCAGTTTGTCGGCCAGAGTGCCGACCGTAATTCCAAAGGCGTTGGAGCGGTTCCATTTCAGAATAACCCTGAAGTTGTGGTACACCAGCCATGACTCACCTGTGGCACCATCCGGGAGGATCAGGGATGCTTCAATATCCACGGCGGGCAGTGGGGCTCCATTAGCACGTTTCATTCCGTGGTCTTCCCATTTCTGCAGAGACATGCGGGTATCCAGCCCCACCAGGGACTGATCCACCTTTTCACGCACCTGAACCTTGCGTCCCCAGGTGTAACCTGTCTCCCACCCCGACTTGTGAAGATAGTTGGCTGCCGAGGTGAGCACATCGGGGATGGAGTTCCAGATATCGATTACACCGTCACCATCGCCATCCACGGCATGATTGCGAAAGGATGAAGGCATGAACTGGCACTGCCCCATGGCTCCGGCCCAGGAACCCTGCATTTGTTCTGCTTTGATGTGCCCGGCGTCGATAATCTCTAGTGCCTGGAGCAACTCTTTGCGGAAGTAGGTGCTGCGGCGCTCGTCATAAGCGAGGGTTGCAAGGGCTTGAGGCACGTAAAATCCACCGGTATAGGCGCCATAGTTGGTCTCCAGCCCCCACAGCGCCACAATAAAGCGTGGTGGAACGCCGAATTGCTCTTTGATTTTTTCCAGCAGGTCGGCATGTTCCTCCAGCATTGCTTTTCCCCTCTTGATCCGTTCTGGCGTTAGACGCTGCTCAAGATAGGTTGTCAGGAGTAGTTTTTGCTCGGGCTGGTTGCGGTCGAGTTCTATAATGCGTTCAGTTGGTTCTTCGATCCGGCTCAACGCTGCATCCAGGGTGGATGAAGATATCCCTTTGCTCAGAGCTTCGTGGCGCAGTTCTTCGAGCCAGAGGGCAAATCTATCTGATTCCGGTGCGTTTAGAGCACCGGAAGTTTCGACGGCGCAGGCGGATTGCAACATCGCAGGAAGAGGCCATATGAGGCCGGTGCATATACACACAGAAAATATTACGAGTGTATAGATATTTTTCAGGTGGCTGTTTAGCGGGGTTTTTCCCATCATGTGTGATCCTATCCAAGGGGGGAGAGTCAACCTTCCACACGATTGCTGCCGTTTTTCTTGGCACGATACAGTTTTCTGTCTGCACATTCAAACAATCCTTTAGGGTCAGCATTTTCAGTACTGGATGCTGCGCCGATACTCAAGGTGACTACGGGGGCAACCTTTGATTCTATATGCGTAATGTCCAGGTCCATCACCGCTTGGCGCAGGCGCTCCCCTACATGGAGGGCCCCGGCAAGATCGGTATCAGGGAGCACTACCACAAATTCCTCCCCACCGTAACGTGCCACCCAGTCGATATTGCGCCCCAGATTGCGCTCCAGGCATACGGCGACCCTCTGCAGACACATATCCCCCTGCTGATGGCCGTAGTTGTCGTTATAGAGTTTAAACTGATCGATATCACACACCAGAAGGGAGACCTCACGTCCGGAGCGGATTGCTGTGGTAAGCTCACAGTGGAGGACCTGATCAAAAAAACGCCGGTTGTAAAGCCCGGTGAGGCCATCCCGGGTCGCTTCACGCTCAGCGACCACAAGACGCAGCTCGCGATTGAAAGTCCACACCAGGATTATCTCAATCAGGATGAAACCGATGAGGGCATATACAATATTTGCCCACACTGAGGTGCGAAGTTCCTCCACCAGGAGTGTGACGTCTTCCCACATCAATACAAAACCAGCCGGGGGCATATCGTGGTTCTGTTCTCCCCTGTAATCGCGCAGAGGGAAGTAGTAGACCGAGATATGCCTGCCATCCAGTTCCAGAAGTTGCGCATGCTGGGTTGAAAATCCCGAATTGACGCCGATCTGTTGCAATACCCGGGGAATGTTGCGCCGTGCCTCAGGGCTCGAAGCCGATTCGAGGTAGTATTGCATATCGGGGTTATCGCTGAAAAATTTGTTCACAAATTCCGGCCACATGCGCGATTCAATGTGATCCTGGGTAAGCAGCACCACAGTATCCACAGCGTAAAAGTTTTCAAACATCGGGAGAATCAGGTCGAAAGAGGTTCCCACCTCCAGTGCGCCTACATGTGTATTCTCGCCATTGTCAGGGTTTTGAGCCCAGATGGGGGTGACCGCGCGTAATCCACCGTAGATGCGCCCGGTCTCAAATCCGGTGTGCGGGGTCTTGTCTGCATTGGTGTCCACAATGGTGTGGCGTAGATCATCCATGCGGTCCCCGTATTTGTCCGGGGCATGTACGCGTAAGAAACTCAGACTCCCGGGGCCAAGATGGTAGTGGAGCTGGCGTACGTTGAATTCGGCTGTCAGTTGATCCCATGCCGGTTTTACCTGTTTAAGTAGCTGTTGGCGTGTACGCTGTGCATTCGCTCCCCCGGTGAGGGTTCCACTCGCTTCTACGGCTTTTTTGCCCTGCAGAAACAGCTGGTTGAGTTCGTGGTCGTTGCTGATGAATTTTGCCATCTGCATCATGTTGGTATAGGTCATCTCCAGCATGATGCCGAACTCGTTTTGGTGATCCTGCGCTCGTTTGGAGAGGGTGTTGAGGAGGGCATTCCTGGAGGAGTGATAATTCAGGGCTACAAACGCAACATCAAGTACCAGGATGATAAGACTGATGAGGAGAAGTGATTTGCGTGCATGGCGGCGTACGCAGCGGATTAGATTAAGAATGCCCATACCAGTGAATACCTGAGTGCGAGAATTGAAGCAAAGAGACGGATATGTTGCCCCTGGCTAAGAGCTTTAGGTGTCCCCATTATAACGGGTAATATAGCTGCTGCCAATGGCGCTGAAGGGGAGGTTGAGCCCCAGTTCCGGCACCTGGTGCGCAATCCAGGCGGTAAAGGTGTTGCTGTTAGGGCCGGGGAAGGCGCGGTATTCATTGGGCCATGGGTATGTGTGTGCTGCAGCGTCCAGAGCTTCGATCATAAGCGACGCTGCAGGGCCGCGATGTTCGCGCAATAGACGTGGTTTCTCGCCGTACCAGTAACGATCCGGGATATCCTTCTCGATGCGCACCACTGGTAGCCCCTGTCTCTGGCGCCAACCGACCACTTCATATACGGTGTAGTTATCTGCACCCTCAGCTTTTGTTGCAGCCCAGGTGTGAACCGCAAACCAGCCGCGCCAACTCCAGGCATCAGCGGCGTATATCTGAACTACAGCGTCCTTTACCGCATGTGGCAAAGGTGCAATTCCGGCAGATTCACGGCTCGCAGTGCGCCACCCTTGATCGCCATTGCAGGCGTTGATAAAGAGACAGCTTCCCATAAAGAACAGGGCGAGAAGTCCTATCCTGAGGTTTAAAATACGTTTGATTATGGGTGCGTAGAAACCTGGAAACATATATTTCCTTGAGGGAAGGCAGGTGGGGGAGTCCCTACCCTAGCCAGTTGTGTTTAATCAGCGAGTCTGAAGGTGCCATCCTGTACTTTAACAATCACCATGGAATCGGTATCCAGGCCATTGTGATCTTCAGGGGTAATATTGTAAACCCCGGAAACGCCGACATGATTGCGGGTGTTTTCAATTGCCTGGCGTAGGGCTTCAGCTTCAGTTCCGCTCTTTTCGATCGCTGCGGCCACCATCATGATCGCATCCCAGGCGTAGCCGGAATGGGTGTTAATGGGGAATTGATCCTCGTAGCCTTTTTCTTTATACAGGCGGATAAATTTCTGAATCACTTTCTTTTGTGGATCACTGTCCGGGAGTTCATCTGCAACCAGGAGCTTAGTGGAGGGCATCCGGTTGCCTTCACTTGCACTTCCGGCGAGTTCAATGTATTTGGGGTCGGGCAGTCCATGACATTGGAACAGAGGTGTATCAATGCCGAGCTGTGCTTTGTTTTTGGCTACAATGGCACCTGCGGGGCCGATGGTCCAGGTTACGATTGCATCGGGTGCAGCATTCTTCACCTTGGTCAGCTGGGTGGTCATATCCGTGTCGCGGGGGGAGAACGACTCCTGTGCCACGATGTCAATCCCGTATTCGGGGGCCATCTTATTGATCCACCTTGCTCCATCCTTACCGAAACCGTCTGCGGCTGCGAGGAGGGCGATGGTGCTGATCTCCTGCTTCTGCAGATACTCAAACAGACGCGCCACTGCGATGCTGGAGCGCTGGGGCGACTTGAATACCCACTCGAAGGGGCCGAATTTCCCGCCCATGATGACCGGATCACCCCCGACGGTCATGAAAATCGGAGTTTTCCCCTTGTTAGCAAGCATTTTAACCGCCATGCCGGTGTCGGTCTTGGTGGGGCCGATGATGGCGGCAACGTTGTCTTTATAGATAAACTTTTTCGCCAGGTTTACCGCTTTTGCCGGGTTGGCCTCAGTATCGCCCACAATCAGATCGATCTTGCGCCCGTTAATGCCCCCCTGTGCATTGATCTGTTCCACCGCCATCTCCGCCACCAGCTTGGTGGGGGTGCCGATAAAGGCAGCATTGCCGGAGAGATCAAAAAATGCGCCGATTTTGATGCTGTCGCTGGCGTGGGCATGGAATGCCAAGCTCAGGAGCATGGCTGTAAGTAGCAGTATGCGTTTCATGATTTCCTTCTCCTGTTATGTATGTTTTATGTGCAGGCATTGGTTGTGCTTTCTGTTCTGCCGATTATCTCCTTCCCCCTTGATGGGGGAAGGTTGGAATGGGGGTGCTGCGTAAGCAGGGATGCCCTGGCGGACATTATCCCCACCCTGATCCTCCCCTGTAAGAAGGGGAGGGAATGTTCGGGTTCAATTGGCGCGGATGCAAGCAGCTACAATCAGACAATTTCATCCTGGATACGATTGTCAAACACGCGCTGGCTCTTCTTTTCCGAGCGCGGCAGGGTACCATAGTCTACCAGTTCGAGTTCGGCACTCACCAGCAGCTGTTTTTTGATCTGGTGCCCCGCTTCGTGGATCAATTCCGCGTTGCGGCTGTGTTCCACCCCCTGGCCGCGTTCCACCAGCATGCGCATGTGGTCGCGCCCCGAATCCTTATCGCGACTGAGGTGGATCTGATACTCGCTCCCCAGCCCCGGCACCTGGGAGAGGATGGTGTCGATGCTGCTGGGGTAGATATTCACGCCGCGGAATTTGATGGTGTCATCCGAGCGCCCCTTGATGCGTGAATGGCGTGGCAGGGGGCTGCCGCAAGTACACGGACCCGGGATCTTGCGTGTAATGTCGTGGGTGCGGTAGCGCAGCATGGGGGAACCCTCCTTGCACAGGCTGGTTACCACCATCTCGCCCCATTCTCCGTCGGGTACCGGCTGCAGTGTTTCCGGGTCAATGATCTCGAGAATGAAATAATCCGCCCAGTAGTGGATGCAGTCGTGGTCGGAGCATTCAATGCCGGTACCGGGGCCGTAGAGTTCGGTGAGGCCGGTGATGTCGAAGAGTTCCGCACCGCCGAAGAGTTCGGATATCTTGCGCCGCATGGAGACTGAAGAGCGTTCGGAGCCGTAGATGATCTTGTTGACATTGATCTTGTCTGCGATACCGCGGCGGTGGATCTCTTCCGCCATCAGTAACGCCATGGAGGCGGTAGAGCAGAACACCGTGGATTGAAAATCGAGAAGAAATTGAATCTGCAGGTCGATATTCCCCGGACCTACCGGCACCGCCATGGCGCCGATCTTTTCACATCCGGCCTGAAAACCGGCTCCCGCAGTCCATACGCCGTAACCCACCGCAATCTGAATCCGATCCAGGGGGGTAACCCCGGCCATCTGGTAGCAGCGAGCAAAAAAGTACTCCCAGTCATCCAGATCCTTCTGGGTGTAGCATAGCACCTTGCGTTTCCCCGTAGTGCCGGAACTCGCATGGATGCGCACAATCTGCTCAAAGGGTACGGCGCGCAGCGGGAACGGATAGCCGGTGCGCAGATCATCGGCATCGGTAAACGGTAGGCGTTGCAGATCTTCCAGAGAGGTTATCTGTTCCGGAGTAACACCGGCCGCATCGAGATTTTCGCGATAAGAGCTCGAACCTTCGTAGGCATGGCGCACACTCCATTGCAGACCCTTGAGCTGGTGGCGACGCAGTTCATCTTCAGTGGCGAAAGAGGGCATAAAATTCTGATGACGCATATCGGGTTTCTCCAAACGGATATTGGTCAGACCTGCCGCACCAAGGCGACTGGCTCTGGGACTTTCGTTGCTTGCGGCGCCCAGAAAGGCGGCACGCAAATTGGGATCGTTGAGGAGTTCATCACTGCGCCCCTGCTGTATCAGCTTTCCGTTGGCGAGCAGATAGGCTCGATCCGAGGCGGACAGGGCGCGGGCGGCGTTCTGCTCCACCAGCAGAATCGTGGTGCCGGCGCGCGCGAGTTGGTGGATAATAGCAAATATTTCGTCGGTAATCTTCGGTGCCAGACCCAGGCTGGGTTCATCCAGCAGGAGCAGACGCGGTTTCGCCATCAGGGCACGCCCCATGGCAAGCATCTGTTGTTCGCCTCCGGAGAGGGTGCCGGCGAGCTGGGTGCGACGCTCCTGCAGGCGTGGAAAACGCTGGTAGATTTCATCCACCCGCTGCTGCTGGGTGGAACCTTTGAGTTTCAGTGCCATGGCGCCAAGGATGAGGTTTTCCTCCACACTCAGATGTGCAAACACCTCGCGCCCTTCGGGTGAGAGGGCGAGACCGTGGCGTACCATGGCTGCAGGGGGGCTTGCCGTTACATCTTCCCCCTCCAGACGGATAGTTCCTCCACTGGGCTTCAGCAGCCCCATAATACATTTCAGCAGGGTACTCTTCCCCGCGCCGTTGGCACCTATGAGGGCGATGGTCTCACCGCGTCTGATGTGCAGATCCACCCCGACCAGGGCCTGGGCCGCGCCGTAATGTGCGCTGAGATGTTTAACTTCAAGGAGTGATTCTGCAGATTCAGCCTTCATGCGGTGGCCTCCATACTCCCGAGATAGGCTTCAAGGACGCGCGGATTGTGCTGCACCTGCGCTGGAGTTCCGCGCGCAATCACCTGTCCGCTGTCGAGGACCACTACCTGATCCGCAAGTTCCATCACCAGTTCCATATCGTGCTCTACCAGAAGCATGGTCTGTCCGAGGCTGCGCAGCCGACGCAGTTGTGTCGCCACCGCTGCAGTTTCAGTGGCATTGAGTCCTGCTACCGGTTCATCCAGCAGGAGCAGACGTGGATTACCCACACTGGCGCGCGCGAGTTCCACACGTTTTTTGTCTCCATACGCGAGTACCTGTGCCGGGTGAGAGGCAATACGGGTCAGATCGAAGTTATCCAGCACCTCCAGGGCGCGCAGTTTCAGGTGGCGCTCCCGATGACGCAGATAGGGGAGTCGCAGCATAGCCATGCACATGCTCGAACCGGCCTCGTTGTTAAGACCGCTCAAAACATTGTCCAGCACACTCAGGCGTTCGAACAGTTTCAGGTTTTGAAAGGTGCGCGCTACCCCGTGGCGTGCAATTACGTGCGCAGGATCGGTGCCGATGGTTATCTGATCCAGCTGAATATTCCCGCTGTCGGCACGTAGTACCCCGGTGATGCAATTGATGAGGGTACTTTTACCTGCGCCGTTGGGGCCGATGAGGGCGGTAATCCCTCCCTGTGGTACATGGAAGGACACTTCATGGAGTGCGGGCAATCCGCCAAAGTTTTTGCATACCCTGTCAAGATGGAGCATGGGGCCTCCGTCGCAGCGCAATGCGGGTTTTAAGCAGATCCAGCAGGCCGGTGACAAAACCCTGGGGCAGGAACATCAGCACCAGTACTACAATTCCGCCGTGAATAAAATCCTTGTAGGTCTCGAATATTTCGATCCATTCGGGCAACATAGTAATGAGAGCCGTGCCGAACAGCGAGCCCCAGATGGACCCCATGCCGCCGATAACCACCATAATCACCAGATCGGTGGAGACGAAGATATCAAAGGAGCCGGGACTGATGTAACCGTAGCAGTGGGCGTAGAGGCTCCCCGCAACTGAAGCGAGTACCGCAGAGAGGACGAACACCTTGATCTTGCTCGTACGCGTATCAACTCCGAGAGCCGCCGCTGCAGTTTCATCCCCAGCGAGTGCCGCGAGGCCGCGGCCTACGCCGCTGCGTACCAGATTCAGGCACAGCAGCAGCGACAGTAGCGCCACCCCCCACACCAGATAGTGAAAGCTCACTTCGTCATCAATGGCGAAACTGCCGATATGCAGGGATGGAATACCGTAAAAGCCGCTTACTCCGCCGGTCACCTCGTCCCACTGCAGCAGGATGCGGTGGATGACGATATTGAATCCCAGGGTTGCCATGGCGAGATAGTGCCCTGAAAGGCGCAACGTCGGGATCCCCAGCACCAGAGCGAGGAATCCCACAAGTATCGCTACCATGAGCATTGCACTCCAGGGCGAGATCTCATATGTCACGGTGCTGATGGCGGAGCCATATGCTCCGAGACCGAAGAACGCCGCATGTCCGAGGGAAATCTGCCCCGCGTAGCCGATAAACAGGTTCAATCCCAGCACCACAATGGCATAGATCGCGACCAGATTGGAGATACCCAAGGTGTAGGGATTGTTCTGCACGAGTGGATAGAGCAACAGCCCCAGCCCCAGCAGTGTAACCCACAACCCGGTGCGGTGCAGACGCACGAAGTACACTATTTTATTCGAAGTACGCATGTGCATTGGCGTTAGATTCGCTCAGGTTGAAATATGCATTCAGGCCTCAAGGCCGAGATGGAAAGCGGCGATATTCTGTTCTACAAAGCGGGCAGGGGCCAACTGGCGGATGGCCTCTTCACACTCCTGTTTGTCACAGAAGATTACTTGGTTATTTACCGCTGCACCCAGAAGAATCAGATTGGTAAGTACGGCATTGCCCAGTTCCCGCGCCATGCTTGTTGCATCAAGGCATATGTCGGTGCCCTCCGTGCGGGAATTAATTACCCCTGCACCGTCGGGTTTTAGCAGCCCCCGGTGTACATCCAGGTTGGCATCCCAGAGGAACAGACCGAGATCGCCTTGCCCTTGGCGGATCAGCGGACTGGCGAAATCCCCCACTTTGATGCATGATAACACCGAACCGCCGCGCTGTGCCATGCCGTGGGTTTCCGAAGTCAGAACAGGAAGATTGCGATTCACCGCAATCTGGGCAATAACGCGGGTCAGAAACAGCACTCCCTGACCGCCGATACCGCTGACAATAATCTGTTGTTTCATGTTGTGCTCCATCTGGTTATTCCCCTTTGATCGCGGCTATCGGGCAAACCGGGATACACGTACCACACCCGATACAGCGATCCTGGTCGACTATGGCGATTCCATTTTCGGTATCCATGCTCAAAGCCGGGCATTCGAACGCGTCCACGCAGCGGCGGCACGCAATACAGGCATCGGTGATGCTGATGGTGTGGTTTGGCTGTTGCTGGCGAATCCCGGGCTGCATCATGCATCCATGCCGCGCAATCAGTACCGCCACTGAGCCCTGCGGGCTCCTGATATGTGCATCTGCGGCGCGCAGGAGTTCTTCAAAACGCTGATTGTCATATGGATCGCAACATTCGAGGAACTCAACCCCGCTTGCCTTTACCAGCGGCTCAATGGAGATCGCTTTGGTCTCAGCGCCGGTGGCGGTGATCCCTGTATGAGGTACCGGCTGTCCGCCAGTCATTGCGGTTATGGCATTGTCGAGAATCACTACAATGATGCGTGCCCTCTGGATCACCGCATTGATCAGGGCAGTGATACCGGAGTGGAAAAAGGTCGAATCGCCAATGGTGACAACCACGGTGGGGAAGTCATCCTCATGATCCTGAACGTAGCTCTGATAGAACCCCGCCCCCTGACTGATGCATGCCCCCATACAGTGGACGGTATCCACCGCTTTGAGGTTGATTCCCAGGGTGTAGCACCCGATATCCGAGGGGAATATCCCCTTCGGGAACACCTTCTTAATGCTGTAGAAGGCACTCCGGTGTCCGCAGCCGGGGCACAGAGAGGGGCGCTGGCCGCGGTTCTCCTCCGGCGCCGGGGCGGTGGCGGGGAGACTGAGGAAATGACTTAAGGCTATGTGAAGTACGTCCGGGGTCAGTTCCCCCTCCTTGACGATATCGCCGCTGTGTTTACCAAATGCGCCGGGGTGGTACAGCTGCATCTCAATGACCGGATATGTTTCTTCCGCCACCATGACCCTGTTGTAGTCACGCTTCAGCTGTTCAATCCAGGCCGGATTGAGGGGGTAGGGAACCACTACCTGGAACAGGTCGATGCTGCCGCTCAGGTCCAGTTCTTCGAGAAGATCTACCAGATGACTGTATACAATACCCGAGGCTACAATAGCGCTGCGTGGATAGCGTCCATCGCCACCGATTTTGCGCGGCTGAATGGCATCTTCGGTCGCAAAGGCTTCGAGTTTGGTGTTCAGTTCGCGGTGGAGGCGCGGCAGAAATGCCGGAGTAGCAGCCCAGCGTGATGGATCGCGCCTGAAATCAGCGCGCCGCGCCAGGGAGGTTGTCTCCATGCGTTCAATGCTCTGGCGTGAATGGCAGATACGCGTCGCTGGACGCAGCACCGTGAGCATCTCGTATTTTTCCCCCAGTTCGAGAGCCAGGGGGATCAGTTCCTTGGCCTCTGCCGGACTTGCAGGATCAAACACCGGCACACGTCCCTGAAGGCAGAACAGACGTGTATCCTGCTCATTCTGCGAACTGTGGGGGCCGGGATCATCTGCAACAATGGTGAGCATCCCCCCTTTTATTCCGAGATACGCGCTACGCATAAAGGGGTCTGCAGCGACATTCAGCCCCACCTGCTTCATTATCGCGGCACTGCGTTTCCCGGTATAGCTTGCTGCGAGCGCGACCTCGAAGGCGATCTTTTCGTTGACTGACCATTCCACATGTAACGCCTCGCGCGCTTCGCCATGCCGGTCGGCCACCGCCTGGAGGATTTCGGTCGATGGAGTGCCGGGATACGCCGCCACAACCTGACACCCCGCCTCAATCAGACCGCATGCCATAGCTTCGTTGCCCATCAGTAGTTCTATATTGCTATTTTCGTCCATGATCATCCCGTAGCTATTTAGTTTTGGGGCTTAGGAAGCAGCGCCCGTACAGTTATTTTCCCAGCAGCCCTTTCGGGCGCATAAAAAGTACCAGTAACAGTACCACAAAAGCGAAAACATCTTTATAGGCGCTGGACAGATATCCCGCTCCCAGAGATTCAAGCAAACCGAGACCCAAACCACCTACAATAGCACCCGGGAAGGAGCCGAATCCTCCAAGAATGGCGGCGGCAAATCCTTTTAGCCCGAGCAGGACCCCGACATCATAGCTCAAAGTGGTGATAGGGGTGACCAGTACTCCGGCAAGGCCGCCCAAGGCGCCGGCGATCGCAAAGCTCAACGCGCGGGTGCGCCCTGGAGCAATGCCCACTACTGCGGCGGCGGTAGGGTTGGAAGCCGCGGCGCGCATGGTGAGCCCCATGGGAGTGTGATGAAAAAACCAGTGCAGGAGCAGAATGACTCCCAGAGTAAGTCCGAGAATCCAGATGGCTTGAGGCAGGATAGTCGCCCCGAGCAGTTTGATAGGTTGCTCACCGCTCAAAGGGGGAACCGCCATCCGGTTGGTGCCCCATATCAGTTTCATGCCCCCACGCAGGATGATGGATATCCCTATGGTGAGGAAGATCAGTACCAACTCGTTGTGTGTACGTGCGGGACGCAGACCGAAGCGCTCCACCAGTATGGCTACCAGAGCCACTCCTATTACGGCCAGAAGTACGCCGGGGAGTGTGGGTATTTCCAGGGTGATCAGGGCGGTAAACATGAGCATCCCACCCAGGGAGACAAAATCCACCTGGGTGAAGTTGACAATACCCATGGCGTTATGCACTACGCTGAAGCCCAGAGCTATGAGGGCGTAGATCGCCCCGTTGGTGAGGCCAGCGAGAATAAATTGTAGAAGATCCTGCGCCATAGATTTCACTAATGTGGTGGTAGATGATCAGGACCAGAAACGGCCCAGCGGCGGAAAAGTAAAACGCCAGTTTATAGGTGCCGCTTAAAGGAATTGCGATAGGGTATGTCAGACGCTGCAAAAGGTCAAGAAACAGAAACAATGATGTTGAGCTAGTAACTGTGCAGTAGGTGGGTTTGTCGCGGGTTGGCTGGTGCATATTCAAAAAGAAGCCCCCATTCATTTTAACTGATTGTGAGTAGAAAAATGAATGGGGGCATCAGTTCAAGCGCATGTTAGAGGAGCTTAAGGGTTAAAATGTGACTACGGCAAATACCTCAAACAGGGTTGAGTCATCATCGCCCCCGCCGGTATACTCCTCCGCGGCATCTCCGGGAGAGGCCCAGGCTGCTACCGCACTGAGATACAGGTAGTCAGTGACGCTGTAGTCAACGTAGACATTTACCTCTTCGGCAAACTGGTCATCGCTCAGGGCTACACCGTACAGGTTTTTCTCATCTAACTGGAAGTCATAGTAGAGTGCCCCCACAGAGATCTTGTCGCTGGGAAGCATATTCAGGTGCAGCATATGCACCTTTTCGTTGCTGTTAAACAGGTAGTACTCGCCCACGATTTCCCCCATGTAGTGGGTCCCCCAGCCGCGGCTGAAACCGTAGAACATGGGATCGAAACTCTCGTAGTCCTCATCATCGGGATCTTCGTCCCCGCTGAAGAACGCATAGCGATAGCTCAAGGTCGGTGTCCACGGTAGATTTGAGAAGGTGTAGCCGGCTTCGGCGTACCATCCTTCGGCATCCACATCCAGGTTGTCTCCGCCGCGTTCCAGCGCATATTCAAACGCTACGAACAGATCTTCGTTGCCCAAACTGTGCAGGGGCGTACCCTGGGCACGGATACTGAATACATCCATACCGTCGCGATTTTCGTAGAAACCTCCGACATCGGTATCGGTTACCTGCATCCAGGTGGCTCCGATCACTCCGGCCTCGTTGACATATTCAACATTGAGGCCGTAGAGTTCGGTGTTCTCGTAGTCGTCATCGGCTTCGAGGTAGAAGATGTCCGCACGCACCGGCTGGGTGTTGAGTCTCAGAATCGCGGTCTGATCAAAAGAGCGATGCGGCGCGAGCCAGTATGCGCCCTCCTTGAAGTCAAACGCGCCATCCATAATCAGAAACCCATCCCCGATGGCAAACTCCTGCTCTCCGACAGAGACTTCCACCGCATCCTCTCCCAGGGCGGGGAAAAGCATGTCTGATTCCCACCCAAGGTACATCAGTTCCGATTCGCCTCCTTCGGAGGAATCGCTGGTGTATTCAGCTACGTCGCCGTCTCCACGCGTCATGGATCCGACATAGCTCAGGCCGCCGAAGACGGTGCCGGCGCCAGTAGTGTAGGAGCCGTTGAGAATCGGCTTGATATAACCTTCCTGCCAGTCGATGGATTCTTTACCGTCATCAAAGCGGCCAGCGCCGAAGTTGGTGTTGTCATTGTAGAAATACCCGGCTCCAGCTTCAATGATGAGGCCAAGGTTGGCTTTTTCATGCTCTACCAGGGTTATTTCCGCGTGTGCTGGAGTGATAGTGCTCAGGGCTGATGCGAGCGTGAAGGCAAGTATGGCAGTACAACAAATATTAAATCTCTTCATTCCTTGTGTATCCTTTTTGTAACTGTTGAGTAAGGGTTTGTGACATCCATTCCAAGGGACACTTTGCGCCGTCCATGGCCGTTCGACTGTCGCCGTCCATGGCGACAGTCGCCCTTTCCATGGGTGTCACAAACCCCGACTGGCAATGGATGTATGAAGTTATTCCTTTTTTATTTCAGAGCAACTATTCCGTTTCCTGTATCTCTGCGATGCTACAGCGTCTGCAGATGCGCTTCAAACGCAGGCAGAGCAGGTTTGCCATCCGCAGTGGTGACCCCTTCAAACCAGCTGCGATACACCTCCGGATGTTCCTTCACCCATTTCAGCGCAGCTTCAGTGTGCTCCAGGCTTTTGTCACTGTTGAGCATGTGCATGATCTCGTTCATCATCTCCACCGGGAAGATCAGATTCTGCAGGAATCTAGCGACATTGGGTTGCTCTTCATCGAAGCCGCTGCGGATGTTGGTATATACCGTGGCGGTGCCGTCGTCAGGGCCGAAGGTTTCCTCTGTACTCCCGCTCAGGTATGCCATGTCGATCAGGGCATTCATGTGGTGCGGAGCCCAGCCGAGGAATACAGCCCACTCGCCGCGCTCTGCCATAGTTTTAACCTCGGCAACCATGATGGATTCGCTGGTTTCAACGAGTTTGAAATCCCCAAGGCCGAACATATCCTTCTCGATCATATCAAGGATGATCTGGTTCCCATCGTTGCCGGGTTCAATGCCGTAGATTTTATGTTCGAGTTTGTCCGCATATCTGGCAATATCGCTGAAATCATCCAGCCCTGCCTCTACCACAAATTTCGGGGCTGCGAGGGTGTACTTCGCACCGGTCATGTTTGCCACATACTGTTTCACACTCCCGTTGTCAAAAAACTTCTGCGCAATGTTTGCCATGGATGGCATCCAATTCCCCAGAAATATATCTGCATCCCCCATTTCCAGCGCTTTATACGCGATGGGAACCGAGAGGGTCTTTTTTGTTGTGGAATACCCCAGGCTTTCGAGGATGTTAGAGGTGAGTTTCGTTTTGACGGTAACTCCGGTCCAGCCGACGCTCGCAAAACGGATTTTATCGTTTGCGGCTGTGGCGTTGCTACTCAGTGCCATGGTCAGGGCCAGGATCATGAAAATAAGTTTTTTACTCCAGATGTTCTTCAAAATTCCTCCTTGGTTTGGATTACGGGAAACTATTCACCATTAGCTAGGGGCTTGTGGTGCCCATGGAAAGGGCGTCTGTCGCCATGGACGGCGCAAAGTGCCCCTTGGAATAGGTGACACAAGCCCTTACTGAACAGTTTCCCTTTGGGTTGATTAAGACTTAGCCCCGAACCAGTTGATGGGTTCAGGCTGATAGTTCTGGTAGATATGTTTGACTTCGGTGTATTCCTCCATCCCCATGCGCCCGAGCTCACGCCCGAAACCGGACTGCTTGAAGCCTCCCCAGGGTGCCTGAGTAAAGTAGACGTTAAAGTCGTTGATCCACACAGTGCCGAAACGCAGCGCCGTGGCAACACGGCTGCTACGCGCCTGGTTGCTGGTCCAGAATCCGGCTGCAAGGCCGTAGATGGTGCTGTTGGCTCTGGTGACAGCCTCCTCTTCACTTTTAAAGGATTCAACGCTGATTACCGGGCCGAACACCTCTTCCTGCACAATGCGCATGTCGTTGCTGCACCCGCTGAATAGAGTGGGGAGATAGAAGAAGCCCTGCTGCAATTCAGCTTGGTCCGGGCGTGCTCCCCCAAGTTCAAGCTGTGCTCCCTCTTCGATGCCGATACGTACGTAATTTTCCACCTTTGCGAGATGTTCTGCAGAGATCAGTGGCCCCATCTCGGTGTCTGAGGCAAACCCGTCACCCAGACGGATGTTGCTCATGCGCTGTTTAAGCTTTGCCACAAACTCATCGTGGATCGATTCCTCCACCATGACGCGTGCACCGGCGGAACAGATCTGCCCCGCATGGAAAAACACCCCGTTCAGAACATAGTCGAGGGCGGTATCCAGGTCGGCATCGGCGAAGATGATGTTGGGATTTTTCCCCCCGAGTTCGAGGGCAACTTTTTTGACGTTGCCACTTGCGGCACGCATGATGGTCTTGCCGGTTTCAATCCCGCCGGTAAACGAGATTAGATCCACCTGGTCGCTTTCTGCGAGTTCTGCGCCGACTCCGGCTCCGGCGCCGAGGATGGTATTGACCACACCGGCTGGGAACCCTGCTTCTTCAGCGAGTTCTGTCACCTTAATGGTGGTCAGGGGGGTGATCTCGCTGGGCTTCATTACGACCGTGCAGCCCGCCGCCAGGGCAGGGGCGAGTTTCCACGCTGCCTGCAGGAGGGGATAATTCCACGGGGAAATCTGTCCGCATACCCCGATAGGCTCGCGGATTACAGTACTACTGGTGTCGGGGAAGGGCGATGCGATCACTTCTCCGCCATCCTTATCCGCGAGGCCGCCGAAGTAGCGGAAGATCCCCGCGATATCGTCCATGTCCCAGCGGCTCTCCTCTACGGTTTTGCCTGTATCCAGACTTTCAAGGCGTGCGAGTTCTTCGCTATCCCGTTCAATCAGGCGCGCGAGTTCGTAAACCAGATTGCCGCGTTCGTGCGCCGGGCGGGTTGACCATGTCCCTGAATCGAATGCCTTCCGCGCGGCGGCGATGGCATCTTTGGCGTCACTGCGATCCCCTTCAGCGACTCTGGCGATCATCGTCTGGTCAAAGGGGTTGATGATTTCGCGGGTCTGTCCTGAGCGGGAATCAACCCACTTGCCGTTTATGTACATCTTTTTTTCTGTTGCCATTACTTTACCCCCTTCTGTTTGATTTGATGGGTATGGAATACAGCGTCAGAGGGCTGTTCAGGGGTGTTGCCGAGGATAATGTCCGCAGCTTTTTCCGCCACCATCATCGTGGGTGCATAGATGTTGCCGTTGGTGATGGAAGGGAACACCGAGGCGTCTACCACGCGCAGGTTCTCTACTCCGTGCACCTTCAGATTCCCGTCCACCACAGCCATGGGGTCGTATCCCATCTTGCAGGTACAACTGGGGTGGTAGGCACTCTCACCTTCGCGCGCGACAAAATCGAGAATCTCTTCATCGCTCTGTACCTCAGGGCCGGGGGCGAGTTCCTTGCCGCGCAATCCGTCAAAGGCGGGCTGCTCAATAATCTCGCGCGTGCAGCGGATCGCCTCGAGCCATTCCCGCCGTTCCTGCTCCGTGGACAGGTAGTTGAATAATATCTCCGGATATTGGTTGGGATCAGATGATTTGATTTTTACATGCCCGCGTACATCTGTATTCATGGGGCCGACATGGAGCTGAAAACCGTGGCCCTGTGCCGGAGCTGAACCATCGTAACGGATGGCAATGGGGAGAAAATGGTACTGCAGATTCGGGTATTTGACCCGCTCGTTGCCGCGCACAAAACCGCCGGCTTCAAAGTGATTGGTTGCAGCCTCACCTTTACGCCTGAAGAGCCAGTCAAAGCCGATCTTGGGCTGGTTGTACCACTTCAGGGCGGGATACTTGCTCACGGGTTGTTTGCATGCATACTGCACATACAGTTCCAGGTGATCCTGCAGGTTTTCTCCCACCCCCGGGAGGTCGTGAATCACTTCTATGCCGTGCCCGCGCAGCTCATCGGCATTGCCGATGCCAGAGAGTTGGAGTAATTGAGGAGAGTTGATCGCTCCGCCACAGGAGATAATTTCGTTGGCGTAGGCATACTGCGTCTTCCCCAGGCGTTTAAATTCAACCCCTACCGCTTTTTTGCCCTCAAACAGGATGCGGTTTGCCGTGGAATAACACTTTACCGTCAGGTTTTTCCGATTTTTTACCGGATGCACATAGGCACGTGCGGCGTTGTGGCGCCGGGCACGGTAGATGTTTTGATCGAAAACCCCCATCCCTTCCTGTTGATAGCCGTTTACATCATCGGTAAGGGGATATCCGGCCTGCTGTGAAGCCTCGAAAAAAGCCCTGAAGAGCGGGTTGTCACATTTTGCGGTGCTTATATAAAGGGGCCCGTTGGAACCGTGGTATTGATCAGCCCCCTTAAGGCGGGTTTCAAACTTGCGGAAATAGGGGAGGCAATGGGCGTAATCCCAGCTTTCCAGCCCCTTGTTCCGCGCCCATTTTTCATAATCTCCAGCATTGCCACGGATATAGATCATACCGTTGATACAACTGGAACCACCCAGAACCTTGCCTCGCGGTTGCGCAATCCTGCGGTTGTGCATGTGTGGCTCCGGTGCGGAATCATAGAGCCAGTTGTAGGTTTTGTCCGTGAGCAGGTAGGTGAGTGCTGCGGGCATGTGGATACGGAAATCGAAGCGAAAGTCGGGTTTGCCTGCTTCCAGAACCAGGACCTTGTTTTCCGGGTTGGTGCTCAGGCGATTCGCGAGAACACTGCCGGCACTTCCGCCGCCAACGATAATGTAGTCGTAGTGTTGTTTTTGCATAAAACTCTCTCCGTTAAAGGGATGGTGATGTGCTTAAATTGTGAATGTTGAGTAAGGGCTTGTGGCACCCATTCCAAGGGACACTTTGCGCCGTCCATGGCCGTTCGACTGTCGCCGTCCATGGCGACAGACGCCCTTTCCATGGGTGCTACAAGACCCTACCGATAGTGGGTGCTGAATAGTTTTATTAAATAAACTGGTGTAGTTATTCAGTTGATCGTGCCTGTTGCTCAATGCAGCGTTTGAGCATGGTGTAGTGCGCCCCGATGGAAGCCTGGGCGCGCAGAGGTTCGCTGTCGGCTATCTGCTGCGCGGTTTCCTGCCAGTTAGCTGCGGTGGCTTTGCGGTATTCCGGATTCTCATAGAGGGTGTAGTCATACGAGCTGAAACCGAGTTGCAGAGCACGCATAATCCATTCAAAGACCGGGTTGCCGCTCATCTGCGCGAGCATGATGTTAAGTTCCCGGTCCAACTCACTTAACCTCAGCATGTCAAGAGGTTCATCCTCTTCCTTATGCTGTGAAATCATGCTGTTGAACTCGGTTGCCTTCTGAAGGAGTTCCTGCTTGGTTGTTGAATCTGCTCTGGCTATGGCCAGGGTTGTAATGGTGCGATCCAGCCCCTCGCGAAACTCAGCAATGTGATTCGGATCTATAGCATGCTGTTTGAGGAACAGCGCGAGAGATTCACTCACATTCGAGACCTCTATCTGTTTGACATAGGCCCCACCCTTTGATCCTTTACGGATTTCAATCAGGCCTTTTTGCTTAAGGGCTTTGATGGCTTCGCGTATTACGCCGCGGCCGGTTTCAAACTGATGCTGCAGTTCACGTTCACTGGGGAGGCGTTCACCCGGAGATATTTTGTTACTTAAGATGGCCGCTTCTATCTGTAGGGCGACATCCTCACCTGCTCTGCCAACCTGGGCCGGATGAAATATTGGTTCGTCAGTCATATGCTATAACCCCTCTCTTGCCGCACAATGGTAGTACCAAAATCAAAAAATAAGGTTAAAAAAGACAAAAAAAAGACGTAAATCCGCTTTAAGCGCCTAAATGGTACGACCAAAGATAGGTGTCAGTTGCGCTGGTGTCAACCTTTTTTCCTTAAGTTGTGGTTAAAACAAGGAATTGTTATATTATGAACTTTTACGTAGATATCCGTGCAAGCTGTTGGTTTTACCCGTGAGATGGAGATTGTGTGTGGCAGAAATTGTGATCGATTCGCTGTACAAAAAGTACAAACCAGGGTTACTCAAGAAGCCGGTGCAGGCTGTAGATGGGCTGAGTTTAAAGGTTCCGGCGGGAACAGTGTACGGCCTGGTGGGGCCCAACGGAGCGGGGAAAAGTACCACTATTCGTATGTTGCTCAACCTTATCCGCCCGGACCGGGGTGAGGTACGCATAGACGCGCAGCAGGTTATAAGTGGAGGATTTCTCCACCAGGTGGGTTATCTGCCGGAAAATCCTTACCTGTACGATCATCTGAGTCTGCGTGAGTTGCTCCGTTTTGCGGGGCAGGCATGTGACATGTCGGCGCAGCAGATAAGGGAGCGCATAGAAACCCTGACGCACCAGACCGGGATATCCCATGCGCTGAAACGACGTCTGCGCACGTTCTCCAAAGGGATGCGTCAGCGTGCAGGATTGTGTTTTGCTCTGTTACACGATCCACAACTGGTGGTTCTGGATGAACCCATGAGTGGACTGGACCCGCTGGGACGCAAGATGGTGTGCGAGTTGATTCTGGATCTAAAGCACCAGGGCAAGACGGTGTTTTTCTGCTCGCATATATTGAGTGATACCGAACGTCTGTGCGATCGTATTGCAATTCTGCATCATGGACGTCTGGTGCGCGAATTTGAAGCGGATGACCTGCGTGCATTCCGCAATAAGGAGCGCAGCCTCGAAGATGAGTTTGTTGCCGCAGTGGGAGGTGGGAATTGATGCTGAAACGGGTAGGGGCGCTTGCCGTGGTAACGTGCAAGGAAGGGATTCGCGATCGCTCTTTGTTCGGAATTTTACTCTTTGCCCTGTTTGTGCTGGGGCTTAATGTGGCGGTGGCCGGCTTCTTTATGCGCGACCTGGGCAAGGTCACGGTGGATATGAACCTTGCGGCCTTGTCGTTTGCAGGGTTGCTGCTGGTATTCTTCATCGGCATCAATCTGATGGCAAAGGATATTGATAAAAAAACCATCCATCTGGTGCTGTCAAAGCCGTTTTCGCGCGGGGAGTATATTTACGGCAAATATCTGGGGCTGGTGTTACTGGTTGTGTGCACACTGGCGCTGTTGCTCGTGTTTTCCACCACAACGGTTGCCGGGGTAAATGCCATGTATCCTGAATATTTCGGCGGTTTCTCCTGGAGTGTGTATTTCTGGGCCGTGGCTTTTATTGGCGTGCAACTCGCATTGCTGTGCGCCATTGTGGTGTTTTTCAGTGCGATAACCACATCTTCGTTCATAACCCTGGTTTTTTCTGTTGCCACTTACCTGGTAGGAGTGAGCATTGAAGAGGTGCTGTTCTATCTGAAATCCCAGGCGGCAGCGGGTGAGGTGGCGGCATCGGAGACGCTGCGCGCTGTTCTGGAGATAGTGGCGTGGCTGGTGCCTAATTTTTCTGCGTTTGATCTAAAAACCGAGGCAGCACATGGGCTTGCGCTGGAGCCGGTGCGACTGCTTACCAGTGCCGGATACGGATTGGGGTATGTTCTGATTCTACTCTGGCTTGCCACCTTGATTTTCCGGCGCCGGGAGTTTAACTGATGCATTGGCGCCGACTGGGAATAAATGCGCTGATGCTGCTCTCCATGGTGCCCCTGTACCTTATACTGCACAGTGCTAGCTGGAAACAGCGTGAGGAAGTGCGCCGCAGTGCCCCCCCCGGATATACCATGCCGGCAGCGTTCAGTCGTGTGCTTGCATTCGGGTATCAGGGGCTTCTGAGCGACTATGAATTTCTGCGCGCCATCACGTTCTATGGCGACCGTTCGGTAAAACAGGTGCGCATGAGTGCTGAGGACTGGGACTTTTTCGCCTACAGTCTCGATGTGGTGACCGATCTGGATCCCTATTTTCTCGATCCTTATGTGCTGGGAGAGGGGCTTCTGACCTGGGATGCGCAGCGTTTTGACACCGCCAATGCACTGTTGCGCAAAGGAATGGAATACCGCTACTGGGACTGGCAGCTTCCATACTATGTAGGGTTCAATCATTTTTACTTTCTCAAGGACTACGCTACCGGGAGCGAATATCTGATGCAGGCAGCTCAGATCCCCGGGAGTCCGGCATTTCTTAAAACACTGGCGGCGCGCCTGGCCTATTACGGTGGGAAATCCCAGACAGCACTGATCTTTCTACAGCAGATGCTGGCGCAGAGTAACAGTGAAACCTTAAACCAACGCATGCAGAAACGTCTGCTCGCTCTCGAACGGGCGGTGCAGATTGAAGAGGCGCTGCAGCAATACCGCAGTGACTTCGGGGCCGACCCGGCAGCGTTGAAAGACTTGGTACAGAGCGGCTATTTGCAGAAACTCCCTCCCGACCCTTACGGCGGTGAATGGGGGATTCTGCGCAACGGGCGCGTTTACAGCACAAGCAAGTTCGTGGATCCGAAACCTGACTCACGTGAATAGAGGCTCTAACTTTTAATAGGTGAATAAATGTTCATACCCGTGGTTTTATGTGGCGGTTCCGGCACGCGCTTGTGGCCGGTGTCGCGCCAGTTGTATCCCAAACAATTTTTACCCCTGACCTCTGAGCGCACCATGTTGCAGGAGACTCTGATGCGTCTCGATGGGTTGAATGCGGCGCCCCCAAGCGTGATCTGCAATGAAGAACATCGTTTTCTGGTGGCAGAGCAGTTGCGTTCTCTGGGGCTCAGAGATTCAAATATTGTTCTGGAACCGGAGGGGCGCAACACCGCGCCGGCAGTGGCCTTGGCGGCACTGCAGTGCCTGGAACGGATGCGCCACCTCGAACGTAATAGCGCAGATGACGATGCGGATCTGGACGATGATCCGCTGATGTTGGTGTTGCCAGCAGATCATCATATTGCAGATGCCGCTGCATTTCAGGCGGCGATTAAGCAGGCATTGCCTGCGGCCAGGGGCGGACGCCTGGTAACCTTCGGCATTACTCCGCATCGTCCGGAGAGCGGTTACGGCTACATTGAGCACGGCGATGTCCTTTCTGGCGGAGAAGGTGACGCGGGCGAGATCTTCTATATCAAGGGCTTTACCGAAAAGCCTGCTACAGAAGTGGCGCAGCGCTTTATAGAGCAGGGCACCCATTTGTGGAATGCGGGTATATTTATGTTCCGTGCCGGGGTTTTTCTTGCAGAATTACGTCACCTTGCACCCGAGATTCTCTCATGTTGTGAACAAGCGATGGCCGGGGCAGAGCGTGATCTCGATTTTATCCGTCCCCATGCAGCGTTGTTTGGTGCCAACCCCTCAATCTCCATCGACCATGCGATTATGGAACATACCGCGCGCGGGGCCGTGGTGCCGCTGGATGCCGGATGGAGCGATATCGGTTCCTGGGCCGCGTTGGGAGAGTTGAGCCCTGCAGATGCGGCTGGTAATGTGATCAGCGGCGATGTGATTGAAATAGATACACATAATTGTATGTTGCGCTCCGAAGGGCGCCTGATTGCAGCGGTAGGGCTTGAAGATGTGATTGTAGTTGAAACGGCAGATGCGGTCCTGGTGTCTCAGCGGGATCAGGTGCAAAAAGTGCGTGAAGTTGTTGCTGAACTTGAACGGCAGGGACGTAGCGAGTCAAGACATCACCGCCGCGTGTACCGTCCGTGGGGATACTATGATTGCATGGAGCAGGGTGAGCGTTATCAGGTTAAGCGCATCACACTCAAACCCGGAACGAGCATCTCCCTGCAGCAGCATCACCATCGTGCAGAGCATTGGGTGGTAGTATCGGGGACTGCCAGGGTAACCCGTGGGGATACAGTGAGCATGGTAACGGAAAACCAATCCACCTATATACCAGTAGGTGAGATTCATCGTCTCGAAAATCCCGGTCTTATACCACTGGAACTTATAGAGGTGCAGTCAGGTAGCTATTTGGGTGAAGATGATATTGTGCGTCTTCAGGATGATTATAATCGTCAAGCATAAGCCGAGCGCCGGGATAATACGCGCTTGACGCCAGGAGCACAGTTCAGGTATAAGACCGATATGCGAATGTAAATCAAACCATGTTTTATACAGAGGAGGAGACATGCATCTGGTTGATCAGATTAAAACTAAAGCACGTTCAAGTAAACAGATCGTTGTTCTGCCCGAGGGATACGATGACCGCATGATTGAAGCCGCAGAGAAAATCGTGGCGGACGGCCTGGCGGAGATTGTCCTGCTGGGAAAGGTGGATACACTAAAGGAGAAAGCTTCTGCATTAGGCGTGAGCCTTGAGGGTGTAACTTTACTCGATCCGGCGCAGGCACCGAATCTCGATGCATATGTGGATGAGCTGGTGAAATTGCGCGAAAAGAAGGGCCTTACATCCGACGAGGCACGCAAGATGCTTACCGCGGACGATAATCTGTTTTTTGCCTCTATGATGGTGCGCAAAGGTGATGCGGGTGGTGCGGTTGCCGGAGCATTCAATACCACTGGCGATGTATTGCGCGCCGCTTTTCAGGTAATAGGTACTGCCGAAGGGATGAAGACGGTTTCATCTGTGTTTCTGATGGTAACCAAGAACCCCGACTTTGGCGAGAACGGTACTTTGCTGTTTGCCGACTGTGCGGTTAATCCCAATCCCGGAGCGCAGGCGCTCGCGGAGATTGCCATTGCCACAGCGGGAAGTTGCCGGAGCTTTCTCGGTGTAGAGCCTAAGGTAGGGATGCTTTCATTTTCCACCAAGGGAAGTGCAAAACACTCTGATGCGGACAAAGTGCTTGAAGCCCTGAGTATTGCGCAGAAGATGCAGCCGGAATTGCAGATTGACGGTGAGCTTCAGGCCGATGCGGCGTTGTTGCCCAAGGTGGGAGCCAAAAAAGCACCGGAGTCTAAAGTGGCGGGACAGGCCAACACCCTGATTTTCCCTGATCTGGATGCGGGCAATATTGCATATAAGCTGGTAGAGCGTGTTGCTGGTGCCGAGGCTGTCGGCCCCATTATCCAGGGTCTGGCTAAGCCGGTAAATGACTTGTCACGTGGTTGCAGCGTGGGCGATATTGTCAATGTAGCCGCAATTACTGCGGTACAAGCACAGGGGTAAGCTAAGCACTCAGAACTAAGCACTCAGAACTAAGTACTAAAAAAGGCCCGCTGTTCATTAGTTGAACAGCGGGCCTTTTTTAAATTGCGCAGTTTTAAGTCCTATGGTTTGTAGTCGGGGCTGGTAAACGTATATGCGAATTCCAAGTGATTGGTATAGGTATCGTCGAGAATAGCTACTACATCCTCAACAAACACCAGTTCTTCGTTGGTGGGAATCACAAACACCTTAACCGCTGAATCAGGGGTGGTTATTTCGCTCTCTCCGTGCTTGCTGAAAGTCTTGAGGTTTTTCTTACGGTCGAGATCAATTCCCATAAACTCAAGCCCTTCGAGAGCCTTTTCTCTGATAATGCCGGCGTTTTCACCCACGCCTGCAGTAAATACCACCGCATCCACCCCGCCAAGGGCAGCGGCATACGCGCCGATATACTTTTTAATCCGATATGCCTCAATATCCAGAGCAAGTTTGCAGCGGTAATCACCATTCTGTGCATTTTCAATCACATCGCGGCGGTCGGTGTAGCGTCCGGTAATGCCGAGAAGCCCAGACTTTTTGTTGAGAAGAGAGTCAATTTCACGCGGGTTGCAGCCCTCCTGGTCCATGATGAATGGAGGGATAGCGGGATCAATGTCACCGCATCTGGTACCCATCATCGCCCCTTCAAGGGGCGTGAGCCCCATGGAGGTGTCTACCGAGGCTCCGTTTTTGATCGCGCTGTGGGATACCCCGTTGCCGATGTGCAGGGTGATTATTTTACTTTCCGTCAGTGGCTTGCCCAGTTTTATCGCCGCGCGCTTGGATACATACAGATGGCTGGTGCCATGGAAACCGTAACGCCGCACGCCGTATTCCTGATACCACTCGTAGGGGAGGGGGTAGGTAAAGGCGTAGTCGGGCATAGTCTGATGGAAAGCGGTGTCAAAAATGGCGATGTGGGGAACATCGGGAAGAACGGCCTGTGCAGCTTCGATGCCGGAAATGTTAGGCGGATTATGCAGGGGCGCGAGGTGCTGTACGCTTTTAATTGCGTCCAGTACCTCTTTATCTATGGCAACGGAACGGGTGAACTTCTCTCCCCCGTGTACCACGCGGTGCCCTACAGCGGAGATTTCATCCATACTTTTTACTACACCATGCTCTGGGTGCATCAGGGTGGAGATGATCAGATTTATTGCGGTTCTATGATCCGGACATTCGGATTCCTCTTTATACGTATCTTTGTCGGGCACCTCATGGGAAATGAACGAGTCACCGATGGTAACACGTTCCACCATGCCCTTAGCAATTACGCAACGCTCATCCCAGTTGAAAAGTTGATACTTTACTGACGAGCTGCCGCAGTTTAAAGCTAGAATATCCATAGCCGGTACTCCTCCTTGGAAAAGAAAAAACAGAAAGGCAGGAAAATAGTGTTTTAAAATCTGTACTATTTTTTGCTCAAATCGTTAACTATTTGTTTTAAAGAAGAAAAAACAGAATTGCAGGCGTCAAGAATAGCCAAAGTGTCCTTGATGTGCAAGTTTTTTGTTTGCTTTTAGTCTGGCTAAACAATCAGCGTGTTATTTTGTTTCGGGGTTAATGAAGGTAAAAATAGATGCTTTGGAAACAGGAAGTTGCGCTGCTTGTGAAAGGGGTGACAAAACGAGAAGAAAGGAGCGCAGCCCGATATCGGGCTGCGCTTTTGAATTATTTGTTTGTGCTGGGAGCAGATGCTTCGGCTTCACTGATACCGAATTCAGCAAAATTTTCCGGCAGGTTGTGAAACACCACGCAGAAGGGGATGGACTCACCTGGTTGGACGGAAACGTTGGAAAGTCCTGCTCCAAGTCTGTTACCCATCCGTTCCTGCAGACTCTCCCATGTTTCAGAGCGGAGTTCATCTTTGGTTATAGGGTTACCGCAAAAGGTTTTGATGCTTTTGAGGGGAGTTCCATCAGAAGCGTACAGTGTAGCCTCAACCGCGATTTCTCCCTGCGGTTGATTGCTGATATTGGTTACACTCCCATTTATCACAAACAGTGAACCAAGGTGGTCGTTGCTGATGTAGAAGTTATCTCCACTGCGTATGCTGATGGAGGGCCCTGTCGGTTCAGGCTGCGGGTTGAGGAGCTGATTAATCTGCTCCTCGGCCTTTTGCATAAGCTGTGGCACGCTTGTTACTCCGTAGGCGACAAAGTAGTACGCATAGATACCGACCCCAATTAGAACAATAAGAAGCACAGTCAGGAGCAGTTTTGAGCCTTTTTTCTTGGGCTTGTTTTTTTTCTTTTCAGGCCCTCCGGGGGAAGGCACAGGAGTGGACTCTTCTGAGTGAAGATCCTCTTCCTGTGCAGTGGTATCCGGGATACTTTCCTCTTCTTTGAGCGGTCCAAAGATGAACTCATTGGGGTCGTTATCAGCAGTCTGATCGGATTCATCTCCGGAAGGTGCTTGCGTCTGCGTAGCATTTGTCTCAGCCACAGGTGTATCAAGGCTGAACTCCGCAGCAGGACTCGCCCAGAAATCTTCTTCTTCCTGATCCTCGCCTTCAGGCATATTCAGAGAAAAATCAGCTTGCGGAGCAGGTGTGTCAGAGGATTGTTCTTGAGCGGTATCTGCTGCTACAGAAATAGGGCGACCCCCATGGTCTTGGCTGGTCCGTGTTTTTGCGGCTGTCTCAGTATTTAAGAATGTCTCACCGAGATCAGATAGCGAGTCAACCGTAAATACGTTGCCGCAGCGGATACAGCGCACTTGCGCTTCACCGTTCTGGAGTTGGGCAGAATCAAATCGATACGTGGTCTCGCATTGCTCGCACTGGATAATCATATGTGGTAACAGCCTCCAACTGGGGGTCAGGGTTTATCTGATTTGGGCCTGGGTGCACATCTTCATCGATCAGGGTTCAAACGTAAGAATGAAAATGCTCCGACTCAGCAGCAGCATCTAAACGGTATAGATCTGCCCGAGGTGACGATATTTGCCCGCGAGATCAAGTCCATATCCTATAACAAACTTATCTTCTATTTCCATGCCCACGTAGTCTGCTTCTACTGGGGTTTCACGCCGTTCTTTTTTATCCAACAGGGTGCACAGGCGTAACGACGCCGGATTGCGCTTGCTTAAAAGGGGGCACAAGGCTGTCAGGGTATGCCCGCTGTCGAGAATGTCTTCAACGATAATAACATGCTTATCTGCAATGTCGCTGTGTAGGTCCAAGACGATTTCGACATCACGGTTTGAACTGGTATTGTTGTGGTAACTTGCAGCCTGGACAAACTCAAGGGTGACCGGAATGCTGATATTGCGGAGCAGATCTGCGGCAAACATGAAAGCTCCCTTAAGTACCACTACGGCAACGATGTCGTGCCCTGCGTAGTCACGGCTGATTTCTGCTCCAAGCCGCGTCACTTGCGCCGCAATATGCTCTTTGGAATAGAGTAGTTCCATGTTAGTTATGAACTCTTGATATGAGAAAATCAGGTGCCTGTGAAATGGCAGAAATACCCAGCAACTCTATAGCAAGCAGAGGTGGTTTTGTCAATTTATCTACAGAGGTAATGACCTTTCTGCCAGCGGTGTGTGCCCATCAGTGCAAAGGCGCAGGCAGAATATAAAAAACGGAGGGGTAAATGAGAATTCATCTGATATGTAAAAATTGTGCTAACGCGAGTATTAATCTGGGGATTCTGGCATTTGTGGTGTGTCTTATGTCGGTTTTCCCCTTTTCAGCCCAGGCAGGGCCGATTCTGGAGATTGATGAAACAACCTATTCAGCCGGTGAAGTATACGTCGGCGAAGTAATTGAACATCGTTTCCTGATTTCCAATGCCGGAGATGCCCCTCTGGATGTGCAGCGGGTGCGTAGCTCCTGAGGGTGTACTGCCGCACTGGTCAGTGCGGATACACTTAATCCGGGAGAGCAGACTGAGTTACTCGTGCGTTTCAGAACTGCAGGTATGAGCGGAAAGGTGCAACGTCGGGTGGTTCTTTATTCTAATGATATGGAGCATAATGCGATTCCTTTGCGCATAAGCGCAACAATTATACCCGAACTTGAGTTTGCACCCTCGCGCTTTGAATTGACACGCAGTGATGTGCAGCATGTGCCACAGATATCGCTAGTAATAACCAATCGCTCAATACATGAGGTTTCCCTGGTCTCCATGCGTTCCACTACCCCGGATCTTAAGCCGCTTGAAGAGCTTCCGGAGAAGATTGAGCCCGGAGGTAAAATAACTGTGCCATTTGCAATCCCTCTACAAAAAGAGGGAAGCAGCGCATCACTACGTAGTGGATATATCATTGTTGAAGCCAAGGGGGCCGCACGCAGCAAATCCAGAATTCCGGTTGTTTTTAAGAATGCTGACAGTTAGACACCTGCCGGAAGGGTACAGTTGCAGAGAGTTATATGCCTCATTTTAATGTCCTTTGATCAAGGTCGAAGAAGGATGTTTGGATCCCTTGAACCAGCGCCTTGTTTTACTTTTTCCTTGTTTTATGCGAATATCAGGCAACTTATAAATGACAGGAAAATTAAAACAGGAGAGTTTATCTTATGCAATGGCGTGACCAGCTGAAATCGTTTGTAAATAGCATTGAACGTCTGGAGAAGTATGTAAATCTCACCGATGGAGAGCGTGAAATTCTCGAGAGCAATAAAACGGTATGGGGCACTACGCCATATTTTGCCTCCCTCATGGATCCGGATGACCCGGAGTGTCCGATACGCAAGCAGGTGATCCCTTCTAAACTTGAGATGCAGAATAAATTCGGCATGGAAGACTACCTGGTCTGGAAAGAAAACCGCGCCACCGAGGAGGTTCGTCCTGACAGTATTGCTCGCCAGTACAGGGATCGCGTCGCTTTTACCGTTACCCAGGGGTGTGGCATTTACTGCCGTCACTGCTTCCGCAAGGAGCTGGTGGTAGATCGGAGTATGAAGCTTGACTTCAACGTTGATGAGGGTCTGAAGTGGATTTCAGAACACCCTGAAGTTCGTGATATCCTTATCACCGGGGGCGATCCTTTTCTCCTTGAGGATGACAAGATCGAGTACCTGATCCGCAAACTGCGTGAGATGCCACATATCGAGATGATTCGCTTTGGCTCTCGCACCCCGATTGTTCTGCCTCAGCGCATTGACGAGGGATTGAAAAAGGTTCTCGGAGGCTACCACAAGGTGCCCATCTGGCTTAATACCCAGTGCAATCACCCCAAGGAGATCACCGAAGAGACTGCCAGAGCCGTGTACGATCTGATGCAGTGTGGGGTTAATGTAGGCAATCAGGCGGTGCTTCTGAAGGGTATTAACGACACGGTTCCGGTGTTTCGCGAGCTGCATCAGAAATTGCTGCGTATTCGCATTCGTCCGTATTATGTATTCTACTGTGAACCTGCGCCCGGGATTGATCACTTCCGTACTCCGATTGAGAAGGGAGCCGAGTTGATTCGCGATGCGCTGCGTGGGCATACCACCGGTCTGGCCCAACCTATGTACGTGCTGGCTACCAATATCGGCAAAATTCCTCTGATGCCCGATTATTATATTGTCGAACGCGGAGAAGAGGAGTATACCCTGCGCAATCATAAGGGCGAGACCACCAAGATACCGGTGATCCCGGAATAGTGGCCTGATAAATAACCGCCCGACCTTGCATAAATTTAAGTGCTTTATTGCATGGATAACGACAGCTTAGCTGGGTGGAAACACACTGGTCCGTGTTATGTGCCTTCCAATACAAGCACGTAACACGGATTTTTTATTTTACTGCCTGTGATTCATTGCTTATTGCGCAACTTCAGCTGTTTGAACGACATCGAAACCTAATCTGAGTGGATGAATGCGGTTTATGGATAATGCTACACCTAACAGGTTTTCCAGCGATTCCAGCCAGGGGCTGATCTGCCTGGGGTGGCGCGAATGGCTCAGCCTGCCTGAACTAGGGATTGAGCGCATTAAGGCTAAAGTTGATACTGGGGCGCGAACCTCTGCACTACATGCGTTTTTTATTGAACCCTTTACTTCTGATGCCGGGGTGCAGATGGTACGTTTCGGTATCCATCCGCGTCAGCGGGACACAAAAACTGAAGTTGTATGTATTCTGCCTGTAAAGGATGAGCGGCCGGTTACCGATTCTGGCGGACACCGTGAAATGCGCTATGTCGTTGAAACCGAGGTATGTTTGGGAGATAGAGCCTGGCGTGTGGAGATGACCCTCACCAACAGAGATAATATGAAATTCCGCATGTTGCTCGGACGTACGGCGATGCGTGGAATGGCGGTGGTGCCGCAGCGCTCATATCTGCAGGGGAAGAATCGCGCGCAGGTGCAGAAATTCTATCTGCGCTGAAAGGCGTTAATTACAAAAAATGATGTAACTCTGTTCAGTAAGGGCTTGTGGCACCCACTTTGCCCCATCCATGGCCGTTCGACAGTCGCCGTCCAAGGCGACAGTCGCCCTTTCCATGGGTACAAGCCCCTACCGATAGAGAATGGTGAATAGTTACAAAATGATTTATATTCTAAACATCTGCCTGTGGTGGGTGTGAAAGATCTAGATACGAAAGGGGTACCCCGATGAAAATAGGAGTTTTGTCGCGCAATTCAAATTTGTATTCCACCCGGCGTTTGGTGGAAGCAGGTGAAGAACTCGGGCACGAGATGCACGTAATCGATCCGCTGCGCTGCTATATGACCATTGCAACCCAGCGCCCGACGATACACTACCGGGGGCGCGAACTTGAAGGTTTTGACGCTATTATACCGCGTATCGGTGCATCTATAACCTTCTATGGTACGGCGGTAGTACGTCAGTTTGAGATGATGGGGATTTACAGTATTAATGAGTCTGTTGCCATCAGCCGCTCACGCGACAAACTCCGTAGTCTGCAACTTCTGGCACGGCGTGGAATCGGTCTGCCGGTTACTGGATTTGCCCACTCGACCCAATACACCCAGGACCTTATTGAACTGGTGGGAGGTGCGCCTCTGGTGGTAAAGCTACTTGAGGGCACCCAGGGTATAGGAGTTGTTTTAGCCGAAACCAGACAGGCGGCGGAAAGCGTAATCGAAGCTTTTCGCGGCTTGAAGGAGCAGATCCTGGTGCAGGAATTTATCCGTGAGGCCAAAGGAGCGGATCTGCGCTGTTTTGTTCTAGGGGACAAAGTAGTAGCGGCGATGAAACGTCAGGGTAAAGAGGGGGAGTTCCGCTCCAACCTGCATCGCGGCGGGAGTGCTTCGCTGGTTAAATTAACCCCCGAAGAGCGCTCTACCGCTGTGCGTGCGGCTAAAATTATGGGCCTTAATGTAGCGGGGGTGGATCTGCTGCGCTCTAATCATGGCCCGGTGGTGATGGAAGTCAACTCTTCACCCGGCCTTGAGGGAATTGAAACTGCGACTCAGAAGGATCTGGCGAGTTCTATTATCAACTATGTCAAGCGGCAGGCCCGTCCCGGTAGAACCAAAACGCGGGGGAAGGGGTAAATGCTGAATGAAAAACAAACCATTTGAGTTCGGTGGGATAACCGTGGAGCCCGGCACGCGCGCAAGCGTGGATCTGGACATAGCGCGCTTATATACCCACAACGATATGACCCTGCCGGTTCAGGTGGTCAACGGACGCCGTGCGGGGCCGGTGATGTTTGTGTGCGCCGCCGTCCATGGAGATGAGATCAACGGAGTAGAAATTATACGCCGCCTGCTGGCGCATAAGAGTCTCCATGAACTGCGCGGGACCCTGCTTGCAATCCCGTTGGTAAATCCATATGGATTTATCCACCGCTCGCGCTATCTACCCGATCGACGCGATCTCAACCGTGCGTTTCCAGGCTCTCTCAAGGGCTCCCTGGCCGGGCGTCTGGCTTATCACTTTATGCACGATGTGGCGAGCAGGTGCGATTTCGGGGTCGACCTGCATACCGGGTCCAATTACCGCACCAATCTTGCCCAGGTGCGGGCGAACCTGGAAAATGAGCGCACGCGGGAGTTGGCTATGGCCTTTGGTGCTCCTCTTATCATCGATTCGCCCCTGCGCGAAGGTTCCCTGCGCGAAGCGGTATCCTCGCTGGGGAAGCCGGTACTGGTGTTTGAAGGGGGCGAGGCGCTGTATTTTAACGAATCTGCGATCCGTACCGGATTGCGTGGATTACGTCGCCTGATGCGCCACACCGGTATGTTGCCACCGCGACGTCAGAACGCACGCTTTGAACCCATTGTTGCACACAAGAGCAGCTGGGTGCGTGCCCCCATGAGCGGGATTTTTTCCAGCACAGTCGGCCTGGGTGCCATTACAGAAAAAGGCGATAGCATGGGGACGTTGAGTGCGCCCTTGGGGGATGAGTCAATCCAGGTAATTGCCCCGTTCGGTGGTATTGTAATCGGGCGCATGAATTTACCGTTAGCTTACGAAGGTGATGCGTTACTTCACCTGGCGCATATCTCCAAAGAAGGGGAAGCGGAAGAAACCATCGATGAATACACTTCATATTTACGCGATGATGAAGTGGAGATAGATGTGCTGGGACGTTAAAGAAGATAGCGGTTCTGTAGATAAATAAAACGAGGAAATAAATGCACACAATCATCAGATGCTGGACATTGCGGATGCTTATACTCAGTGTGAGCGCTATGTTTATACTCCCCCTTGGGAGTGTAAAAGCTGAGACCCGGGAGGGGACTGCGGAGTCCTCAATACAGACGGCGGCAGAAGCGTCTCCAGTGTATTCAGGTGCTGCCGATGTTGTCCCCCAGGCCATAAAAACGCGTCAGGATATGGCTGCGACACAAGAACGCATCAAAAGCCTGAGTGACCTTAGTGCGTGGGAGAACATCCTCAAAGAGCGCAAAAGCAAACAGCAGGAGCTCAGCGCAAGAATGCAGGAGATAGGGGATCTGCAGAATCAGAGTTTTGAGCGTTTATTGCGGATCGCCACTTTGCTGCAAACACAGAAAAAGAATCTTCAGGCTGATATAGAGCGCATTTCAACCCAGACCTCTGAGTTGGAGAATATTCGAAAACGCTGGCGCGAGCGCTATGAATACTGGGAAAACTGGCGCGAGGAACTTAAAAAGCAGGACACTGACTTCCCTGTTGAGGAGTTTACCCAGGTTCTTAAGGAAAATAAGCTTCTGCGTGAGGGTATAGTCTCTCTGAGTAGTGACTACATCCGCTTGCAAAAGCAGTTCACCGATCTGCTCGAAGCCAACAGTATTTACGAAAAACAGGTGGACACCGAATTGCAGAACCTGCGTTCCACCACGTTTAACAAAACCGCTCCCTCGTTCATCAATCCTGCCTTTTACACCCAGTTCAACGCAGAATTAGCTAATAGGGTTGCCTCTGAAATATCCCATGTTGACTGGTTGGTTGCCCAGGATCTTGCTGCCGGGTGGTGGGTTGTTCTGCTGCAGCTTATAGTTGTTCTGGTTGCGGTATACACTATCAGGCACTACTCCAAAGACCATCATGGGGATAAACAATGGGGATTTCTAATGGCACATCCATGGGCAAGCGGTATCTTTATAGCTATCGTCACCCTCGGTTCTCTGTATCAGACCCCGAGCATTATGTTGCGTTTTTATCTTGCGCTGTTGGTGGTTTTGAGCGCCTGCGTTCTGGTTACGGGTATTGTCAAAAAGAGACGCCATCGTAACCTGGTATGGCTCCTGGGAGGGGCGTACCTGGCCACACTGTTTATGCAGGTTGTCAACCTTCCCCTCCCCCTGATGCGCGTATTTATTGCCGCGCTTGCTTTGGTGCTTCTGGTGCTGTTGATCCCCTACTGTGCCATGGGACGCAAGGATAATGAGCACTGGAGCATTATTGCCTCGATGCGCGTCGGGATTGGTATCTCCCTGATTTCACTTGTGGCACAGTTCGGAGGGTACAGCAATCTGGCGGCGCGTCTTGTGGATGCGAGCTTCAAAACCGTATTTCTCGCTCTCATGGTCACTATGGTGATCAAGCTTGCTCAGGGTGGGGTTAATTTTGCGGTCAATCATCGCAGAGTGCAGAGCGTGTATTTTTTCCGCACCTTCGGTGCCGCGTTTAAAGAACAGGTGAACGCCATCATAAAACTGGTGGTGCTTGGCAGCGCCATTCTGACACTGGGAAAAATCTGGAGCGGCACCAGCAGCATAGCGGCAATCTGGGACAAGGTTGCCTACGTCGGGATTGAGATAAGTGGGCTTCAGCTTGACATCTCAACCCTGATCAATATCGGTGTCGTTATGTACTGCGCCGTAGTGATCTCCTGGTTTATACGCGCCATGTTCGATGCGGGGAAGATAGGTCCGCGTTATATCGACTCCGGGGTGCGTGATTCGATCAAAACCCTGATTCACTATTTTATAATCTTTTGCGGGGTGGTGTTTGCTTTCAGCGCCGCGGGTATCGGGCTGCAGAATTTTGCCGTGATTGCCGGTGCCCTGAGTATCGGTATCGGTTTCGGGCTGCAGAATATCGTTAATAATTTTATCAGTGGCATCATCCTCCTGTTTGAACGCCCCATTCGCAAGGGGGACACCATTATCCTGGATGGCGAGTGGGCGATTGTGCGCAATATAGGACTGCGCTCCACCGTGGTTGAAACCTTTAACAAGGCGGAGCTCATTGTGCCCAACAGTGATCTGATCTCCCAGAAGGTAACCAATCTTACCCATTCTAATGCACAGTATCGTGTAGTTATGGATGTGGGGACAGCGTATGGCTCGGATATGGAGCATGTTCTGAAAATCCTGGAGGATGAGGCGGCCAAACACCCACATGCAGCAAAAAACCCTGCACCCTCTGCACTCTTTGTGGGTTTTGGTAATAGCTCTCTCGATTTTAAGTTGCGCGTGTGGTTAAATAATCTGGACTACTGCCTGACCATCTTCAGCGAGATAGGGATTGCGGTGTACAAACGCTTTGCTGAAGAAGGGGTGGAGATCCCATTCCCACAGCAGGACCTGCATGTGCGCTCCATGGATGAAAAGGTGGTTGAAGCATGGCGCGGGAAGGTTGAGGTGCATAACAGCGACACCGGAGAGACCCATGTGATAAGTGAATGAAATGGAAAAACAGCCCCTCCTGTTTATGAATATGCAGGAGGGGCTGTTACGTGTAAAAAGAGGAAAGAGTCGGGTGCTAAATCCGATTTATCTGCAGTTGAGGTAACGCCTGCACACTGTTACGCAGCTTTTCTTCGCTGGAGATGATGGAAATAGCATCAGTGTTCTGAGAATTTCCCAGATATGTATGTGCTACCCGTATAAGATCTTCACGCGTGACCTTCAAGAGATTTTCGCGGAACTGCTGGCGCATGGGGTAAGTCAATCCCTGTAGTTGGCTCGCAAATTCTGTGGCAGCGCGCCCTGAAGGAGCTTTGGGGCGATCGTGGCTACTGAATACGGATAACACGGCTTCCTTGATCTCCTGTTCACCGAATGTCCCACCCTCGACCCACTGTAGGGCCCGGGTATAAACATCCAGGGTGCGCTCCAGGTGGGGATCGCGATAGGAGAGCATGCAGAAAATCCCCCCATCGCTGCTGTTTGAAGCCATCCCGCCATAGGCACCCCCTTTTTCGCGGATCTCTCGATGGAGAAAGTTTGCGCGCAGCAGCGTAGCCAGAACATTTAGAACTGCGGCATCTTCGTGGGTGTAGGGGATGGTGCGGAAGCAGCGTGTTACATATGAAACCGGAATTGATGTAGCCCAGCCCAGTTGCATCGCCTGCGGGGTTAATTTCCCCAGGGGGGCGTTGCTGCGGACCTTGTAAGCTGGCAGAGCATGTATGAAAGATTTGAGCGCGCTGGAGACATGATCCAGTTGTCCCTCTTCAGCCGTAAGAGCAACGCGCATGTTGCTGCGCTCAAAGAGTTGTAGTTGCAGACGCGTCAGCATTTCAGCCGTATGTGTGAGTTCCTCCTGCTGCAGTGTTGCCAGTTGTTTGATGTGCTGGAGTTGCGCCAACCCACCCCATAGTTCACGTCTTTGCGCAGCCGCAGTCAGGGATGCCGCACCGGCCTGGGCGGCAAAGCTGTGCCCCGAAGCGGGGATGGAGTTTTCCATAGAGCTTTTGATCTGCCCGATCACCGTAGCCAGACGTTCAATATTGCTGAATTCAGCGCTGGTACACAACTCTGCCATGATATTGCATAGCGGCTCAGTGTTCCGATCCAGGGCCTTACCCTTCAGGTGCACCCAGACGTTGGCGTGATCCAGAGTGTGGATATCATTCATGACACTTGCAGAGCACGAAATCCCACCGGTTTTGGCCTCCATGCGTTGAGCCATCTCAACGTAGTCATATTTATCCGTCCCCACCTGGGTAAGCATGCTGCAGAACAGGGGCACATAGGGGATAAGTTCATCCTCGATATGTGCGCAGGGGAAGTAGATGTTCACATAGCTCAGCCCATTAGTGGGTTGCGCAAAACGTTGCACATCCAGACCATCTATATTGCTGAAGTCAGACTCAACGCGAGGTTCAACCGGGTCAATATCTTTCATATCCAGATCGGGGAGACAGGAAAGATCTTCAACCTGCTCCTGGTCTTGCTGCAATTGCTGAGCCTGTTCAATCAGAGCCTGCTTTTGAACCGGTGTAAGGGATGCTTTGATCCTCTCCAGGCGTTCGCGTTCGTGCTTCTTTTCAAGTGCGCCCTGCTCCTGGTCCGGGCGCAGACAGAGCGTTACCCGATGTTTGTTGTCGAGTAACCAGGTTTGCATCAGCCCTTCGAAAAAACCTCCATTGGCGACATCAGCGCGCAGACGTTCAAAATGAGTGTCAAATTTCAGCGCTGATGTGGGGTCGTCGCAATGGAGCCAGGGGCCCAGGATGCGCAACAATAGGGTGATAGGGTAGGGATATGATCCCCCGGTTACTTCACGATTTGCTAATTCCAAGCGGTGGATAGCCGCATCAATCCGCTCCTGACTGAAGCCGATTTCAGCAATAGATTGAAGATTTTCCAGAATGCATTCTTCAATTGCTTCTACATGCTCCGGCTCAGTGCCCTGCAGTCCAACGGCAAAACCGGTAGTGCGGTAATCATCGTGATAGCCGCACCCAGGGGTGAGATTCTTTCCCAGCCCCGAATCAAGGAGTGCCTTGTATAGTGGCGCTCCGGGATTGCCGAGTAACAGCTGTGACAGCAGAGTCATGCACAGGCGTGTGTAGCTGTCGGAAATGTCGTTGGTGAGCCAGGCTACGTGAAGCATGGTTTTGCCACTAATATCTTCACCCGGATCGAGAGGGAAGGTTTCCTCCGAAAATACAGGCTGTTTGCGGTACGGCTCAGGAGGGACTTCGCTCTTGACTTCGATAGCACCGAAGTGCTGCAGCACCTGGGAATCGATGCGCTCCAGATGTTTTTCTACGGGAGAATTCCCGTAGGTGAAAAAGCACGCATTGCTCGGATGGTAGAAGCGTGCGTGAAACGCCTTTAGATCCTCCCAGGTAAGATTCGGGATATCCAGCGGTTCGCCGCCTGAATTATGGTGATAGCAGGTGGTCGGGTACAGATGTTTGTTTGTGCGGCGCCCCAATAGACTGGCGGGATCCGCCATGGCCCCTTTCATTTCGTTGTATACTACCCCCTTGAACTCCAGGGAGCTTTCCGGGTTGCCCATCTCGCTGAATTCGAGTCGGTGCCCTTCCTGCGCAAAATCCTGCTCCCGCAGGAGGGGGAAGAATGCCGCGTCCAGGTATATTCCCAGGAGATTGGAGAAATCCTTGCGATTCTGGCTCGAAAAAGGATAGCAGGTCCAGTCACTTGAGGTAAGCGCATTCATGAAACTGTTGAGGCTGCGTTTCAGCATGCTGAAAAAGGGGTCGCGCACCGGGTAGTTTTTGGAGCCGCACAACACAGTGTGCTCCAGAATGTGCGCAATGCCGCTCGAATCTTCCGGCGGAGTCTTGAATGCCACAGCAAACATATTGTTACTGTCGTCACATGCGAGATGAACAAAGCGTGCACCGGTGCGTGTATGCTCAAATTGAAACAGTTTGACGTTGATCTCATCGAGCATGCTTGATTGAACCAGGTTGAATCCTGCTGGAATAGCGATATTGTCAGTCATATAGTTGGAATCCCATAATTTAAGTTTGGGGTTAAAAGCCGAGGAGAGGCTCAAAATACACGAATAAGTTTTGTTTTTCCACCATCTAGATCCTCTTCTCTGTTATCTTTATTTCAATCGCGCTATACTGCCGTTCACTTTTGTGGACGAAAGTTCATTCTCATTTATGGAGTGATCGTTCTATTTAAGATTATTCGGCTACAGATGCCGATGTTTGCTTCAGGAGGAACAATATGCATATGGAAAATCAAGCTACAAAGCAGATGAACATGGCACTTTACCAGGTATCCAGAGTGATGTCCGGTGTGTTTCTGGTTTTGTGTTTCTTGGGGCTGTCTCTGCCAGGAGAGGTTATGGCATTCGGTGAATCCGGCTGTGGAGCGGGAGAATGTCGGGACTGCCACTCTCTGACTGCAGAGGAAGCCATGAAACTTCTCCCCCCTGGAGCAGATAAAATCAATGCTGTAGACTTCTCTGAAGTAGGGGGATTGTGGCGCGTTGAAGGGGAGGCGCAGGGAAAAAATTTCAGCATCTACATCGATTTTTCCAAGCAGTATCTCATTGCCGGAAACATCATCCGTATCAAAGATGGGGCAGATGTGAGCCATAAAGTTGATGTGGCAGAAATACCTCAAGGTGGGGGGATAATCCTGGGAAATCCGCAAGCATCAGTGCGTGTACACGTATTCAGTGATGTGCGCTGTTCTCATTGTGAGACCTTGCATCGAAACCTTGAAACCCTGGTCCAAAAAAACAGCAAGATTCAGGTGGTCGTGCATCTGCTCCCTCTGATGATGGAGAAAGAGCTAGCAGCGGCACTGGGTTGCAGCAATTCAGCCAAGATGTTGAGGGTTGCATACTCTACACATGGCAAAGATAATAAACTGGACGATCTGGAACCCTGTGCACACACGGACGTGGATGCGGTAATTGATTTTGCGCGCAAATGGCAACTGACTTCTACTCCCACCATTATTCTGCCAGACGGTCAGGTTGTACGCGGTTCACATCCGCTTGAGCGTATCCAAGAGATGCTGGAACCATTTCTGGAATAAAAGTTTAAGGGCGTATGTTTGTTTGCACATTTGTTCTGTCTGGAAGCAGTGCGGACTTGATTTTCTCCCTTTAATCTGCTAGATAACCATCCTTTGATTTTTATTTACAACCAGTCTATAAAAACAGTACGGAGAGCGTATAACCTATGGGATTGATGAGCGGCAAACGAGGCATTGTTTTCGGCGTAGCAAATGAGATGAGTATTGCCTGGGGGATTGCCCAGCAGTTGAAAGAGCAGGGCGCCGAGATGGCGTTTACCTATTTGAACGGTTCATTGGAAAAGCGTGTTCGACCCCTGGCAGAAAAACTGGGCTCAACGGTTATTCTCCCTTGTGATGTAAGCAAAGATGAAGAGATTGAAGCGGTGTTCGAAGAGCTGCGTAAGGAGTGGGGCAGTATCGATTTCGTCGTGCATGCCGTTGCATTTGCCGATCGCGAAGATCTGAAGCGTCCTTTCAGCCAGACCAGTCGTGATGGTTTCAATCTAGCCATGGATATCAGCGCCTACTCGCTGGTTGCGGTTACCCGCTGCGCCGTGCCCTTGATGAATGAAGGAGGGAGCATTCTCACCCTGACCTATCTCGGTGCCCAACGCGCAGTCCCCAACTACAATGTCATGGGGGTGGCTAAAGCGGCTCTCGAAGCCTCGGTGCGCTATCTTGCCGCAGAGCTCGGAGAGCAGCAGATTCGGGTTAACGCCATTTCCGCTGGACCCATCCGCACCCTGGCAGCTTCGGGGATTGCTAATTTTCGCTCAAAAATAAAACTGATGGACGATTTTGCCCCTCTGCGGCGTACCGTAAGCCAGGAGGAGGTGGGGAAAAGTGCTACCTATTTCCTCTCCGATCTGGCGAGCGGCGTTACCGGCGAAGTGCATTATGTAGATGCAGGTTTCAGCACTGTGGTAAGCGCTTAAGGGTATTGAAGCGCGCCATCAACATATAGAATGAGCAAAAAGGGGCCTGTGTGCCCCTTTTTGCATTTCAAGGATTCAGGTAAATATGCTTCATGGAAACACCAGCGGTCTTAAGGCAGCGCAGCAAAAAGCGCTCGAACGTATCCAGCGACGCCAGATCCCTCCGCATGAGGTGATCTCCAGCGAACTTGCCAATTTTATGTGTGGATTGGCGCGCGAACTGCGGCGTCAGATCGGAATCCTGGTGGATCGCGGTGGAACCATCCAGCACGTGATCCTGGGCGATGATCGTGAGATCGTCATCCCGGATATCAGTGGCTACGCCTTGGGGCGCAGCGGTCTGCGCGGATTGCGCTGTATCCACACCCATCTGAAGAATGAGACTTTGTCGCAGGACGACATTACAGACCTGTCCCTGTTGCGTCTTGATCTGATGGCCGCGATCGGGGTGGATGAGGACGGAACGCCACAGGGATTCTACTATGCCCATCTGCTTCCTCAAAATCCACAACAACGTCAGGTCGAACGACACGAAGTAAAGCATTTTCACACCCTTGATCTGGATATAAAAGCCTTTCTGAGTGCCCTGGAAGCCGAGCTGGAACGCAGTGCCGCTGAGACCGTGGATCTCTCCGACCCGCGTGAGCGTGCCCTGCTGATCTCGGTGAGTAAAAAAGCTAAGAGTGCGATAGAGGATTCACTCACCGAGTTGCATGAACTTACGCGCACTGCCGGGGTAGCCGTGTTGGGTAGCGTAGTCCAACGCCCCAACCGCTTCAATCCCCGCTACCTCATGGGGGAAGGTAAGCTAAAAGAAGTGGTGATCAGTGCGTTACAGCAGCGCGCTACCATGCTGATTTTTGATCAGGATCTCACCCCTACTCAGGTGCGCTCGATCTCTGCCCTTACAGATTTGAAAACCATCGATCGCTCTCAATTGATTCTGGATATCTTCGCACGCCGTGCGCACACCCTGGACGGTAAGGTACAGGTCGAGCTGGCACAACTTAAATATATCCTCCCACGTCTGAGCGGCAAAGGAACCGCCTTTTCGCGCTTGATGGGTGGAATCGGCGGGCGTGGTCCGGGCGAGACCAAATTGGAGATTGACCGACGCCGGATACGTGAGCGCATCAGTCACTTGGAAAAGCGTCTTAAGAAAATGGCACGCAGCCGTCTTCAGCGACGTCAGCGCCGCAGTCGCTCCAACGTACCTATTGTCTCCATTGTAGGGTATACCAATGCAGGCAAATCAACGTTGTTAAATGCTCTGACACAGAGTGAGGTGTTTGCCGAAGACAAGCTCTTTGCTACCCTGGATACCTCGACCCGGCGTCTGCGTTTTCCGCAGGAGCGTGAGGTGATTATTACTGATACCGTTGGATTTATCCGTGATCTGCCTCCGAGCCTGGTGGGGGCATTCAAAGCAACCCTTGAAGAGCTTGAGGATGCCGATCTGCTTCTTCAGGTCGTGGATATCTCCGATCCGTGTTTTGAAGATCACATCAATGCGGTGGATCAGATCCTTGAAGATCTGGATCTTGCCCATACCCCCAGACTGCGCATATTCAATAAAATTGATCGTATAGATGTGGCGGAATGTGATGAATTGTGCCGGCGCTATGAAGCCATCCCTGTGTGTGCTCAGGAACGGGATACCTTTCAGATTCTTATGGAGGCGCTTCAGGGACGTTTCTGGCCCGATGAAGAGGTGTTTGATAATATTGACTGTCAGGACGATTTTATATAATCTTACATAGCGGTTGTTTCCGGTGTTTCGCCTGCATGTATTTAGATACATCGGTAGCCCTGTATAGAACCTCAGCGTTTTTAACGTATGAAAGCGCCCTCCTCTGAAGTTGAACCTATACTGGATATATTATGTGTAACCTTTTGATAAAGAAGATAAATATCTACATCCTGTTGTTGGTGTGTGTGGGCATGAGTGGATGTGCTGCCACAAGGTTGGAGCATAGTGGAGACGTTGATGAAACGCCACTTTCTCAGGATAAAGAGGGCAGTACCACCGGTGCGCCAATTTCTGCAGCTGCTCCAGTATTTAAAGATGCTGCAGACGAAGGTGGAATAGACGATTCTTTGGCGTCGACCTCCGAAGTTGCAGAGATTAAACCTGAAGCTGAAACCAGGCTCAATGCTGAAAATGTCACAGGAAAGAGCGCGGAGAAAAAGTGTACACCGGACTATGATTTCCCTGTAGTCCGAAATGCGCAGGTGGAAGAACTTCTCGATTACTACACGACGGGGCGTGGGCGGCGTTCATTTCAGCTCTGGCTTGAGCGTTCAGGGCGTTATTTGCCCCTGATGCAGCAGACCTTTGCTGAGGAAGGGCTGCCGCGGGATCTGGCCATGCTCGCTCTGATTGAGTCCGGCTTTAACAGCAACGCCCACAGCTGGGCGAACGCTGTAGGGTACTGGCAGTTTATTGAATCCACCGGGCGCATGTACGGGCTGGAAAATACCTGGTGGCGTGATGAACGCCGCGATGTGGAAAAAGCCACTCGTGCGGCGGCACAGTACCTGAGTGACCTGTACGCCCGTTTTGACGACTGGTATCTGGCGGTGGCCGCATACAATGCCGGCCCGGGTAAAATGTTGAATGCCATCAGACGTTATAATTCACGCGATTTCTGGCATCTCTCCCAGGGGAGCTATCTTCGTGCTGAAACCAAACGCTATATCCCCAAGTTGCTCGCTGCAATCATCTTAGCCAAAGAGCCGGTGCGCTATGGCTTCGATGAAATTGAATACGCTCAACCTCTCAAATTTGACACAGTGGTAGTGTCTGAGCCTACGGATCTTGAGGTCGTAGTTGAGATAACCGGGGTTGATTACTCCATTCTGAAGCGGTTGAATCCTGAACTGAAACGCTGGTGCACCCCGCCTGAAGTCCAGAACTACACCCTGCGGGTTCCGCCCGGTGCTGCCCAGGGGTTTGCGGAGCGCTACGCCCGGATACCCGCCGAAAAAAGAAATCGCTATCGGCGCCATGAGCTCAAACCGGGAGAAAATCTGGCATTATTGGCACGGCGCTACAATATCCGGGTTGATGATATTATAACCCTTAACAAAATTGGCGATCCCCGCAGATTGCAGATCGGACAGAATCTTATTTTGCCCCTGCACCATGAATACACCTCCACCCCTGTTGCAGAACTTGAGGATGACTATATGCGTACCTACCGGCGCAGTTATACCGTGCGCAAAGGGGATAGTCTCTGGAGCATTGCGCGCAGCAACAATGTAAGCGAAAAGCAACTGCGCGTGTGGAATCGCCTGGGATGGAGTGATTTTATTAAACCGGGGCAAAAGCTATTGGTTTCTGCACCGCCCTCTCGATCCAATGAAGGCTACACTCCTGCGCGTCAGATTGTATATAAGGTGCGCAAAGGCGATACTCTGTGGGATATCGGACGCCAGTATTCTGTGGATACTGGAGATATACGCCAGTGGAATAATCTGGCGGAAAATCATATTCTGCGTCCCGGCGACGAATTGACTTTGAAGTTGGCTTCAGGCAGATCCTGAGCAGGCTTATAAACAGACATGTGGCGCGCGAAGCTTTTGACATTTAGTGTTTGCGTTGTTAAAGTCACGCGCTCGTAAATTGTACATACCGGTTTTATTCCTACTATCCGCGACCTAGAAAAATTAACGCCGGGCTATCCGGCACTTCCGCTCCATCAGGAAAGGTGAGAATTTTCCATGCTTAACTTTTTGATCTCATTTGCGTTTGCCATATTGGCGGCGGTGCCGTTGCGCATTGTATATGGCTGGGACATGATCTACTGTAGCCTGGTTTCGGTAGTGTTGTTTATGCTTATATATTTTCTAATGTCGCGCAATACCATGAAAAAGATAACTGCCCTGGTAGAAACAGCGCAGAAAGATATGCAGAACAACCGCGGCGAAAAAGCGGTAGCAACCTTGAAAAGCGGGTATAAATACGCAAAATGGCAGTTTTATGTGAAGGGGCAGCTCAACGCCCAGATCGGGACGGTGTTGTACATCCGCAAAGAGTTTGCTAAGGCTCTGCCGTATCTGGAGAAGGCATTTGCCAAGCACTGGGTTGCGATGTGTATGCTTGCGGTGAGCTACATGAAGCGCAATAAACCCGCCAAGATGACCAATGCGTTTGAAAAAGCGGTAGCGGCGAATCGTAAAGAACCCTTCATCTGGAATTTGTACGCCTACTGCCTGGATAAAATCGGCGAAAAGAAAAAGGCTATGGAAGTACTCGAAAAAGGAATTAAGAAGACCAAGGGTGATGAGCGTCTGGTAGCGTCTCTAAAGGCGGTAGAGAATAACAAACGCATAAAGATGGATGGATACGGAGATTTCTGGTACCAGTTTCATCTCGAAAAAACCGGAGCCATGGTGAAGAAACAGACCAAGGCAATTCAGGGACGGCGCAAAATGCCGCGCATGTAGGTCATAGTAGGAGCACGGCGATGGCAACAAAAAAACGTGGCAGGAAGCGCGCAGCACAGGCGCCGCAGGACACGTTCAAATCAAGCCCCTTCAATACTATGAAGGGGCTTTGTATTGGTAGCAGCGCAAAATCAGAACCACACCCTGAGCCGCAGCCCGCCCAGGAGGAGAGACCGGGATCTTCGCCACGCGAATCTGGGCACGACGATATAGATTTTGCAACGGCTATGGGGGGGATCGGGGTGAAGCCTCTGGATGATAATGCTGAATATGTAGCAGTTGAGGTTCCAACTGAGCAGGGTGAAGATTCTGAACACTCTAAATGTGAGAGCAGCTTTCATACAGACGAACTGGGTGAAGAGGAGTTGTTCCTGCATCATCTGGGGCAGATGGATGCAGTATTCAACGATAGCTATCCAGAAAATGATGCAGCAGCGCAGGAGCACGCCAGCGCCCGACGTATGCGTCAGCTCCGCAAGGGACGTCTGCGCCCGGAAGCGAGTCTGGATCTGCACGGCTGCTACCGAGAGGAAGCACGTAAGAAGGTACGCATATTTCTGGAGAGCCGCCAACGCCAGGGGATGAAGACCGTTCTCATCATCACCGGACGTGGGCTGCGCTCCAAAGGTGGCGAGTCAGTATTGCGCAGCGATATTGAAGCCTATCTGCGCACTCGCGCCAAAGCGTGGGTGGCGGAATGGGGCAGAGCTCCGAAGCAGTATGGTGGCGACGGAGCCCTGGTGGTGTTCTTGCGTACTTAGGTCTGTTTTCTTGCCTTTTAGCCCTGCGGATAACTTTCCATATTGGGAATAATAGCGCGTCCGAGCCAGTCGATACACTGTCCCAGGTGACGCATGTTGTCCATCCCTTCATCATCTTCGCGCACATCCCCCTTACTCAAGCCGATACCCATATTCCAGTATGTGGAACCGGGTACGATCATGCGCGACATCTGAAACATGTGGTTGATGCTGTCGTACACATGGATGGCGCCACCACGGCGGACTGCAACTACAGCTGCGCCGATCTTGCCGGCAAAGGCATTGTTGTTGGCTATCGCCACAAATCCGGCCCGCTCAAGCAATGCTTTCAGATCGGCAGAGACTGCGCCAAAATAGGTGGGGGAGCCAAGAACCATGGCATCGGCTTTGAGCATTTTTGTGTAGATGGTGTTGAAATTGTCGCTGTCAATTACACATCTGTTGTTTTTGCTCGTAAAACACTGCTGACACGCGGTGCAGCCTCGTATATCGGTGCCGCCCACCTGAACCAGTTCCGTGTCCCATCCGGTTTTTCCCAGCTCTTTCAGGCAGACCTTGAGCAGCAGTTCGGTGTTCCCGCCTGAGCGCGGACTTCCGTTTACTCCAAGTACGTACATACTATTAACTCCTTTTTATGCCGATTCCTGGTAAAGATGCACATCCCGTTGCGGGAAAGGGATAGATATCCCTTCACGATCGAAGCTCTTCTTGATATTTTCAACCAGATCGAAGTAAACCCCCCCAGTAGTCACCTGTCTTAACCCATGGGCGGATGGAGAAGTTTACACTGCTGTCTGCTAGTTCCTTAACCACAATCATGGGAGCCGGATCCTTCAGAATCCGGGTCTCCGCATCCATTACCTCCTGCAGAACTGTACGCGCCCGATCCAGATCATCACCGTATCCCACTCCGACAGTGAGTTCAATGCGCCGAGTGTCTTTGGCAGAGTAGTTAATGATGTTATCCCCCATGATCTTGCTGTTGGGTACGATGATCTCTTTGTTATCCGGCGTGGTGAGGTAGGTGGTGAAGATCTGGACCTCTTCCACCGTTCCGGATACCCCGCCACCTTCGATGTAGTCACCGGCTTTGAAGGGGCGGAAGATTATCATCAGGACCCCCGCAGCAAAGTTGGAGAGTGAGCCCTGCAGAGCGAGACCCACGGCCAAACCAGCGGCACCCATGATAGCCACAAGACTGGTGGTTTGGATTCCGAGCTGATTTAGAGCCGCAATCACCACAAATACAATCAATACGGTGTAGACAATGCTGCACACGAACGACACCAGGGTCTGATCCACCTTGTTTTTAGTCATCACCCGCTTCAGTGCGCTGCGCATACCCTTTGCGACCCAGCGCCCGACCACAAAAATGGCGATGGCGGCAATGATGCGCAGACCATAAAACGCGAGCCATTCCTGGATCTGCGGGATAAGTTTTTCAAAATCGATGCTGAAATCCATTTACGTCTCCTTCAATAAATTGGTGGGTTTTACAACTATCATCTAATTTTTTCTTTGTGCGAAAGCATCATATTTCAGGCGTTGCCTTAACGTTGGCATACTTTGCTATTGTCTTGTTGTTAATATTGTGCAGCGCATCAATAAAATGCAACTGCAGGGTTCCGGGGCCGTTGGCCTGCTGTGCAGCAATCTCGCCACAAATGCCCATCACTGTCATTGCATTGGTTGTGGCATCAAGATAGTTGCTGTTGACAGCGCAGAAAGCGCCCACCACCGCACTTGCCGTACACCCGAGACCTGTAACCTTTGGCATCATGGGTTCTCCGTTGTGAACCAGAATATTGCTCTTGCCATCGGTGATCAAGTCAATCGCACCACTGACACACACCACGCAGTTATATGTGTGCGCCAGCTCATTGGCAGCATCTTCAGCGTCCGTTTCTGCTGCACTGCTGTCCACCCCTTTGGTTTTCTGCTGAGCTCCGGCCAACGCCATTATTTCTGAAGCATTCCCGCGGATTACCGCCGGATTGGTGGACTGCAGTAGACGCAGGCAGGTTTTGGTTCTGAAGGTGGTTGCACCAGCTCCCACCGGATCGAACACCACGGGAATGTTGTTTAAGCGTGCCGTAGCCATTGCCAGTTTCATGGACTCCACCCACGTCCGGCTTAAGGTGCCGATATTTATAACCAGCGCCGAGGCCATGGAGGTCATCTCTTCAACCTCCTCCAACGCATGCGCCATTACCGGTGAAGCCCCTAAAGCCAAAAGGGCATTGGCGGTACTGTTCATCACCACGAAGTTGGTTATATTGTGCACCAGCGGGGTGGTATTGTGGATATTGTTCAGGTCATGGTGGATAGACTGAATGGTTAATTTCATACTTTAGATCACCTTGGATAAGAAAGTACACATGCAGTTAGATTGTAGCAGTGAGCATGGGTGGGAAACAGAAATTTTTGTACTTAATTACTAAATTCTACCATAGCAACCCTTAGTGTATACTTGTGCATAGCAAATATGTTAACAATCCGTCACGTAAAAGTTGCGTAATTCACTTTGGATGCGCACCGCATTTTTCCATCAGCGTTTGAGGAGACAGGGATGCCCCAGGAAGAGATCTATGTTGTTGGTCATACCAACCCCGATAGCGATTCCATTTGTAGTGCTATAGCTTATGCGCGTCTGCGCGAACTCCAGGGGCTGAACAATGTGCGCCCCGCACGCGCCGGGAATATCAATCGACAGACCCAGTTTATCCTTGATGAACTGGCGGTACCACAGCCGGAGTTAGTTCTCGACATGTCGCCGCGCATTGGGGATGTGATTTCGCGTGAGGCACCAGTATCTATCGACTTCAGAGAGCCACTCTCGCGCGCGATGGAGCTGTTCCACCTGCATAATATACGCATTCTGCCGGTACTGGATGAACAGAAGAAGCCTCAAGGAATGTTATATCTGAAAAAACTCGCTGAGCGCTTTCTGGTGCCGAGTCAGGTGAAGGATCTACGGCGCATAAATGCCTCACCACGTTCTATTTGCCAGTGCCTTAAGGCGCGCTTTGTGACCGAGTTTGATGTGGATTCCCTAGAAAACCTTGATCTGTTTGTCGCTGCTATGGCGGAAGAGTCGTTTAAAGAGAAAATCAAGGGCCATGATATGCGCGAGATGGTGCTTATTGCCGGGGATCGTTACGAGGTTCTGCGTCATGTAGTTGAGCGCGGTGTGCGCGTGCTGATTGTAGTGGGCGATCTCCCCATACCTGAAGATATATGCGAAATCGCACGCCAGAATGAGGTGACCATCCTCTCCACCGCATTTGACACCTCTACCAGTGCATGGCTCACACGCCTGGCTACCCCGGTGGGGCATCTGGCCCAGACCGATTACGTTACATTGCACGAAGAAGATCGCCTTGAACAACTAAAGGTTAGCCTGATGCATAGTCCGGTGCCCGGGGTGCTGGTGCTCAATGACAGGGGAGACCTCCTATCTGTGGCGACAAAAAGTAATCTGTTTACTCCGAGCAGGCGTAAGCTGATTCTGGTGGATCATAATGAACTCTCACAGGCCGTAGCCGGGGCAGATAAGGTAGAGATCATCGAGATCGTAGATCATCATCGCCTGGGGAATCTGCAGACCGACAAGCCGATTCAGTTTATCAATAAACCTCTGGGGAGCACCTGTACCCTGGTAGCGACCTTGTATCAGCAGGCGGGAATTGATCCTGAGCCTGCTATCGCGGGTGTGATGCTCGCAGGGCTGCTTTCAGACACCATTGTGCTGAAGTCACCCACAACTACAGATGTTGATCGCCAGATAGCTTTCTGGCTCGGACAGCATTCAGGTCTGGATGCGTATGAGTTCGGGCAGCGGATTTTCTCCTCCAGCAGTGCCATAAGTGCATATGACACCCTCACAGATGTAATAACCTCAGATTTTAAGGTATTCCAGGCCGGATCGTACGAATTCGGCATCGGGCAGGTAGAGGTGGTGAGCTTTCACGAATTTCTGGATCGACGTCAGACCCTTGCAGCCGAGCTCGAGCAGGTGCGCAAACACAAGGGGCTGGCGATAACCGGGCTGTTGGTGACCGATATTGTCGCCGGAGACAGCATGCTTTTGGTAGCAGCAGAAGAGGGGATGGCGTTTGCCATGGGTTATCCGCAGCGCGAAGGCAATCTGTACGAGCTCAAGGGGGTGTTGTCACGCAAAAAGCAGCTTATTCCACACCTCCTGCGTGTCCTCTCAAACTAAGACTGGTTGCACTGCTCTGTATATGCCAGCTTGACACCTGCGCCCGGCTTGATTAAAGTACGGGCGCTACATAGTATTCAGGTGCTCCGGAGAATGGAGCAAAATATGGGAATCCTGTGCAAATCAGGAACGGGCCCGCCGCTGTAACCGGGGACGGAGAACACATCAAACCACTGCTGCCATAGTGCGGCGGGAAGGGGTGTTCAACGGACGATCCGGAAGTCAGAAGACCTGCCTGAATATGAAGTTTGTCTGCTTCGTGGCGAAGCAGCTGACGATTTCGTGGGAATCAGGGATGACCCCGAATCGATTTTTTTTGTATCGGTTCGGGGCTTTTTTATGCCCCGGGCATAACAAACCTGGAGGCAGATTATGAGAAACACAGTGGTAGCCGGGGCGCTCCTCGGATTGTTGGCATTCGCGCACCCCATGTGGGCGCAGGCTGAGCAGAAGGTTGAAGAACTTGCTGATGTGGTGGTCACAGCCACGCGTACTGAAGCAGGAATGGATCAGGTAGGGGGAACTTCCCTGAGTGTGATAACCGCAGAGGATATCGAGGCACGCCAGTTTCACTCCCTGGCTCAGGCACTTAGAACCGTCCCCGGAATTCAGTTTTCCAGTACTGGTGGGATGGGAGCCAGTAACCGGGTGTTTATTCGTGGTGCGGATACCAAAAACACGCTTTTGCTGATTGATGGCATCGAAGCTAATGATCCTGCCGATCCGAATCGCGGCGCGGATCTGGCCAACATCAGTGTGGAAAATGTAGAACGTATCGAAGTGATCCGCGGCCCTATGAGTGTGCTCTACGGCAGTAACGCTGCTGCGGGGGTGATCAATGTGATTACCCGCTCTGGGTCTGGAGATGTGGGCGGTTATGTTGGCGGTGAAATAGGGACTTATAATACCTCTAAAGGCTACACCGGTTTAAATGGATCGGTTGGTAAGGTCGGATTTTCGCTCGCGGCCTCCCATCTGGAAACAGACGGCTATTCCCTTGCTAACGCAGATAATAACAGCATCCCGCATAGCGGAAATACTTCTGAAGATGACGGGTGGCGCAACACCAGTGCCAGCGGTAAGGTAAATCTAGACATCACCGAAAACACTTCTCTAAAGGTTGTGGCCCGCTACACTGAAGCGAACATGGATGAAGATGAATGGGGACCAGGGTATGCTGGAGATCGCTTTGCTTACGACCCGCTTACGTGGGCCCAGATTCCAGATCCTGATGGGACGAAAAAGCGGCGCCAGGAAAGCGAACGCCTGTTTGGCAAAATAGAGTTGCGTAACCAGTTGTTCGATGATCGATTTGAATCAGTGCTGGACTATAAATACGCACGTCAGAAGCGTGACAGTTACGCCAATGATGGTATCCATGACTATGATTACACGGGAACAACCGATGAATGGAGTTGGCAGGGGAAGCTGAAACTGACACCCCGTCATGGAATAAGCTTTGGAGCAGATTACCTGAATGAAGAATCTGATTCAACGTTTGACGCTAGGGAAGATGCGCGGACCTTGAGCTACTGGGCGCAGCACCAGTTCATTCATGCCGGTTTTGATGTGGTCAGCGGGGTGCGTTATGATGATCATGAGGAGTTCGGTGACAAAACCCCCTGGCGTATCGCGCCGGCGTATACTTTCGCGAGTACAGGGACAACCCTGAGAGGGGTATATGCCACCGGTTTTCGTGCCCCGTCGCTGTATGAAATGTATTCGCAGTACGGTGACGTAACCCTTGATCCGGAAGAGAACACTTCCTGGGAGGTTGGGGTGGATCAACCTCTGTTTGAGGGTCAGTTGGAAGTCGGGGTTACCTATTTCCGCATGGAGTTTGAGGATCGGATCGACTGGGACATCACCAGAGTGATTCCGGGGCAGGCATGGCCGGGTGGATTTGCGCAGATGGAAGGGGAGAGCAACACCAGTGGGGTTGAGGTGTTCCTCCTCTGGAATCCTCTCGCCAGTGTGGATGTGCGGGTGGATTACACCTACACTGATACTGAGGATGTAGATGGCTCACGGATGGTGCGTCGTCCTCTGCATCAGGTGCATACGGGACTGAACTTTATCCTGTGGAGATCGGCAGGGATAAATGTGGATGCCTACTGGGTGGATGAGCGTGAGACAGTTGCGAGTGCCAGTGATCTGAATGGAAACCGGGTTGATACTTTGGACGACTATTTTCTCGTCAACATAGCCGCCAACTACGATCTAAACGATGCTCTGCGTATCTACGCGCGCGTGGATAACCTTCTGGATGAGCACCACGAAGAGGCCTGGAGTTATGCCACGCCCGGGCAGTCGTTCTATGCTGGCGCGAAATTCACCTTTTAGGCTTACGCTATGAATATCCCCCGGCACCTGTGGCTTAGATTTATTATTACCTGCTGTATTCTGACCTGGGTGCCGGGGATAAATGTCTTCGGCGTATGTGCAACCTACACCGATGCCCTGGAGCGCGAGATTGCTTTGGATGAGGTTCCCCAACGAGTGGTATCTTTGGTGCCGAGTGTGACCGAAACCATCTATGCCCTAGGGGCCCAGAATAAGCTTGTCGGAGTTACCGACTTTTGTAACTATCCTCCCGAAGCAGAGAGTAAGCCCAGCGTGGGAGCGTATAACAGCCCCAGCATAGAAGCTATAGCCGTGCTTGAACCTGATCTGGCTATTATTGCTGCGGATATGGCAACCCCGGCAATGCTCGAAACCCTGCTGAAGCTGGAAATTTCGGTATATACTGTTTATCCACGCTCCATCTCTGCAACGGTTGCCATGCTACGCAACCTCGGGGTGCTCCTGGGGTACGCGGAAGCGGGGGAAACCCTTGCACTTCAGTTGGAGACCAGGGTAGCGCAAATACGTACTGAAGTGGCCCGAAGTGATTCCGGCAGTAACCCCCGCGTCATGATCAGCATTATGGTCGAGCCGCTGGTGATTGCGGGGACTGACACCCTTCCCGGCGAGATGCTCGCATGTGCTGGCGGTGTAAATGTGGCTCAGGATGGCAGTCGCTACCCCATGTGGAATATGGAAACAGTACTGGTGCAGGATCCGGACATTATAATTGTCTCTCCCCATCCCGGGACCTCTGCGCCTGAAAATTTTTTTCTGCGCTTCGGGCAGTTACAGGCAGTTCAGAATGATATGGTTACAGCTATTCCCGCCGATTGGCTCCAGCGCCCCGGCCCGCGCGTACTCAAGGGACTTAACGCGTTGCGAGATGCGATCCTCAAGATTAAATCTAATCCGGAAGAGCAGGGCGATGCAGGGAGAAATTAGACGTTCATATATGTGGTTGCCTGTGTGTGTGCTCTTTCTACTCGCTGCGATAATTGCAGGGCTGAAATACGGTAGCATCCCATTATCTCTATCGGAGCTTCTCAATATCCTCTTTCATCCTCAGGATGCCGGGCTTAAATCAACCGTGGTCTGGCAGTTGCGTCTCCCGCGCGTAGCCCTTGCAGCGCTTGTGGGAATGTCCCTTGCGGTATCCGGCAGCGTATTTCAGGCGGTGTTGCGCAATCCCCTCGCCGATCCGTATCTGCTCGGAGTCTCGGGTGGTGCCGCACTCGGCGCGGTCCTCGCTCTTACCTTTTTTTCCATCCAGAGCTACGCTGTCCCCGTGCTGGCCTTCAGTGGCGCGCTACTTGCGCTATTGTTGGTGTATCTGGTAGCGCGTGCTCACCAGGCTGCGACTCATACCCTGATACTTGCCGGTGTTATGGTGGGTAGCTTATGTACCGCTGTGCTGATGTTTCTATTACTCTATTCCCCCTCGGATCCTATGCGCAGTGCGCTGTTCTGGCTTGCAGGCAATCTGTCCCGCACCGAGGCAGGGTGGTTGCCGTATGCTGCGGCAGCATGTATTGGTGTAATTCTGCTGTTGTGGGCCAGGGCAAGTCTATTGGATGTGTTTACCCAAGGGGAAGATGTTGCCGCAGATTTAGGCGTGGATATCGGGCGTGAACGTCTTCTGCTCCTTGCCGGGGCCGGGCTGCTGGTAGCTATAGCGGTGGCCCTTGCGGGACTGGTGGGGTTTGTCGGACTAGTGGTACCCCACGCTGCACGACTGCTCTGGGGCGCCGGGCACGCGCGCCTCATCCCGGCAGCAGCGATAGCGGGAGCCGGGTTTCTGGTCGCTGCAGATACGCTGGCGCGAACACTTCTCGCCCCGGCGGAGGTGCCGGTCGGGGTGATAACCGCACTGGTGGGGGCGCCGTTTTTTCTTTATCTCCTGCGTTTGCGGGGGCGCTGATGATTCAAGTTCGCAATCTGGGTTTTTCCTACCACAATAAAAGTGTACTACAGCAGATCAGCTTCAGCATCGAGCCCGGCACCATTGTATCGATAATGGGCCCCAATGGTTCCGGAAAATCAACTCTGTTGCGCTTATTGAGAGGACGCCTGAAGCCTGATGCGGGTCAGGTATGTTGGAGAGGCGCCGAGGCGCATCTACTGCCACGGCGTGATATGGCCTCAAGGGTGGCGGTGGTGCCGCAGCAGATGCAGCAGCCGTTTGGATTTCAGGTACGGGAGATGGTTGCTATGGGGCGCTATATCTATCAGCGCGCGCTAGCAGGGCCATCGCGCAGAGACTGGGCCATCGTGGATCAGGCCCTCGCTGATACCGACAGCAGTCATCTGGCCCGGCGCTGTTCGGCGGAACTAAGTGGGGGGGAATTGCAGCGGGTAATGCTTGCACGTGCGCTGGCGCAACAGGCACCGGTTATGATGCTGGATGAAGCTACCAGCCAGCTGGATATGGGGCACAAGCGGGGTATATGTCTGCTACTCAGGGATCTGTGCGCGCAGGGGAAAACTATTGTACAGGTTTCCCACGATATGAACAGCGCCGCAGAGATATCGCAAAAGATCCTCCTCTTAGATCCCCGCGGCAGGCAACTTGGCTTTGGTACCCCTGAAGAGGTGCTGAGTATCGAAAATATCGAAACCGCCTACGGCGTGGAGGTGGATATTGAACACCATCCGCGCGGCGGTCAGTTGCGCTTTCTGCCGCGCCCGTTATCCGGGCTTACACCCTGACATGTCAAAGAGGCAGTCGACAATCTGGCGTGCCCGATCAGAAACAACCTGATAGTGAACCTCTACCCCGTCACGACGTCCTTCAATAATTCCCTTGTTTTTCAGCAGTGCCAGATGCTGGGAAACCGTGGCTTGAGGGAGTCCGAGACATTCCCAGATTTTTTTCACATTGCAGCTCTGCGAGGTTAAACCGGCAATTATCTTGAGGCGAATGGGATGTCCCAGCACTTTGAGAATTTCTGCTTCGCGGGTATAATCCTGATCTTTGTCAAATAGCATGGGGTCCATGAAATAGGGTTCCTTCTTCAGCTTTTGCTGTGGTTGAATATGTTGTCGCTGTTGTTTCCGTTGGCGATTTCCCAAATATTACTATATACGAATAGATATTCAAAGGCTTTTTGGCCTGCGTATCCTGAATACAAATCCAGACCTGTTTTTTCGCGGTATGCTTATTGGGAAAGCCTTCCGCCTGGTGGGCTGAGTTGCTTTTTGTCTCTGTTTGGCGTAATGTGCGCGGCGCAGCCAGGCAGCGATAAAAAACATGCCCTTTGTTGTATCTTATATGGGGCATGATATGCGTTCTTGTGCGGTTGTGTGTGAATAAATTTCTCTGAAAGAGTTGTATATGCTTCTAGCTATTTTGATGTTTTGTGCCGGTTTGCTGCTGCTCTACTTTGGAGCAGAATACCTTGTAAGGGGTAGTTCCAGCCTTGCCCTTTCGTTCGGTATCCGTCCTCTTATTATCGGGATGACGGTAGTTTCCTTTGCTACCAGTATGCCGGAACTGCTGGTATCATTACTTGCGATGGGAAAGGGCTCCTCAGATATTGCGGTCGGCAATATTTTGGGATCCAATATTTCCAATATAGCTCTGATTCTGGGGATTTCTGCTATTGTGGTGCCATTAAGCGTAAGACGCAGTCTGTTGAAGCGTGAACTCCCATTCATGCTTCTCGCGACCATGGTATTGTGGACCCTGTGTCTCGATCGTGTTCTAACACGTGTTGATGCTGCCGTACTTCTCGCCTTGCTGATCTTTTTTATCTACTACTGTCTCAAAACTGCACGCTTAAGCGGTTCCGATCTGCCGTTACCCGAGGAGTCCATTGCACGCCAGAAGCAATCGCGCCGCCGCGATTGGGTTTATATCCTCGCCGGAATAGGGGGGCTGGGCTTTGGAGCCGATTGGATGGTAGGAGCAGCGGTGTTTATGGCCCGCAGTGTCGGCTTGTCAGAGCTCTTTATCGGTACCACCATTGTCGCCCTGGGCACGAGCCTGCCCGAACTCGCGGCCTCCCTCATGAGTGTGGCAAAGGGGGAGATGGATATCGGCATCGGCAACGTAGTGGGAAGCAACATCTTCAACATTCTGTTTGTCCTCGGAGTCACGCCGCTGTTCGCTCCGGTCTCAGTTGAAGCCTCGGTGTTGAGTTTTGAACTGCCTGTAGTGATGCTGTTCAGTGTTTTGATGCTGCCATTGTGTCTGCATGGATATACCCTGGGCCGGCGCAAGGGAGTTTTTCTGGTCAGCGCTTATGTAGTATTTATTCTGGCGTTGCTGTATTGGAAATAGCGCCAGAATAGAAGGTTCAAACTTTTAATGGATAAGGTGTTTTGAAAATACAAGGTGATCTGGGGCAGCCGCGGATGCTCAAGTTTCTGTTGGTGCTTACCATCGCGGCAGCGGCGGGGCTGCAGAGTTGGATGATCCTCTTCAATAACTTTGCTGTAGATGTCGCCGGTCTTAACGGCCAGCAGATCGGGGTGATCGGCTCGGTGCGCGAGATCCCCGGGTTGCTGGCGCTTCTGGTTGTATATGTGCTCCTTGTTTTGCGTGAGCATCATCTTTCCGCTCTTTCCATCGTAACTGTCGGAATTGGAAGTATCATGACCGGGTTTCTGCCCACCTTTTCGGGTCTGATCCTTTCTACTCTGGTGCTCAGTTTCGGCTTTCACTATTTTGAAACCACCAATCAGTCCCTCACCCTGCAGTACTTTGATAAGCACCGCGCTCCCCTGGTGTTCGGCAAGTTGCGCAGTCTCGCCGCCGCGGTAAACATCGGCGCCGGAGTGACCGTGTTTTGTCTTGGGTTTCTGTTCGAGTACAAAACCATATTCATTCTCATCGGTATAGTCGTCCTGATCCTCGGAATATGGGGCTTCACCCAACACCCCATTGATCGTCATCTCCCCCCGCAGCGTCAGAATATGGTGGTGCGACGCAAATATGCGCTGTTTTACTTCCTTACCTGTATGGCGGGCGCGCGGCGCCAGATATTCGTTGCCTTTGCGGTGTTCCTGATGGTGAAAGAGTTCGATTGCAGTGTGGTGCAGGTCGCAGCGTTGTTTGTCGTCAATAATGTTATCAACTATTTCCTCAGCCCCGTAATCGGACGAGCCATTGTGCGTTTCGGCGAGCGCAAGGTCCTCTCCCTCGAATACGCCAGCCTGATCCTGGTTTTTGTCAGCATTGTCCGGTTAGGTTTTTGCACCACGTCGTTTTCTATGTTTTCGCTTTAATCGTTCGCTCTTGCTCTTTTTATTTTGTGTTCGCGTTCTTTGACGGTGATCTTCAGCAGCCTCATTTGTAATCTGGTTGCGGAGTTCACGTACTCTATAGATGCTGACCGATTCATTGTGCTGTTGCCTGCAATAGATAGCAAGTAGCAGATAGGTAATCAGACCGCCAAGCATTTGCACCATGAGACCGTATTTACTGCGGGCTATCAGGTGATATACCTTGAGATGTCGCTTCCACCAGCCGAAGAAGGTTTCTATGTTCCAACGCAACTTGTAGACTTCGGCTATTTCTTCAGCTGTCAGGTCGTACCTGTTGGTGGCTATCCAGTAATCCGTACCGTCAACACGGTACCCAACCAGGCGCAGCTCTTTATCTGTCTGGTTTTGACCTTCGGTGCCGAGACGGACAACGCTGTCGTAGAAGATGATACTATCTTGGTTAACGGCATTCTCTTTGACAACTGTTTTATGGGTCTTCTCGCGGATACGGCAGACAAAAAACTTCCCGGCATCCTGCCACTGATCAAAGTGACCATGGGATTGATAGCCGCGATCCATGACACCGGTTTCGCCTTTGTTGATGAGCTTATCAACAAAAGGGCGTTCACCTTCTTTGCCGTCAGTGAGATAGATTTTGCGAGGAACCCCCCGGTTAATATCGAAGCCAAGATGCGCTTTGGCTTTTTTAGATCCGTTTCGGTAGTCAGCCCATTCCATGGACAGGACGGCATCAATTAATGAACCATCGATGGCAACAAGTTCGCCAAGGTGAGCCGCATGCGCAGGAAGTGTTGTCCCTGCCTGCTGAACGAGATCTTCAAATATTTCAATCAGTTGATCGAGACCACGGTTATTGATGGCCTCAAAAAAAGCACTCTTTTTTATCCCCTTAGGCGGGGCAACACACTCTTTAGCAAAATCGTTCTGCTCTAGAGACTGGATCAGCTCTCTTCCCGAAGAGAACTCTTGCAAATGATAAAAAATCAGAGCCTTGAATTGACTTTCAAATGATAATTGCAACGGTCGGTCTCCTCTGGATGCGAGCATATCACTGAAAATAAATTTCGCAGAAACCGGAGAAAGAAGCAATTTGAAAGTACGATGTTTGTGTCGATCGTTAAGTTTTCCGAATGGGCGCATTGTAAATAACTCCTTTAATATCAAATAGTTATGAACAATACGCCGCTGAAAACTTGTTTAAAAAGTCAAGTGAAAAGACGGTGTTTCTTTGTTTTTTATATTTTATTTTCTCAAAGAGCTATGCAACTACCTAACCGGACAACACTGGGTTTTTGTCGGCTACGCCTGGACGGATTCCCTTGCTGTGGTAATGTTTTTATACGTTGCGGATCATATCTTCTATAACTTTGCCATCGCGATTCGTACCTATTTTCAGAAGGTTGCTGACCCTGAAGATATTGCCCCAAGCATGGCGGTCTCCTTTACTATCAACCACCTCGCAGCTGTGGTTCTTCCCGTAATCGGTGGCGCCCTGTGGATGATTGACTACCGTATTCCGTTTCTTGCCGGCGCGGTTATGAGCGCTATATCCCTACTCGCAGTGCAGTGGATACGCATTGATGCAGATATGGCCTGATGTTCTGTGGAAAAAAAACTAATTGGTTTGTGTAGTAAAAAATACAAAAATGTGGATAAATTATGTTGTTTTGCCCTGAGCTTCATGAGAATACAAGTTGATATGGTAATTAAAACATTCAGCTTCAGGGGTGGATATGCACTTATTCCTGGTTTGTATATGTTCTGTGTTGTTAACGCTATTGAGTCATTCAAACCTGTATGCACAAAGTGATTCAGCTACCCATCCAACTCCTCCACAAATCCTGCCAGACACCCAAACCCTGCCTGATATTGTAGTCCAGGATTCCTCCGCCACTACGACTCCGGGAACCTCTCTAATAGATCGCGATACCATAGATATCATCCCCCACGGGGATGGAAATGTTACAGATCTGATGCGTGCCCTGCCTGGTGTCCAATACAGCGAGAGCGAACGCTCGTCCTTGACCGGGGGGGGAATTCTACCTGCCGAGATATCCATCTCCGGGGGCAGAGTATACGACAATAACTTTCTCATAGATGGACTGGGGAATAACAGCCTGCTTGATCCCACTGAAAATAGCGCGATCAGTATTCCAAATGTTGCCGGGCATTCCCAAGAGTTATTTATTGACAGTTCTTTGATTGAGTCAGTCACTGTGCAGCGCAGCAATATCTCCGCACGCTACAGTGGTTTTACTGGTGGTGTAGTGGAATTGAAAACACGCAATCCTGCCGAAAAATTTTCCGGAAAACTATCTTATCGAACGACACGCTCAGAATGGACATCATTTCATGTTGAACGCGAAGATCTAGAAGCATTTGAAACTTCTGAAACGGCCGCAGGTCAACCAGAGTACCGCAAGCAACATGCTAATTTTAGTTTGGATATCCCTATTGGAGAAAAAATGGGAGTATTGTTGTCTTATTCTCAGTCCTATTCAAAAATCCCTTTGCTTTTGCTTGGAACGAAAGAAAACCAATACAGAAAGTCTCAAAACTTTCTTGCAAAATATTTGTTTCAGCCGGATGACAAAACTGAAATAAGTGCAACCTTTTTATGGACGCCATATGAAGGAGATTACTTTCTCCGCAATACCCTTAATAGCGAATATACGCTTATGGGAGGGGGGATGAGCTTGAATACTTCGGTGAAACGTCAATTTAATTGGGGCAGGGTTGAGTCAGTATTGGGATGGCGTGAGAGTGAAAACAGTCGCAGGGCACCAAATGATTATTATGTTTGGAGCAATGAAGTTGAAAAAACAGATTGGGGAATTGATTTTAACAAGAACTACAGTTTCGAAGGTGGATATGGGGATATTGACACCAAACAGGAAACCTACAGCTTAGCCAACCATGTTGATTTTAATTCACTAGATATATTCAATGCAGAACACGTTATCGCATGTGGGGTGACCTTTGAACGTAGTAAGGTCGATTATGAACGCCATAATGATATGAGTTCAACTATGTGGAAGCCCTATGAGAATGTCACGTGTGGTGACGATGATCATTTTTGTGTTCCTGGGCAGCAATGGGCATTTCGTAACGTTGTCTCGGAAAAAGATCATGCATCTGCAGAAATTTCTTTTGTAGATTTATATATTGAGAACAGCATTCAGCTGGGACGTGTGACGCTCAGACCTGGCTTGCATGCTGGTTATAATGATCTGATGAAAAATATGGATTATGCCGCGCGCAGCCTGATTTTATATGATGTGTTTGCTGATAGATCCACTGTGTTGAGTGCCGGAGCAAATCGCTATTATGGCAAAACATTTCTTACCTATGCCCTATATGAGCAAAGAAAGGAACGCCAGACATTCACACGTGATTTGAGTGAAAATGGTGCGCCTGGTAGTTGGGAAAATAAAACACGAGTTTCTCGCAATGAGAGATTTTCTCAGTTAGATACGCCCTACGTTGATGAATGGTCCATTGGTCTTGATCAAGAACTGTTTGGTGGTTTGTTGTCTGTTATATATATTGATCGTAATAGTGAGGATCAATTCGCCAGGACTAACATTGATATAGATAAAGAGAAGTTTTATGAATTAAACAATAACGGTGAGAGTCGTCATGAGGAAGTAACCGCTTCCTGGGAGTGGAGTTGGGGGAATCATTATTTGCTGATAAATGGAACATGGCAAGACAGCAATTCCAGCAATGAAGACTATGATACGACTCTGGAGGAAGATGATCTTAATGAAGATGTTTGTTATGAAGGGAAAATAGTTTCTAAACTTGGTTTGCCCAGGATTGACTATAATCGCGAGTGGGTTGCAAACCTTGTATATAATGTAGCATTGCCTAAGGGCTTTTCTTTTACCAATATTTTGAATTATCGTAGTGGATATGCGGCCATCACTAACACTTATGAACGTTGCAAGTTAGATGAATCTCTTTACATCTACGAAGAGGTATCCTACCCCAGCGCCACCACTTTCGACTGGAAGCTCACCTGGGAGTGTGATATAGCCCCTGCCGGCAATGTGATGCTCAGCGCTGAGGTGTACAATGTGCTTAATCGTAAGTTGTACACGGGCATCGATGGAGAGTACGAAATGGGGCGCCAATTGTGGGTAGGGATGGACTACACGTTCTAGCCCTCGTGTGTGATCCGTTCTATTCCGCCTGATGCTGGATAAGTTCCCATTTGGTGCCAGATGCTCCGCTTGGTGTGTTTATTAACGTGCCTATGAGTTGACTGCGCTTTTCGTTGAGGTTGAGGAACAGATTGTAGCTTCCTTTGGTGATACCCGAAGGTAGCTGAAATGTCAGTTTGGTGCCGGAGCTTTGCACAAGCTCTAGAAGCATGGGAGGTGGAGTTCGGAGGACACCTTCCCGTTGAAGATATAATATCTCCCTGTCTCCCAGATAAAAATCTTTTACGTTATCTGCTTTTCCCAGCATGCGGATATGTTCAGGATTTTTTACATCAAACAGATAGACGGAATCTTGAGAAGTGGCACCCATAATTCCCTTGTTTAACGCAACATGGTTGCAGTAACCGGATAATTCAAAGGAATCTACAATTACGGGATGATGTGGTTTGCGCACATCTATACTCAATAGCCCGCGGTAGCCACATGCGGCAAATAAAAAGCCATCCTCATACACAATATCCAGACTTTTCCCTACCGGTAGCAGGTGTAGGGGGAAATTAATGGTTGCAGTTGGCCCCAGTTTGTTTTCAGCGTTAATGCGGGCTATCTTGATCCCTTCGCCGTAGCTGGAGATATACGCAAAGCCTCCACCAAATGCGATGCTGCGAATATCTCCGGATATATCCTCCTCCGGTCGATATACAGGGTGGTCCGGATTGCTGATGTCGTATACCTGAAGCCCGTCACTGGTGCATAGGTACATATTTACACCATGTGTTTCGATAGCATGAACAGTGTTGCTTGCTCGTATGGGGAGCTCCATATTTTTCACGGTTTGCAGTGTGCCCTCAGGGGAAATTTTGGTCACATGCAAGCCGGAGTTTTTTATGGCGGCATAGATTCTGGAATTATAGATGCTGTGGGCGTTGAAAAACTGGGAAGCAGGGTAGGTAGTTTGTCCGGTATGTTTCAAGGTTCCATCTGGCATGGACTTTAAAAAATAGAGTCTTTCCCCGTCACGCACAGAAATACCAGATGAAATTATCCTCCAGTTAATACTTTCAAGACGTGAGGGGAGCGGTACGACAAGATTTGCAGGTGAAAGCCTGTGAGGAGCATTCAAGTCGACAATACTTATTCCTTCGATATTGGTGGCGATAACGGCATAGTGACCGAAGATGTCTGCACCAAAGACACGGCTGCAGGAATCCGTGGTGTTGCTCAATTTCAAGCCCCCATCCGCATCGATTGAATATAGCGCAATATTCCCTGTTCTGCCGAATACTACGAGTTTTTCGCCGAATAAAGCAAGTCTGTGGCTGCGCAATGGAGTCTCAGGAGTGAGCGTAAATGTTGCATCACTGTTTTTATGCAGTTCCACCATCCCTATGCCGGCGTTGCCATTGGCTAGGAACAACCTGTTGTCCTTAAATAGATAGTCACGCGGAGAACCTGAAAACTGGAGATGCTGGAGGAGTTCGGGCTGTGCGGGATTTTCGTCTATAGAGTAGATATGCAAAGATCCATGTTTGGTTTGTTTGCTGAGGGCAAACAGTCTGTCCTCGGTTGCATGCAGCCGCAGCACGATGCCGCTCAGGTTAAGATGATAGACGATTTCCCCCTTTTTATGATCAATAACCCTTATGCCATGCTTGCCATTGCCGACGTAGAGGAGATTCTGTGCACTGGTCACGTCGGTGGTGTACTGGGGGAGGTCGTGCTCATAGAGAATTTTCGCTTTCGCCGGTGAGGAGACATCGCACACTACGACTCCATCCTTGCCGCACGCAATATAGGCGGTGTTCCCTTTTATCTTAAGGTGCCAGAGAAATTTATTGATGTGGACGGTGCGTATAATTTCCGGCTGGTGCGGAGTGCTGATATCCAGCGCTATCAAGCCGACGTTACGACACAGCGCCCATGCGATAGAGCCTTTTACTTTGACATCGAAAACCCGCTCCCACATAAACTTTTTGGCTATAATATTGTTGCAAAGCGAATCGTGATACAGGGCAGTAGCGTGAACGTTTGAATCTAGATTTTTACCTGTTATCTCCAAGGAGGAGGAGGAATGGCTTATCCTTATTTCATCGATTTGAGGTCTACCTTGTTTGAAACTGTAAAGTAATGAAATTAATGCAATGATTGTAACAATGTACAGGGTTATGGCGCCGAGCCCTTTGCCGCAGATCCTGCGCTGCCTCTTTTTGTTTGCGTCTGGTGCATTCATACCTGTTCTGCCCCATGATTGTGCCGCAAGTGCTTTTGGACAATGTTCAGCAATTGACTGCTTTTGAATGGTTTGCTCAAGTAATCATCCATCCCCGCTTCAGTGCAACGTTGGATATCTTCTTCGCCCACATGCGCAGTCAACGCTATTATTGGAATGTCGATATTGCGGCGCCGCAGTTCCTCAGTGGCCTCATATCCGTCCATCCTTGGCATCTGGCAGTCCATCAAAATTAGATCAAATTTGTTCTCCTCGATCTTGTTCAATACATCATAACCATTATCCACTGTGGTCAAGGTGTAACCCGCCTGCTCAAGGAGGAGCTGAACCAGCCTCTGGTTGGTGTAGTGATCCTCTGCAATAAGGATGTGGTGACGTACCTGGTCTTTGCGTAAGTTCCCTCTGGTGTGGGCACCTTCGGTTTCGTTCCGGGGTGCAGTGGGGCGAGAATCGAGAGGTTGTGCCTCTTTTACTGATTGAGACACCGTGTCCGGTTGCGTGAGACCATAGGTGAAATCATGTGCGTCACTGGTTACACCCGTGATCTGGGCGCTTAGACTTTTGCCTTTAATGGGTTTGGAGATAAATAGATCCACACCCGTCTTATTGCCTCTCTTCTTGCGCAAAATCCATTCATGGGGCGCAATGCACGTAATGGTAAGAGGGATGCCTTCCGGGTTGTGGCTGGAATAGTGAGTTTTTATCTCCTGCGCCAGATTCATGCAGGCGTTTGGCAGGGCGTTGTCGATACATAAGAGTGACCGATTTTGCGGTACGGTTTTCTGTGTTTGGATGAGAGATTTTATGCCGGACTTTGCCAATTGCGCAGTTTCAAACACCTCCACCTTCTTGCCCAGCTGAGAGAAATGGTACTTTAACACCTCAACCAGATCCTTGTTGGGGCTGACTATGCCAATGGATTCAAAGTGTTTTATGTGTTCATCCTGGCTAAGCCATTTGTCCCCAATGATTTTGTTCTGCGTTGTTGTGTTGAATGGTATCTCTAGTGAGAAAATCGTCCCGTGGGGCTTATTAGCGGATATGTTGATTCTGCCTCCCATCAATTCACACAGTTGCTTTATGATGGTCAATCCAAGACCGGTGCCCCCGTATTCTCGTGAGGTGGAGCTGTCTCCCTGGGTGAATGCATCAAATATGCGTGTTCTTAAATCAGGGCTGATCCCTATGCCGGTATCGCGCACCTCAAGGCGCACTGTGCAGGATGACCCCGTGGTCTGTACAGGGTGTAAAGCAATTACAATCGTACCGTAATGGGTGAATTTAATCGCATTGGAAACCAGGTTAAGTACGATCTGGCGCAGACGTGCCGCATCTGCGTGCACCTCTTGCGGAATAGCCGGATCAATGACCACCGTTATATCCAGTCCTTTACTGAAAGCACTTTCAGCCAACACTTCAACCGCTGTATCTATGGTTTCTACGATGGAGCAGGGGGCGAGCTCCAGTTCAAGTTTCCCGGCCTCTATTTTGGAGATATCGAGTAGATCATTCAGAAGTGTCAGGAGCGCATCTCCGGAACTGTAAATGGTGTTGACCAGCTCCAACTGGTCTTCAGGGAGGCTGGATTTTTGCAGCAGTTCGGCCATCCCCAGAACCCCTATCATTGGAGTGCGTATTTCGTGGCTGATGTTTGCCAGAAAGCGTGACTTAGCTGCACTTGCGCTTTCCGCATCATTTTTGGCTTGGTTGAGTTCGGTTATGCTGTGCTCCAGCTTGCGATTGCTCTTCTCCAGCGCGCGGGTGCGTTCTTTGACCTGCTGTTCCAGATCAGCACTGTAGTTTTGTAGAGCCTGTTCGTGTTCGCAGATCTGATGCAACATGGCGGTGAAATTGTCGATAAGTACATTAATTTCATACATCTGCGCGTCGGGTACATCTGGATAGTAAGGATATTTTCCCTTTTGGATAATTTCACTCATGTGGCTGGTTAGGCTGTGCAGTGGGGCGGTTATCTGCTTTTGTAGCCGGGTTGCGAGCACAAACGCGATCAGCAGAGCGCCCCCGAGGATCAGCATTGCTGCAAAGAGAAACCACAGGAGGTTATGGAGCAGGGCGTTGTTGTTAGTCTGGATGAAGATGCTACCCAGATATACCCCTGCATGAAAAATCGGTACATATACGGTGATATGTGAGAAGGTCTGATTCGATACATCTTCACCGCTGTTTATGGCACGTAACAGCAGGTCGCGCCGGAAACCGGGGGCACGAAGTTCCCTGGCGAAACTTGACTGTTCGTGGTTAAGGTAGTGTGCAACCACCTCGTTATCCCGGTTAAACACCGATGCAACTTCAATTGATGGTTCTACCGCCAGGGTTTCAACAATTTTCTGTGTCTCCCAATTTTGGTTGAAGGTAAGGGACTGTTTGCTGTTAAGCCCGACGATGTGGCCCAAAGTGAAGAGTTTGTCGTTGATGCTGCTACGAAAGTGAGCAGTCTGGATCAAAGCCGCGCTGATAAGAAACAGCAGTAGAACCACGGTGCTGGTAGCCATTACCAGTGTGGTTATTTTCTGGCCGATGCTTGTATTCCCGCGGTGTGGCATGCATAATCCAGTGTTTATTCGGGGTTGATGTGCAGATAGAATATACAGTCAGGCTTCTGCCTAAGTACAGACCACCTAATGGAATCATACCGCAACAGTGCAGTTAGAATAGTGTGTAGATTTTAGAGCGACTTTTACATAAAGGTCAATAGCTGGGGCACATTAAGTATATATTAAATGTTTGGGAGGCAAGAATGCGCGAGTTTATGAGGCATTCTCTTGGAGGATAAATCTCTCCGGCTCCCCACATTATCCGAGATTGACAGCAAGGAGATGCGTTTGTGAACGTTGTAGATATTTTTTCCATCCAAAAACACTATGCCGCGCTGGAGTTACTCAGCGACATCAGCTTTACCGTGGGTGAGAAGCAAAAGGTGGGCCTTATCGGACGCAATGGCTGCGGGAAGTCTACCTTGTTGAAGATAATCGCGGGACTGGAGGATGCGGATGGAGGGTACATCAACTATGCCAGGGGGGCTCAGGTGGAATATCTGGCCCAGGAAGCGGACTTTGACTGCAATCTCAGTGTCCTTGAACTGTTGCGTCAGCCCCTCGAGCATGTATATGTGCGTCAGGAGCGTTTTGCGCGCATAAATGCAGAGCTGGAACATGCTGATGCGACAGAGACAGAAACTCTGCTACTCGAACAGCAGGAACTGCAGGGCTGGTTTGATATGCATGGAGGCTGGGATATTGAACATCGCATCAGCAGTTTATGTCAGCGTCTTGGTATTGACGCACTGAATGTCCGTGCGCAGGATCTCTCTGGTGGGCAGCAGAAACGTGTTGCCCTTGCGCGGGTGTTGCTTGCGCGCCCCGATCTGCTACTTCTGGATGAGCCCACCAATCATCTGGACGCCCAGACGGTACAGTGGTTGGAGGAGGAACTGCTCGAATACCCCGGCGCCCTGATTCTGGTTACGCATGACCGCTATTTCCTCGATCGCGTTGTGGGGCATATGTTTGAGGTTGAAGGTGGCAGGATTCAGAGCTATGAGGGTAATTATACACAGTACCTGGCGCAAAAGCAGATACAGATGGAACAGCAAAATGCGCAACAGAGCCGGATTCTCAATGTTCTGCGCCGTGAAGAGGCATGGCTCAAGCGGGGGGCAAAAGCCAGAACCACCAAGCAGAAAGCGCGCAAAGGGCGTGTGAAGCAGCTACAGGATAGAGTGGATAATACCCGGCAGCGCGATGTCAACCTCGAATTTGCCTCGGACTCCCGCGTAGGGGGTACCATTCTAGAGCTCAAACATTTGACTCTTGCTGCGGAAGATCTGCTCCTCGCGCAGGATGTGTCGTTCATAATGCGCGAAGGGGAGAGGGTGGGTGTCCTGGGCCCCAACGGCTGTGGAAAATCGACCCTGCTCAAAACCATAATGGGCCAGCTTCAGCCTGCAGGAGGAGAAGTGGTCCTCGGACGCAAAACCAATATCGGGTATATCGACCAGCAACGCAGTGGACTGGATCCGGAGCTCAAGGTTACAGAAGTGCTTGGTCCTGGTGAGTGGGTCGAGGTAAACGGTAAGAAACGGCATAAAACCGGGTATCTGGAAGAGTTTCTTTTTACTCCGTTTGAACAGCGTAAACTGGTGTCAGTGCTTTCCGGCGGGGAGCGCGCGCGTCTTTTGTTGGCCCTGCTCATGCTTCGGGGGGCGAATTTGCTCATCCTGGACGAGCCCACCAATGATCTGGATATCCCCACTCTTCAGATACTTGAGCAGGCTCTGATTGATTATGCCGGATGTGTGCTGCTCGTAACCCATGATCGCTATCTGCTCGATCGCGTTACCACCTCTATCCTGAGCTTTGAGGATAAACGGGTAGTTGAGTACGCTGGAAACTTTAGTGATATGCGTGTGCAGAAGAGCCTTGCCCGGACAGAAGAGACAAGGACGCAGCGGGAAACAAAAATCAAGCCCGCTACAAACCCTTCAGGGGGGAACGGGGAGAGCGTATCCCGGCGCGCTAAAAAAGGTTTGAGCTACAAAGAGAAGCGTGAACTTGCTGGACTCGAAGAGGAGATTGAAACCATGGAGCAGGAAAAGGAACGCCTGGCTGGGTTTTTAAGCAACGCGGCGAGTGCTGCTGGCAGTGAGATAGCCGCAGCAGGGGAGGAGTTTAACGCCCTGGAACAGCGCCTGGAGCAAAGCTATGCGCGCTGGGAAGAACTGGAACTTAAAAACAGCGCTTAATCACAGTGTAAAATCCTGTTTCAGAAAGGATTTTTCCTCAGTGTGGCGTAAACAAAGCAAACACAGTTCTATGTTGACAGCGGGCGCTTAAATTGTATACAGTGTACGGATTAGGTGTGAAATTTTATATGGTTTTAATGTAGGCTCGGCTCCATCTCGGATGCAAGTGTAGTGCTGTAAACTCATTATTAGATAGAGTGCGGACATTCGAGTTTGATGCTGGCGTCGTTTTGTTCAGACCGTAACCCACGAAGGAGGAACTAACTGATGATTGAAGCATATCTGCAACATGAAGAAGAGCGGAAAGCCCAGGGTATCCCTGCGCTGCCCCTCACTCCGGAACAAACCAAATCGCTGTGCAGCCTGCTGCAGGACCCCCCTGCGGGTAAAGAGGATTTCCTCATGCATCTCTTCACCCAGCGCATCTCCCCGGGTGTTGATCCCTCGGCTGAAATTAAGGCTGATTTTCTGGGTAAGATTATTAGCAAAGAGGTGACTTCTCCCCTTATCAGTCGTGTTGAAGCGGTCAGGATCCTCGGCACCATGATGGGTGGTTACAATATTCAGCATCTTATCGACGCGCTCAAGGATGACGAGCTCAAAGATGAAGCTGCGAAGGCCCTTTCATCCATGGTGATGATCTACGATGCCTTTGACGATGTGTTTGAACTCTCGAAAAGCAATGATGCAGCGAAGAAGGTGGTTGAATCATGGACTGCGGCTGAGTGGTTTACCTCCAAGCCTGAGTTCCCTGAGACCATCAAGGTAAAGATATGTAAGGTGGACGGCGAGATCAACACGGATGACTTTTCTCCCGCAGGTGATGCCTGGAGCCGCCCCGATATTCCCCTTCATGCTCTGGCCATGGGTAAGACCCGTTTCCCAGGTGGTATCGAAGAGATCGCCAAGTGGCGTGAAGAGGGCCACAAGGTTGCTTTTGTGGGTGATGTTGTAGGTACCGGTTCTTCACGCAAGTCTGCGTGCAACTCTGTGCTGTGGCACATCGGTGAAGATATTGATGCCGTGCCCAACAAGCGCCGTGCCGGGGTTATCATCGGTGGGGTTATCGCGCCGATCTTCTTTAACACTGCGGAAGATTCCGGCGCATTGCCACTGCGCATGGATGTTTCCAGCCTCAACCACGGCGAAGTGATTACCATTGATACCAAAGCTGGCAAAGTCACCGATGAGAGTGGTAAAGAGTTGGCTACATTCGATATCTCTCCGCGCACCGTCCGTGATGAGTACCGTGCCGGTGGACGTACGCCTTTGATCATTGGGCGTAAGCTCACCGAGCGTGCATGCAAAGCACTCGGCAAACCCGCGCCGGATATGTTTATTGAACCCCACAACCCGAAGCCTGAAGCGGGCCAGGGCTTCACCCTGGCGCAGAAGATGGTCGGGCGTGCATGTGGCGTTGATGGTGTGATGCCGGATTCTGCCTGTGAGCCCAAGATGACCACCGTAGGTTCTCAGGATACTACCGGCCCCATGACGGCTGACGAAATCAAGGAACTCGCATGCCTCAAATTTCAGGCCCCGATGTTCATGCAGTCTTTCTGTCATACTGCGGCATATCCCAAGGCTTCTGACGTTAAGATGCACAACACCCTGCCGCAATTTATCGCCGAGCGTGAAGGTGTGGCATTGCGACCCGGTGACGGAGTTATTCACAGCTGGCTCAACCGTCTCCTCGTACCCGACACTGTAGGTACCGGGGGCGACTCACATACCCGTTTCCCCATCGGCATCAGCTTCCCCGCCGGTTCCGGCCTCATCGCCTTCGCTGGTGCGCTTGGGTTTATGCCTCTGGATATGCCGGAATCTGTTCTGGTGCGTTTCAAGGGTGAACTCAACGAGGGCATTACCCTGCGTGACGTGGTTAATGCTATCCCTTACTTCGCAATCCAGAAGGGGATGCTCACCGTACCCAAAAAGAACAAGGTTAACGCGTTTAACGGGCGCATCCTTGAGATGGAAGGTCTGCCCGATCTCTCTGTAGAGCAGGCGTTTGAGCTTACCGACGCCGCTGCAGAGCGTAGTGCCGCTGCGGGATGCATCCAGCTCTCTGAAGATTCCGTATGCAAATATCTGCGTTCCAATATCGCTTTGATGGAAAGCATGATCAAGGACGGATACCAGCATGCGGATACCCTGCGCAAGCGTATTGAAGACGTGAAAGAATGGCTCAAGGATCCGAAGCTTCTGCGTGCTGACAAAGATGCAGAATATGCTGAGGTTCTCGAGATTGATCTTTCCGATATTAAAGAGCCTATCCTGGCCTGCCCCAACGATCCGGATGATGTGAAACTCCTCTCCGATGTTCAGGGCACCAAGATTCAGGATATCTTCCTCGGCTCCTGTATGACCAACATCGGCCACTTCCGCGCTGCGGCCAAGATCTGGGAAGGGCACAAGTTCAATCCGGAAGATCGCATCTGGATCTGCCCTCCGACCCGTATGGATCAGGCGAAGCTCAAGGATGAGGCATACTTCTCCATCTTCAATTCGGTTGGAGCGCGTATCGAAACCCCGGGCTGCTCCCTGTGTATGGGTAACCAGGCGCGTGTCCCCGATGGGGTGAATATGTACTCCACCTCAACGCGTAACTTTGAGGATCGCATCGGTAACGGTGCGCAGGTATACCTCGGTTCTGCCGAGCTTGGTGCCGTAACTGCCCTTAAAGGTGAATTGCCTACTCCGGCAGAGTATATTGCCATCTACAAGGAAAAGGTAGCGCCGTTCAAAGATGAGGTGTACGACTACCTGCAGTTGGATGAGTTGGGTGAATTTGACGCAGTGTACAAGCGTTGTGACATCTAAACCGCGTCAGGTATGAATAAAAAAAGGTCGCTTCTACGGAGGCGACCTTTTTTTATGCCGGCTATCCTAAATGAGGTACAAGGTGAATATCGCTCTGCTCGAACCCTTTATGACAGGCTCCCATGCGGCATGGGCACAAGGGTATGCAAAACACAGCCGCCATAAGGTGAAAATTTTCAGCCTCGAAGGTAAGCACTGGAAATGGCGCATGCATGGTGGCGCGGTAACCCTTGCGCGTCAATTTAACGCGAGCAGCTTTAAGACCGATCTGATCCTTGCCACGGATATGCTCGATCTAAGCACCTTTCTGGCCCTGACTCGCAGAACCACGGCCAATATCCCCTGTGTGGCCTACTTTCACGAAAATCAGCTCAGCTATCCGTGGTCTCCGGATGATGCCGATCCAGCCCTGAAGCGGGATGCGCACTACTGTTTCATCAATTTTACCACCGCCCTCGCGGCGGATATGGTGTGTTTCAATTCGACTTACCACCAGCGCGATTTTCTCGCACAACTCCCGGCGTTTCTGCGCAACTTCCCGGATCATACCGAGGAGGATCTGGTTGATGATATAGATCGAAAAAGCACTACGCTTCCTCTGGGTCTCGACCTTCTTGCGTTGGATAGTTGCCGCAGCGGTTCGCAGCGTGATTGTTCCAGAACGGATAAATCTGAGACAGCGCTTATTCTGTGGAATCATCGTTGGGAATACGACAAAAATCCTGAAGAATTTTTTCGAGCTCTGTTCGTGCTACAGGAACAGGGGGTGAAGTTCCAGCTTGCGGTGTTGGGGGAGGCGTATCGACGTCAGCCCCCCATCTTCGCTCAGGCGCGCAAGCGCTTAGACGCGCATATCGTGCACTGGGGTTTTGCACAAAACTACGCCGAGTATGTCGCATGGTTGTGGCGCGCAGATGTTCTTCCGGTGACTTCAGTGCACGATTTTTTCGGCATTAGTGTGGTCGAGGCATTGTATTGTGGCTGTTATCCACTTCTACCCCAGCGCCTGGCATATCCAGAGCACGTGCCGCAGAAATTGCATGCGCAATATTTCTATACTGATTTCGACGATCTGGTCTGCCGTCTTGCGTATGTGTGCAAAGCACGCCCTGCAGAGCATACGCGCGAAATCCGCCATCGTGTGGCAGGTTATGCGTGGGAACATATGGCTCCCCGATACGATGAATTGTTTGCTAATGCAGCTAGATACGAAAACGCTTAGTCAGATCCGCATATGCGTCTATGCGGCGGTCGCGCAGGAAAGGCCAGATGCGCCGCGTGTCTTCGGTACGCTGTAGATCAATATCGCTAATAACAATCTCGGATTTGTCTGCACTCCCGTGTGCGAGTATTTCCCCCTGGGGGCCGGCGATAAAGCTGTTGCCCCAGAATTGCGCTCCGCGGGTATGCCCGCTGGGGTCGGGTTCAAAGCCGATACGGTTTGCCGCAACCACATGGATGCCGTTGGCAATGGCATGGCTACGTTGAATGGTTTGCCAGGCGTCGAGCTGGCGCTGCTGTTCGGTTTCGCTGTCATTAGGATCCCAGCCGATAGCAGTGGGGTAGATAAGCACCTCCGCTCCCGCCAGGGTCATCAGGCGCGCCGCTTCCGGATACCATTGATCCCAACACACCAATATCCCCAGCACTCCGGCACTCGTTTTGATGGGGTTGAAGCCCAGGTCGCCGGGGGCAAAGTAGAACTTTTCGTTGTAGCCTGGGTCATCAGGAATATGCATCTTGCGGTAGGTTCCCGCAATACTTCCATCGGTTTCAAACACCACTGCAGTGTTGTGATACAGACCGGCAGTACGTTTCTCAAACAGCGATGCCACCACAACCACATTATTATCCCGTGCGGCCTGCGCCAGAATCTCGGTGCTGGGGCCAGGGATGGTTTCAGCCAGGTCAAAATATGTCGGATCCTGATGCTGACAGAAATACACACTGCTGTGTAACTCCACCAGTGTCACTACCGTTGCACCGTTTTGTGCGGCCTCTTTGATCCGGGTGCATGAGTTGCGCAGGTTCTCCTGTTTATCCAGGCTGCACTGCTGCTGAATTAATGCGAGTTTTATATGCTTCATGCCAGGGTTCCTTTGGGTAGCTGCATGGTGAGACAGTGAAGGGAACCATGCTGGAGAATGACGCTGCTGCAGTCAATCCCAATAATTTCACGCTCCGGGTAGGCCTGAGCAATAACCTCAAGGGCCACAGGGTCTGCGGGATCGGCATATGTCGGCACCAGTACGGCACCATTGAGAACCAGGTAGTTTGCGTAGGTTGCCGGCAGGCGTTCATGTTTCGGGTTGAATTTTGCCTGCGGCCAGGGGAGGGGAAGAAGGCGATATCCTGAGCCTGTTCTGGTTCTGAACTGCTTTAATTCCTCCTCCATGGCCCTCAGGGGAGCAAAGTGCTCATCTGCTGGGTCGTCACAGCGCACATATGCAATGGTGTCATGCGGACACAGACGAGCGAGCGTATCAATATGTCCATCGGTATCATCTCCCGCCAGGGCGCCGTGGTTGAGCCACAGGATGTGCTTCGCTCCCAAGCTGTGACTCAGGCGTTGTTCGATCGCATCTTTATCCAGCTGCGGATTACGATTAGGGCTCAGCAGGCATCCTGCCGTGGTAAGTAGGGTGCCATCGCCATCTGATTCAATACTTCCACCCTCCAGAACCAGCCCCTGGGGGAGAAGAGCGACCTTCCATGCTCCTTGAGATGCGAGGTTGCGATTGATCTGGTTGTCAAGGTTGGCGGGGTATTTCAGGCCCCAGCCATTAAAACAAAAATCGTACAGTACCGTGACCCCATCAGCTTCTACTGTGATGGGCCCAAAATCACGCGCCCAGGTATCGTTGTTATTTACTCCATAGAGCAGAATATGTTCCGATTTTATGCCGCTGGTTTGCAATACTGACGCAGTTCGCTGTGGGTCAGGTGCAGCAATAAGTATTCGTTCAAAAGCACTCGTATGGCGGATAATTTCCACCAGTACCCCTTCAATTTCAGCCAGAATAGGGCCCCAATCGCTTTTAGGGTCGGGCCAGGCAAGTAAAATGGCGTCCTGGGTTTCCCATTCTGCTGGCATCCGCACATCTGCGGAGGAGCAGGAGGGTTGTTTACATGTGCTTGTAGCTGCAGACGTAGAAGGTGAGCTGGTGGTAGGAGCGGGGCTGGGTATTGTCATGATTCAGGATTCTTTAGCTTGATATAGAGAAGAACCACCAGGACCAAGCATAGCCCTGTAATGAGAAAAGCGGATGCTGAAATGTTCATGGGGGCGAGGGTTTTTATTCCCAGATAGCCAACCCCAGGATAGATGATGCTCCAGAGTATACCACCGCTAAAGGTATAAAGGCAAAAAGCCCGTGGGCGCATGCGTGCTCCACCGGCTACGAATGGAACAAAGCCCCGGATAGGTCCCATGAAGCGTGCCAGCAGAAGGCTTTTGCCTCCGTGTTTCGCAAAGAACATCTGGGCACGGCGTAAAAAACGTAAAAAACGCCCTTCCTGCACGCGTTTCATCACCCAGGATGCCGAGCGTGCTCCACTTACATAGCTTACGTAATCCCCTGCGATGGCACCAGTTGCCGCAGCGCAACATACATAAACCATCTCCCCGTGGCCGTGAAATGCGAGGGCACCGGCGCTGACACAGAAGACACTGCCGGGTACAAACAGTCCGACCACGGGTACACCCTCGGCAAGGGTTACGCCACATAGTATGAGGTAGTATAGAAACCCAGTAGAGAATTGCGGCAGGGTGTGTTTTATCCATTCATCCATGCAAAATCAAATAGCGTAATTGCGCCCAAAAAGCAAACCCCGACTGTAAAAAATAGTCGGGGTCTACACTGCAACAAGTATTTTGTATTGTCGGTCTGAATCAGGTCAGCAAGCCGGTATGGCTATTTGACATGACACTCGTTGCATCTGGTCGGGGCGTTGCCGCCTTGTTCTTTATGGCATGCAAGGCAATTGGCGTGCCCCTGTTCCTTGTTTTCGATTACGATGCGCTCAGGCTTGCCTTCATGGCAGCTGGCACATCCCAGTGACATATGTGATTTGTGGTTGAAGGTTACGGTTCCCATACCTTCATAGGTGTAAACGTCAGCCGCGCTGGCAAACGTAACCCCGGCAAACAATACCAGGACACCTAAAAGCAGTGTTTTCATAGTGGACCTCCTTTGGTGTAAGTGTTTAAGTGCGATTTTACAGTCTTCTACAAGTGGTTATGTAACACTGCAAGAGCACTATTGCTCTGCAGCCATGTCGGTGACTAACTTATATACAAATAACTCCGGCTATGCATTCGACATATATCGGCATGTGACCCGATGTCGGGTCTGTGCTCAATTATTTCAGCTGTTTGGAAAATGCTGCGCAAAAGTGAAAGTGCGGCATTTGTTGCGTTTTTTATTGCGTTCTGCTAGGTTCCGTGGCGGATGTGGCGCCAGCTTTATGCCCCCTGAATGCCCCGAGTAAGTCGCTGATTGGATAATCATGGATAACCCTGAAAAAAATTATCCTCTGGACCCAAACCTGAAAATAGATGGCGAGGTGATCCGGCGCCTGCGTGAAGAGCAAGGTCTGACCCAGCTCTATGTGGCGAAGGTTGTCGGGGTTACTTCGGATACCATTTCGCGTTGGGAAAATAATCGCTATCCAAGCATCAAAACCGCCAATGCGCAGCGCCTCGCCGAAGCTCTGGAGGTGGAGATGGATGTGATTGTCCAGCTTTCGGGGGATGAAGGTGCAGAGGACGCCCATGATTCATCGCCTCCGGCGTGCTTTAACAGGGTGAAGCTGGTGCTGTGGGGGATTGGAATTGTTTTGGTAGTGACGGCACTGATGTTGGTGTGGAGACTATTCTCTGCTCCAACCCCGGATGTGTGGGCTGAGCGCTTGTTGCCTAGTTATGCCGCGCCTGGGACGGAGGTGCCGGTTAAGCTGACTTTTACAGGTTCGGCGGCGCGGATAGTGGTGCGCGAGCAGATTCCTGCCGGATGTGAATTGGTTGCGGCGCACCCGGAACCCGACAGTTTCGATCCTGACTCCGGCCTGATGCGCTGGATCATCGAAGTAGGGCAGATTCCCGCATCGATCCATTATTTAACCAGGGTTGCAGAGCAGGCCCCGCTCCACAGTCTGCAGAAATTCAGTGGTGAACTGGTGCTGCGGTCTGAAGTGCCGGAGCACGGCAGAACCGGGATGGTGGGCGCGAACCAGCTGGTTATAGAGCAAGTACACTGGGCGGACCTGAATGCCGACAACCGTATTGATGATGATGAGATGCTCGATGCGTCTTATTTGGCAGAATCTGCAGGATCGCTCTCGCTGGGAATGGAAAAACTTGAAAAATTATGGATGGCAGAGCATTATTACTGGGATTCGGGCCTGAAGGCTTTTGTCGAGGTTAAACAAAAAGATTTTACTCAGAAATAACCTAAGCGCGCAAGTTGGGATAAACCGTACTACAGGTGAGGAACTGTATGGAAAAAGTAGTAAAGATGCTGGAACCTCAAATGCAGGAGGTCGTGCGTCAGTTTAAACACGACCTGGACTCCGAGGTTCCCCTGATCCGTAAAGTTGGAGAATATGTGCTCTCCAGCGGGGGCAAGCGTATGCGCCCGATGTTGGTTATCCTCACCTCCATGCTATCCGGATATAAAGGGGATAAACATATCGGCGTGGCGAGCGTGGTGGAGTTCATCCATACCGCCACCCTGTTGCATGACGATGTGGTTGATGCGGCGGTAATCCGCCGCGGTTCTGAATCGGCCAACCGGGTGTGGGGCAATGAGGCCTCAGTGCTGGTAGGGGATTTTCTTTTTGCGAAATCCTTTTCCATTATGGTGCGTGCCGGCAGTTTACCCATTTTACAGGCCCTTTCTGATGCAACAACCAAAATGGCTGAAGGGGAAGTGCTGCAGCTGATAAGCACCTGTGATCTGGATCTGAGCGAAGAAAAATATATGCAGGTGGTGCGGGAAAAGACCGCAGTTCTTATTGCGGCTGCATGTCAGTGTGGCGGTATACTGGGAGAAGTTACCCCGGAGCAGGAGCAGGCTCTGCACGACTTTGGCCTTGATCTGGGCATTGCGTTTCAGTTTATGGATGATGCCCTTGACTATGTTGCTGATGAAGCAGAATTCGGTAAGGCATGCGGGCACGATCTGGAAGAGGGGAAGATGACCCTGCCTTTGATTGAGACCCTGCGTAACTGCAGTTCCGTAGAGCGCGATATGGTTGAAGAGATTGTTGATGCAGACGAAATAAGCTCTGATGGTCTTGAACGTGTATTGGATCTGATTAATCGATATAATGGCATTGAATACACCCGTACCCGCGCTACTGTTCTGGTGGAGCGCGCCAAGAGCCATCTGCAGGCGTTTGATCCCTGTGTGGCTCGGGATGCGTTGGAAACAGTGGCGGATTACGTAGTGAGTCGCGCCAAGTAAAGTCTACTTCGCTTTCTTGTTAATCAATTTTACTTTGAGATAAAGCAAAAGCCCACTGTGTATTTCAGCGGGCTTTTGCTTTATCTATTTAAATCGATTGATGGTGACTACTCCACAGTGATGTGGTTCACCATTTTCTCCAATGATTTATCCCCGATTCCATTTATATTGCACAGTTCATCAGCATTGGAAAATTCTCCGTGTGTGTCACGGTATTCCACGATCTTTTCCGCAGTTTTCGGGCCGACCCCTTTTATTTGTTGCAATTGTTCCATGGTGGCGGCGTTGACATTGATACTCAGAGCCGCCAACAGGGTGGTAGGGGCACACAACGCAACTGCAAAGATCAATAACAAGATGGTACGGGAAATTTTACCTGACATTTATTGCCTCCTGTAAATGGGGTTAAAAAATTGTAAATAAATTAACACTCCAAGATTGTATTTGTAAAGATAAATTATATGAAAGCCATTGTTTGGTGCTTTGTATAGTGTAAGCTTATGTTTTGTCGGCAAGGAATAGAATTTTTTTATATACGCAAGAAAATATATTGTGATGGCAGAAAATATACGGGGTAATGCTATAAGTTTCATGCATTACAATAGTGGTTTGGTAGATATTTGGGAGATGTGTAGTGCATATGTAGCGTCCACTGAAATAGGTGAAAAGCTGTTTTGAATTTGACATACATACATGAGTTGTATACAAATGCACTGCGCACGGGATGTTCATTATGTCTCTTCTGTGTTCAGGAAAACATGGTTTTGCAATGCACATGAATCTATAAACCGATGCTGCCTGGCGCTCTGGTCGGGTGTGCAGCGTATCTGGTGACTGCGATGACTGAACAGGCTCAGGCCAACCTACAGAATCTCTACCGTATTTTTACTATCCCCGAAGCTCCATCCTCCACTTTAGGCAAAGTAGACCAAGATATCACTCATGACCTTGCCGGGTTTCTACAAACACATGTAGTTGCCAGTGGCGCCACCTTAGAGGAGATTGAGAAAGATTTTTCCGACTCACAGGTGCCGGAGCAGCCCACCTTTGTTTCTGATTATGCCTCTTTTTTAAAAGATACCCTGGTCGCCCAGTCCGTTCATACCGCCTCTCCTGGGTTTATCGGACACATGACCTCGGCCATGCCGTATTTTATGTTGCCTCTGGCGCGGATACTGATTGCTCTTAATCAAAATACCGTCAAAGTGGAAACATCCAAGGCGTTCACTCCCCTGGAGCGCCAGGTGCTGGCGATTCTTCACCGCCTGATATACGGGTTTGGCGATCCATTTTATTCGCGCTTTATCCACGATAGTCGCAGTGCCCTCGGGGTGTTTTGTTCCGGCGGTACTGTGGCCAATATTACTGCGCTGTGGCTCGCACGAAACCAGCTATGTTCACCGGATGGGGAGTTCCGTGGCATTGCCAACGAGGGGATGTTTAAAGCTCTGAAGCACCTCGATTGCGAAGGTCTTGCAATTCTGGTGTCCAGACGGGCGCATTATTCTCTTGCAAAGGCCGCAGATGTGCTGGGGCTCGGGCGTGATAATCTGGTTCTGGTGGATACGGATGATAACAACCGTGTCGATATGCGCAGTCTGCGCAATGCCTGTTCACAGGTGGAAAATGAAAACAAACGTGTCCTTGCTCTGGTGGGGATTGCCGGAACCACCGAAACCGGAACAGTCGATCCTTTAGAAGAGATGGCTGATCTGGCGCAGGAGATCGGATGCCATTTCCACGTGGATGCTGCATGGGGAGGCCCCACCCTGTTTTCCGATACGAATCGCTGGCGCATGCGCGGCATAGAACGTGCTGACTCTGTTACCATAGATGCCCACAAACAGTTGTATGTCCCCATGGGGGTAGGGATGGTGTTGTTTAAGGATCCGCAGGCGGTATCTGCTATTGAACACCATGCCGCATATATCCTCCGCCCCGGCTCCAAGGATCTCGGTACCCATACTCTTGAGGGTTCGCGTCCGGGCAAGGCGATGCTGGTACATGCCGGTTTGAATATAATCGGACGCCGCGGTTATGAACTCCTCATCGATCAGGGGATTGAGCGCGCGCAGCACTTTGCTGATATGGTAAGTGCGCATCCAGATTTTGAGCTCATTACCGCTCCGGAGCTCAATATTCTCACCTATCGCTATAACCCCGCCTGGTTACAACGAAAGATGGCCACTGCCCGTCCTGCGATGGTAGAGGAGATCAATCGCCATCTCGATGATATCGTGGTTGCAGTGCAAAAGGCGCAGCGCGCCGCAGGAAAAACTTTTGTCTCACGTACCAGCCTCGCTCCGGCTCGCTATAAAGGGCAGAAGATAAATGTGTTTCGCGTGGTGCTTGCCAACCCCCTTACCACCAACGCCATTCTGGAAACGGTGTTGGAGGAGCAGCAGGAACATGTGGCACAGTTAGGCGGACTCATCGTTCCTTTGCGCGAACTTGCAGCCCAAGCATGATACGCTGTTTCCTGTTTGACGCGCATCAAAGCTGAGGATATGCATGAACCTTCACTATAATCTCGACGAACGTCCCCCGTTTTTCAAACTACTGCTCTACGGCCTGCAATGGCTTGCAATCAGTGTTCCCGCTCTGGTGATTCTCGCTCAGGTGATGACTGCCCTGCAATCAGATGCGGATGGGGTAACCTATCTGCAGATGATGTTGCTCATAACCGGTGTGGCGCAGCTGGTGCAGGTTTTATGGGGGCATAAGCTTCCACTTATTCTGGGACCCGCTGCAGTGTTGCTCGTAGGTACTCTGGCGAGTTCCGCCGCAGGACCCGGGGCGGTTCCCACCGCGATGCTGATTGGTGCTCTGGTGATGTTCGTTGCGAGCGTAACCGGGATGTTTAAGCCGTTGCAGCGCCTGTTTACTCCGCAGGTGGTGGCAGTGGTGCTCCTTCTGATAGCTTTCACCTTGCTTCCAACTATCCGCGATTTAATCCTTTCTTCAGCCGCTCAGGGTGAGATGCCGCTGCGTCTTGGCTTCAGCCTGGGGATGCTCCTGCTCTTGTTTGTTCTGCAATCGGTATTGCGGGGAATGTGGCAGAGCACTTTGGTGATCTGGGCCATGCTGGGAGGAACATTGGTGTGGAAATTTCTCGCCCCGGCAGAGATCAGCCAGTCAGCACCATTGTTTTCCGTGCCGCTGCAGCAGCTCGGGTTTGAGTTTGTGTTTGAACCCGGAGTGGTAGCCGCATTTCTGGTGTGTTACATGGTCCTGGCTATCAACGATGTCGGTTCCATCCAGGCTCTGGATCAGATGCTCAAACCGGAGCACATGCCAGCGCGCCTGCAACGCGGCCTCAGTGTGACTGCTGTTGCGAACATGGCATCTGCCCTGGCCGGAGTGTTGGGACCGGTCAATTACTCCATGAGCCCGGGAGTAATAGCGGCCTCGCGCTGCGCCTCGCGCTGGACACTGGTTCCTGCGGGTATCGGCATGGTGCTGTGCGGATTTTCGCCTCGCCTTACCGCTGTTTTCAGTTCGGTTCCATCTGTGGTTATTGGCACCGTGCTTCTATACGTACTCTGTGCCCAGGTAGCTACAGGATTGCTGGTGGTGTATCAGCAAAGTGCCACAGTGCGCTATGAACATGGTCTGAGTGTTGGTCTTGCCCTCCTGATAGGTACCAGTGTTGCTTATCTGCCCCCGGAAGTTGTCAATACCATCCCTTCTGTGCTGCGTCCTATGCTCGGCAATGGTTTTGTGGTTGGCGTCCTTCTGTGTCTGATGCTTGAGCACCTTGTGTTCCCTCATCATAAACGCCCGCGCTGAGACTTATCCATGTGTTTCATATAGGCACGTATCTCTCCTCTTGCACCAGACTGCACTTCCATCTAAACTTGAAGACGTTGCAAAAAAGTCCGCCCTACGGCGATACGGTGTTTTTCCAGAACCTCGATATATCTGGTGTATGTCCTTTTCGCTGGAGAATAACCAGGTCTTGTGGGCGAAATTTTTACTTATCCATCTTCTGCGTTATTGTGAGGGGCTCAAGTCTAATAATTGAGACTCGATCCTCTTCCACCTACTCAGGAGAGCGTGCGAACAAACACGCAGGTGTCATGTTGGCACCTGCTTCTATATTAGAAAGTAGAAGGGCAGGAACTCAATATGTCAGAACAGAAGAATAGAGCAGGAAAAAAACATTTGCGTTTAGTTAAGCCTGAGCCGCGCTCCGTAGCACGCAAAACTGAACTCGATAACCTGCGCACTTTGACAGGTAAGGCAAAATACAAGGCTATTCTCGCTAGTGGCAACAGTCGCATGTTGGTGCAGGAGATGCCGGCGCAGGATCTTTTCCTCCTGGTTAAAGAGCTGGGCGCTGCAGACGTTCCCGAACTCCTGGGGATGGCCAGCGGTGTCCAGGTTACCCTGTGTATAGATATGGATTGCTGGAGAAACGATACCATGGACCCTGATGGGGCACAGTTCTGGCTCCAACAGCTGCACCAGATAGATTCGGAAGACACCTTGCGCCTTGTGGATGAACTGGATTTTGACATGCTGGTGCTGCTGGTAAAAAAACAGTTGCGTGTGGTTCGTGGTCTTGAAGCTCTGGACGATGACGAGTTGGAAGAACCCCGTCTGCGTCGTGATCAGTTATATGAATGTGAATACCGCGACCCGGAGCAGGCCAAATGGCTTGAAGGGCTGTTGGAACTTTTGTTCAGCGAGCGCCAGAGCGTGTATCTGCAGTTGATGGAGGCGGTTCGGCATGAGACTGAGCTGGTATTCGAGGAGGAGGTGTTTCACGATCGTATCGCCCGCCTCTCTGATTTCGGTTTCATTGAAACCCATGAAGCACTCAAAATCCGGGCATGGCTGGATCCGGAACACTTTGATCCTGCGGCGTTCATCAAAGATCAGACCGTGTTTACTTCAGAATACAGTGGATTATCATTGCCCGGTTTTGTGATGACCGTGGCGCAACCGCGAGATCTGCTTGCAGATGTGATGAGTAACAGCTTGAACGAGGCTTTGTGTCAGGAACTCACCTATCTGCTCAATCGCGCCATAAGCGCGGATCAGGTGGATGCAGGCGATGCGACAGAGGTGCAGGAATCCCTCGAAGATGTATACAACTATCTCAATATCGCTTTGGGCTACCTCGCCGGTACTGATGTAGGTCGCGCTATGGAGATCTTTGAACAGGTGTACCTTCAGGCTCTCTACCGCCTTGGTTTCAGCCTTACCACCGCCCTCCAGCGCCGCGCCCGCGCAGTTCTGGAATCTCCCGCAGGATCATATCTGGATGGCCCTGACGCCGCCCTTGTTGCGGCGCTCAATCAGTCCAGGCCGCGTTTTTACTCCGGTGTGGAAACAACCACGCGCGCGGATGTACGCCCGTTTCGCAACTACGCTGATGTAAAAGCGGTGAGTATCGAACTCGATGCTGTTGAAGCCCTGTTGCCTCTGTTTGGCAGCGCGGGCATATTCAATATTCCCGCTCCGAATGAATTGAATCTCGAAGGGTGTATTCCCCCCCAGGCTAACGAAGTAACTTTGTCGGAGTTGTTTTTGACTGCCATAGCCAATAAGATCCTCGGGCACGATCCCACCCCGGAACCGATACCCGTAGCAGAACTCGAAACCCTGCACCAGGCGCTCCACGCCGAAGCCAACTTTCAGGATTTGCGCCACCAGACCAGAGAGTGGCTCATCTCCCTTGCCTCTGGTAGTGGTGCTTTTGTGGAGTTCTGCTTTGATCTATGGGAGCACGAATTCTACGCCCTCAAAGTGGAAAACCTGAAACCCCAGTATATCGGCGGATTGTTGATCCGGCTGTAGTTTTACTGAACGGCTCTGCTGTTTTTTACAAAGACTCTATAACCTGGCGCAGTTTGTCCCGCACTTCGGTGGCAACTGCGCCAAGGTCCGGGTTGTTCACTGACTGCATGGACGCGAGCGGATCAACCGCAGATACTTCTATCTGGTTATCATCCAGTTCGCGCAAAATAACATTGCACGGCAACATAGTGCCGATGTGCGGTTCTGCCTGCAGCGCTTTGTGGGCAAACTTTGGATTGCACGCCCCGAGTATCTTGTATCCCGGCCACTCCACCCCGATTTTTTTCTTCAGGGTCTCCTGCACGTCAATTTCGGTAAGCACTCCAAAGCCTTCCTGGGCCAGGGCTGCTACAATACGCTCGTGTGCTTCATGCATGGATGTGTTCAATGTATTGCTGAAATAGTAGCTCATGATGCTGTTGTCCTTTCTTTTGTGATAGCAAAAAAAAGATGTTGAATCTGCTTTAAATGAAAGCCCTGAAATCTGTGATGCCAAAGGTCGGATCAAGAAGAAATGGAGGAGATGTGAAGCGTCTTAAAGTGCTCAATGTCGTTGGAGCGCGTCCCAATTTTATGAAAATGGCCCCTATAATAGAGGCGATGAATCGCCTTCCTTTAAGTATCGACCACAAATTATTGCACACTGGACAGCATTATGATGAAAAGATGAGTCAGTCATTTTTTGTCGATCTAGGCATGCCTAGACCCGACATTAATCTTGACGTTGGCAGTGGTTCTCATGCGGAACAAACGGCAAAAATAATGCTCGAATTTGAAAGGGTGTGTATCGTTGAAAAACCTGATCTGGTCGTGGTAGTGGGGGATGTCAACTCAACCATGGCATGTACCATAACCGCTAAGAAATTGGGAATCCGGGTCGCCCATGTAGAGGCCGGTTTGCGCTCGCGCGACATATCCATGCCCGAAGAGATTAACCGCCTGTGCACCGATGTGTTGTGTGATTTCCTGTTTACCACAGACCATATCGCTGATCGCAACCTGCTGGAGGAGGGGATTGACCCGAAGAAAATATTTTTCGTCGGTAATGTAATGATCGATACCCTGCTAAAACACCGGGACATGGCTTCACAGCTTGAACTGCGCGACAACATGGGCCTGAAACCCGGGGGGTACGCTACCTTGACCCTGCACCGGCCGAGTAACGTTGATGATCGCGATGTGCTGAATGGGATTCTCGAAGCTGTCGCAGAGATCTCGCGTCAGATGCCGGTAATCTTTCCTATTCATCCACGTACCAGAAAAATGGCACAGAAGTATGGCCTGGAGGACTTTTTCAACACATCAGAAAAGGTTGAAGGTATCTGGATTACCGAGCCTCTGGGATATCTTGAATTTCTCCATCTCAACATGGGGGCGCGCCTTGTGTTAACCGATAGTGGCGGCCTGCAGGAAGAGACAACCGTTCTCGGAGTGCCCTGCCTCACCATGCGCCCTAATACCGAGCGCCCCATTACATGTGAAGAAGGTACCAATATTATGGTGGGAAGTGATAAGGAAAATATCCTGGAACAGGCGCGCAAGGTCCTGTCATCGCCTCCCCCGCAGGGGCAGATCCCAAATAAATGGGATGGACATGCTGCTGAGCGTATTGTGGAAGTGCTTCTGCAAGTCCACCATGGAGGTTGCTGATGGGAGGTACGCAATCTGGGGGTACGTTTTACGAATTTTTACAGCGCAATCGCTGGCATGTAGGGGTTCTGCTGTTGTGCATAGCAATTACCTATCGAAACGTCGTACCCGGAATGGTTGCTGACTGGAGCAGTGATCCGAATTACTCGCATGGATTTCTGGTCCCCGTGATTTCCGCCTATTTCGTGTGGCAGAGCTGGGGACAAATCCAAAAAGTAAAAATCCGACCCTCCAATCTCGGCCTGTTAGTGGTTGTTGGGAGTTTACTCCTTCTGTTTATGGGATATGTGGGTACCGAATACTATTCCATGCGTTCATCTCTGGTGTTCCTGCTTGCGGGTATTATCCTCTTTTTGTGCGGTCTCAAGGCTCTCCGTGCCCTGGCTCTGCCCGTAGCGTTTCTTCTCTTCATGGTTCCAATACCTTATATTGTTTACAATGCGGTGGCATTCCCCCTCAAGCTGATGGTAGCGAAGTTCTCTGTTCTCAGCCTTAAAATGATGGGCATTGTAGTCTGGCGCGAAGGAAATATTATCCGTTTCCCACAGACGGTTTTCGAAGTGGCTGATGCGTGTAGCGGATTGCGTTCCCTTATGTCGTTACTGGCTCTGGCTGTGGCATATGCTTTTATTTCCCAAACATCCAATGTTAAGCGTACAGTGCTGATACTCGCGGCAGTCCCGATTGCGATTTTTACCAACATGTTGCGGGTGATTGTTACAGGTGTGCTTGCGCAATATTACGGTGCCGCTGCGGCTGAAGGGTTTTTTCACGAATTCGCAGGTATGGTAGTGTTTGCCAGTGCCATGGTGTTGTTGTTTCTGCTGGGTATGCTGATGCAACGCTGGGGGCGCTCATGATGCATAGGCGTTTTTATCCCCTTTATGTTCTTATTCTTCTGACAGCATTATTTGTCGGAACACATCGTGATATTGCGGTGCCGGTGGCGCATCCCCTTAAAGATATCCCGTCCCATCTTGATGCGTGGTCACAGGCAGATGACATCTATTTCAGTGAAGCAGTCCTTGCACAATTGCGCCCGACAGACTATCTGTATCGTGTGTATCAGCATGCCGGGAATCAGTCACAGAAGCACAACATCGCCCTTTATGTTGGCTATCATGATGGTGGCCCGGACAGTGGTCCTATTCATTCACCTAAACACTGTCTTCCGGGTAGTGGCTGGATGGTCGAGTCTGAAACAACGCATAATCTGGATGTGGGTACGGATACACTGAAAGTGGTGGAAGCGGTGTATCGCAATGGGGAGCGGCGCGAGCTGTTCGTGTATTGGTACCAAGTAAGTGGGGACACCTTGACCAATGAATATGCCCTGAAACTCGCGGAGATTTTCAATTCAATGGTATACAAACGGCGTGACTCTGCATTTATTCGTATTTCAACCCAGTACCGCGAGGGCGATGAGACCCCCGTTGCATTACTGCGAGACTTTGTGCGCGAAGCTTATCCATTCATAAAAGAGGTTTTGCCACAGTAGGCTAATGCGCTGTTTTTTTATGATACACGGCATATATTGAAGCCTGAGATTATGGAAGTCTGATGCTCCAACTTGTATTGACATACAGCGCTGTTGCTATTGCACTTGTCTACCTCGCTTTGATTTTACTCCGGTGCCCATGGAAGATTTCGGTTCTGGGCCTTGCTATTGCATTGCTTGCCGCTGCAGTGGTCGAATTTTGCGATGCGAAGATTCTGCTGAATCCGGCTTTGTTGATGAGCTGGAAGCAGGTGTGTATGGTGGCTGAAGCCTGCCTCCCTGTGGGTTTGTTGTTGTTCTGTCTGACTTATGCGCGTCCGCTGCGGCTTAATCGATCTTCTATTGTTGCGTGGATGTTTTTGTTGTGCGTGTGTTGTCTGCCTGTATCTGCAGTGCTATTGCCGCCATCAACATTGCTCTATTCACCTGATTTTAACACGGAGAAAATTCTTTTTCTCCGCCCTCTTGGCTATTGGTTCTATGTCGCTTTAATGACGTCACTGGTAGTAGCACTCTGCTATCTGGAGCGCACTTATGTTGCTCTTGAACGACCGGATCGATGGCGGGTGAAGTTCGAGGTTGTTGGCGCCGGGCTCATACTATCGGTGCTCGTCATATATTACAGTCAGGCGTTGCTGTATCGTTCTTTAGATATGAACCTTGTTACGGTGCGCACGGCGAGCCTTATAGTTGGTGTTCTGTTGATGGGATACAGCCGCTGCTTTCGCGGTGGCGTGGTTGCCCTACAGGTTTCCAGAGGAGTCGCCTATCGTTCAATTGTGATTCTGGTAGTAGGCCTGTATCTGATGGTATTAGGCCTTTTGGGCACTGGAATACAGTATCTCAATCTGCAGCAGAATCGGTCACTGTTGTTAGGAGCCGCAGTCGTAACAGGGCTTTTACTCGTTATTCTCCTCCTCTCCGAAAGTGTGAGACGGCGTATACGGGTTGTCCTGCATAAAAACTTTTATCAGAAGAAATACGACTATCGTTCAGAGTGGCTTCAATTCACCTCGCATCTGTCCCGGGCTAAAAACCGTAAGGAGCTTGAAGACGCAATCCTGGCATTTTATGCCGAAACATTTTCTGTGCGTGGGGCAGCATTGTTCTTGCGTGAACGGGAAGGTGGCAATTTTTACTGCTGTGCCTGTCATGAAATGGAAATGTATGAAATGAAGTTGCCGGGTCAGTTCCCCCAGCAGAACATGCGTGATTGCAGTTGGGTGGTGAACCTTACTGCGCAACCCGAGGATTTAGACGGATCCTTGCAGGCCTTACATGGATATGGTTGTAGTTTTCTTATCCCTCTATGTTTTGATTCTGGTGTCGAAGGTTTTATTGCTTTAGGGCAGCGCATTTATGCGGGAGAGGGTCTGACCTACGAAGATTTTGACCTGATGAAGATTCTGGCTCATCAGGCTATCGGCGTTTTGCTGAGTCGCAAGCTGTATACGGATCTGGTTGCGGCTAAGGAGATGGCGGCAATTGGCAAGGTTTCTACTTTTGTCATCCATGATCTCAAAAACCAGGTCTCAAGTCTGGCTCTAGTCGTAGAAAACGCACGTGACTATATTGACGACCCAGAGTTCCGCAGCGATATGTTTGAAACTCTGGACAATACTGTTGCGAACATGAACAGCCTCATTATCCGCTTGCAGAATATCAAACGCCAGCCCCAACTTCATCTGGAAGAAACGGATCTGCTTACACCAACGAAACAGGCTATACAGCAGGCGGCGAATCCTCTCGTAACACTGGTTGGAGAATCCGTGCTGGTTCGTGCGGATGATACGGAACTGGAAAAGGTGTTATTGAATTTACTCCACAATGCACGCGAAGCTTCAGATACCGATCAGCCGATCACTGTTACGGTCGGACAAGATAACCAGGCATATATCCGGGTTCAGGATCATGGGTGCGGCATGAGTGAGGATTTTATTCGCACACGTCTTTTTACACCCTTCGAAAGTACAAAGAGAAAGGGGATGGGGATCGGACTTTATCAGTGTCGTCAAGTCATTGAAAACCACGGGGGGCGGATTGAAGTTGAAAGTCTGCCGGGGCAGGGGGCAACATTTACTCTCTGGCTACCCATGGTTGAATAGTCTGTACACTAACAGAGAACAATTGTCCAGTAAGGTCTAGTGGCACCCATTCCAAGGGACACGTTGCACAGTCCATGACGACAGACGCCCTTCCCATGGGTGACACAAAACCCGACAGGTAATGTGGGCAGAATGGTTACAAATAAGCAGAATCATTGTAGTTAGTGAGGAATATTGTGGAAAAGCTGCTGATTGTCGATGACAGTCCTGAAATATGTAAACAAATGAAATGGGGCCTGGGAAAGGAGTATCAGGTGCTTCTGGCGCAGGATGTTGCAGATGCGTTGAAACTCTTCAGACGCCATAAGCCTAAGGTTCTGACCCTGGATCTCGGTCTGCCGCCGGATGTAGACGGTGCCACCGAAGGCTTGCGCTGCCTCGAAGAGGTTCTGCATGAGCAGCCCGATACCAAGGTAATTGTCTTGTCGGGCAATGAGGATCGGGATAACGCATTAAAGGCTGTGCAGTTCGGCGCATATGATTTTTATCGCAAGCCCATTGACCTGGCTGAGTTGAAAGTGATTTTGCAGCGTGCGTTTAATTTGGCCGCCCTGGAAGAGGAAAATCGGCGCCTGCAGACAGCATCATGGTCAGATTGTGACAAAGGGGCGGGGATTCTCGGCCAATGCCCGCAGATGGAAGAGGTGTTCAGCACGATACGCAAAGTCGCTCCGGCAGACATTCCGATTCTGATTCTAGGGGAAAACGGAACCGGCAAAGAACTGGTTGCGAAGGCGATTCATAACCAGAGTTTGCGCCATAAGGGTGAACTGGTTCCGATCAACTGTGGAGCCATTCCGGAAAACCTCTTAGAGGCTGAATTTTTCGGCTATGAAAAGGGGGCTTTTACCGGCGCCGCCACTCAAGTAAAAGGTAAAGTAGAATATGCCCATGCAGGCACCCTGTTTCTGGATGAAATAGGCGAGCTCCCTTTGCCTTTGCAAGTGAAGATGTTGCGTTTTCTACAGGAAAAGAAGCTGCAGCGTGTGGGCGGACGCAAGGATATTGACGTTGATGCCCGCATTGTAGCTGCCACCAATGTTGATATCGAAGAAGCTATTCAGAAGGGGGATTTTCGCGAGGATCTTTACTACCGCATCAGTGTGATTACCATCAGTCTTCCCCCTTTGCGGGAACGCGGCGAGGATATCATTTTGCTCGCGAATTATTTTCTTAATCGATATGTATCTGAATTCTCTAAAAAAATAAAAGGATATAGCTCTGCTGCCGAATCAGCATTAAATGAACATGCATGGCCGGGCAATGTCCGGGAGATGGAAAACCGGATCAAACGCGCGATTCTTCTTGCGGAGGGGCCGGTGCTAGAACCATGTGATCTTGGGTTTGAGGCCAGGACAAAAGCGGAACCGGTTTTTTCATCCCAGGGGCTGAGTTTGAAAGAAGCACGAGATCGGCTCGAACGCGATATGCTGGTAACTGCATTGAAAAAAAACGATGGGAATGTAGCCAAGTCTTCAGAGAAACTCGGTGTGAGCCGTCCTACCTTTTACGATTTGATGAAAAAACATCATCTTCACAACGGGTAACGCCATTCTGTTATAGAGATTTCAGGTGCGGGCCTGGTAAGCTTTCTTATCCATGCACAGTTTGGTGTAAAGCCTGACTCACACCTTTCCTGCCGGCGCCAGGTAAACAGTAAACTCATTTTTACCATCCACTCCCAGGAGTTGATCCATCTCCTCCTGGTTATAGGCTGCGATTGCGCAGGTGCCACATCCAATTGCCTGACATGCAAGATACAGATTCTGGCAGATATGCCCGGCATCGAGGAGAATAACCCGATGCGCCGATTCGAGGTAGCGCCATTCGCTCCGATACGGAATTGCTACCCACACAAACACAACCGGTGCTGTGGCTATGAATTGCTGCCCCAGGGTAGCAACATTCAACTTCTCAGCGAGGTTGTTTTCATGTCTTTCCAGAACCAGAGCGTGTTCCAGGGGTAAATATCGATAAATCCCTGAATCAAGACCGTTTATTCTTTGGATAATAAGATATGTCTCGAACGGATGACGACAACCCGCTGAAGGAACGGTTCTCAGAGCTGTTCCGGGAGCTAGTTTCTCCTTAACGCCTTGTGTCGTCCAGAGAAGATAGGACAACTCTTCGAGAGTGAGCGATGTCTGCAGAAAATTTCGTTCGCTTTTACGTGCGTCAATGGCATCCACAAGATCAGTACCTCGAAATCTTCCCCAGGTATCTTTCCCGGGTAAGGGGATAATTTTTTGCTCTGCTTCAATCGGTTTTTGGAGTGGAGGCGCAGGAAACCCCTGATGCTGATCAGATAGATAAAAGTTTATTTTCAGGCGTAGCGAGTCCTTCAGGAACTCTCTGTGTTCACTTATACGATTTTGATTCATGGCTGCACCCCTTTGATGTTTTGTGAGTAGTTGATGCGTATGATTGATAGAATACCGAAGCCAAGGCCATCCGGCAAAAAATAACCCCATACCTGCTTCTTCCAGACATAGGGTTTGTTATACATCACGGCTTCAGGAAAAAAAAATATGATGGGTGGAATGCCGACTTGCTGTGATGTTCTTACGCGTGAGATATGACAGGGGTAGGCTGACTGTGAATAGATTTCTGACTGAAGACAACGGATTTACAAGCCTGTGAGCCCGTCGGATTTTACGGATCGCAACAAAAAAGATTGACAAACAGATGCGTGCTTTCATATACTCCGCTTCTGCAACAAAAATCAAATATGCGGGAATAACTCAGTTGGTAGAGTGTCAGCTTCCCAAGCTGAATGTCGCGAGTTCGAGCCTCGTTTCCCGCTCCAAATTCCTAAGGGTTTTCAGCTACTTACAGAGTATGCAGAAGGCCCTATTTTTTTGCAAAAAGGTCGTTTTGTCACAGTTAGTGTGACGGATTTGTGTACATAAAAACATCTGCCGTCATTTGTCGTCACTGGAAATGTGACTATTTTGTGATTGGAGATGATAGCGAATCTCTTCCTTTAGTTTTTTTTCGGACAAAGCTAAAACCTCATCTTCAAGAATTTTAACTCCCACATAAGCAATCACAGATCCCAAGTAAAAAGGTGAGCCAGGTAATATTTGAAGGCGCTGATACCATTCTTCACCATCCGCATACATGCACGAATTGGACTTTGACCATTTGATGAAACTGCTCAGGATTTCTAGCTCTCGGGATTCACTGTTTTCGATGAATTCAGGCAGTTTAGTAAAGAGATGAGGGAACGGAGATCCTGTTTCGCAGGAAAGTGACTTGGCAATGTCGAGAGGTAACATAATCCTTGGGGGCCAGTTTGTCTTACAATCAGTGCCAGGGTAGTTTTTAATACCACCATAGTAATGACTTAGGCCAGGTATGCTTTCGCCGGTGAAGTCGATCTTGTGCCAAAAATTACTTTCAAATTCTGCACAAAATTTTATGTCAGATTTGCTTAAAAATTTGGTTTCAGAGGTGGGCCACACCCAGGCGGGGGCAAGT